>JACKQG010001281.1_pt1 | contig 35173 bp, 34 predicted proteins | sample 8237621 | NCBI WGS metagenome assembly JACKQG01 (sample SAMN15677084, study PRJNA649215) | marine metagenome | biome: marine; feature: Black Sea; material: saline water; isolation source: suspended particulate matter (SPM) from the Black Sea western gyre | collected 2013-06-09/2013-06-10 | depth...
CCTCTTTTTGTTGGACGACCGACATCCGTCAGTGCTGTTCAGGATGCGCTTGCCAGAGATAAGCTCTTGCTTTTGGTGACCCAGAAAGACGCCTCTCTCGATGAGCCGGAACCAGAGGATCTCTATAAGGTTGGTATGGTCTGTATGATTATGCGGACTTTGAAGCTGCCGGATGGCCGGTTGAAGGTTCTTGTCCAGGCAATGCAGAAAGCCAGTATATTGGAAGTGATTGAAAAGACTCCCCATTTCGTTGCCAAGGTTGAAGTTTTTCATGACGACGATGAAATGGAGCCAACCGTCGAAATTGAGGCATTGATGCGTAATGTCCGGGAGCAGACAGAAAAAATTCTTTCCCTGAAGGGCATTATGTCCTCTGAACTCATGATTATTTTGAATGAGATAGAAGAACCCGGACGTCTGGCGGATCTTGTTGTTTCGAATCTTAAGCTGAAAACCTCCGAGTCCCAGGAGGTCCTCGAGATATCTGATGCTGTGCGGCGCCTGAAAAAAGTGGCGGATCTCCTCCAGAAAGAGCTGGAAGTATCCACCATGCAGGCCAAGATCCAGTCAGAGGCCAAAGAGGAAATGAGTAAGACCCAGCGGGAATATTTTCTCCGGGAACAGCTCCATGCCCTGAAAAAAGAATTGGGTGAAATTGATGAGCGATCCGAGGAAATTGAAGAGCTCAGGCTAAAAATTGAGAAAGCCAGGATGTCCCCCGAGGCAAGAAAAGAGAGCCTGAAACAGCTTAAGCGGCTGGAGATGATGCATCCTGATGCTTCAGAGGCTACGATTATCCGTACCTATCTCGACTGGATGCTTGATGTACCCTGGCGAAAAAGTACCCGTGACCGGCTGGATCTGATAGATGCCAAGAAGGTTCTCGATGAAGATCATTACGGTCTTGAGAAAGTAAAAGAAAGAATCCTGGAGTTTCTTGCCGTACGCAAGCTTAATAAATCCACCAAGGGACCGATCCTCTGTTTTGTCGGCCCTCCAGGTGTTGGGAAGACATCCCTGGGCCGTTCCATTGCCCGGGCAATGGGTCGTAAGTTTCATCGGCTCTCACTCGGCGGCATGCGGGATGAGGCAGAAATCCGCGGTCACAGAAGAACCTATATCGGGGCCATGCCCGGCAGGATCATTCAGGGGCTGAAGACAGTGGCTTCCAATAATCCTGTTTTCATGATGGATGAGATAGACAAAGTGGGTTCGGATTACAGGGGCGATCCTTCCTCGGCGCTTCTGGAAGTCCTCGACCCTGAGCAGAACGTTGATTTTTCAGATCATTACCTGAACCTGCCTTTTGACCTGTCCAGGGTCATGTTCATCACCACGGCAAATATGGCGGACACCATTCCTTCACCTCTTCTGGATCGAATGGAAGTGATCCGGCTCTCCGGATATACTCTTGAAGAAAAGCTGGAAATAGCCAAACGATACCTGGTTCCGCGGCAGCTGACTGAAAACGGTATTGAGACAAAGCATATCAAGCTCGATGATGATACCCTGGCGTTTATCATATTTCATTATACTCGCGAAGCTGGTCTGCGGAATCTGGAAAGGGAAATCGGCAAAATTTCCCGGAAAGTGGCGCGGCGTATTGCCGAAGGTGGTCGTGGGCCATATGTGATCTCCAGCAGGACATTGGACAAATATCTGGGGCCGCCAAAATATCTGCCCGAGGCGGAGATTGATACCATTGATCAGCCCGGGCTGTCCACAGGTCTTGCCTGGACCGAGGTTGGCGGTGAGATTTTGTACATCGAGGTTTCTCTTCTGCCTGGAAAAGGCGGATTGACCCTTACCGGTCAGCTGGGAGATGTCATGAAAGAATCAGCCCAGGCAGCAATGACCGTATGTCGTTCTAAACTGAAAAAGATGGGTCTTTCTGAGAATTATTTTGAAGAGGTTGATGTTCATATTCACGTGCCGGCCGGAGCTATCCCCAAGGATGGCCCGTCAGCCGGTGTTACAATTGCCACGGCTCTGTATTCCGCCATGTCGGGCAAGAAGGTTAACCCGAATATTGCCATGACCGGTGAAGTTACTCTGCGGGGGCGGGTCCTTCCCATTGGAGGCCTGAAAGAGAAAGCTCTGGCAGCCCTCCGGGCCAACATCACCACGGTTATTATTCCTGACCAGAATAAAAAGGATCTTGTTGAAATTCCTCAGGATCTTCGCGATAAGTTGAAGTTTATCCCTGTGAAAAGTATGGATCAGATTTTCTCCAAGGTGTTTGGTTGACAGATGAAAAGAGGCAGGAGGGGGAAGATGTAGAAAATACCCCTCCTGCGCTCCACAAATCCGCCGGACGCATTTCGGTTTCGCAGTGGATTGCCGGGGCAGTACTCCTTGTTTTTGTTCTCTTGTTTTCAGGGGTTCTCTGGCTCTGGCTCTATGCGATACACCCAGTTCATCCTTCCGATTCGTCTTCGATTATTGTAGAAATTCAGCCGGGAACAGGTTTTGCCGGAATCAGGCAGAACCTTGAAAAAGCCGGTGTGCTGAAACCTGATGTCCGTTTTTCTCTCCTTGCTCATTTTCTTGCAGTTTCACGCAATATCAAGGCTGGTGAATATGAATTTGCAGCCGGCCGGACACCGGTGGAGATACTCCGACTTTTAGAGAGTGGGAAGGTGGTGCAGTGGCCGGTGACTGTGCCGGAGGGGACAAATATATATCAGCTCGCCGCTATCCTGAACGTCAGCCTTGGTATACAGCAGGATCAGTTCCTGGCGAAGGTTCAGGATGAGAAAACCATTTCCTCTCTGGGGCTCCCTGGTTTTTCTCTGGAAGGCTATCTTTTCCCAGACACCTATAAGTTGACTCGGAATCAGTCCGTTGAATCAATTCTTGCCATGATGACAGGTCGTTTTTTTACGGTGTATAAAGAGATAGCAGTAAAAAACGAGGGAGCCGCAGCCGGTGCAGAACCTCTCAGCAGGCATGAGATTGTAACGCTGGCATCTATTGTTGAAAAGGAAGCAGCAATAGCAGAGGAGAGGCCACTTGTTGCGGCTGTTTTCTTGAATCGGTTGAAAAAGAAGATGCGGCTTCAGGCCGATCCAACAGTGATCTACGGATTGAAAAAGTTTGATATGGCTTTGACAAAAAAAGACCTGAAGACTCCGACGGCATACAATACGTATGTCAATAAAGGCCTGCCTGAAGGGCCGATATGTAATCCCGGCAAGGACTCTCTTCTCGCCGTTCTCAATCCTGCTCAAAGCCCGTATCTGTATTTTGTTTCAAAAAATGATGGAACTCATCAGTTTTCAAGAACTCTTAAAGAACATAACAGGGCAGTTTATCAATTTCAGCGGTAGCTGTTATTGGTGGCCTCTGTGGTTTGAAAAAGACTTTTATGATACTATCAACATTGAACTTGATAACATGAGTTAAAAACAATACACTTTAGGGACGAAAATACACTATCTGCATAACATATAAAAGGACTGGCAGGATGAAAATGGATATACAAAAGAATACAGGCCGCAGGATATTGAATCAGAAAGGTTTTTCTCTTATGGAACTTATGATTGTTATGGTTATCCTCGGGCTTCTGGCCTCCCTTGTCGGGCCGGCAATGTTCAAGAAACTGGGGACAGCCAAGCAGGGAACAGCAAAAACTCAGATTGAGATGCTGATGACCGCCCTTGATTCATACCGTCTGGATGTGGGCCATTACCCGTCCGGCCAGGAAGGTCTTGAGGCGCTTGTGATAAATCCCGGAGAAGACAAATGGGACGGCCCCTATCTGCAGAAGGGTTTGCCTAAAGATCCGTGGGATTCCGATTATAATTACCAGAACCCCGGCGAACATGGTGAAGTGGATATCTATTCCTATGGTGCCGACTCGCGGGAAGGCGGAGAAAAGGAAGATGCCGACGTGGGCAGCTGGCAGTAGCCTTTTTAAGGCAAAAGGCAAAAGGCAAAAGGCAAAAGGCAAAAGGCAAAAGGCAAAAGGCACAGAGGCAAAAGGGCGGCAATCAGGAGTTGGAGATTGTTCTTGATTATCTGGTTTGTCTCTGTTTTTCTAAGCCCTAAGCCCTAAGCCCTAAGCCCTAAGCCCTAAGCCCTAAGCCCTACACTCCAACAAATACAAATTCCCCTCAATCCATTCTCCCTTTTCTTTGCGTATATTTGCAGAGACATTTGACCTCACAGTAAATCCTGTTTTTTTAGCCAGTTTTTGAATATAGCTTTCTGCATGGGCGTAACGGCCTGTGCCCTGGAGGATGAAGTCTTTATCCGTTTTTTCAGTGGAAAAGAGGAAGCATGCCCCGGGGGTGGCATGTTTTTTTATCTGCCTGAAGAGCGGCTCCAGGTTGCCCAGGTATACAAAAACGTCAGCCGCGATAAAGAAGTCGAAGGTTTCATCGCTCATTTCAAGAAAAGAGACGAGCTCCATTTCATAGAGAGCTTCATATATCCCCTTTTCACTGGCTTTGGCCAGCATTACCGGTGAAAGATCGATGCCGGTCAACGTCTTCACGTCATCTCGAAAGGCTTCGCCTGAAAGACCTGTCCCGCAGCCAAGATCAAGGCCATTCTCGAACTTTTCTTTCTCAGGCAAGGATTTTTCCAGTAGATTCCTTAACTGACCTGGAGTGGTGTAGCATAGATTGGTCTGCATGCTCTGGTCGTAATCTTCGAAATGATCAAAAACCTCTTTGACATATGCAGAAGGGGCGGAATCTGTTGTTTCGCCCAGAAGTGAGGCCAGCATGTGTTTCGCGGCGGTATGGCCGGGGTCAAGTCTTAGAACCTGTTGGTAATGGGGGATTGCTTTCTCAGTGTCGCCGGCTTTGTGATGCAGGTGGGCCAGATGGTTGTGCGCCGGTATAAAGTTTGGATCACGGGAAAGAACCTGTTCAAAGCAGGTAGCGGCTTTTTCCCTCAGATTCATATTTTTATATATGATCCCGAGATTGTAGCGGGCATCTGTGTCGTCAGGAGAGATGAGTAACAGTTTTTCATAGCAGGTAGCAGCGTCTTCGGTTTTGTTCTGCTTTTTTAAGGTGATTGCCAGGTTGTAAAGGATGTCTGGGTCGTGTGGGGCACGTTCGTGCGCCAATCTGTATGCTTCTGCAGACTCGGGAAAATTGCCCTGGTCAAAATAAATAACGCCCATGTTGTAATGGGTTGCTGCCAGGGTTGGTTGCAGTTCTGCGGCTTTTTGAAGGCAGGATATTGCCTGTAGCGGTCGGGAGGCCTGCAGGTGTTCCATTGCCTCCTGGAATAGGGTTTCAATTTCCATAGTCTCAGGGCGCCAGGGTGTCAATGTAGCCGGTAAGCTGGTCGGCAAGTTTCCGGTTGTCTATAAGGAGGGAGAGTTCATGGTTATAAGCCAGGGCGGAATGTGTCAGGTTGTGGCTGCCGACAAAGGAATAGCGCCGGTCTATGACAATCAGTTTGGTATGGGTTGTTGTCTTGATGGAATCAAAGAGAACCGTAACTCCATTTTTCTGGAGTTTTTCGGCAACCTTTTCGTTTTCTTCGTTGATAGAATCTTCGTAACTTGATTTTTCCAGTATCAGCCTGACCTGTACCCCGCGTTTTCGTGCTTTGATAAGTTCGTTAACAAGCAGCCTTGGCTTGTTGTTTCTAGATGCGGTTGTCTTGAAAATGAACATGGCCATGTCGATGGATATGTCAGCCTTGCCAATATAGTCAACCAGGGCGTCATAATACAGAGTATCCGGGAGCAATATAATGTTGTCCTGGTTGACTATATTGGCTGAGGTGCTTGAAGTGGGATGTTTTCCGATGGCAAAATATGGCTTAACGACTTTAAAGGTTTTTGGGCCTATGTCCGGGACTTCAAGCAGTTGGTCGAGCCTCGTGAAGCCCCCATGTTCTTTTCGATAGCGAATAATGGCCTGGGCTATTCCTTTACCGATAAGAGGGATCTGGATGAGTTCTTTCTGGGTGGCGCTATTGAGGTCCAGCGGGCTTGGAGCTGCGGCAGGGAAGACCGGCCAGAGGGTTAGGAGAAGAAGGCAGAGCAGGTGTGAAAAATACTTCATAGGGAATATGATTTCGAATAGTGGATTTCGGATTTCGGTTTGAATGCTTTAATTCCTTAATTGGTGCTAGGGAAATTTGCAATCCAAAATCCGAAATCCGAAATCGAAACTGGCTAATCCGAAATCATTTCGGCCACCAGTCAACCCCCATCCTTGAGATGCAGTTGAACCCGCCTCCCAGAACAAGTGTATTTGTCAGTCCGACACTGTCAAGGAACACCTGGATTTCATAGGATCGTGTTCCTGCATCACAGATGATAATCAGTGTTTTGTCCTTGGGGAGTTCATTGTGCCTTTTTCGGATTTCATTATAGGGAACAGCATGCCATATACTGCCGAATTTCTCTGCAAAAGGGCCGATTTCGTTGGGGTGTCTTATGTCAAGGGTTGCCCAGTCCGGCTGTGATGAGGGATCGTCAATCCAGCTGAGGAAATTCTGGATGGACACATTGCGCTGGCGATTACACGCCATGTTGTCAGCAACATTGGCTGCGGCGTTCAGGGCATCTATGGCTGTGGAAAAAGGTGGCGCATAGGGCATTTCCAGAAGGCTGAAATCATCAATGGTGCCGCCTTTAACAATAAGGGCAGCAGCAGCGTTAATGCGGGCAAGCACAGCGTCATTCATGTCTCCAAAAGCTTGAACACCTAAGACTCTGCGATCTTTGCGGTCAAAGACAAGCTGCAACGGCATCTTTGTTTCCGTGGGGAAAAAATGCGCCCGGTCAGATGGGGCTGTGATGGCAGCATCAGCGTCAAAACCCTCAGCCCTGGCGCTTTCAAGGCTGAGGCCGGTGGCTCCGATGCAGCTTTCAAAGGCTTTCATGATGAAACTGCCGATGACGCCGGGAAAGGTGCTGGGAATACCGGCCAGGTTGTCGCCGACAACACGGCCTTCTCTGTTGGCTATTGATCCCATGGGGGCTAACATCTTTTTGCCGGTGATGAGGTTGGTGGATTCAACACAGTCGCCGGCTGCATAGATGTTGGGGTCGGATGTCTGCATGCGGTTGTTGACCACAATGCCGAATGGTGAAACATGGAGGCCTGCGTCCCGGGCAAGCTCACTTCTGGCGCGGACGCCGGCAGCCATTACAACGATATCAGTTTCAATGGTTCGCTTGGGGGTGACGACCCTGCAGACCTTACCGCTTTCGTCGCCTTCCAAGGCCTGAGCCCCTTCACCGGTGTAAATGCTGACCCCATGTTTTTCCATGTGGCGTTTCACCATCTCGGCAAATGGGGCATCTATGATCCTGGGAAGAAGCTGGGGCATGAATTCAAGAACTGTGGTTTCGACACCCCATAAATCTCCGAATGCTTCCGCCATTTCAAGACCGATGGCGCCGCCGCCGATGACCACGGCTTTGCCTACCTGGCCTTTTGCCAGTCCTTCTTTGATGGCTATGGCTTTGTGCAGGTCACTTATGGTGTATACGCCCTCAAGATCCGCCCCGGGAATGGGCAGGACAAAGGGCTGGCTTCCTGTGCTGATAACGAGTTTGTCGTACGGAACGGAATCTTTGGCGCCGCTGATAACATCGACAACATCAACACTTTTTGTATCCCGGTTTATTTTTATGGCCCGTGTATTGATTCGAACATGAACGCCCTTGGCATTTTCAAAAAAAGGAACATCCCGGGTCATGTGAAAGCTTGTTTTGCGAAGTTCGTCTTCATCGCTGACATCCCCTGAGACATAATACGGGATGCCGCATCCCCCGTAAGAAATGAGGCTGTCCTGGTCCAGAATGGTTATCTCCGCATCAGGTATGAGGCGTTTGGCATGGCACGCCGCCTTTGGCCCGGCGGCAACTCCACCGATAATTACAATTTTTTCGCCCATTGTGTACTCCCTTGTATAAGGTATGAATAATTTTATAAAAACAGTTTTAAGTTGAAAGTATTAAGTTTTAAGTTGGTGGATGTGGCTTATTTATTTTTTTCCTGCTTGATTTTAAGTTTCATGCTCGAAGTCTGGGCTTATCTCGTTGTTCCCGCCTGCTGGGATGGGGTTATAGTTCACTGGTTAACCGTTTAGTCAGGCAATCAGGATAGGCAACTTTATCCTGAAAGAAATGTCATGTCAATTGCTGGCAATGAGATGTTTAGAAATTTTATAAAATTCTTAAATTGCTCCCTTGACAGATTCTATAACCTCACTTATAAGTGAACATATGCACATAAAATATGCAATTGATAATAAGGAAAATTTTTAATATATCTTTTTTGTACAATTTCAGGAGGAGAGTTTTATGAACAGAAGTCAGGATCTTTACGCAACGGAAAGCAGTAAGAGTGTGGAGCAATTTGCCCGGGATTTTACAGAGGTGGTTAAGGGAAATGCCTTTGTTGTAAATAACCTGGATACTATGAACATGAAGAAAACGTTTGCAGAACATGGGGGTAAGGTTTCAGATGATTTCGATCTTCATATGATGCAGATTTGTAAACCTACGAAGGCTGATGGAAGTCTTTCTTTCAATCCTGAAAGATCTATCCTTATGCCAAAATTTGTTATGGTTTTTTCTAAAGATGGGAAAACCCAGGTGCGTTACTTAAGCTACAGTGCCCAGGATATTTCAGAACTTGTCCTTGATGATCCTAAGTTCCCGGAATCATTGGCCCAGACATTTGCCAAAATTCGTTCAATGATTGACGAAGCCAAATAGAGATCTGGGATCGGAGTCTCACTGGCTCGCTTACCTGCGGATATTTGATTTCGGATTGAGTGTTGGCCACGAATGACAGAAATCATAAAATAACATTTTTTCGTATTTTTTAGTGGGTTCCGTGGCTAAAATCTAAAAAATAATCTTCTAATGAAGAGATAAATTATGTGGAAATTTCTTGTTCAGATTAATAAAAATCTGATTGTTGCCATACCTGTAATGATGGTGTGCGGTTTTGTGTTCGGTCTCGCAGTGGATGCAGGGTTCGTGAAACAGCTTAAATCCCTGATCATGCCTTTCACATTCCTGATGGTGTATCCCATGATGGTGACGTTGAATATCAAACACCTGAAAGATGGGATAAAGAATGTTAAGCTGCAGGTGACAACTCAGGTTATAAATTTTGCAGTGGTCCCATTTCTGGCATATGGCCTGGGGCTGTTCTTTTTCAGGGATCAGCCTTACATGGCCTTGGGGCTGCTTTTGGCGTCACTCCTGCCCACAAGCGGCATGACCATTTCCTGGACCGGTTTTGCCAAGGGCAATATGGGGGCAGCCATCAATATGACCGTAATTGGTTTGACCCTTGGCTCCCTGGCTACGCCATTTTATGTGCAGGGTCTTATGGGTGCCAAAGTGGATGTTGATATTTATCTGGTGGTAAAACAGATAGTACTCATTGTTTTTATCCCGATGCTGCTTGGGTATCTCACCCGCACTTCACTTGTTAAAAAACATGGCATGCCCAAATTCAAAAAGGATATTGCGCCACGATTTCCTGCCATGTCAACTATCGGCGTACTGGGGATTGTTTTTGTTGCCCTGGCCCTGAAAGCGAAAACCATTGCCGGTAATCCTGAAATCCTCGGTTCGATTCTTGTTCCCCTGCTTATTATTTATTTCATTAATTTTGCATTGGGGACAGTAGTGGGGAAACTCTTTTTCAAGAGGGGCGATGCGATTGCCCTGGTCTACGGGACGGTTATGCGTAATCTTTCCATTGCTTTGGCCATTGCGATTAATGCTTTTGGAGAGGAAGGTGCCAATGCGGCGCTGGTTATCGCAATATCATATATTATACAGGTGCAGTCAGCAGCCTGGTATGTGAAGTTTACAACAAAGATTTTTGGGCCGCCGCCGGAAGAGGCTGCGGCATAAACAATATTATTAAGGAGAGAATGTTATGAAGAAGATAAAATTAGCTGTACCGACCAATAATCCAGGAGGCATGGGAGCAACCCGTTCAGGGCATTTTGGTCAGGCGGATGTCTTTACTATTATTGATTTTGAAAACGGTGCAGTTGCAGAGGTAAGCACTGTTGGCAATGTTGAGCATGGAACTGGCGGCTGCATGGTGCCGGTGAATCACCTCAAGGATCATGATGTCGATGTTATTGTGGTTAGCGGGATGGGGATGCGACCTATGAAGGGGTTTAATGAGGTCGGCATCAAGGTGTTTTATGCTGACCAGGAAGCATTTCAGGATGTCCAGGATGTTGTTGATGGTTTCCTGCAGAATAAATTGCCGGAGATGCAGGCGCAGAATGCCTGCGGTGGCGGCAGTGATTGTCACCATTAATGAGGTGGCATGCAGGGGGACCTATTAAAGTTCCCTATAGTTTTTTCAGTTTCGCTGATTCCCTGGTCTGAGGGTTCTGACTGATCTTTTCCTCCTCCCTTATGATTAATGCAGCGCCTTCAACCAGGGCTTCGGCGACTTTTTTTCGCGCCGAGGTCAGTATTCGCTGAACCGTTCCCCGGGAGACCCCCATTCTCAGACCGGCCTGTTCCTGGGTCAGTCCTGTCATGTCGCAGAGCTTTAAAGCTTCAAGTTCGTCACGCATTATTTCAATTTTACGAAGTTTGTCCATGGGGACTCGGGTGGGCTTGAATGCCTTTTCAAACATTCCCCCTTCACAAATGCGTATTTTTTTGGGTCTCGGCATGATGATCTCTTCCTGTTAAATAATTTAATTAAAAAGAATATTATCGTGACTTGTGCATAAAATCAACACCTTATCGCATTCTGTTGAAATAGGTCTAGTTTTTTGGGAAAGAGATCCTTTTCGTGTACGATTTTTTGTTGACAAACAAATAAGAGATGGATAAGTTCACGCTTTAATGAATGTCTATTCAGAAAAGTTATGTCATCCAGATGTGGGCGTTACCGTCAGTCTCGCCAGGCTGATAAAAATAGTAAGTAGCAGAAGGATGAATTGGGTATAGGCGTTATATATTAACTGATCCTGAGGAGGAACGAAAAAAAATGCCAAAGCATGAAACTCCATTATTGGACGAACTCGAAAAAGGACCATGGCCGAGCTTTGTTACTGACCTGAAACGTCAGGCTGAGACCAAGCCAGAATGCTGGGATATTCTTGGCCAGCTGGAATTGTCTTTCAAAGACAGAATCACTCATTGGAAACACGGCGGTATCGTTGGTGTCTTCGGATACGGCGGTGGTATTGTCGGACGTTACTCGGACTCTCCGAAAGAGTTCCCCGGTGTTGCTCACTTTCACACCGTTCGTCTCAACCAGCCTTCCAGTAAGTTTTACGGCACCAAAAAACTTCGTGAGATCTGTGATCTCTGGGAGAAATATGGTTCAGGTATGACCAATATGCACGGTTCTACCGGTGACCTTGTACTTCTTGGTACAACCACTCCTAACCTTGAGCCACTGTTCTATGACCTGACCCATGACCTGAACATGGATCTTGGTGGTTCCGGTTCCAACCTGCGTACTCCGGCATGCTGCCTTGGTAAGGCTCGTTGTGAGTGGAGCTGTATTGATACCCAGGCTCTCTGTCATCACCTGACCATGCATTATCAGGATGAGATTCACCGTCCTGCTTTCCCGTATAAATTTAAATTTAAAATGTCAGGCTGTCCTAATGACTGTGTTGCTGCTATCGCCCGCTCCGACTTTGCTGTTATCGGTACATGGAGAGATGATATCCGCATGGATCAGGACGCTGTTAAGGGCTATATTAACGGTGATTTCCCAGCAAACGGTGGCTCTCATGCCGGTCGTGACTGGGGTAAATTCAATATCAAGAAAGAAGTTCTCGACCTTTGCCCTACCAACTGTATGTGGATGGAAGGCGATGAACTGAAAATTGACAATTCAGAGTGTACCCGCTGTATGCATTGTATCAATGTTATGCCACGTGCACTGCGTCCTGGTGCTGATCAGGGTGCAACCATCTGTGTCGGCGCAAAAGCTCCGATCCTTGATGGTGCCCAGTTTGCCACCATGACCATCCCTTTCCTGAAGATTGATCCTGAAACTGAGTTTGAGGCAGTAATCGAAGTAATCGAGAAAATCTGGGATTGGTGGATGGAAGTTGGTAAAAACCGTGAGCGTGTTGGTGAGACCATTATGCGCGTCGGCCTGCCTACCTTCCTGAAAGTTATGGAAGTAGATATAATTCCTCAGCATGTCAGAGAGCCTCGCTCCAACCCATATGTTTTCTGGCAGGATGAAGAAGTTCCTGGCGGGTTTGAACGTGATGTTATAGAGTTCCGTAAGAAACACGCTCAATAAGAAGTGCTCTCACCAGATTAATGAACTACATTCTATTATTTAGATGATATAAGGAGGTTGTATTATGGGTTACGATCCAGCGAATCCGATGGTTGATAGAATCACAGATATCGGTCCGCCACATTTTGAGCAGTTTTTTCCACCAGTTGTTAAAAAGAACTACGGCAAGTGGCTCTATCATGAGATTACCCAGCCGGGCGTTCTCATGCATAAAAGTGAGACAGGCGATGAATGCTGGACAGTACGTGTTGGTGCTGCCCGCCTGATTTCCATTGAGCTTATCCGCGAAATGTGTGACATCGCAGATGCACATTGTGATGGCTACCTGCGTTGGACTACAAGAAACAACGTTGAGTTCATGGTTGATTCAAAAGCTAAAGTACAGCCGCTGCTTGACGAACTGGCAAGCCGTGGTAATAAATTTCCTGTTGGCGGTACCGGAGCCGGTGTTACAAACATCGTTCATACCCAGGGTTGGGTACACTGCCATACACCAGCTACCGATGCTTCAGGTGTTGTTAAAGCTGTTATGGATGAGATCTTTGATTACTTCACCAGCATGACTCTTCCTGCTCAGGTTCGCGTTGCTCTGGCCTGCTGCCTGAATATGTGTGGTGCTGTACATGCTTCTGACATTGCTATCCTCGGTGTTCACCGTAAGCCGCCGATGATTGACCATGATGCCATTACAGGTCTCTGTGAGCTGCCGCTGGCTATCGCATCATGTCCTCTTGGTGCTGTTAAGCCTGTCAAGGCTACTAACAGCAAGGGTGAGGAAGTCAAATCTGTAAAAGTTAACGCTGATCGCTGTATGTTCTGCGGTAACTGTTATACCATGTGTCCGGCTATGCCTCTGGCTGATCCGGAAGGTGATGGTATTGCTATCCTGGTTGGCGGGAAGGTTTCCAACTCCAGGTCAATGCCGAAATTCTCCAAGCTGGTTATCCCTTTCCTGCCAAACACAACACCACGTTGGCCTGAGACCGTTGCCGCTGTTAAGAATATTCTTGAAGTTTATGCTAAAGACGCCCGTAAATATGAGCGTGTCGGCGAGTGGGCTGAGAGAATTGGTTGGGAGAAATTCTTTGAAAAAACAGGTATTCCATTTACCATCAAGTCAGTTGATGACTATCGTCTGGCCTATGATACCTGGAGAACTTCTACTCAGTTCAAGTTCACAAGTCATATCAAGTAATATCACTGTCTTTCAGTAGTCGGCAATCAGTGCTGCAGCTATGCTGCAGCCCACTGACTGCTGGAAGCTGAAAAGCTTATTTGAACTCGACAAGAGGAGTAACTAAAATGGCTTTAAGTAGCGATGAAATAAAAGCAGCAATGCTTGCAAAAGCTGAGAAGGCACCAAAACCTCAGTTGTATGTCAAGGATTTTTATGCTTGTGATCCTGATACCAAGCCTCGTGCAATCAAGAATATTGCTAATGATCTCGTAAAAGAGGGTAAGCTGATGTTCTGGTCCAGTGGTAGTACAACTATGTATGCCCTGCCGAGTCGTATTAAAAATGAGGAAACTCGCGACGAAGCTGAGGAAAATAAATAATTTATTTTTCCCTTTTTGTTGGCGCAAAAAAGGCCACTGTCCGAAAGGACAGCGGCCTTTTTTTTATGTGTAAACGGCAACAAAAGTCTTATTTGGAAAAACTTAGCTGATTAACACCTCTTCGGCTTTTTTGAGCAAAGCCTCAGCGTGACGTTTGTGTTTATAGTTTTTATGGATTGAGGCTGCCAGCCGATAGGAGTCCGCGGCTTTTTCTTTGTCTCCCATCTCAATATATATATTAGCCAGGATGTCCAGAGTGTCGACTGTTCCCTGGGGGTTGCGCAAGGCTTCATATTCATCAATAACGTCGAGATAGAGTGTTACGGCTTCCTGATATCTTTTTGCCTGGAACATTACATGGGCTTTCTTCTTTTCCAGGGAAAAGAGGCTGAACCTGTCTGAATCTTTTGTACAGATAGTATAAGCCCTTTCATAATGGTTGAGGGCGCCATCGAAATCTTCTCTCCCTGCACAGATATCGCCCAATTTGTCAGATGCATTTGCCACACCATGTTCATCCCCATCCTGTTCAAAACCGATCAAGGCGTTATGAAACATGTTGGCTGCCTGGGAAATGTCATCTTTTTGTAAATGGTTCTGGCCAGCTTCATAATCAAGACGTGCCTGGCTTTTTTCTTCTGCTGTTTCTTTTTCCAGTTGTTCATTCTCTGTCATTATCACTCTTCTCCATGCTGGGCTATTTTTTCTAAAGCTTCTTTTGCAAGTGCCCCGACAGTGGTTTCAACAGGTAACCCCTTTTCGTATACTGTCAGCTTGGCATCATCATTAATAAGTGTTTCTATTTCACCTTTCATTTCAGTAGCCTGAATTCTTCCGAATAATCGAACGGCATGACCACGAGTGAAAGAGTCCGGGTTATTTATAAACGAAAAAACGCTGTAGATAGGCATGTTGCGCACAGTTTGCGGACTGGTGGCGGCGATGGTTCCAAGGGCCCAGAGTACATGTACACGGCTTGTGGGAATACCACGATACATGAGAAGGTGCCTGGAAAAGGATCCGAAAATGTCGGGTCGTGCCGCGATTATGGAGCCGATGGTCTCGAGAAGCCCCCAGTGGGAGGCGGCGGAATCGGTGCAGGCTTCAAACAGGCGGTGCAGAAGGTCACTGACTGCTCCTGGTTTCCTGGTGGAAAGCCGAGCGCAGACCTGACCTGTTATGTGGGCAGCGTGCCAGCGTTTATTTTCGTCAGGATCATAAAACAGGCGTTGTAAAAACCGAAACGTTTTCAGGTTGTCAAAGGCAAAATCAACCAATGTGTCAATATCGTTGTTGGCAACACATTGGTCTATGTCCTTTTTCGTGACATTCTTTTTTTTTCGTTTCGGATCACGGGCCGGTTCCATTGGCGGCGGCTGAAACTTTTTGCCTTTATCTTTTGGTTCGGCCTGCTTCTTTTTATGGCCTTCAATTGATTTTGAAAGATCGGCTATGTCGCGGGTGAGCCTGATAAAATACAGGACACCGGCAACCTTGCGGCCGTCGACATTTTTTGTCTCATACACCTGGTGAGTCTGCTCGTCATAATTGTCTACACGCCCGCTAATGTAATCTTCATCAGCAGTGAGGTCCCAGGCAAGTTCACTATTGTCGTTGCAGGCATACACCATGCACTCCACCATGGCCGATCCGACATTAAATCCTGTCGGGTCAGAGGTGTACACGGCTCCGCATTCACAGCTGCCTACCTTGAACTCATCCATTTTACGCTGGACAGGTTCCTGGGGTTGATCGACATCCTGGCCGCAGAAAGGGCACCAGGGGAGAACTTTTATTGTGGGGTTTTTCATTTTGCCTGTAATTCTTTAGTTACTGCTTCTGCAAATTGCGGATCTATGGGGTACCCCAGCTCAGCTGCTTTGGAAATGGAATCCTTGGCTGCCAGGTAGTCTTTTGTGTAGTAATAGGCCACGGCAAGATTATTATGGGCCATGGGGAAGGCTGGATCTGTTTCAACGCCTTTTTGGGCGGCACTGAGGGCTTCCTCAAAATTGCCGGCCATGATCTGGGCTGAGGCGAGATTAACCCATGCAAAAGACATGTGTGGGTCGTGCATGGTGGCTTTGGTGTAGGCCTCAATGGCTTTGTCCTGCTCGCCTTTCTGCTGCATGATAAGGCCTATGTTGCAATGGGCATTGGCAGGTTTGTGGGCATATACCAGAGCCTTCTTGTTGGTGGCGAGGGCTTCGTCAAGGTTGCCCATTTCAAAATAAATGGCCCCGAGATTGATATAGGCCTCGTAGGATTGTTCATCAATTTCAAGGCATTTTTTGAGTTCGGCAATGGCATCATTTTGGCGGCCGGCCTTTCGGTATACCAGGGCCAGATGGTGGTGGGCCATAAGGGAGTCAGGATGTTCTGTGCATTTCTGCTCCATTTCCTCAATAACTTGGTTGATATTTTCACTAAGCTGCTCTGACATAATTCTTCCTCGGTGGTGTTTATTATTTAATTTGATAGCTTTTCGTCTGATATGTAACTGCAGACAGTAACCATCAAGACAGAGATTATCAAGTAAGGTAAAAGGAAAAATTAAGGGATGCTGTGTGATGAACATATTTTGTATGATAAGGTGGCAATTTTGCTGAATCTATTTTACTTTATTCATCACTGTTTACAGAATGTTACGGAGTATAGAGAGATAAAAAAGTATAATAAAATATGAATGGAAAAAAGCAGATAATCCCCACCAGGGGACTTGTTGTCGCTGGCCTTGGCGGAGGTTCAGGTAAAAGTGTCGTTGCCGTTGGTCTTGTTGCCGCATTGCGGGCCGCCGGACGCCATGTCGTTCCTTTCAAGAAAGGTCCGGATTATATTGATGCCGGCTGGCTCAGTCTTGGCGCCTCTGCTGACTGCTATAACCTGGATCCTTTCCTCATGGAGGAAGAGGCTATGAGGAACTCTTTTCAGGAGCACGCTGCAGGTGCCGAGATCGTCATAATTGAGGGGAACAGAGGGCTTTTCGATGGCGTCAATGCTGAAGGTTCATTCAGTACAGCTGAGCTGGCTCGTTTTCTGAAGCTTCCCGTGCTTCTTGTCGTCGACTGTACCAAAACAACAAGGACCGTGGCTGCACTGGTTCTTGGCTGCAAACATCTTGACCCGGATCTCTGTATTGCCGGGGTGGTGTTGAATCGGTTGGGAAGCACCCGGCATGAACACATTGTAAGGGAGGCAGTAGAAAAATATACAGGGATTCCTGTTCTTGGGGCCATAAGGAGGATGAAAAAGGATATTTTCCCCATGCGTCATCTCGGAGTCACCCCATTTCAGGAATATGATGACACTGATTCCGCTCTGGAAACACTTGTCCAGACAGCCAGGGAAAGCCTGGACATGGATAGAATAGAAGAGATCATGATGCATTCCCAGGTACTTGAGGGTTTTGTCAAGGTGCCAGGTGTATCAGGAGTGCAGGGAGGCAGGGTCCGAATCGGCGTGATCCGGGATGCTGCTTTTCAGTTTTATTACCCCGACAATTTGCAGTCATTGGAAAAGGCCGGCGCCGAACTTGTTGAGATCAATGCCATGACGGCAGGGGAACTTCCGGAGATTGATGCTCTTTATATTGGTGGTGGTTTCCCGGAAAACAGCGCCGGGGTGCTTGCTGCTAATGTTTCGTTTCGTCATTCAGTGAAAGAGCAGGCGGAAAAAGGTCTGCCAATGTATGCTGAATGCGGAGGTCTTATTTATCTTGGAGAAAGTATTTTACTCGAGGGAACGGAACACTCTCTGGTGGGTATTTTTCCAGTGAAGTTTACCCTTGAAAAGCGTCCCCAGGCCCACGGCTATACCGTGTTGACAGCCAAAGAAGGAAATCCTTTTTACCGGACAGGGACGCAGATAAAAGGGCACGAGTTTCGATACAGTAAAATTACGGGATGGCAGGGCAATAGCGAGGACCTAAAGTTTGTCATGGACCGCGGTGTCGGTTTTGCAGAAAAAGGCGATGGCCTGGTCTACAAGAATGTCCTTGCCCTGTATACTCATATCCACGCTGTTGCCACCCCGGAGTGGGCAGAAGGTCTGATACGCAAAGCCCGAGAGTATCAGCGGTTAATTAGAAATTAGAAATTACGAATAGTGGTACTTGACTTTATTATAAGACCTCATTCAAATTCGTAATTCGTAATTCGTAATTCGTAATTCGTAATTCGTAATTCGTAATTCGCTCTTAATGGTTTGCCCTGGAGCCAAGGACCTTTTCGGCAATAGTTTTCTTGGTTTGTTCGTCAGGTTCAGGGGTCACCCAGTGAATGAATTCTTCCTTAACACGCATAAAGGCACCATTGTCTTTTTTGCACTTGTCGCATATTGACTCAGCTGAATCACGATAGATAATGACTTTGCTGGCCGGTTCACCTTCTTTATCAACGGCTGCCATTTTCCTGCAGCCGCAATCAAGCCTGATGACTGCGACACCGATTCCATCAGGGCTGCCTTCGATAATCCCTGCGATCATTGCTTCCTCGGATTTCAGGGCTGCCAGTTTTCCCTGACCCTTTTTGCTTCCTTTCTTTCCCATTAATTTTGCCATAACTTTATATCCCATAAAAAAATTTGATTAGTCTGAATTGTTCATTACATTATAGTATACGGTCGTTCAGGTCAACATGAAGTGCAGGGGTAGAATTGTGTTGACAAAAAGAAATCGATGCTTTAATGGAAGTTACAAATTGGGTTTTATAGGACTGTTTTTTGTCCCTGAGGTAATTATTTAACGAAACGTTTGTTTCAAATTTTTCTATTTTATTTTCGGAGGTATCATTATGTGGGAAGTAGTCGTAGATAACGATAAATGTGTTGGTGATGAAGAATGTGTAGGTGCTTGCCCTGCTCAGGTTTTTGAAATGACTGATGGAAAAGCTGATCCTGTAAATATGGACGAGTGTCTCGGTTGTGAGACCTGTGTTGAAGTTTGTCCTGAAGGCGCGATCACTGTAACTGAGGTGTAAGTACCTTTGCAGGATTTCCTGCAGAGTTTTAAGGCCTGTCTTCTGTCGCCAGAAGGCAGGCTTTTTTTTTTGAAAACTTTTTGCAGGAAAAATTCTTTGTATTCTTTTCTCAAATAGGGATAATATCCAGTGTCTTCCAGGTTTAAACCTTCCGCCTCCCGTAAGACTATGCTGCTTATTGCGGCACTGTTCTGGACTGTTGTCGGGTTTGGGCTGATGATTCGCGGCGTTGGTATTCTGCTTGAAGGAGATTATTATATTCTTCTTGCTGGTGCGATACTGCTGGGAACAGTGAAGGCAGTTTTTATTTTTGAGCGCACTGTCAGAAAAAATGTGGCAAGAATACAGGAAAAAGAGGACGGTGATTGTCTTGGAGGGGTATTTTCCTTTAAAAACTGGCTTCTCATTGTTGTTATGATTCTGATGGGTCGCCTGCTCCGTCTTTCCGGATTGCCGCTTGGTATTTATGGAGTTATTGTCCTGGCTGTCGGCTGGGGCCTGTTTCTTGCCAGTCGTATCATGTGGCTTGAGTGGAAACAGTGTGATTGAAATTCTTGATGGAGACCCTTGTCATCCATGAGTTCTGTCTCCCGAAATCAGATTGAAGTTGACCTGTCCGCTTTGCAGGGAAATTGTCGGGCCATTCAAAAAAGAGTCGGTTCAGGTGCCGGAATTCTGGCTGTGGTTAAGTCCGACGGCTATGGTCATGGTATGATTCCTGTGGCCCGGGCACTCTCGAAAATAGGTGTCCGATCCTTTGGTGTTGCGGAAGTGCATGAATCTGTTGCCTTGCGTGATGCAGGGGTGGAAGGGGATATTGTTGTTTTTCTGGGGGCTAGGGAAGAAGAATTTGCTGAAATTGTTCAGTATGGAGTCCAGCCGGTTGTTTTTGAAGAAAAAGAATTGAGGCTGCTTGGCTCATATGCTGAGAAAAAAGAGTGTGCTATAGGTGTTCATCTCAAAGTAGACAGCGGGATGGGCAGGTTGGGTGTTCTGCCGGGAGACGTAAATCGCTTTGTTGCTACTATTCGGCAGGAAAAAGGGCTTTATCTTGCCGGTCTGATGAGTCATTTTCCCTGTGCCGATTCAGCGGATCTTGATCTAACCAGGGAACAGAACAGAGTGTTCGCAGAAGTGGTGAAAAAGGCCGCAGATCCAGGTCATCTCTCTCCCGTTCATATTGCCAATTCGGCAGCAGCAATCAGGAGTCCTGATGTGCATTGGGATATGGTGAGGCCCGGTCTTTCTCTGTATGGCTGCTATCCCTCTGATGAATGCCGTAATTTCGTTGATCTTAAGCCTGTTATGTCTTTTAAAACCGAAGTAATTCAGGTGAAAGATGTGCCGGCCGGTTTTGGTGTCAGTTATGGCCATACTTTTGTGACGAAACGGCCCAGCAGGCTTGCCCTGTTGCCAGTAGGGTATAATGACGGCCTGTTGCGAAACGTATCAAATAAGGCTCACGTTCTTGTCCGGGGTAAACGGGCTCCTCAGCTGGGCCGAGTCTGTATGAACGTGACAGTGGTTGACGTCACCGATATCCCTGGTGTCGAGTCAGGTGACGAAGTTGTCCTCATGGGCAGACAGGGTGAGCATCAGATAACAGCGGATGAGATTGCCGGCTGGATGGGGACCATCAGCTATGAGGTGCTCTGTCTATTCGGCAACTTGAATCAGCGAGTTTATGTCGGGAATTGAATACGTTACATTAACCACAGAGATCACAGAGATCACAGAGGTAACTGCTTGTAATGAAATGATATTCTTTCTTGTTTAGCGTGTTCTTTGCGAATAGGTTACTATGGAAGATTCAACTCAAAATAAGTAAAGAACATCCATTTACTTAAAACTTAATACTTAAAACTTTTATTTTAAAACTTTCATTCAACAATGATTAAATTACGCTTAAAAAAATATCTTGATCAATGTTTTGAAGAGGGTGTCGAAAAAGGCATCTGGTCTGATTCTGCCGCCAACAGCTATGCTGTGGAGGAACCCAAATTTGAGGGGCAGGGTGATTTCTCCACCAATGCAGCCATGGTAATTGCTGGCAAGGAAAAGGATCTCACCGGCCAGAAGGTGAATCCCCGCCAGATTGCAGAAAAAATAGTGGCAATGCTGGAGAGAGAGACGTCTCTTCTTGAAAAGGTTGAAATTGCCGGTCCAGGCTTTATTAATTTTTTCCTGAAGGAGTCTGTTTGGCCGACAGTGATTCCACATGTATGCAGCCAGCAGGAAGATTTCGGGCGGATTACTGAAAAGAATGGGAAGCGTGTGCTTGTCGAATTTGTCAGCGCGAATCCTACCGGTCCTCTCAGTGTTGGCCATGGCCGTCAGGCAGTGCTTGGTGATGCTATTGCCCGATTGCTTGACAATGCCGGGTATGATGTTGAACGGGAGTATTATTATAACGATGCTGGCCGGCAGATGCGGGTATTGGGAGAATCGACCCGGGCCCGTTATCTCGAAGAACTGGGTCTGCCCTTTTCTTTCCCTGAGGATGGGTATCAGGGTGAGTATATACGCGATATAGCCAGGGCCCTCGTTCAGGCGAAAGGGGACTCTTTGAAAGAGCATGAAGATGTAACTCCATTTAAAGAGAGCGCTGAAAAGGCAATCTTTGAGGACATTGATCAGACTCTGAAGCGTCTTGATATCGGATTCGACACCTATTACAACGAGCATACCCTCTATGATAACGGGTTAATAGATGATGTTGTGACTTCTCTCCGCGAGAAGGATCTCGTTTATGAAAAAGATGACGCCGTCTGGTTCAGGACCACGGAATTTGGCCAGGAAAAAGACAGGGTTATCATCAAGAGCAGCGGTGAGCCGACCTATCGCCTGCCGGATATTGCCTACCACCGGGAAAAATTTAAACGCGGTTATGACTGGATGGTGAATGTTTTCGGTTCGGATCATATTGCCACAGTCCCCGATGTCCTTGCCGGGGTGAAAGCTTTGGGCTACGACGAAACAAAGATAACGGTGGTGCTGCACCAATTTGTTACCCTGATGCGAGAGGGAAAACAGGTGAAGATGTCTACCCGGAAAGCTAATTTTGTCACGGTTGATGAATTGCTGGATGAGGTGGGAGCCGATGTTGCCCGTTTCTTTTTCCTGATGCGTAAAGCGGACAGCCAGCTTGAATTTGATCTTGATCTTGCCACCAAGCAGAGCCAGGAAAACCCGGTATATTATGTCCAGTATGGTCATGCCAGGTTGGCCGGCATTGGCAACAAGGCCGGTGAAGAAAAGATGGACAAGGGCGATGTGGACAGTGCGCCCCTTCATCTTCTCAATCTTCCGGAAGAGCAAAAGCTGTTAAAAACAGTGGCTGCTTACCCCGCCATGGTGAAGGATGCCGCTGAAGATCTTGCTCCCCACCGGATAGTCTTTTATCTTCAGGACCTTGCCGGCCAGTTTCATAGTTACTATAATAAACATCGTGTAATCTCCGAGGATAAAGAACTTACCAGGGCAAGACTCTGGCTTGGGGAAGCTCTGCGAATAGTTTTCCATAACGGTCTGACGCTTCTGGGCATGAGCGCACCGGATTCTATGTGATGGAGTTAGGTGGTTTGTTGAGTTTATTGTGTTATTGAGTTGACCTCTTAATACCCTGTTGTGATATGATAGAGAGTCTTTGGGGATTTATAGAAAGTACCCTTTGAAGAACTCAAAAACGCAATAACCCATAACTCAATAAACTCTAACTGAAATGGCTGCGAAAAAAAGAAAGAAAAAGCGTTTTCAAATACAGTTTGAACTGGGCCTGGGTGGGGTACTCAGTCTCGGTGTCGTCAGCTTTTGTATTTTTCTGTGGATGTTCCTTTTAGGAATCTGGGCCGGGCAAACAGTTCTTCTCCCTTCCTCCGGTGACAATAAGCCCCAGGCCATACTGCAGATGGCTTCAGATATCTGGCAATATAGCAAGAAGGGAATAGAATCCATCCCTGTGCCGGATGGTCAGAACATCTTCCCTTTCCCTGAACTGGATCGAAGCCTGGAGCATCCGGAAGAGGCTTCTCTTTTTTCCCTGCAGGTCGCGTCTTTCCAGGACAGGAAAGAGGCGCATCGTTCGGTTCTGGGGTGGCAGGCTCGTGGTCATGAAGCTTTTTTTCTTTTGCCGGAAGAGGACTCTGATCTGTACAGGGTTTTTATCGGCAAGTTTGAAAAGCTGACGGAGGCAAATGCAATGGTTGCCGTTCTTGAAAACGATGAGAATGTCAGGGCATACATTACTCTGCTTCCTGAATCTGAAATATCAAAATGGAAACAGTAAATATAATTTGTAACTGTTCAGGTAGGGCTATAAACTACCCTAAACTCAGTAGGGTAAATGTTTAGGAGTGCCTCATATTTGTTTATTTGGGACTTCGAAGCATACTCGTGCTATTCGAGAAGGCCAAAATAAGCGAAGATGGGGTGCTGCTGAACAGTTACTATAATTTTAGATCGTACATTAATGAACCATGATTAGAAATGCACAAATGAAAGATGTGAAGGCAATGTATACTTTGCTTCACCATTTCGCAGATAAGGGACTGCTTCTTGGCAGGTCTCTAAGCTCCCTGTATGATCAGCTTCGTGATTTTCAGGTGTTTGTTGAAAAAGATGATGCTGGAGAGCAGATTGTCGGCCTCTGCGCCCTGCATATCAGCTGGGAAAATCTTGCGGAAATCCGTTCGCTGGCTGTAAAGGAAACATCCCAGGGGAAAGGTGTCGGCACCCAGCTTGTTGAAGCATGTATGGTTGATGCAAAAGCCCTCGGAATTAAGCAGGTGTTTACCTTAACGTATCAGCCGAATTTCTTTAAAAACCGTGGTTTTCAACCTGTAGATAAAAAAGAATTGCCCCATAAGGTCTGGAGTGATTGCATTAATTGCCCGAAGTTCCCGGATTGCAATGAAGAAGCCATGATCTGGAACAGCTCCGGACGTGAGGCATAAGGAAAATATATGTTAAATAAAGTTTTGACCAAAGTGTTTGGTAGTAAAAACGAGCGTGAACTCAAGAGAATCCAGCCCCTCGTAAATCGCATCAACAAGCTTGAGCCCCAGATGCAGGAGCTTGATGATGCGGCTCTTGTCGCCAAGACAGAAGAATTTAAAGAGCGTCTGGCCAACGGTGAAACCCTTGATGATCTTCTGCCGGAAGCTTTTGCCGTTGTCAGGGAGACATCTGTCCGGGTCCTGGGGATGCGCCCTTTCGACGTTCAGCTCATTGGCGGTATTATTCTTCACGAGGGGAAAATTGCCGAAATGAAAACCGGTGAGGGAAAAACCCTGGTGGCAACTCTTCCTGTTTACCTGAATTCTCTGACAGGAAAGGGAGTTCATGTTGTTACGGTCAATGATTACCTGGCCCGGCGCGATCTGGAGTGGATGTCCGGTATATATCATTTTCTTGGTTTGACAACAGGTGCGATCCTCCATGATATGGATGATGCCACCCGTAAAGCAGCGTATAATGCAGATGTCACCTATGGCACTAACAACGAATTTGGTTTTGACTATCTGCGCGATAATATGAAGTTTTCACTGAACGATTTTTGTCAGCGAGACTTTCATTTTGCTATTGTTGATGAGGTTGACTCGATTCTTATTGATGAGGCCCGTACCCCGCTGATCATATCCGGCCCGGCAGATGTTTCCACGGAACGCTATAACCATGTAAATCAGATAATCTCTCATTTTGAAAATGAGACCCATTATACTGTTGATGAGAAGGCAAAGTCTCTGTCAATGTCGGAAGAGGGAGTTGCACTTGGAGAAAAACTTCTGAATGTCGACAACCTGTACGATCCGCAAAATATAGAATGGTTGCATCACCTCAATCAGGCACTTCGGGCCCATAAGCTGTTCAGCCGGGATGTTGATTATCTGGTTCAGAACGGCGAGGTTGTCATCGTCGATGAATTTACCGGCCGGACTATGCCGGGGCGGCGGTACAGTGATGGTCTGCATCAGGCTCTTGAGGCTAAAGAAGGTGTCAAGGTTGAGAAAGAAAATCAGACCATGTCATCCATTACCTTCCAGAATTATTTCCGCATGTATGAAAAACTTGCCGGTATGACCGGTACCGCTGACACAGAGGCGATAGAGTTTAAAAAGATTTACGGCCTTGATGTTACCGTTATCCCGACACACCATACAATGGTTCGCGATGATTATGCTGATGTCATTTATAAAAACACCAAGGCGAAATTCCGTGCTGTTGTCCAAGAGATCAGGAGTCTCCATGAAAAGGGCCAGCCTGTTCTTGTGGGAACAACCAATATAGATGTTTCCGAGATGCTTTCCCGTATGCTTAAGAAGGAAGGGGTTAAACATTCCGTCTTGAATGCCAAACATCATGAGAAAGAGGCACAGATTATTGCTGAAGCAGGCCATAAAGGCAGGGTGACCCTTGCCACAAATATGGCGGGACGAGGAACGGATATCAAGCTTGGTGAAGGTGTTGTTGAGCTGGGAGGGCTGCATATTCTAGGAACGAGCCGTCATGAGTCACGGCGAATAGATAATCAGCTCCGTGGCCGTTCTGGCCGTCAGGGTGATCCCGGCTCGTCACGGTTTTTCCTTTCCCTTGAAGATGACCTTCTCCGTGTATTCGGTTCGGATCGTATTTCCAGCATTATGGAGAAGCTCGGAATGGAGGAAGATGAACCCATTGAACACAGCATGATTTCCAAAGCCATTGAAAATGCTCAGCGCAAGGTGGAGGGACATAACTTCGATATACGTAAACATCTTCTTGAGTATGATGATGTCATGAATGATCAGCGGAAGATAATTTATGACCAACGCCGGGAAGTTCTTGGCGGAGACGATGTCAGCTATATTGTTGCAGATATGATTGAGGATCTGATCCCTGCAGTTACCATGGAATTTTGTGACGATAAGACGCCGTCTGAAGATTGGGACTGGGAGGGTATTGCTGAGCGTGTGTCGGCAAATATGGGCCTTGAACTGAACTGGGATGATGAGATTAAAACAGGACTTAAGGCAGAGACCTTTGAAAAGAAGCTTCTTGAGACAATGGAAGCGGCTTATAAAGCCAGAGAAGAAGAGTTCGGAGCGGAAACCATGCGTCAGCTTGAGCGTTATATTCTTCTCCAGATGGTGGACAGCCACTGGAAAGATCATCTTCTCGGTATGGATCACCTCAAGGAGGGTATCGGCCTCCGCGGTTATGGTCAGAAGAATCCCCTGGATGAGTATAAGAAAGAAGGGTTCAATATGTTCAATGCCATGATTGAGAGGGTCAAGGAGAAGATCGTGTCAACATTGATGCGGGTCCAGTTGGCCCGACAGGATGAGGTTGAGCAGCTCGAGCAGGAAAAGCGCCGCCAGCGGCAGGAACTGGAAATGAGGCACGGCAGTGAAGCCGGCCTGGATAAGCAGCAGCCGGCAAAGCGTGAAGGGGATAAGGTTGGCCGCAATGCTTTGTGCCCCTGTGGAAGTGGGAAAAAATACAAACGGTGCTGCGGAAGTACTCAATAATAGAGGGTTTCTATGACTGCTATTCATGTTCCTGGTTTCAAGGCAGGGGCTGTTAAAGCCGGTATCCGGGGGAAAGATCGCCTCGATGTGGGGCTTATATACTCAGAGGTGCCGGCAACGGCAGCTGGTGTTTTTACCACAAGCCTGGTGAAAGCGGCCCCTGTTCTTTTAGGAATAAAGCATCTTGAAGGGGGAAAGGCTCAGGCCATTATAGTCAATAGTGGAATTGCCAATGCCTGTACCGGAGAAGAGGGTATGGAGCTTGCGTTGACAACAGCTTCCCTGGTTGCTGATTATCTGGATATTGATTCATCCCTTGTTCAGGTTTCCTCCACCGGTGTCATTGGCATGCAGCTGGATATCGGAATTTTTGAAAATTGCATGGGGCGCCTTGTTGATGCCCTTGCTGATGATGGGCTGACCGACGTTTCCCTGGCTATGATGACCACGGATACCGTTCCCAAAACAGCCAGACGTACGCTGACAATCGATGGTAAAGAAATTGCCCTGGTCGGTCTGGCTAAAGGTTCCGGGATGATAATGCCGAACATGGCCACCATGCTCAGTTATGTCATGACGGATGCTTCTGTTGCATCAGATGTTCTGTCTGCAATGCTTCAGAAAAGTGTCAGTCAGTCGTTTAATGCCATCACTGTTGATGGTGATACGAGTACAAACGATACCGTACTTCTCCTGGCCAACGGGGTTGCCGGAAACTCGCAGTTAACTTCTCTGGATTCTGCTGATGCTGTGCTTTTCCAGCAATGTCTTGATTCTCTGCTTCTTGATCTTGCCCTGCAGATCGTAAAAGATGGTGAGGGCGCAACAAAGCTTATCACTGTCCATGTAACGGGTGCCAGGACTATAGAGGATGCGGACAGGGCTGCCAGAACAATCGCCAACTCGAGTCTTTTTAAAACCGCTTGTTTTGGAGAAGATGCCAACTGGGGTCGTATTATTGCGGCTCTGGGAAGATCAGGGGCTGCCTTTGATGCCTATGATGTGCGTATTGCCTTTGATGATGTTGTTATGGTGGAAAAGGGTCTGGGGCTTAGCGCAGAACAGGAAGTTCTGGCCACAGCGGTTCTTAAGAAGGATGCCTTTGTGCTGTCTGTGGATATCGGTGCCGGGTCTTCAGAAAGTAAAGTGCATACCTGTGATTTGAGCATTGATTACATTAAAATCAATGCGGATTATCGGTCCTGAGAAAAAATCTCACAGAGGCACAGAGATTGCTTTTGATTTCGGATTGCGGAAAAACTATAAAATAGCCACATTCCGAAATCAACGATTGTACCTTTCTTCGCAGGAAAGGAGGATTTCCTTTTGGGCATCTTCCAGGACCTGCTTGGCCTGTTTGACATCCTCGCCTATCTGTCTGGCCAGTTCCTCCGGGCCTGAAAATTTATGCTCGCCACGCAGGAAACGCAGCAGGTTTATCTTGATCGGTTTGCCGTAGATATCCTGGTTGAAATCAAAGATATGCGTTTCTGCTGATAGTTTTCCATCTCCAAATGTCGGGTTGTAGCCGATGTTGAGGACGCCGCCATAGCATTTCCCGTCATAGATAACCTGTGTTACATATACCCCGTGTTTAGGGCAGAGATCCTCGGAGGAGATATCGAGATTGGCCGTGGGAAAACCAAGCTGGGCACCGCCTCTTTGTTTCCCGATTTTTACCTCTCCGCGAATTTGATAGGGGCGGCCGAGAAGGGCTTTCACATCCATCATCCTTCCTTCCTTGACCAGTTCTCTGACCTTGGTACTGCTGGCCAGCACTCCATCGACATAGTAAGGCTCAACAACGGAGACAGGGAAACCTTTTTTGTAGCCCTGGTCCTTTAGAAATGAGATGTCTCCCTCACGCCCCTTGCCAAAGGCATAGTCATATCCGACAACAAGTTCTTTAACACCTATGGTCTTAATCAGAACGTCATCGACGAACTCTTCAGCAGGAGTTGCCGCAAAGGGCTTGGTGAAAGGAATGATGATCAAAACATCAATTCCTGCCATTTCAATCAGTTCTCTTTTCTGTTCACAGTTCGATATGAGTTTGAGGCCGGAGTCAGGCCGCACAACCTGAAGAGGATGGGGGGTGAAGGTGATAGCGACACTCGTACCTTGTTGCTGGTAAGCTTTGCTGACAACTTCTGAAAAAAGGATCTGGTGGCCGAGGTGGACACCGTCAAAGTTGCCGATGGTCACACAGGAATTGGGAAATGGTTTTTTTATCTCTGTGAGATCAACATATATTTCCATGAAACAGATGTCTCCTGATGGGGTTTACTCAAATACTCAAGGTGGCCTTTGCAGTAGTCTCAATAGTAACTCTGGGAAGCTATGTTGTATACCATACGTTTTCGTTTGTTAATCCTTTTTTGTTGAAAAATCTTGACAAAAAGCCCAGGAAATATTTAAAGTCTTCTATTCACAATGTGCCGAAGTGGCGGAACTGGTAGACGCGCTAGGTTCAGGGTCTAGTGGGAGTATTCCTGTGCGAGTTCGAGTCTCGCCTTCGGCACCATTGAAAATAAAAATTAAAAGCCCGTAATCATAATAAACTGATTACGGGCTTTTTTTTCGTCCATTTTTAGAGTGGTTATAACAGGCCATGGGCAAAAAAAGGAAGGTGAAAGCCTTGCTGTTTTTTACACAAGTTTCTATTGTAGCACGGAAATGGGTGGCATTATGTGATGAAATGATGATGCCATACCTTATGGTAGTCCTGATATTCAGATACTCCATCATTATCAAAAGGCAAGAGTATTGTTCTGTCCAAAATGTCAAACCCGGAATGTTTCCCACGGAAAATATTGTCATAGGTGTGGGAGCCGTTTGCGATCAAGGGGGGAGGGGTCATCCCATCTGGTGCAATGGCTTTTGGGGGCATTTTTTCTTGTTCTCGGAAGTGCTTTGTTTTTTTTCTTTCAGCAGTCGTCTTCCCCTGAGTCTCCTGTTTTGAATGTGTCCGAGAAAGGTATTCTTCCTGAAAAAAAATTACCAGAGGACTCCAGTGTTAACGGAAAAGTCGGGGAAGTAAGCGGAGCAGTTCAGGGAAATAATATTGGTAGTATCCTTTCAGTGCCGGAGGCGACAAAGGTACTCCCTTTTTTCGGAAGTGACAATAAACAGGAAATGGCGCCTCCCAAAATACCCCTGGCAGGGGAAGTCAGGATGTATGACCAGCATGGCAATGAAATTGCCTCGGTTAAGAGTCTTGTTTTGTCAGGAGGGTTTGTTGCGTTGCCTCGGCGTGCCTGTCTGGGGGCTGTTGACTGGCAGTTTGGCGCATACAGTGATCGAAAAGTGCGTCCTATTCGCGATGGAATATGGCGAGCGGGTGATGAAGTCGGATTATGGCGTATTGCCGGCAATGCAAAAGAAAGCATAGCGTTAACCCCATGGGATTCCGCCATGGCGCTGTCCTGGCTTTCTCTTCAGTCTGGTCGGGTTATCGCTGAAGTGGCGGTCAGGGTGGAAATGAACCAGGGGGATATTGTCTCTCTTGCCATTCCGGAAGAAGTGGCATCTCCGGGTGTGTTTTTGCAGAACGGTAATGTTGTCGGCTGGACTTTTGGAGAATGGCTGGGGGGCGGCTATCTGTGGAATCGCGCTGTTCCAAGAGAGAATGAACTTCATTCTGATGTCCCCATGTTTTATGCCGCTACTTTTGCCGGTGGACGAGAAGAGCAGTTTGCCCGGGCAATTCTTATGGATGAGGAAACGCCTGCTTTTGAGAGGCTGCAGGCGTTTTTGAAGGGGATTTACTTGCCGGCTAAACTTCTCAGAGAGGATACCCCTGAGCGGTTGTATATTGAGAATATAATGGCCGACATCCGTTATCTTGCGCAGTTGATGCGGTATCATGGAGAGGCGGCGAAGCTTGCCAGTTTTGCTGATCCAGGAGTGTTTTCAGTTGTTGCAGATATGGAATTATTGAAAATTACTGTTGCCGCTGTCAGTGAGTCAAGTGGTTATGAGCAGGCGGTCCTTTTTGTTGAAAATGTCAGGGAATATTTTCCAGCAGTACCTGATGCCGCAGAAATTTCGGTGATGCATTTGTATCTTTATAAAGCATGGATCGGGCATGTGCTTGATGAGAAAGATGCGGATGCCGGGTGGTATGTGTATATGAAGAGTATGGATGTTTTTCCTGATGATCCGGAATTACATCTTGCCGGAGTTGAGCTGGCATTGCTTGAAAATGACTGGAAGACTGCCGAAACTCTGCTTTATCAGAGAGACTATCCCGGTACTTTAAGGCAAAGAATTGATATGCTGGCTGCCAGGATCTCGGAGTTGAAAAAAGAGGAAGGGAGTGTTGTTGTTCGTTTTCCTGCGGGGGCCTCCCGAATCCCGGTCGTGGCACATGTAAACGGCAGGAAGGATATTGATTTCCTGGTGGATACCGGCGCGACCCTTGTTACGGTTCCGGTGTCACTCCTGGGCGCCCTTGGTATTGAAATTGATAATGACACCCCTCGCCGTATGGTGGCAACAGCGGGAGGTTTGAAGGAAGCCTGGGAGGTGAACCTTTCATCCATTGAGCTGGGAGGGTGGATTGTCTATGACCTCAAGGCTATGGCAATGGATATCCCGTATCATAGCCAGACAGGTCTTCTTGGCCTTAATTTCCTTGAAAAGTTCAGAATGGATTTGAATACGGAAAAAGGTATTCTGCTCCTGGAGCCCTTGTAAATGGGTACTGCAAATTTTCTCACAGAAACCGTTGCCGGCTGGACGGCAAATTATCAGCAGGCCTATCTCTGGTCGCTTGTTTTGCATTCCGCTCATATAGAGCACGATCTGAAACCTTATGATGGCGGGTGGAATATCAGTGTTGATGAAGATATGGTCGGTGCGGCCGTGGGTGAGCTCGAGGCTTATGAGTATGAAAATCAAAACTGGCCGCCTCCCAAAAATGAACCGGAAAGCCTGCTTTCTTTTCGAAAAAGGCATCCTCCTACTGTTTTACTCATGGGGCTTCTTGTTCTTTTTTTCAGTCAAACAGGACCATGGTCTTCTCATGGGTTATGGTTTCAGGCAGGATCTGTCGACAGTGTCAGGATAAAAGCCCATTCAGAATGGTGGCGGTTGGTAACCGGCCTGACTCTACATGCAGATGCTGTTCATCTGATGGGGAATGTTATTATCGGTGGAATCATAATCCATTTTCTCTGTAAGATCCTGGGAAGCGGTCTTGGCTGGTTTCTTGTTGTTCTTGTGGGTTTGAGCGGTAATGCCATGAATATTTTTATTCGTGATGCGGCCCATCTGGCCGTTGGATTCTCAACTTCTGTTTTTGGTGTTGTCGGGCTGTTAAGCGGCCTGGAGATGAAGAGGGGGTTTAATGTGAAAGCCATGCTTCTTCCTTTTGGGGCGGGTGTCAGCCTGTTGGCCATGCTTGGGTCTGAAGGTGCGAGAACAGATCTTGGAGCCCATTTCTGGGGGCTTTTCTGCGGTATTTTTCTTGGTTTTTCTCTTGCCTCTTTTCCGTCTTTCCTGAAATGGAGTGCAACCATTCCTCGCCAGTTTTTCTTCTTTGCCATAGCCGCTGCAATTGTTGTCTGCAGTTGGTGGTTGGCACTCATGCGCATATGATATGTGACACATCCAGGCTGCCTGTATTGTTTTCGTAAGAGAGAAATGGAAATAGCTTGAAATTAAAGGGGAAATAGAGGACATTATGCCATTGCGGATTGCGGATTGCGGATTGCGGATTGCGGATTGCGGATTGCGGATTGCGGATTGCGGATTGCGGATTGCGGATTGCGGATTGGAGCTCATGTCCTCTGTGACTTTTCGTCATTGCTTCAAAATTTCAGGTTTTCACTCCTTTGTCAAAATTAAAACTCATTAAAATCACAGGAAATTATTATGTCATCTGAGAACCAACAACCCCCCTGGGGAAAAAAGAATAGCCCTGGCTCACCTGAAGAGGTGCTAGCGGCTCTGTTCAAGAAGATTAAGGAAATGTTTGAAGGTGGTGGAGGCAACAAAGGAGGGCAGGGTGGTGAGAGCCCGGGTCAGTCTTCTCCTCCTAATATGTGGGCTGGTCTGATAAAGGTGCTGGTCGTCATAGGAGTCCTGTTCCTGGTTAATGTTGTCTATTCTTCGTTTTATACCATTGAGCCTGGAGAGAAGGGTGTTGTCCTTCGCTTTGGCAAGTTTAATAAACTGACTTCTTCGGGGCTTAATTTTAAAATGCCTCTGATTGATGAGGTGGTCAAGGTCGATGTGGAAGCTGTGCGAAAACAAGAGTTTGGTTTCCGTACCCGTATTCCTGGCCAGAAAACAGTGTACACAAATAAAGGGTATGATCCAGAATCGCTCATGCTTACTGGAGATAAAAATGTCATTGATGTCGAATGGATTGTTCAATACAAGATTCAGGATCCCTTCAATTTTATCTATAAGGTCCGGAATGTTGATCAGGCGGTGAGGGATGTCTCTGAAAATGTAACCCGACGCGTTGTTGGCAATCAGAATTTTGATTATGTGCTCAGTAACCGTGAGATCCTCGAGGCAGCAACGGCCAGGGAACTTCAGGCAACACTCAATGACTATAAAAGCGGTGTGAAAATTGTTGCTGTAAAGCTGCAGGATGTCAATCCTCCTGAACAGGTTAAGCCGGCTTTTAACGAAGTAAATGAGGCCGATCAGGATATGAAGCGTCTTGTGAACGAGGCGGAACAGACATACAATCAGATTGTTCCCAAGGCGAGAGGAACAGCGAAGAGAGTTCTTGAGGAGGCCCATGGCTATGCCGTGGAGCGGACAAATCTCGCTAAGGGTGAGGCGAATCGTTTCCTTGCAGTACTTACTGAGTATGAGAAGGCTGAGGAGGTAACCAGAAAAAGGATGTATCTGGAGATGATGCAGCAGGTGCTGCCATCGGTTACAGAGGTGTATCTCATCGATAAGGATCAGCGTTCTCTTCTGCCGCTTCTTGATTTGACAGGAAACCGGAAAAAGAATTAACAAAATAGATAGAATCTTGGAGAAAACATAGTGAACTCAATTGTTCGTTTTATTCTTATAGCTTTAGTAGTAGTGGCTGGAGCCACAGTTTGGGATGGCTTCTTTATTCTTCCTGAGGGAAAACAGGCCGTAATTACCCAGTTTGGTGCTCCTGTTGGAGATTCGGCAACAGAAGCCGGGCTTCATTTTAAGACACCCTTTATTCAGAAAGTGCGTTATTTTGAAAAAAGGGTTTTGATCTGGGACGGGGCCCCCAACCAGATTCCAACAAATGACAAAACCTTTGTTTACCTGGATACCACAGCCCGCTGGCGTATCAGTGACGCATTGACGTTTCTGCAGGCAGTTAATAATGAAACCCGGGCTATGACGATTCTCGATGACATTATCGATAGTACGGTGCGAGATCTGGTCAACAAAAATAATCTTGTTGAGATTATCAGAAGCTCTGACTGGATTGTTGGTGAAAGAAGCAGGAGTGTTTCTGAAGATGAAGTGCAAGAGCCGATTAAATATGGGCGGGATAAGATTGAAGAAATGATTTTTCTTGCGGCATCACAGCTGACACCCCAATACGGAATTGAACTTGTTGACGTCATGTTCAAGAGGGTTAATTACATCGAATCTGTCCGGGTGAAGGTCTATGAACGCATGATTTCCGAACGGCAAAGGATAGCTGCCGAAAAACGATCCCTGGGTGAAGGGCAAAAGGCGGAGATTCTTGGCAAGGTTCAACGAGAGTTGAAAGAGATAACATCTGTGGCCAGCAGGGAAGCTGAAGAGATTAAGGGTAAGGCAGATGCTGAAGCATCACGCATTTATGCAGATGCTTATAATAAGGACCCGGAATTTTATGCTTTTTCAAAGAGTTTAGAAAGTTACGGCAAGACTGTGGGCAGCAATACAAGATTGATTCTTTCTACTGATGCGGAGTTCTACAAATTTCTTAATTCATCAGGGGCGGTGAAGTAAGAGGAGTGCCGGTGATGCCAGGGATAGCAGGTTTTTTCCTCTACTCCTGGCTCGGATAGGCCGGACGCTGACTGATTGAGTCATAAGCGATCCGGCCTTTTTTTGAAAGTTTTTCCTCAAAAGTTCGGAGATCCTGTTCGGATGAAATCCGGCTCTTTTCCAGTACGGTGAAACGGCAGTTGCAATTTGTAAGCTGTCCTCCGCACCAGGGACAGACTTCCACCGGGCAGCCAAGGGTGTGGTATTCGCCATTGGCAGTTGTACAGACGGGGCACAGCTCCTCGTTTTCATATGCAGGGCTATACAGCGGGTGGCTGGTTAAGTCTTTAGTGATATTTTCTATTCTTTCCGCTGCTGTATATCCGAAGAAATCCAATACTTCGGTGTCGTAAATCCCTTCTTTTAATTGACCGAGGAATTCAGCTCTTTCCTGGTTGACCAGGTACAGATATTCATTCCTAGCCGTTACTGCACAGATCAGGAACAGTCCTTCTTTTTTATTGATAATCCTCAACTCACGGATCCAGTCTTCAATGCCATCGGGAAGAAAGCTGTAAAAACTGTGGAGAAGGTTGAGAGCAACAATGTCATTTTCAAATTCCTCGAGAAATTCATTGGCTTCTGCCAGGTGCTCTTTCGGCACACCATATTCCATTAATTCTTTTATCGTGTCGAGTTGTGTGCTGATCATGTTTGGTGTGTTCTTTTCAAGGTTTCTTGTAATTAATCTTGACTGATGGCTTTTATCCAGCGTCGGGTTTCTCCGGCGATATCCTCTGCCGTTGTGAGCGCAGTGACAACAGCGAGACGTTTTGCCCCTAAACCTTTCAGGGAGAGCACGTGATCGAGTTTTATGCCCCCCATGACGGTGAAGGGGAGGTCTGATCTGGATGAATAGGCTGGGATAACCTCAGGGCCAATAAATGCAGCG
>JACKQG010001282.1_pt1 | contig 35164 bp, 24 predicted proteins | sample 8237621 | NCBI WGS metagenome assembly JACKQG01 (sample SAMN15677084, study PRJNA649215) | marine metagenome | biome: marine; feature: Black Sea; material: saline water; isolation source: suspended particulate matter (SPM) from the Black Sea western gyre | collected 2013-06-09/2013-06-10 | depth...
GTGCTGACAAGTACGTGGGCTTGGCCACGTGCTCCCTTGAGGCGCTTCTTGACCACCTGCTATCTTGTCCAGCCTGAATTCACTCGCATCCCTGGACGAACTCATCGCCCACTTGCTATTGAGGAAGGAGGTACAACGTCAAGCTAAAACGTTACGAGCACAACCCTATCTTGGAGGCTAACCCCCATAAGAAGTGGGAATCGGGAGCGGTCTTCAATTGCGGCGCCGCTCTCGACGAGGACGGCCTGGTTTACTTGCTCTACCGCGCCATCCCCATGGGCTACACCAGGAAACCCAACGGCACTGGCTACGACGACTACATCTCCAGCATCGGCTGTGCCGTGAGTGAGGATGGGATCGCTTTTGCCCGATTCGAGCAGCCCATCATCGAACCGACGGAGGACTATGACCGATTCGGGTGCGAAGACCCCAGGGTGACCAGGCTGAAAATCAACGGCCAAATCCTGTACCTGATCACCTATACCGCCCTTTTCGGCCCTGCCTACTCCGGCTCCGACAGGGTGGCCTTGGCCTCGACAGAGGATTTCCACACCTTCCGCAAGCACGGCGTGGTCATCCCCGGCCTCGATGATAAGGATGCCGTGATATTCCCGGAGCTGGTCAACGGACGGATGGCGATGCTTCACAGGGTGGCTCCTGACATCCAGATCGTATACTTCGACGATGTGGAGCAGTTGGTGAATCCAAGAGAGGACTTCTGGAGCGAATACAGGGCCTCTCTCGAAGAGTTCACGGTCATGAGGCCGAAATACGAATGGGAATCGGAGAAGATAGGGTCAGGGGCGCCGCCCATCAAAACGGAGGAGGGCTGGCTTTTGATCTACCACGGCAAGGACGATAAGGCCGTGTACAGAGCCGGAATGGCGCTCTTGGACTTAGAAGAGCCCTCCGTGGTGCTCGCTCGCTCGCCATACCCCATCCTGGAGCCCGAAAAGGAATACGAAAGAGTGGGAGATACGGCTAACGTCGTATTCCCGGAGGGCGCGATCGTTATAGATGACACGCTCTACGTCTATTACGGGGCAGCGGACAAACGCTGCTGTCTGGCCACCGCCAGGCTGGACGACGTTTTAGATTATTTGGCGGCGTTCAGAGAATAAAAATACCGAGGAGGTAAATGGCAATGAATATGAAGCGTTATGAGGGAAATCCCATCCTCACGGCAGGTGATTTTCCACGCCCGGTCAATTCCGTCTTCAACGCCGGGGCGATCAAGTACGGGGATGAGTACATCCTGCTGAACCGTGTCGAAGATCTCGAAGGGGTCTCTTGCCTGTGGGCAGCCCGCAGCCAGGACGGGCTTCACTTCACGCCCGATCCGCAGCCGGCCATGGTGCGCGCCACCGAAGGGCACTATGCCACTTATGAAGAGTATGGCATCGAGGATCCGCGCATCACCAGAATCGCCGACACCTACTACGTCACCTACACCTGCTACTCGAGGTACGCCCCTTGCGTCGGGCTGGCCCGAACCAGGGACTTCCGCACCTTCGAGCGTATGGGCATCATCTCGCTGCCGCCCAACAAGGACGTGGTGCTCTTCCCGGAGAAGGTCGGCGGACGCTACGCGCGCCTCGACCGCCCCACGACGCTCGCCGGCAAATGCGACGTCGGCGGCAATATCTGGCTCTCGTATTCGCCAGACCTGCTCCACTGGGGCGATCCGCGGCCGGTGATGCAACCTCGCAAGGGGGGGCGATGGGATAGTAAAAAGATCGGCGCCGATGCGCCACCCATCAAGACCGAACAGGGGTGGCTGGAGATATACCACGGTGTGCGCGAGACGGGCAGTGGCGTGCTTTACCGTCTGGGGGTGGCGCGAATGGACGGCTGCAGCGAGTTCCGCATCTGGTGGCAGATTATGATGCCGCTCACGATGCCGGCCATCGCCGCCGTGGCCACGCTGGAGTTCACCTGGATCTTCAACGACTACCTGTGGGCCATCGTCTTGCTGCGCAGCGATGACCTCAAGCCGGTCACCGCCGGCTTGGCTGCCTTACAAGGTCAGTACGTTATGGACTGGACGGTCATCACGGCCGGCGCGTTGCTGGCGACGATACCGACAGTTGTTGTTTTCATTTTCCTGCAGCGCTACTTCATCGAGGGGCTGACCTTGGGCGCGACGAAGGGGTAGACTCAGTAGATGGAAGATTATCAAAAGTAGGGGCTTGACATTCCAGCGATACTGGCGATAATAGTCTTGTGCACCACGGGTAGCACGCGCTTCCGCTGCCAGCATTGGCCCGTTGAAGTTTCGCACAAGCCCTTTTTTTGTGTTTTTCACCCCGCCAACGCCGATCTTATGTAGCTGCAAAAGTCGTGTACTGAGACTGCTAAGGATAGAGGCACAACGATGATGGAACCAATCTACGGCCAAACGATTGAATGTGACTGCGGCAAAACCCATCACGTCGAGCCGCAGCGGGTCATTTACGAGAACGGCGCACTGAGCCGGCTGCCTGAAGTTCTGTCGGAATACACAACAGGTCGCCGGGTTGTGGCGCTGATGGATATCCGAACACATGAGGTGGCTGGCCAAGAAGCGGCGGCACTACTGAGAGATGCCAACTGGGAGGTCTCCGAAATCGTCGTTCCGGACCCTGCCCAGGGAGCGTCGCCGATCTGTGACGACCACACGCACGACTGGCTTCTCCGTCGAATCGAAGACTTCGTCGAGCTCAGTCGAGACGCTGCCGATGTGGTTCTCCCCATCGGCAGCGGCGTGTTGAACGATCTCGGCAAGTGGACCGCTTTCGATCTGAATGTCCCCTATGTTTGCTTTGGGACGGCCGCTAGTATGAATGGCTATGCTTCAACGAATGTGGCGACGACGATCAAGGGTGTAAAATCGCTTCTGTGGGCGCGTCCACCACGAACGGCTCTTTCCGACCCTGTCATTCTCCGCGATGCCCCCTATGAACTGACCACCGCAGGGTTGGGGGACATCTTAGCCAAGTCGGTGAGTTCCGCCGATTGGCGCATGAACCACTTCCTGTTTGGGGATTACTTCTGCAAGCGATCAGTTTCCCTGATCGCCGACATTGAGCCGCTGTACATGGATCATCCTGAGGATGTGCGGGAACGAAAGCCAAAGGCAATGGAGGCCCTGTTTCACGGCCTGCTCCTGACGGGCATCGCCATGACGATGGCTGAGACTTCCTCTCCAGCTTCAGGCGGGGAGCACCTGGTTTCTCATACCCTGGATATGATGTCTTCTCTCGATGGAGTGCCCCATGATTTGCACGGTAGACAGGTTGGACTGGGTACGGTGTTGGCTTCCGAGGTTTATCGCCGCGTCATCAGCCTGGAATCGCCCGATTTCTCTCGCGCCTCGATGGATTTTGATAAGGAATTCTGGGGGGCGTTGGGAAATGAGATCGAAACCCACTACGTCCAGAAAGTGGAGCGGCTGCAAAAAGCAGCCGAGGTCCTTTCGCAAGGTGATTCGTGGGATCGTCTGCGTGAAGAGGTGAAGCCGTTTCTCCGCTCGCCAGAGCGAATCCGCAACTGTCTGAAACGAGCCGACGCCGCCTATCGAGCCGAGGATCTCGGCTGCTCGCGAGAAAGACTCCTCCGTGCCGTGCTCCATCTGCATGAGATTCGCTCGCGCTTTACCGTCATAGATCTCGCTCGGCTCGCGGGTATCCTTCCCCAGGCGGCGGCTGAAATCGTCGAAGAATGGGCCTAACGTGTTGAGCCAACCTTACCTTTTGGGAATTGATCAAGGCAGCAGTGGTAGCCGCGCGCTAGTCCTGGATCCAGACGGACAAGTGCGCGGCTATGGTTATCGGCCCCTGGCAGGCATCCACCCTCATCCCGGTTGGGTCGAACATGACCCGGTGTCCGTAATTGTGGGGGTGGCAGAGGCCGTCACCGAGGCGCTCGAACGGGCCGACTGCCGCGCCTCCGACATTGTTGGCTGTGGCATTGCCTGCCAGCGTAACACCGACTTTGCCTGGGATGCTGACACTAGCCGCCCGTTGGCTAACGCCATCAGTTGGCAGGACTTGCGCACCTTGCCGATGCTGGACGAGCTGGCGGCATGGCCGCTGGCAGACCAATGCCGCCGCAGGCTGGGTTATGCCCCTGGTCCCTACAGCTCAGCCTTGCACATGGCCTGGCGTATGCGGCACGAACCATCGGTGATTGACGCGGCCCGCACGGGGCGCCTGCGCCTGGGTCTCTCGGCGGCGTGGCTGCTGACCGCAACGGGGAATCCCAGCGGACACTGGATGGACTACTCGCTGGTGCAGGCCATGGGCGTGTACGACTTTCGGGCGCAACGTCTCTGGGATGAGTGGCTGGATTTCCTGGGCGTGCCGCGGGCTGCGCTCCCAGAGGCAGTACCCACGGTTTATGATTTCGGGACGTTGGGGGTGGCTGCCCCGGATGGTAGCACGACAGACGTGCCCGTCATGGCCATGATTGGCAATGAGCAGGCTGCATTATTCGGTCACGATTGTCGCTGCCCTGGCGATGCGGAGTGCACTCATGGCACGGCGTCCTTCGTGGACGTCTTCATGGGCAGCCACGCACCAGATCAAGATAAGATCAACGTCTACTTCGCCTGGCACCTGGGCGACGCGCCGACCTATTGCCTGGAAGCAGACACGACGGTCAGCGGGGCGGTGATTCGTTGGATGCGAGAGCAGGCCCGGCTCTTCGACCATGCTGATGAGGTCGGACGACTGGCCGCTTCGGTGCCAGACTCGGCCGGGGTGGTGTTTGTCCCGGCCTTCACGGGTCTGAACGTGCCATACAATGACCGCAATGCGCGCGGCACGATACTGGGATTAACCTTGAGCAGCGGGCGCGCTCACATTGCGCGTGCTTTTCTGGAATCGCTGGGCTACCAGGTGCGGGCAGTTCTCGACACAATCTACATCGCGACCGGCTTGCGCGTGGAACGTTTGCATCTGGGTGGGGGCATCTCCACCAGCGATGAGGCATGCCAGATCATGGCCGACCAGCTTGGAATCCCTACGGTGCGCCCTACCTTCACCGAAACCGCTGCCCGCGCTGCCGCACTACTGGCTGGCCTGGGCGCTGGGGTCTGGGCCGACGTCTCAGACTTGCCGCCCCTGCCCGGTGGGTTTACCCTGTTTGAGCCGCGCATTTCCGCTGACCAGCGCGAGGCCAACTATGCCCGCTGGAAGCGTGCCGTGGATTGCGTTCGGGCCTGGGGACAAGGCCAGGTTGACTGGAATGGAGGGAGATAATGCTTGGCGTTGACTACTACCCTGAGCACTGGCCAGAGGCGCGTTGGGCGACCGATGCGCGTTTGATGCGAGATGCCGGCTTGCAAGTGGTGCGTCTCGCAGAGTTCGCCTGGGCCAAGATGGAGCCGGCCGAAGGCGAGTTCGATTGGGATTGGCTCGACCGGACGGTGGAGACTCTTACTGCCACGGGCTTGCAGGTCGTGTTGTGTACACCGACCGCCGCGCCGCCGGCCTGGCTGACGCGGAACTATCCGGACATCTTGCCGGTTGACGCGCAGGGCCGTCATCGCAACTTTGGTGGCCGGCGTCACTATTGCGCTAACAGTCCAGACTACCGCCAGCATACCCGTCGCATCGTCGGTGCGATGGCAGCGCGCTACGGCCAGCATCCCGATGTGATCGGTTGGCAGATTGACAACGAGTTCGGTTGTGGCCAAACGGCGCGTTGCTATTGTCAAAACTGCGTGGCGGCTTTCCGTACCTGGCTACAGCGGCGCTATCGTCACCTCGATGCCCTGAACGAAGCTTGGGGCACGGTATTTTGGTCGCAAACCTACACCGATTGGACACAGATTGAACCGCCAGCTTTGGCTGTCGAAAGACCCAATCCCAGCCACGTTCTGGACTATTACCGTTTCTCTTCGGACTCGTGGGTTGATTACCAGCAGATTCAGATTGATCTACTGCGCGCCAAGACAAACGGAGCACAATTTGTCACGACCAATCTGATGGGCCTCTTTTCTGATCTGGACTATTACAAGTTGGCCCAGCCCCTTGACTTCATCACCTGGGACAGCTATCCCACTGGCCATGCCGAACGTTGGCGCGAGATGCTCTACGCTAGTGGCGGCGGAGAGCATGCCTACGACGTCGGCGACCTGGCCATCACCGGGTTGGCTCACGATCTGATGCGGGGCGCGAAGGACAAACCCTTCTGGATCATGGAGCAGCAACCCGGACACATCAACTGGGCCGACTACAACCCTGCTCCACGATCCGGCGTCGTCCGGCTGTGGACGTGGGATGACGTCGCGCACGGCGCAGATGCGGTGGTGTATTTCCGCTGGCGTGCTTGTCTCTACGCTCAGGAACAGTATCACAGCGGTCTATTGCGGCATGATGGCCAGCCGGCATCGGGTTTGCGCGATGTCCAGGCCATGAGTCGCGGGCAACAGGTGATGGCCACTATCCAGGGCACGAGAGTCCTGGCAGAGGTGGCTTTGTTGCACAGCTACGATGACTTGTGGGCGATTGGCCTCCAGCCCCACAACCGTGACTTCGGCTACCTGCGTCACCTGTTCACCTACTACCGCGCGCTGCAACGCGCAGGCGTCCCGGTGGACATCGCCCCGCCCACGCGAGACCTGAGCCGCTACAAGCTGGTCATCGCGCCCACACTGTTTTTGGTGGATGAGACCATCGCTGAGAACCTCCAGCGCTACGTCGAGCAAGGTGGGCATCTGCTGCTCTCTGTCCGCTCCGGCTTCAAAACCAAAAGCAACCGCGTGAGCGATATGGCCTTGCCTGGCCTGCTGGCTGGTCTGGTCGGCGCGACGGTAGAGGAGTGGCACAGCTTGCCACCTGGGGTGACGTACCCACTGGAAATGCCTGAACTGGCTGAGCAGCCCTTCGCGGTCAGAATCTGGGCCGAAGCCTTGCAACCGGTCACTGCCGAACCCCTGGGGCGCTTTGTTGGAGGGGCGCTGGATGGCCGCCCCGCAGTCAGCCTAAACCGCTTCGGGGACGGCGAGGTCGTCTACCTGGGCGCCTGGGCCGATGACCGGTTGGCGGATGCGTTGCTGGCCCGGCTGTTGTCCTGCGCTAGGGTCGAGCCTGTGGCCGCCGTGCCCGCCGGTGTCAAAGTGATGCGCCGTGCCGGTGATGGCCGCGAGTTCGTGTTCCTCCTGAACTTCACCGACGCGATGGCGACCGCCAAGCTGTCCATGACGGGTTACACCGACGCGCTAACCGGTGAGCCGTGTGGGCCATCGGTTGAGGTGTCCGCGCGGGAGGTAGTGATCTGTCAGCGCTTGTGTTGAGCCTGTCGAAACACGGCAGTCGTAGCAGATAGTTGCGGAGGACGGTATGTCCAAGATTACTTTCATCGGTGCTGGCAGCACCGTCTTTGCCAAAAACCTGCTCGGCGACATGCTCAGTTTTCCTGAGTTGGCGGGCTCGACCATCAGCCTGCACGACATTGACGAGGAACGTCTGCGCACGACAGAGAGCGTGGCGCACAAGATCGCCACGCTCTTGGATGTCCATCCCACCATCGAAGCCACCACCGACCGCCGGGCGGCCTTGGATGGCGCTGATTACGCCATCAGCATGTTCCAGGTGGCTGGTTACCAGCCAGGCACGGTGATTGATTTTGAGATCCCCAAGAAGTACGGGCTGCGCCAGACCATTGGCGACACCCTGGGCATCGGCGGAATCATGCGCGCCCTGCGTACCATCCCCGTCTTGCTGGATGTATGCCATGACATGGAGGAACTGTGTCCTGATGTCATGTTCCTCAACTACGTCAACCCCATGGCCATGAACTGCTGGGCCATCAGCCGGGCCAGCAAGATCAAGACGGTGGGCCTGTGCCACAGCGTCCACGGCACGGCTAAGGAATTGGTCCGCGACATCGGTGTGCCCATCGAGGAAATCAATTACCTGTGCGCGGGTATCAACCACATGGCCTTTTACCTGCGCTTCGAGCGCAAGACGGAAGACGGTGTTCAGGATCTCTACCCGCGCCTCCGCCAGATGGCGGAAGAGGGCCGGGTACCCAACTGGAACCGGGTGCGCTACGAAATGCTCACTCGGCTAGGCTACTTCGTCACCGAGTCCAGCGAGCACTTCAGCGAATACGTGCCCTGGTTCATTAAGCGGGATCGCCCCGACTTGATCAAGCGCTTCAACATCCCGCTGGACGAATACATCCATCGCTGCGAAGCGCAGATCAAAGCGTGGGAGTTTATGCAGGATAAGATGAAAAATCCCAATAGGTCTTCTGATAAATCTTTGCGTGATGTGATGAATGGCAATAGCGCAAAACTCACCCTGTGAGTGGGTAGGCATCCTTGCCAGACTACCATATCCGGCAGCGCACAAGGCGAGTCAGAAGAGCCGTCATTAGCTCGATAATCGAGAGCTGATTTTGCCACCCCTATATCTGGGCAGATTCCAGTAGCAGACCCACAATATATTGAGGTTTTTCGACGGATGTGGTGGACTCCTTGGGTGCAACGGCCGATCTAGCTCATAGGTGCTGGGATGTGGCAATCCCAGCGTAGCACCTGCAGACGGGTTCACAGGTTACTTTTGCGGTACTGCGTTAAAAGGCAATAGCGCAAAACTCACCCTGTGAGTGGCTGGATGTCTCTGTTAGATCACCAGATCCAGTAGTGGAAGAGGTGGTCAGCAAGTCCGTCATTAGCTCAATGAGCTCGAAAGATGAACCTGCCACCCCAATATCTTGTGTCCTGTTTAGCAACAGACTGCAAGATATTGAGGTTTCCCGACGGATGTGGCAGACTCCTTGCGAATGCAACAGCCGATTTAGCCCCCAGGTGCCGCGCTCCGGCGGTTCCAAGAGCAGTTGCAGATAGGTTCACAGGGTGACTTTTGCGCTATTGCCTAAAACCGATGCTCCTGGCGCTGAAGCCCCCACAGTTGACACCTAACGCAAACGGGTGTATACTATCCACGACTTTAGTTTTTCCCCTTGATTAATTAACCCTGGTTTGGTTACTTTGCGAATGGCAATCCGGCAGACCCTTATGAGTAGTAGCAGTACTGTCAAGTCGCACAATCTGAGCACTGTCCTCCTCGCACTCCTCCGACACGAGCACATTTCGCGGGTACGCCTCGCTGAAATGATTGGCCTCTCCACGACTACCATCACCAACCTGATCGCCGAGCTCTTGGAGCAAGGCATCGTTGTTGAAGAGGGGACGGAGAAGCGCGGGCGTCGGCGAAGGGTTGGTCGGCCCCGCACCGCGCTGCAACTGGTACCGGAGGCCCGGTATGCTGTTGGTATTCACATTGGCGTTGGCAGCGTTCGCGTGGGAGTGGCCGACTTGCGCGCTCACCTCCTGAGTCGTCTTACACTGGATCATCCTTTGGAGAGGGCGGCTGAAGAGGTACTTGCCGAAACTGCTGCGTTGGTCAGAGAGGCAATCACCCAGAGTGGTATCAATCTTCAGGATCTGGTTGGAGTAGGAGTGGGCGCTTCTGGCCTAGTCAACTGGCGCACTGGCGTCAACATGGTAGCACCCAACCTGGGCTGGCGCGATGTACCGATACGGAATCGGTTTGCCGAATACCTGGGGCTACCGGTCTGCGTAGATAACAACGTCCGCGCCATGGCCCTGGGTGAGGCTCTGTTTGGCGCTGGGCAAGATGTTCGTGCTCTGGCCTTCGTCTACGCGCGCATCGGGGTAGGGGCAGGTTTTGTTGTAGGTGGTCAGCTTTACCGTGGCAGCGGTGCCGGTGCAGGAGAGATCGGTCATACGACCATCGTCCCCGACGGTGGAGAACCTTGCCGCTGCGGCAACACCGGCTGCCTGGAGACCCTGGTATCGGAGCCCGCCATCGTGCGTCTGGCGCAGGAACTGGCTAAGCAGGACGGGGATGGCATCCTGGCGACTCACCTGCAAGGCGGAGAGGGGACGATCATCGAACGAATCTTCGCTGCAGCCCGCGTCGGCGACACGGCCACTCGCACCATGCTCGAAGAACGAGCTCGCTACATGGGGATTGCCCTGGCAAACCTGATCAACATCCTCAATCCGGAACTGATCGTGTTGGGAGGAATTCTTGCTCAGGCCTATGACCTGCTTGGGCCAGCCATCGAAGCAACGATGCGCCAGCGGGCCTTCGCTAATCTAGGCGAACGGGTGCAGTTGCAGACGGCCAGCTTTGGCCGACAGGCCGGTGTGATTGGGGCTGCTGCCCTGGCTTTGAACGCTTTCTTTTACCAGCAAGGCGTGATTCCCGCGCCTGACCACATATCCGCGGTGACTATGTGATGGAATTAACTGACGTGACTCTGGGCCTGGTTCCACTGGCTCGACCTACTTTCGACCTGGTTCTAGCAACTCAGATCGCTTCCCAGGTATGCTCTCAGTTGAAGGAGGCTGGCTATTCGCTTGCTGGGCGGGAAACGTTAGTCAGCAGTCTGGATGAGGCTAAGAAAGTCGCTCAAGAACTGGCGGACAATCCGCCCGATTTGCTGCTCATCTTTCAGGCCACCTTTGCCGATAGCACGATGGTGATGAGCCTGGCCCAGGCGGTGGACGCGCCGCTTCTTCTGTGGGCAGTGCCAGAAGAGCGCACAGGCGGTCGCCTGCGCTTGAACTCGTTGTGTGGCATCAACTTGGCCGCTCATGCGCTGACTCGGGCCGGATATGGCTACGACTACGTCTACGCGGCCCCAGATGATGCCACTGCACTGGAAAAAGTGCACGCCTTGGCCCAGGCTGGGCGCGCCCGACGTCTCCTGCGCAGGGCGCGGGTGGGGGTGGTGGGTGAGCCGCCGACTGGCCTTGACACGTGCCGCTATGACGATGATGCTTTGGAGCGCCACCTGGGCCTGGAACTTGTCCATGTAGACCTGGGGGAGGTTTTCCGAGGGGCGCGTACGGCTGATCCGCAAGAGATCGAAGCCGTCTGGCAGCGATTGATCTCGCAGTTGGACGGGCTGCCTGAATTGGATCAAACTGCCCTGCGCGGCACGTTAGCGACCTATTTGACGCTGCGCCAGTTGGCAGAGCAGGAGAATCTGGACGGCTTGGCGGTACGCTGTTGGCCCGAATTCTTCACCGAGCTGGGTTGCGCTGCCTGTGGCGCCATGTCTATGCTCAGCGACGAGTTGACTCCCTGCAGTTGTGAAGCGGATGTTAACGGCACCATCACGCAGCTCATTCTCCAGTGGCTCAGCGGTGAGCCGGCTTTTGGCACCGATCTGGTGTCCGTAGACGTGGAAGAAGATGTGGCCGTTCTGTGGCATTGCGGGCTGGCCCCCCTGTCCATGGCCGATCCGTCCGTCCGCCCCAGGGGGACGATCCACTCCAATCGCCAGTTGCCGCTATTGATGGAGTTCCCCCTCAAACCAGGTCGTGTCACCGTGGCGCGACTAAGCGAAGCCAGTGGCAGCTATCGGTTGGTGGTTGGGGGTGGCGAGATGGTGCGGGCACCGCTGAGCTTCACCGGCACATCGGGAGTGCTGCGCTTTGACCGGCCTGCTGTTGAGGTGCTCGACGTCATTTTGCGAGAGGGGTTGGAGCATCACCTCTCATTCACCTATGGAGACTACGTGCCAGCCTTGCTGGCCTTGGCCAGAATCTTGGAACTACCAGTTTTGCGCTTGTGAGGGCGCGGGAAAGGAGGGATACATATCGTAGAATCTGTGATCTTCTAGAGTCAATGCAGAGCGACGTCCGAAGTGTAACAAAAACAAAACATTAGGAGGAGATACCATGAAAACGAGAACCCTTTTTGCCTTACTGACCATCCTGGTGCTGGTGTTGGCAGCCTGCGCTCAAGCGACGCCAGAGCCAACGAAGGCTCCGGTCGTGGAGCCCACCAAACCCCCGGCCGAGAAACCCACAGCAACGCCGGCTGTCGAAGCCGTCGAGTTGCGGTTCACGTACTACGCCGACGGCAACGAGGCGGACGTGATGCAGCCGATTCTGGACAAGTTCGAGGCCGAGAATCCTGGCATCACGGTGGTGCTGGACGTAGTGCCGTACTCGACGATAGACGAGCAGTTGCCGGTGCAGGTAGAAACCGGGGAGGGTCCCGACCTGGCGCGTATCACCAACTTCGGCGCCTTCCGCGGCAAGCTGCTTGATCTGCGTCCGTATCTGGCTGATGCCGGCTACTACGAGAGCAACTTCCCCGCCCCGGTGTTGGCCGCCATGCGGGCGGAGGGCGACACCAAGGGGCTGCACGGCTTCCCCGATGCGCTGACGGTGACAGGACCATATGTCAACAAGACCCTGTTCGATCAGGCTGGTATCGAGTTGCCAGGGGAAGGCACGACCTGGGAGGAGTGGACGGAGCTGACGAAGCAGGTGGCGGAAGCGACGGGAGTGCAGTACGCCCTCTCCATTGATCGCACGGGGCACCGCTTTGCTGGGCCCGCCATGAGCATGGGGGCGACCCTGATTGACGCCAATGGCAACTTCACGGTGGACACGGCTGGTTTCCGTGCCTTTGCGGAGCTGCTGAACGGTTGGCACGAAGAAGGGATCACACCGTCGGAGGTGTGGCTGGTGGGCGACAGTCTGAACAACTGCATTGACATGCTCATCAGCGGTGACCTGGTGATGTGCATGTCGGGCAGTTGGCAGATCGGCCGCATGGCCAAGGACGTGGGCGACGCCTTCGACTGGATGGTGGTGCCGAACCCCAGCGGTGCCGGCGGCAGCACGGGTGTGGCCGGTGGCTCTGCTGTGGTGGCCTTCGCCGACACGGAGCATCCGGAGGCCACGGCCAGGCTGATGGAGTTCCTGATCCAGCCTGAGAACTACGGGGCCTTCTCCGCCGGCACGCTGGCGCTGCCTGCGCAGAGGGACGTAGCGTCGAAGGGAGTGGCGTTCCAGACGGACGACGCGTCGGTGCTGGGAGCGCTGTCGGCTTACACCGCCGAAGTGCCGAAGCTACAAGACCAGGCGGTGGGCCTGAACGTACATCCCTTCGCCTTCGCCTACTATCGCAACAGCGCCAACCGCATCGCCCAGTACCTGACGGGCGAGCTCACGCTTGACCAAGCTCTGCAACGCCTGCAGCAGGATATTGACGACGCCATCGCTGAAGCAACCGGCGTAGCTCCTGAGAAGACGGCAATATCCGCCGAGCTACGCTTCACCTACTACGCCGACGGCAACGAGGCGGACGTGATGCAGCCGATTCTGGACAAGTTCGAGGCCGAGAATCCTGGCATCACGGTGGTGCTGGACGTAGTGCCGTACTCGACGATAGACGAGCAGTTGCCGGTGCAGGTAGAAACCGGGGAGGGTCCCGACCTGGCGCGTATCACCAACTTCGGCGCCTTCCGCGGCAAGCTGCTTGATCTGCGTCCGTATCTGGCTGATGCCGGCTACTACGAGAGCAACTTCCCCGCCCCGGTGTTGGCCGCCATGCGGGCGGAGGGCGACACCAAGGGGCTGCACGGCTTCCCCGATGCGCTGACGGTGACAGGACCATATGTCAACAAGACCCTGTTCGATCAGGCTGGTATCGAGTTGCCAGGGGAAGGCACGACCTGGGAGGAGTGGACGGAGCTGACGAAGCAGGTGGCGGAAGCGACGGGAGTGCAGTACGCCCTCTCCATTGATCGCACGGGGCACCGCTTTGCTGGGCCCGCCATGAGCATGGGGGCGACCCTGATTGACGCCAATGGCAACTTCACGGTGGACACGGCTGGTTTCCGTGCCTTTGCGGAGCTGCTGAACGGTTGGCACGAAGAAGGGATCACACCGTCGGAGGTGTGGCTGGTGGGCGACAGTCTGAACAACTGCATTGACATGCTCATCAGCGGTGACCTGGTGATGTGCATGTCGGGCAGTTGGCAGATCGGCCGCATGGCCAAGGACGTGGGCGACGCCTTCGACTGGATGGTGGTGCCGAACCCCAGCGGTGCCGGCGGCAGCACGGGTGTGGCCGGTGGCTCTGCTGTGGTGGCCTTCGCCGACACGGAGCATCCGGAGGCCACGGCCAGGCTGATGGAGTTCCTGATCCAGCCTGAGAACTACGGGGCCTTCTCCGCCGGCACGCTGGCGCTGCCTGCGCAGAGGGACGTAGCGTCGAAGGGAGTGGCGTTCCAGACGGACGACGCGTCGGTGCTGGGAGCGCTGTCGGCTTACACCGCCGAAGTGCCGAAGCTACAAGACCAGGCGGTGGGCCTGAACGTACATCCCTTCGCCTTCGCCTACTATCGCAACAGTGCGAACCGTATCGCGCAATACCTGACGGGCGAGCTCACGCTTGACCAAGCTCTGCAACGCCTGCAAAAGGACATTGACGATGCAATAGCTGAAGCGAAGAAGTAGTTCAGTGTCAGTAGTCGTGGGGGCGCAGCTTAGTGTCGCCTTGGCTAGCTGCTCAGGTGGTTGGCGAAACTCCTCCCCCTGACAGGGGGAGGCCGGGAGGGGGTGGATTCTTCGAAGCAGAAGGTCCACCCTCCCCTAGCCCCTCCCTCTGAGGGAGGGAAAATGCTTCGGCCAGCAGCCGCACTCGCCGAACGCTTAAGACTTGGCCTGGGACACGGCTGCGCTCCTACGAATGGAGTTCATCGTGCTATGACTGTTCAATCGTACCAACGAACAACTCAAGCGATTCGTGATTGGATTGGCCGACCCTTCTCTGCCCTTCTCAACCTCGCCGTTTCAGCCGTTGACGTCGTCTTCAGCATCGTACAGCGATGGATCGGCATCCGCGGTGTACCCTATCTGTTTGTGCTCCCGAATCTCCTCATCTTCGGCATTTTCATCCTGTTTCCCATGTTACTCAACTTCGTCTACGCCTTCACGGGAGGCACAGAGTTTTTCCCCGACAAACGCCCGGGGGTTGGGACGGCTAACTTCGAGCAGCTTCTAGCTTGTGAGAGTTTCCTTGACCCCAACACCTGCCGCGAAGACCTGTTCTGGCGCGCCGTGTTCAACACGAGTGGCTACGTTATCGCTCAAGTGAGCCTGATGGTGATCATCTCACTGATCACAGCAATCGTACTCAACCGTAAGATCAAGGCGCGTGGGTTCTTCCGGAGTGTCTTCTTCTATCCGGTGCTGCTGTCGCCCATCGTGGTGGCGCTGATTTGGAAATGGATTCTGCAGGAGAACGGGTTGCTCAACGGGATTATCGCTGTTTTGGGTGGCGGTAAGGTGCCGTTTATGGTGGATGCGGGGTGGGCCCGTTTCTGGGTGGTGATCATCAGCGTGTGGGCCAACATGGGGTTCTACACGCTGATCTTGCTGGCTGGCTTGCAGGCCATTCCACCGGAGCTCTATGAGGCCGTCGAGATTGACGGGGCGAATGCTATGCAAGCGTTCCGTGCCATCACCTTGCCGCTGCTCATGCCCAGCATGTTGGTGGTGCTGGTGCTGTCGTTGATTCGAGCCGTGCAGGTGTTCGACGTGGTGTTTGCCTTCACAGGAGGCGGTCCAGGCACCGCAACGCTGTATCTTGTCCAGTACATCTACGACAAAGGTTTCGCCAGCCCGTCCAGGCAATTCGGCCTCGCTGCGAGCGCGTCGCTGCTCATGGCGGGGGTATTGATCGTGTTGACGATGGCGCAACTGGTGTTGCGTCGAGAGGAGGCTTAGGCAGCGATGAGCACCGTTACGACTTTTTTCACACGGACCCGGGGGCGCGGCAGACTGCACTTCACAGACGTGCTCACCTATCTGTACTTGACCCTGGGTACGGTCTTGATGTTTGGGCCAGTGTTGTGGCTGGTGTTGTCTTCGTTTAAGACCTCAGCCGAAGTCACTAAATTCCCTCCACGCCTGTTACCCATTCGTCAGGAAACCGTCGTCGTCGAAGGGTACGAAAAACCGCTGCCCCTGTATGAAGTCACGCTCGAAGACGGCTCCACGGCCCAAATGGCACAGGTGCGCCGCATCGGTCTGGAAGCGCAGATGGTTGATCCAGCCAATCCCGATGAAATCACCAGAGTCCATATCAATGACCGCCAGCCGGTGGAGAAAGTCTTCTTTGGTTTGGACAACTTCCTTGAGGGCATGCAAAGCTTCAATTTTGCGACGTACTTTCTCAACAGTGTCATTGTGACCGTATTCGCAACGATACTGACCCTGCTCGTCAACAGCATGGCGGCATTCGCGCTGAGCAAATACCGATTCCGGGGGCGCACGACCATCTTCCTGGTCATGATCAGCACGTTGATGGTGCCGCTCTCTGTGGTTCTGGTGCCGGTATTCTTGGTCATCACGCGCGTCGGCTGGAACAACAACCTATTGGGCGTGATTGTGCCGGGGGCCGCCACGCCGACCGGGGTTTTCTTGCTGCGGCAGTACATGTTGACCATTCCCGACGATCTGCTCGATTCAGGGCGTATTGATGGTGCTAGCGAGTGGCGCATTTACACCCAGATTATCCTACCGCTGGCGCGACCCGCTCTGGCTGTCCTGACCGTCTTCTCGGTGATGTGGCGCTGGAACGACTTTCTGTGGCCGCTGGTTGTGCTGAGCCGCAGTGAGTACTTCACGCTGCAAGTTGGCCTTCAATCGTTCCAAGGTCAGTTGAACGTACAGTGGCATCTCATCCTGGCCATGACGGTACTGACGTTGTTGCCGATTACCATCGTGTTCGCCCTGTTGCAGAAGAACATCACCACGGGCATTGCCACGACTGGTATGAAGTAGGCGTTCCGTGTCAGTATCAGATAGCACCTTGACAAACTTCATTGGTTTCGATACGCCTTCGGCTACTCAACCCAAGTCCCTCAGCTCTCTGGGGGCAACACGCGGCGGCCCGCCCCTGCCCACCGAGGAGCGTTTTGTGTGCCTTCCTGGTTGTGGCCTCTGCTGTTCTTATCGCGTTCTCGTGACAGAAACCGATCGGCAGCGCTTTCGAGCAGTGACTGCTGATGCCGAACCCTGGGAGGTGGGCACCAATGTCGGACTGGCCCTGCGCCGTACGTCGGGCTTTTGCCTATACCTCGACGCCCAACAGCGCTGCACAGTGCACGAACACCGCCCCGAACACTGTCGCGCCTATCCCTATCTCTGGACAACCTACGACCGAGCTCAGTTGGACGTAGACCTCAGTTGTCCGGGGCTGGGTCGGGGTAACCCGATTCCGGCGGAGTGGTATCAGCCCCCAGTCGAGGCCGCCCAGCGGCAGGCGCATCGCGGGGAAGCCATCCGGGAACTCCAGGGCCTACTACGCGCCCAAAGACGCTACTCAGCTCCAGAGGTGCTGGTCGTGCTTGGGGAACGTGCCCTCGGTGAGTTGGCTGCCACTTGGCCCACCGCCTCGCCAGTCGGATCTTCGACCATGCGCGTGAGCCAGAGGCGATTGCTCTTTGCCAACCCTTCGACAGGCTCAGGACACCGCGTGGAAACGCTGGATGATGCCACGGCGCTGTGGCAGGGGCTCTCCCTTGCTCCCCAAACTGTCGAGGAGCTACTCGCTGACGCCGCCTTCATGGAACGGCATTTCGGCCGCCCGCGTTGGAACACTCGGCTCAGCTCGGAAGGGGAGGTTACTCTCTATCGCTTCTGGCTCGCCGAAGGGGTTCTCTACATAGAGGGAAGAGGCGGAAGGCATAGAGAAATCGCGCTGGGCGACGTCGGCCGGCTCCCCTGGCATTCTGAGGCCCTCGCCACCCGCCGAGCCTATCTCCAGCGGTGGCTGAAGCGGCAACTGCTGGTGCGGCTGGCGAACAACCTGGCCGTGGCCAGCCTTTTGCCAGGTGGCCACGTGGCCACCTGCTATCTGCAGTTCCTGACGGAAGTTGATTGGCGGCTGGCGGTGCTGGCGCCGGCGCTGGCGCAAGCCAATGGAAAAGAAGTGATAGATCGTGTTGTTGCATGGGAGGCCATTCGCGGCGGCGATGGCCTTCTGCGAGCCTGGTGCCAAAGTGCCCGCCTGGGCACAACGAACTAATGGCAATACCCAATACCCAATTTAGGAGGTCATCGTAGTGAGTACTGAAAACACCGCACATCCACAGAAGAAGATGAACGCTCTGGAAAAGAATCTACTAGGCATACCGGCCAACGAGGCCCCCTCGTTGCTGCCGGGCTTGCTGGTCGCCGCGCTGCTCGCCTGGCTGAGCATCTGGTTGAGCAAATTCATCGGCGTTACCCTGCTGGGCTTTGACAAGACCCCGATTTCCGCGGTGATGCTGGGCATTCTTCTAGGCCTGATCATCGGCGCCGTTGTCCCCATGCCCACTGTGCTCAAGCCCGGCCTTAAGTTCGCGGTCAAGAAGGTGCTACGCCTCGGCATCATCATGTTAGGCATCCGCTTGACTATCTTTGATGTGTTCAAGCTGGGTGTGTACGGGGTGCCGATCGTCGTCATTTGTATCCTCGGCGCGCTGTTTTTCACCACCCGCATCAACAAGTGGCTCAAGCTTCCGGAACGGTTGGGCACCCTCATCGCGGTGGGCACTTCCATCTGTGGCGTCTCTGCCATCGTGGCCACCGGTCCGGCCATTGACGCCGAGGAAGAGGAGGTAGCCTACGCGGTGGCGGTGATCACCATCTTTGGACTGCTGGCCACCCTCGTCTACCCCTACGCCGCGAACGCGATCTTTGCCGGTGATGCGCTGAAGGTAGGACTTTTCCTGGGGACATCGGTCCATGATACATCCCAGGTCGTCGGTTCTGCTAAAGTGTACGCCGACGTGTTCTCGGCGCCACAGGCCCTCGATGTGGCCACGGTCACCAAACTGGTGCGCAACGTGTTCATGGCCCTTGTCATTCCCTTCATGGCCTTCTACTATGCCCGGAAGACCCAAGTCGAATCATCTGGCAAGAAGGCTAGTTTCCTGAAGCTGCTGCCCCTTTTTGTCGTCGGATTCCTCATCGTGGCCGTGATCCGATCCGTTGGTGATGCAGGGATCGAGGCTGGCGGGAACGCCTTCGGGTTGTGGGATGGTGGAGCCTGGAAGGGCATCTACGGCTCCATCAAGACCTGGGCGGGGAACCTCTTGGTTGTGGCCCTGGCCGGTGTCGGGCTGAGCACCGATTTCCGAACGTTCAAAGGATTGGGAATCAAACCATTCCTGGTCGGCCTGGGCGCGGCTCTGTTGGTGGGTGTCGTGAGTTTCATCGCCATCTCCCTGCTGGGGAGTTTTGTGACGCTTTAACGTCAAACGAAAAGGAGTTTGGACATGGTCAAAGTAGCTGTAGTCGGGCTTGGCACCATCGGCGAACGCATCGCCGACGGGCTGGCCAAGCAACAGGATATGAAGCTGGTCGGTGTGGCCGACGTGGCCCCAACGCTGCCGGTGCGCGCGTTGGTCGAGTCTGGCCGGGGATACTCCATCTATTGCAGTTTGCCGGAGCGCATTCCAATGATGGAAGAGGCCGGCATCCCCATCGCCGGGACACTAGACGATCTGCTGGAGCAGGTAGACATGGTCTGCGACGCGACCCCGCCCGGCATCGGCATGAAGAACAAGGAAATCTACCAGAGGCACAATATCCCGGCCGCCTTCCAGGGCGGGGAGAAGCACGAGATCAGCCCTATCCTGTTCAGCAGCACGGCCAACTACGACATGGCCAAGGACGTGGACTACATTAAGCTGGTCTCCTGTAACACCACCGGCATCGTGCGATCAGTCGTGGTAGTGGACGATGCCTTTGGGGTGGAGAAGTCGGTGGCCACCATTGTACGCCGCGCCGCCGACCCTTCCGAAATTCACAAGGGGCCGATTGACGCCGCCATCCCCGGCAAAGTCCCGGCGCACCAGGCCACCGATCTGATGCTCGTGATGCCCCATGTGGAGGCGATGGGCTTTATCATCACCGTGCCCACCACCCACGGGCACGTCATCGCCATGCACGTCACCTTGAAGAAGGAAATCGCCACTGAGGATGCCTTGGAGGTCTTCCGCCAGGGGCGGCGCATCCGCACCTTCCGCATAGATGAAGGCTTCCTTTCCAACACCCACATCTTTGACTACCTGCGTGACTTGGGTGTGCCCCGCGCCGACATGTACGAAGTTGGCATCTGGGAGGAGACTGTGTTGGCACAGGGCCGCGACCTGTATTGGATCCACAACATCCCCCAGGAGGCCATCGTCATCCCGGAGAACATTGACGCCATCCGCGCCAGGATGGGCATGCAGGCGGACAAGTGGGAAGCGGTGGATACCACGGACCGCTACCTGGGTATCTACAAGGGCTAACGGAGATTGAAATCTAAAGTTGAAAAGTGCCCTCAGGCACTAGAAAATGGTATGAGCTTGCAAGTACTCACCCTGGACGACTTCGAGCTGGAAGGCAAAACCGTCCTGCTGCGAGTGGACATCAACTCGCCGCTGGACCGCCAGACGAAGGCGATTAAGGACGACACCCGGATCCGCCGCTGCCTGCCGACTATCCGGGAACTGGCTGACCGCGGGGCGCGGGTGGTGATCCTGGCCCATCAGGGCGATCCTCTCGACTACGAGAATTTCACGCCGCTGGCCCAGCACGCAGAACTGCTGTCCCGACTGATGGGGCGTCCCGTTGCGTATCTGGACGACGTGGCCGGCCCAGCAGCTCGCCAGCGCATCCGCGGGCTGCAAAAGGGCCAGATTCTCCTGCTCGAAAACGTGCGCATTCATACCGAGGAGACGATCATCTTCGAGGAGGAAGTGCGGCTCAGCCCGGCAGAGCAGGCGCAGACCTATGTGGTGCGCAACCTGGCCCCGCTGGCTGATCTGTATGTCTGCGACGCCTTCGCTGCTGCCCACCGTTCTGAACCGACGTTGGTCGGCTTCCCACAGGTCTTACCCGCTGCTGCGGGACGGCTATTCGAGGAGGAGCTGCGGGTGCTCACCCAGGTGCGCGGCCAGCCTGAGCGGCCCTGCTTCTTCCTGCTGGGCGGTGCTAAGATCTTGGACGCCTTCAAGATGATGCGCGCGGCCCTCGAATCCGGCGCGGCCGATGGCGTGCTCACTGTCGGACTGACGGGTGAGATCATGCTCATCGCCGCGGGCTACGAACTGGGCGAGGCAACGCTCGCTTTTCTCAGGGAGAAGAACCTGCTCGATTTTGTGAAATCAGCCCGCGAACTGCTGGCTACGTTCGGCGATCGGTTACACTACCCGCTGGACGTTGCCGTGGTGGAGGATGGGGAGCGGCAGGAGCTGCCGGGTGATATGTTGCCCGCACCTGAAATGATCGTGGACGTCGGGCAGCGCACGGTGGAGGACTACAGCGCCCGAATCGCCGCCGCTGACACGATCTTTGTCAACGGCCCGGCCGGCATCTACGAAGAAGAGGCATCTGCCTTTGGCACACGGGCCCTGTGGGAAGCGATGGCCGCGTCGCCGGCCTTCACCGTCATCGGCGGAGGGGATAGCATCGCCGCAGCCCGCGAGTTCGGCGTGCTCGATGGCTTTTCCTACGTCTGCACGGCGGGAGGCGGACTGGTGCGCTTCCTGGCAGGCGAGCCGCTGCCCGTGGTCAACGCCTTGGCGGAGTCCGCTACTAGACAGCGGGGGGGGATTACTGAATGATGAGCAAACCGAATCATTGGCCAGAGGCTCGAGGCCTCCACATCCTGGGCATCACCTACGGCCTGGGCTCCAACAACCGGGACCTGATCTTTAACCCTGAGTTCTTCGAGCCAGGGGAGATCCAGTCGCAGATCACCAACTGGTGTGACATCGAGTACATCCCCTACGGCCCTGATCTTGATGCCTACTGCCACTTCCTGGACGACCCCGCCTTGCCATTCGAGATCCAGGTCAGCGAGCGCGAACTGTTCGTGCAGGGCAACCTGAGCCGCCTCGACCGCCAGGGCCGCGACCGGCGGTGGTCGCTGCTGGGCAACATCGGGCTGTTCTTCCGCTACGCGCTGACGGTGCAGGAGCGCCACGGCATCTACGCCCTCCACGCTTCGTCCATCTACAAGCCCCACGACGATGAGCTGCTGGTGATCGTCGGCAAGGCGGGGGCGGGGAAGACAGTGTACCTGCTGGAGGCGCTGGCGCGGGGCTACCAGATATTCAGCACCGAGATGACCTACTTCCGACTGACACTGAGGGGCGTTGTTTTCTATCGGGGCGCGGTGATGGACAACATCCGGGTGGGGAACTTCGTGTACGATTTCCCACAGGCAGCCGAGCGGTTGGCGTTGGAGCTGCCTCCGGTGGAGAATCCCTGGGAAGCCAAGATCAGCGTGAGCCTGCAAGGTGCTACTACCGAGGGGGCAGAGTTGTTGAACCCGAAGCTGTCCTTCATCTTCCCCCGGATTGAGGCTGGGCGCGAACATGCCATCGTGCACGACGTGGCCCGCCCGCGCACACTGACGCGGCTGCTGTTCGAGAGCGCCTCCGAGAAGATCGGAAGCACGACTTTGCTGTACGAGGAACTGCCGGTGGCCGGACTGGACAGTCCGGCGCTGGCACAAGCCCGTTGGGAGACGGTCTCACGATTAGTGGCCGCTCCCCACTGGGAGATCAAACAGGCCAGGACTATATTGGCCGGACCAAAATCTAGCATGGAGGGAATTGACTGATGAGTAAAGCATGGGAAGGCGTGTTTCGTATGCCAGAACCAGGGCGCAGCATGAAGCCGCGCACCAACGGTTTCACGATGGTGCTCGACAAAGGGCTTGGCCGCCATGAGACCGAGGACTTGATGGCCACCGCCGCCGACTACATTGACTTTCTGAAATTCTCGTTTGGAACCTCGGCCTTCTACGACGAGAAGGTGCTGCGTGAGAAAGTGGAAATCGTGACCGGCGCTGGCGTGGACATCTATCCTGGCGGGACGTTCCTGGAAGTGACGGTGTGGCAGAACAGGTATGCCGATTATCTCCGGCGGGCCAAGGAACTGGGCTTCACAGCCATCGAGGTCTCCGATGGCACGCTGCAGATGTCGGACGAGGTGCGGGCCGACTGCATCAAGCGCGCCCTGGATGCGGGCTTCAAGGCCATCACCGAGGTTGGCAAGAAGAGCCCCGACGAGAAGGTGGCCGTGGCCGAGATGCACCGGCTGATCGCTTACGATCTGGAGTTGGGCGCGCTCCAGGTCATCGTCGAGGCCCGCGAGGCTGGCAAGGGCGTCGGCATCTTTGACAAATCCGGCGCAGTGAACGAGAGTGAGGTGGATCAGATCATCGCTGGCGTGGCCGATCTGGACAAACTGATGTGGGAAGCGCCGATCAAGAGCCAACAGCAGTACCTGATCATGCGCTTCGGCAACAACGTCAACCTGGGGAACGTCCCCACCACCGACGTGCTGGCGATGGAGGCGCTGCGCCAGGGGTTGCGCGGCGACACGCTCAAGCGGGCAATAGCGCGGGGGATGTAGGCATAAAAAGCTTCAAACGCAGTTTTGTGTCTAGAGCAGCGCCAAGAACACCCAAATGAATGAAGGAGGTTTTGACCATGAAGTTCTTTTTGGATAGCGCGCATGTCCACGAAATCGCACATGGGCTGGAGATGTGGAACGTGGATGGCGTCACCACCAACCCTCGGCACGTCCAGGCTTCAGGCAAGTCGTTCCTCAAGGCTATCCGCGAGATCGCCGATCTTTTCAAGGGCACCGACAAGCCCATTTCCGTGGAGGTCAACCCACATTACGATGACCACAAGGCTATGGTTGCGGAGGCTGAGAAGCTGGCAGCAATCAGCCCCAACTTCGTGATCAAGCTCCCGGCCACAGAGGCGGGCTTCAAGGCCATCACTGTGCTCAAGGAGCAAGGAATCCGCAGCAACCTGACCCTGGTCTTCTCGGCCTCGCAGGCGCTTCAAGCGATGCGGATGGGTGCCTACTTCGTCTCGCCCTTTATCGGCTGGAAGGAATCCAACGGCGAGGAGACACTGCGCTTAGTCTCGGATATCGTCACTATTCGCGACAACTATGACTTTTCCACCGAAGTCATCGTCGCAGCCATACGCAACGGCCGGCAAATCGTGGATGCTGCTGTCGCAGGGGCCGATATCGTCACGGCGGGGTTCGCCGTCTACCAGGATGCTTTTGATCATCCTTACACCCACATGGGGCTGAAGAAGTTCCAGTCCTTCTGGGATCAAACACCCTATGAGTAAAAAGAATGGTTGAACGACTCATGGAGCAAGTGAACCCACCACCAAAAATCGTATACATTGGGGCCGGGAGCGCGGTCTTTGGGCTCAAAGCTCTGGGTTCCATTATTCGATCCGAGCGTCTACGAGGTACTGAACTATGGTTGGTTGACATTGATGAACCCGCCCTCACAACGATGACCCGGTTGGCTGAGGTGTTAGACCGGGAATGGGGCGCGCAAATGCGCATCAACAGCACTACCAAACGCCGTGAGGCACTGCCCAAAGCTGACTTTGTCGTCGTCTCTGTGCAGGTCGGTCCTCGCGAGGAGGTATGGGAAAAGGATTGGCGCATACCGCTCAGGCACGGCCTTCGCCAACCTTATGCCGAAAATAGCGGGCCAGGTGGGTTTGCCCACACCGCTCGCAACATGCCTCTGATCATGGACATTGCCCGCGATATGGAGGAGCTTTGTCCTGAGGCGTGCTACCTCAACTTTACCAACCCTCTCATTCGCCTGACATGGGCTGTCGAGCGTTACAGCAAAATCAAGGTTGTGGGGCTGTGTCATCAACTGTACTGGGCCCATGCCATGGTCATGGCGGTGCTTGCGGATCGGTACGGCGTGCCGATCCCGGAGGGCTTTAACGTTCACACCAGTTATGAGAACAAGCCCTATCTGGCGCCCGTAATGGCTGCCGGCTACAAGCACTTCGACATCAAGGCGGCCGGCCTGAATCATTTTTCCTGGGTCTACGATATTCGCGACCGGGAGACCGGGGAAGATCTTTACCCTTTGCTGCGTCAGCGATGGCTCAACGAATATCGCAGGGATTTTGAGCCGCTCACCCGTGAAGTATTTGAGATTTTTGGTCTGATGCCCACGCCGGGTGACGCGCATCTGTGCGAGTTTCTGCCCTGGACCCACGATCCCATCGCCAAGCCCTGGGAAAAGTACAGCTTGACGCTGCAAAGCTTTGATGGCAACCGGCGTCGCCGCGCCGACCGAAGAGCCATGGCCGAGGAAATCGTCAGGGGGGAGCGGTCGCCTGAAGAACTAAGGTGGGTTCGCAGCGAAGGCATCACCGAAATTGTCGAGGGCATCACCTTCAACGATAACGCCTATTACCACCAACTTGATCTTCCCAACCATGGCCTCATTCCAAACTTGCCTGATGGCGCTATCGTTGAGGTCCCGGGGATTATTTCCGGCCTGGGTATTCGTGGTTTTAACATGGCTCCTCTTCCCGACCCCATAGCCGAGTTGTGCCGGCGTGAGTTGGTCTATAGCTCGCTAGTAGTTGACGCTTGCTACCACGGCGATAAGGACCTGGCCTTGCAAGCCCTCTTGCTAGACCCGATGATCAACGACATTGACCGGGCGCGGGCCATTTTGGATGATTTTTTGGTCGAGTTTGCAAAATACCTGCCCCAGTTTATCGGGTAGTCACCCTGTGCCCATTGGGTCACTTTAACCATGAAAACAACCGAGCAACGGAGTTCGAAAGTCTCTCAAACTTCCGAACTCTGCTTGAAGCACACACTGTTCCCCAGTATTGACGAGATGCTCGCGCCAGAGGCACTGAGCACGCTGGCAGAGCAGCCGGTGACATCTGTGCGCCATCTACCTCTTCAGGCCGACTATGCCAAATCAGGCAGCCATCTACTGGTGGTAGAGACGAACGATGGACAGGGCCCACACTACATCTTGAAGTGTATCTCGCCGGCCCGGGACTGGCTGATGCGTGCCACCGATGACCGGCTCTGTCGGTCGGTCACGCTGTGGCAGCACGGCTTCTTCGATCGCATGCCGCCGCAGATTGAGCATGGCATACTGGCTTGTTGCCGGGATGGACAGGGCTGGGCCATCCTTATGCGGGATGTTAGCGCAACACTCGTTCCCTATTCCCGCCTCAGCGTGGCTGACAACGAGTGCCTCCTCGATGCCATGGCCGCCCTGCACGCCACCTTTTTTGAGACGCCCGAGCTGGCCGATCCCGCTCTTGGCTTGTGCTCGCTGCGATACGTCTACACCATGTTCTCACCGCTGACGGGCTACCGTGAGGCCGGAGGTGCCGATGAAATCCCACGGCGTATCCTGGAAGGCTGTGATCTGGTGCAGACGTTGGTCGAGCCAGATGTGGCCGATGTGCTTCAGGAGCTAGTGGACGATCCGACGCCGCTGTGCGACGCCCTGAGTCGCTACCCACGCACGCTAGTTCATGGCGATTGGAGACACGCCAATGCAGGGTTGCTGCGTGGAGAACAAACACGAGTGGTCATGCTTGATTGGCAACTCGCCGGGGCTGCGCCACCGTCTGTAGAACTGGGCCGGTATCTGGGAACCAACTCGGCGCTTCTGCCAGTCTCCAAGGAGGCGGCACTGGCGTACTACCGGCAGAGATTGGCACACCGCCTGGGATCCCGGTTCAACGAAAACTGGTGGCGGCCTCAGTTAGAGCTAGGGCTGCTTGGTGGTTTCGTCCAAGACGCTTGGGCAATCGCGTTGAAAGCTACGCATTGGCACGTAGGGGCAGGGGCACGCGACCGCTGGCGAGCCGACTTGCAATGGTGGTCCGAGCGGGTTCGGGCCGGGGTGAGGTGGCTGTAATGTCAGGGTTTAATCTGCCCTATGGCAAGGGACATTTGAGCTTTAGCCTGCCCGACGCAGTGGAGGCTGAGGTCGTGGCGCCACCGGAGACACCAGCGGCACCCGACCCGGTCAGCGCTGCTGTGGAAGCAGCGCTGACTGCGCCGGTAGGCGGCGTGGACCTGGCAGACTTTCAGGGTGCCCGTTCCGCTGCTATCGCCATCAACGACAAGACCCGGCCGGTTCCCCACCAATATCTCCTGCCGCCCCTGCTGCGCCGTCTCGAAGGACTTGGGCTGCCCTCAGAGGCGATCACGCTCATCATCGCCACCGGCACACACCCCCCGATGCCCCCGCAGGAGTACCCCCGCGTCGTCCCAAGAGAAATCCTCGCCCGCTATCCCGTGCTATGCCACGATGCAGACGACCGAGAGAACCTGGTGCACCTGGGCACGACCTCGCGGGGCACTCCGGTGTGGGTCAACCGGCGCTTCTTCGAGGCCGATCTGCGGATTGTCGTAGGCAACATCGCGCCCCACCAGTTCCAGGGCTTCTCCGGCGGGGTCAAGAGCGCGGCCATCGGGCTGACCGGGCGGGACACCATCAGCTACAACCACGCCATGATGACCGACCCTCGCGCCCAGTTGGGTCGCTACGCCGATAACCCGGCCCGGCAGGACGTGGAGGAGATCGGACGGCTGATCGGTGTGCACTTGGCCCTGAATGCCATCCTCAATGGGCGAAAAGAGATTGTGCGAGTCATCGCCGGCGAGCCTTGGGCTGTCATGCAAACCGGGATTCCATTGAGCCGTGAAGTCTGCCAGGTAGCCGTTGCTGCTCCGTTCGACTTGGTCATCGCCTCGCCCGGCGGCCATCCGAAGGACCTCAACCTGTACCAGTCCCAGAAGGCCCTGGCCCATGCCGGCTTGGTCACATGCGACGGCGGGACGGTGATCGTGGCGGCAGCCTGCCCGGAGGGCGCCGGCAGCCGGAGCTACGAGGTGTGGATGGAGGGCGTGCGCTCCTATGAAGAGGTCTTTGCCCGCTTTGAGCGCGAGGGCTTTCGCATGGGGCCGCACAAAGCCTACCAGATCGCACGCGACGCTGCCCGCGTGCGTACGTTCCTGGTTTCGGACATGGAGCCCAACTTTGTGCGCCGCTTGCTGCTCACGCCCGCGGCCAGTATAGACGAGGCATTGACCATGGCCCTGCCTGACTTGCCCGCAGACGTACGGGTGGGCATTATGCCACGGGCTTTATCCACGATTCCGTACATTGCCTAGCCTCAGTGGATCCAAGATCTCCAGCAGAGGCGGCTCCCATGCCGCGAAGGCTACCGCCCATTCGCGGGCGTGGGAGCCTAATGGCACTAACATTTCATGGGCTTCAGGAGCTGCTCAAGTACGCGCTGACGGGCCTGGGCTCTGGAACCTTTCAAGTTTGGATAGACGGCTGGACGTTTGCGCACCGCGCGCGGTTCGATGCGGAAGCGTGGACGCTTGGGCAGTTTGCATCGGGCCAGGCGGGTGAGTAGCCGCTGTACCGCCTGGGCAACGCGCTGCGCCGAATCGGTAGCGCGCCAAGTTAACAGCATGTCCCGGACACGTCGCCAGCAGCGGGTGAAACTCAAGGTCAGGGGAGAAAGGTCGGCCTGCTGAGCAGCCTGGACCATATACCCCCGGATGACGTTGTAGGCCAGCAAGCCTGCGGGGAGCGTTACGCATTTGGGACAAGCTCCTGGAAGGCTTCAGTTGGCCAGCCGAGTAACTGCCCGCGCAAGATGCGGGCGATGGGTATCTGGCTGATGTCATAGCCAGCCAGCTCCAGGGGGCACTTGCCTCGGATGTCCAGTTCTCGCCCTTTCACCGGACGGTTGTCTTTGGCGAAAGGGGTGAAACGATAGGTCAGCTCAAACAGGTTCAGATATTTGCGTGCCGTCTCAATGCTATCGAAGCCACACATGTTCTGGTAGTGCTGATCGAAGCGGCGGATGACCAGTTCCACTGTGTTGTTGGTCATTGGAGCGAGAGGGTTCTCCACAGCATTGACCAGCTTGGGGAAGTGACGTTCCAGGAAGTCGAAGATACGCTGGGCCTCAGGCATCTGGGCCACGTACTCCTCCTTCAGGGCCATCACTTCCCGATAGCGCTTGTTGACGGTCTTCCTGCTCTTGGCCTTGAAGATACGGTAGATCTTTTCCTTCAGCACCACAGCTTCCGGGTGGGTCTGGGTGTAATCGTTACCGTAGACCTCTTTGACCAGCCGCTGGGCCCATTGCAAGGCATGGAAAACACACTCGTGGTGCATCGCCTTGGAGAAGACAGCCCCAATGGGCTCGGAGTAGTCCTGGTTCATATCGGTGACGATGACCTGGGGAGTGTAACCCTTGGCCTTGAGGGCCTGCAGGAAAGCGTGAGCCTCGGCCTTGCCGTTGTGAGGATAGATGTCGATATGCAACAGGTCGTAGGTGAAGACGTCCACCGCCAGGTAGACGTACATCCACCGTTTACGCTTCCCCTCCGGCTTGTCGTTTTTCGGTACCAACACCCACTTCTCATCGAAGCCTATCACTCCGCTGCAACGCACCACGCCAAACAGGGTGGCCATAGGCAGCGCCTGCTCACCCACCATCATGCACCACCGCCACAAGGTGACGTGCGACACGCCCACCACATCAGCCGCCCGACGATAGGTCGTGCGCAGGTGCATGTAGACCATCACCCCCCACAGCACCGTGTCCACCGTCCACTCCGAGTGCAGCCGCACCCCTTCTGGATAGTCGGTAAAGGTCTCGAAGGGGCAGCTTGGATTGAGGCAACAGTAGCGATGCCCTTCGACCTGACACCATTCCCCTGTCTTAGGGTGGCGGTATTTCTTGCTGCGAGGCGTGGTCTCCTTGCCAGCCACCTGGGAAGAGCCACAGTGGGGACAAACAACCTGGCCGTCGTCTATCTCCTCCCACTGGCCAAAGATCGCTCGCTGCAGACGATAGGCCAGGGGCAAGCTCTTCTTCAACGGCGTGATGGGCGCCCCCACGGCCTCTTTCAGAGCTTCCGCCTCCAACGTCAGTTGCGGCGTCAGGCCTTCTCCCGCCTGAAGTCGAGTCATCAAGACTTCATTGAGCTCAAAGAGGCGATCTAGCAGCACCTTGTCCCGCCACTGCGGTCCATCGGCGGTGAACTCGAATATCTGACGCAGCAGACGGCGTACCTCGGCGAAGCCAGTGTCCTGGGCCACCCGACGGATGCTCGTCAGGGAGATCTCTTCTATCCTGGCGATATGTTCTTTGGCCAGCAATCGCTCCCGCACCTGGCTGGCGCTCAACCAGAAGTTGGGCACCCATATCTCCAGAACGGCCTGACCCATTTCGGGCGTCAGCACCCAGCCGTCGTGTTCACCGCTCAGTTTCTGCAACCCGCCTTCCCGCGCATACCTCTGCCAGCGGCTGATCAACTCCTGATGGGTGCCAAACCATTCGGCCAGCCACTCCTGGCGCAGAAACGGACGCTTGGGTGTGCCTTGGGGCGTGCGCAACTGGCGCATCAGAACAAGCAGAATGTGCTCCTCGAAGAAACCACAGGGCTTCCAGGTGAAGATGAAGTGACCCTTCATCTCCAGCCGCCAGGTGCCATCCTCCATGATCTCCCCACGAGCCCAGGCGCCATCGGCCATCTTGATACAACCACCCATCATCCACAGCCCACCAAGGCTGCCTGGGGACGACAGCCCCGCGCTGAACAAGGCCATCAGTGCCAGGCGGTAGAGATGATGCGTCCCTCGTACCAGGTGTGGATAAGCCCGCACCTTCAGTGCACGCGGCCAATACAGTGGCAGCACAGAGAGCAAGGCATCAATCACTGGCAGACTCAACACCACCCAACTGAGGGGCCGTCGCTGCCACCAACCGCTCCACCGCAGCAGAACAGCCATCAGACCCAGACGGAAGAGCAAGACCATACCCCGTCGCTTCAGGAAATGAATACGCCTGACTCTGGCCCGGCGACAACGGCGGCGAGGCCAACCTTTTGCCCGCCATAGAACCAAATCCTCATGCCATACCTCTTGCTCCTGGGTCACACTGAGCGGATAGAGCAACAGATTGACGAACAAGACCAGACACAGACTACGGTGGATGAAGACGATGATTTGTTTGTGAAGGTACAATGTGGTACAATACATGGACTCGGCTCCTTTTGTGGGTTAGCTACCAACACAGGTATTGTACCTGAAATCCACAAAGGAGCCGAATTATATTTTGTGACCAGCGGCAGGAAGAGCGGTTTTCCCTCCGCGTTGCTCAATGAAGCATGGCCTCAATCAGCGAGAAATCAAGTGTAATCACCATATCTGCGGTGAGAACAACATTGGTGTCTCCCGTTCTCGTGTCCCAAACATGTAACGCTCACAGCAATTGTATGAGGTCCGAGAAAGGCAAACCTATCGAAAGGTGGGGACGCAAAGCCACAGGTCTACGTTAGCAGACAGCAAATCGCTATCAGTTAATATGACAGCCGGGCTGCCGAAGACAGATCTCAAGGAGCGTGCTGTTTGGAAGCGGGTCGGCCGATAGCACGCTTTTTGGTTGAGCTTGACGAATGTAGTAACACACAAAATTTCACAAAGGAGGTAAGAACCAATGAGGATAAATGCAAGGTATTTCAGGCTGGCGCTGACCGCGCTGACGCTGCTGGTGCTTCTGTTTTTGCCGTTTGGAGCGAGGCCTGTGAAGGGACAGATGAATATTTGGTTCGTGGATGACGACAACTGCCCAGGACCTGGCGCAGGGACTCTATTTGATCCTTTCTGTAAGATTCAAGACGCTATCGATGCAGCTTCGCCAGGCGCCTTGATCAGTGTTGCAGAGGGGAGATACACCGAGTACCTGGACATTCCGACTGAGTATCTCACCATGGTTGTAAGCGATCTAGCGGATGAGATAGCGTCCTTTAATGTACCCGAAGGTTCTGAGGAGCCGGAGGTCCATCCCAACCCGACCTGGAAGGTGAACACCAAGGAACGGCTGAGTGCCTGTGACAACCGCCCCGGCCTGAAGAAGATTTACGTCACGGTTTTGGACGACAGGGGCGAGCCGCTGCGAGGCGTCAAGGTACGTTTCGACACCGAGCCTAGCGAGGGCATAGCCTACGACCACATGAACGTCTGGGGTCTGACTAACGAACAGGGATACGTGGAATGGGACCACCTCGGCGTGCCCACCCGTTACCGCCTCTGGATGGAGGCTGACGACGAACCGTTGGTCGAGAACATCCGAACCAACCTAGGCAACGAATACTGTTGCCCTTCGGGCTCAGTGGCTGGCTGTTGGAGGGCAGTCAACCGTCCAGGCATCTACTCCTATCTAATCGAAATCCAGAGGAAGGGAGAGGGCGAGTAGGAGGGATTTGATCAGTTAGGTATTCATTGCCCTTCCCCAGCGGCAGTTAAGACTTGATCTTGCCAGGTAGCAAGTATTGGGCTGGCAGTCTTCAGATGTTGGCGCGATGGTCTACAAAACGGCGGTGTCCAGGTGGACATCCGCCGTTTTTTATTTCCACCAGTTGCGATTTGGTTTTTGCCATTGTATCAAAGATATGCTAGAATCGGCTAGGCAGAACCGATGGATAGCTCTGAATCCAGAACGCTAACGAGGAAGTGAGTTTGGCCGAGAAATTGGGCAGGACGATCTTGAGATCGGGATGGAAGCCCCTCTTGATTGGTCTCCTGGGGTTGGTGGCTGTTCAACCCCTGTTTAACCCCGCTATGACCTGCAGCGATGACGGGGGCCTCCTCCTCTGTCGCTTGGTGGAGCTCGATCACTGCCTTCGACAAGGCACTCCCTGGCCCCGCTGGACCCCCGACCTGGTCTATGGCTATGGCTACCCTCTCTTCAACTTCTTCCCTCTCCTGTCCTTCTATCCGGCCGAATTCTTTCACCTGCTGGGCCTCAGCTTTGCCCAAGCCTGGAACGCTGCGCTGGCGCTCTACATCTTGCTCTCCGGGATGACCATGTACCTCTTCGTCAAAGACATCTTCGGCGAGACGGCGGCTTGGGTGGCGGCTGTGGCATACATGTATGCTCCTTATCAACTGTACAATGCCCTGAACCGGGGCAACCTCGGTGAGGCCCTGGCCCTGCCTCTGCTGCCCTTGATACTTTGGGCTTTTCGTCGCCTCATCATCAAGGGCGAAATCTGCTACCTGGTCTTGAGCGCCCTATCCTACGCCGCCCTGATCCTCACCCACAACGTCATCGGCCTGGTCTTCACTCCCTTTCTCCTCCTCTATGTTATCGCCTTGTGGTTGCTGAAGATCCGTTCGCCGAAGGTCTCTGACCGAGGCGTAAGGGGCTCGGTCGGGAGACCTTCGCCCAACCTGAGAATACCGAGATCGCTATGGCTCATCGGCGCAGCGCTGTTGCTTGCCCTGGGTCTCAGCGCTTTCTTCTGGCTGCCGGCTTTCTTCGAGAAGCAGTGGGTTAAGATCCATCTGGCGTACACGCCGGCTGGCATGAACTATCGCTACAACTTCCTATCCCTGGGCGAGCTCCTCTCCCCGCCAACCCCTGTCCACACCTCTCTCATGAATCCCGCTCCGCCCCGCAGCCTGGGGCTGGTGCAGTTGGGCCTGACTCTGTTGGCTATGGCCGGCTGGTGGAGTTTCAAGGATAGGGAGAAGCGTTTTAATGTCCTGTTCTTCTCCCTCGTTCTAATTAGCCTGATCTTCATGGTCCTTCCGCAGTCAGTGGCGGTCTGGGATCACCTGCCCCTGCTCGAGTACGTTCAGTTCCCCTGGCGTTTCCTGGGGATAGCCAGCCTGGCCGCCGCTTTACTGGCTGGGGCGGCCATCAGCTTGCTCTCCGACCGAGTCAGGTTTGTTTTGCCGGCCTCCACTATCGTGCTGGCCGTTGAAGCCCTGGTCATCGCCTTCAGCCTGCCCTGGCTCTATCCGCGCTACTGCTCTACCACCAAGGACTTATCCATAGCCAACCTGGCCCAGTTGGAACGCGGCTTGGGAGTCATCGGAGCCACCTCTGCCGGCGAGTACCTGCCCATCTGGGTAAAGGAAGTGCCCTCGGAATCTAGCATGGAAGCCATGTATCGCGCCGGGGTTCCCATCGAGCGACTGGAACCTTCTTCCCTGCCCGAGGGAGCAGAGGTCAAATCAGCGGAGTATGGCCTGACCTCGGCTGACATCCTGATAGAAAGCCCCCAGCCTTTCCGCGCGGTCTTCAACACCTTCTATTTCCCCGGCTGGCGGGCCTACGTAGACGGGAAGAGGGTACCCATCGTCCCCACCGAGTCCTACGGACTGATCAGCTTCGAGGTTCCCGCAGGGGAGAGTAACCTTCAAGTGCGTTTTCAGGATACCCCCTTGCGCCTGGCTGCCAAAGCTCTTTCGGCCCTCAGCGCCCTCGTCGTCCTGGCGTTGGTTATCTGGTCCTTGGTCAGGTGGTCGGTTGGTCGGATGGTCAGCTCTATGCCGGCCCGAAACACGCAATACGCAATACGCAATACGTTTTGTAGTTTCCAGGGAGTCTTGGCCGTAGTTTTGCTCCTGACCAAAGTGGTCTACATTGATCGCCACGATAACTGGTTCAGGCGGGAGGGCTTCGATGGGGTTCGGGTGGAGGGGGTGCAGGTGCCGCTTGAGGTGAACTTCGACGGGGAGATGACGCTCCTCGGCTACGATCTTCGCCCCGCTACGGTTGAGGCCGGGGAGTCTTTTCGCCTGGACCTCTACTGGAAGGCGCGGCACGAGCTGAACACCGAGTACAGCGCCTATGCCCGCCTCAAGGATGTCCAGGCTAACCTGTGGAGCCCGAAGGATAGCAGGCGACCTGGGGGGTATCGGGACTATCCTGCGACGACCACCTGGCCCCTGGACGAATACGCCCAGGACTCCTACCAGATACTGGTGCTGCCAGGCACGCCACCCGGCGAATACGATCTGGTGGTCGGAGCCTTCTCCCAAGCCACCCTGGAGGAACTGGATGTTCTGGACGAACAGGGGATCGCTGTGGGCACCTCCTTGACCGTAGGCAAGCTAACGGTGGTGCAGCCGAGGAAGCCGCCTTCCATCGAAGAACTGGAGATGCAATACCCCGTAGCTATCGGTTTTGGGGAAGAGCTGGAGCTAATGGGGTACGACATTGATCGCCCTGCCGTCCAGGCGGGAGAGGGGGTGCACCTGACCCTTTTCTGGCGAGGCCTGAAGGAGATGAACCAGCGTTATGCGGTCCTTCTTCAATTGGCGAATGAGGGGGGAGGGGTTGTGGCAGAGGAACCTGTCCTGAGCTTACCGAAGGAAACCTTCCCCGTTGCCAGTGAGGCTTACCCCACAACTCGGTGGCAGGCTGGGGAAGTGGTTCGCAGTCAGCATTACTTTCCCGTGCCGGCGGAGACTTCAGCGGGCCGCCATCGGCTCCAGTTAGCGGTTATTGATCGGGAGGGAATGTCGCTTGCGGCAGCAGTGGATTTGGGCGAGCTGGAGATCGAGGTGCCGGAACGCAGGATGGCGCTCCCCATCGTCGTCAACCCTATGGAAATCAACCTGGGCGATGAGGTGACCTTCCTGGGCTATGACCTGAGTGCCACCGTGGTCAAGCCCGGCGACACCCTGCG
>JACKQG010001283.1_pt1 | contig 35157 bp, 24 predicted proteins | sample 8237621 | NCBI WGS metagenome assembly JACKQG01 (sample SAMN15677084, study PRJNA649215) | marine metagenome | biome: marine; feature: Black Sea; material: saline water; isolation source: suspended particulate matter (SPM) from the Black Sea western gyre | collected 2013-06-09/2013-06-10 | depth...
CTCGTTCTCATCTGCAGCTACTTCCACACAAATAGATTAACCTCTAACTACACACGTAAGACGTCCATCTTGAGTCGCAGCGTTATTCTCCCACTGAAGAGGACGGAGGTTAGAGAGAGCATCTGAACCTCCACAGGAAACTGGTGTTATGTGATCGACTTCCCATCCATACTGTGAATTACGATTCCCATAATAATTTCTACCAATCCATGCACCGCATCGGTCTTTTCGCCAGACTCCAGCATCATATCCGCGCACGATTGTGCCTTTTTCCCATACTTGTTTAATAGTACTTTCTGAAAAACTCATTGCAATTATCTCCATAAAACACACAACATATATTTTGGCTATCATCCGAAATAGCCATTCCTATTTTTATATGCTAAGAAATTGGAGTTTTTTGCCGCATACATGGATAATTATCTGTTTTTTCCAGCATAAATAAATAGAATGGATTACTTCTTCTATCTTTTCGTTGAAACGAAAATGCACTTAAATGACTGATATATCACAAATTACAGAAGAGGAATTGAAACAATACATCAAACGACTCACTTTATACGCGCAAAAGAAATTCTTTAAGCTCGGCTGGGTAAGAAAAGGTTCCTATAGAATAGATCCTCAAGGTATGGGGCCTCAAGATGTTGTTGCTGAGGCAATCATAAGAGTAATCGAAGGGAAACGAAAATATAACAAGCAAGCTTATCCTGTTTATATGGACTTTCTACGCTCAGTAGTAGACAGTATTATTTGGAATATGTTGAACTTGGTTAAACATAAAAAAGTACAGCCATTGCCAAGTATAACCAATAACTATGATCAAAAAAAAGTTTTTGAGATAGAAGATAAAAAACTTTCTCCCGTTCAAAATTTGATCAACAAAGAGATGGCAGATAATGTCAAAGCTATTTTAATTAGTACTTTTTCAAATGATGATGTCGTATGCGGTATTCTGGAATGTTTTAAAGCAGGTATTATCAAACGCTCAGAAATAGCAGAATATTTAGAGGTAAAGACTAAAGATGTTGACAATGCGAAAAAAAGGTTACGGAGAGCGATTGAGACGAAGTTACAGGAATACAAGTTGGAGGATCAAAAATGACAAAAGGTTTTGAAGATTTCAATAATGATCTATGTGATAAACTTTTTGATTTCATTTATCCTGATGAGAGTAACTTGTCAGATAAAGAAGTAGATGCAGAAATCCAAAGGCTTGGAATAGATGTAAGGCCTGCTTGGGATAAAATCCAGATGGCTCTTCACCATCACAAAGAAACGGAAAACGCCAGAACAAAACTTAAGTATGCAACAAAGAAAAGACGCTCTATTCTTGCTAAACTCAAAAATGTTCAGTCTCCTTATCTTCCGCGTAATCGAGAAGAAATCCTTAAGTTTATTCAAAAAAGATTTATGCAACCAGAGCAAGCAATATATTGTAGAAAATTAGAAACTGCCGCAAGTGATGAAGATCTCAAGTCTATACTTGAAGACATATTGCGCTTAGATGAACTCTCTAAGGATTCGGACGATGTTAAGACGTGATTTTAGAATGACAATCGCTCGTGGGGAGCCTGAAAGATGGTGGAAGTTATATGGCTTCTCCGAACCCAAGGATCTTATCTTGGAAGACCTGGCACTTGTGCGGGGAGTATTGGTAACTGAAGGCCCTATGGAAAAAATGGAAGCTCGATTGATAAGAAGTGGAGACAAAGGACTAATCCGTGTGCGTCAAAATATTCCTGAGCTTGGGCGTAAGAGATTTGCTATTGCCCACGAACTTGGTCATTGGGAACTACATAAAGATATTTCTCAATTATTTGCATGTACAAGTGATGATATGATTGCATCGTATAAAAGCAGTGAACCAGAAGGCGAGGCCAACATTTTTGCTTCGGGCTTGTTAATGCCATCTAACCTATTTCAAAAACAAATCGAAAGCACTGTTTTATCATTACCTAAAGTAAGAGAACTATCTAGCTATTTTTTAACTTCTCTAACCGCAACTACTATACGCTATGTATCTTTGAGCCAAGATTATTGTGCGATGGTTATCTCAGAGAATGGGAAAATAAGATGGTGGTATGCTAGTAATTCTTTCAAGCAGCTATTTTACCTTTCTGTCGGAACAGACTTGTCACCCAACACAATTGCGGGTAGTTTTTTCTTAAAAGGTGAAAAGCCAATGGGGCCAGAAGAGATTGATATAGAAGCATGGACTCAGAGTAGCTCAAGCTCTGATTTAAGCATTTTCATTGAAGAATCAATTTATATGCAGCGTTATAATAAAATGCTTACGCTCTTAAGATTACCTTAGTCTCAACCGTGAGTGCAAGCAAGTAGCACACACTAATCGACATCAAATCAACTTAATAATAGCGGTAATCAGTGCGCCTAATACTCCACACCCATTGGCCAATTGGTTCAAGACCTTTTCATCATTAACGGTAATAGCATCGAGGTGGCGGTTGATAAATTGCTGGAGTCGTTTGGGTGTTGCTTTTGCAATTATAGCAGCGGCCATGGCGAGCAGATGGGCGAGAGAGGGAAGGGCCGATGAACATACCAGGATAAAGACGAAGCTGGAATTTCGTGATGAAGGCAGAAGTTCGTAAAACTTTCCAAATAAGGGACAATAACGGATTAAGAGCAAAATCGCACTCGAAAGTGAAATCAAAAGACCTATTATAATGCCATATTTTAAAACAGAATCTACCTTATCTTGCGGGTGCCATTTGAAGATTCTAAGCGACCAAAATATTATTATAGGTATAAGAAAAACGAATGTTAAGGAAAAAAAAGGGCCAGACCAGGTAGCAGTTTTAAGAGAAGGATAGAGTAAACCTATAATAAACATAATGAGAAAAGCACAAGAAGGTAAAGACAGAATATAAAATAATGTCAAAAATGGATTCTGAAAGAATTCTTTTCGAGGATTAGGATGTCCTGCATGCCTGAATGCAAAATATGACGCCCAAATCATCAAACCCACAAACAAGCTGATGAGAAACGAACCACAATGGCCCATCGAGAAGTTTGTGAGAAGCCAAAAATATAGAAGAGAGAAAATAAGTACGAGGAACAAGAGTACAATGGATATGTCGGTCATCAGCTCAATCAGGAACAGGCCAATACTACGGCTGCGGCAGGCTACCCAGATGATGCCCATTGTGAACAGAAAAGAAGAAAGGTCAAGCAGAGTAAGCTGAAATACAGAGGCCACCGCCATTGCCGGGTGCATGGCAGAGCCCATCGTATCTATGGTAAGCTGTTTATCAGGAGGAACCAGCTCGTTCAAACTCGTGGTCAGGGCCTTTAACTCTGCCAGGTCTATGCCAAAAAAGTATTTTCCCAGGCAGAGTGAGGCCGCATTTAACAACAAAAAGAAGAGGAAAAGATAAAGGAATCGTATCTTTTTTTGAAATATGCCGGCGAGGCGGTCATACAATCTTTGAAGTGCAGCCCGAGCTACCTCAAAATAGGTATGTTGCGAGAGATAATCCCAGGTGAGACGGACACCGTCCCTTAAGGGTTTATCCTTATCATGATATAACCAGGCAAGGTATTTGAATATACACTTAATAACAATGAAAACGCCGGCTATCCATGCCCATGTAGAGATTTTAAGAAAGGCTGTCATATCTCATATTTAGTCGATAGTCATAAGTATTTCGTGTTTAGTGGGGCGAGGCCGAAAAGCCGGCATTTTTTAAGAGAAATCCGCAGTTGTGAATCACGCCTTTAGGAGTAGAGAATAACGGAAAGGGGTTAAAAATTCAAAGGAATTTTTTGAGGATTTGTTAATTTAGCCCTTCGTCTGAAGCTCAGGATGAAGGGGGAGATAGCATTTCTACCCCCCGGCCCCCTGTTATATGCCAAGGGAGTTTTTCTCGGGGGTAAACTCAAAAGCAAATACGGGCTTTACAATGCCGTACAATATAGAATTATTCTCAGCGGCTACGCAGGCGCCGACCGGGCGGTCTTCGATATATGAGCCGAGGAGAATCCTGTCGGCGTATTTTATCACCTAAGGGAATATTTTCCGGAGAGGACAACCATCCTTCTTCATAGATCTTAGTTAAGACGCGGGGAATATTGAGGCCGGCAGCCAAAATCCTGTGGTTCTCATCGGTTAATATCGTCCATGGAAGAGACCTGAGACCCCATTCCCGCCTTAAGGTATTCATGATTTCCGGGGCCTGTTTCAATATCAGGGGATTGTTTTTGCCGTTCAATTCCGGCTGTCCGGGCAAGATATAAACAGGAAAGGATATTTTGTTTTCCTTTTTCCATGCAGCGAAATCTCCTTCATCAACCGGTGCAACCTGAATGCAAACGACTTCTACATTACTGCGTCTAAGATCGCGTTGTCCTCTTTTCAATGAATCAAAGGCAATTTGTGACGGGCGCTCGGTATAATCCACAAAGACGACCAGGATTTTCTTGTTTTTAATGCTGTTGTAATCAAAACCCATTTCTAAAAGCCTTAAATCCGGAAGCTGACTGCCTACTAATGAAATCGGAGGGAAGTAGTTCTTAAAATGATTCCCAAGTTTTATCGGCACATTGTCCCGGCTATGGGCGTAGATATAGGCGGCGTCAGGACCCTGGCCAAAACCCGACTGGAGAGTTACAGGACCTTCAGGTATCCTTTTAAATTTAAACCTTCCCAGCTCATCTGTGGTAGTTCCTTTACCAATATGTGCTCCTCCACTATCACTGCCAACAAAAACAGGTTGGCGGGCTACAGGATTATCGTTTTCATCCAGAACAACACCTGAAATAAAGGCATCCAGGTTAATCAGTTTCATATCGGGAATCGTAACCTCTTCACCGGGCAACATGGGTTCTTCTAATGTATATCTTGTGGGTGCAAATTCCGATGCATCAAAACTAAGGTGATAGTGAAAGCTGCTGGTAAGAGGCATGACCGTCTCCAGGTGATAGTACCCTTCAGAATCCGTGCGAGTTCCAGCCGTATCCAAATGGGCTGTTCCAAGCATATTTCTTTTTCCCGAACGCTTCATACAGTTCATTGAAATTTTCACGTTTGCTCCTGCGATTCCCCTGCCCATATCATCAGTCAGGCGGCCCTTAATTGAACCACCTGGTTTTAAGACAACTCGAAGTTCACGCATGGCATTATAGAAAAATTCGGCTCCGGCAAGGTTATTCTTTTTGTCCCGTGCAACAACCAAATGAGATGGATAGAGAGGGTTTTGCATGCCTTCGAACCAGCCATTACTGTCGGTTAAAACTCTCTGGCCAATTCCTACAGTTATATATACATTTTCTGCCGGTTGACCTTGAGTATCCACAACAGTTCCTCGAACAAGATGTAAACGCGGCTTAACAAGGATTTCCACCGAAGCCGGTCGCGAACCGGTAATATTCACTTCTGTGCCTTTAAAATTCATTCTCGTCTCATAGTTCCCTCCCCAGGCATGAACCCCGTAACGTCCCTGAGGAACCATAAGATGTGCTATACCATTTGCATCCGCTCTGGTCTCACGAATAAAAATATCTTCCTGCTCGTAATTCCAACGTTCATCAAAAACTTGTACCTTCATACGGGGTAACGCTTTGCCGGTAGTAGGATCTTTAACAATCACTTCTAACGGCACTCCTTTTTCGACTAAAATCTTTGTTCTTACATTCTCGTCTCCTCTATTCACAGTAATGGGAACATTCTTACCAGCCCATTCATTAGGACCGGTCTTAGATGAAATGAAACGAAGAATATGTTTGCCGGGAGGAACGCCTTTAAACTCAAACTCCCCGTTTGTAATAGTGGATCGTACACAGGAACGGAAACGCCATTCGGTTTCAGCCCCTTCGCTCGTGAAAATAAGTAAACGCATATCCTTCAGCCCCTGACCTGTGCCTTTATCTATCACCCGGCCCCGGACTGTAGTTGCCGGAGGTAATGTCAGCTCTAAGTCCTCCCAATCCACATGATATCCACCACAGGCATTACCTTCCATTCCTCGAGGGGGGTAAATATAGGCAATATCCCTATTGGGTACTTCAATAAAAAACTTCACCATTAAATCGAGGGGAAGGTCATCAAAAACAAATCGGCCCTTACTATCTGTCTTGACAGAGAACCAATCTTTTGGTTCATACATAATTTCCCCGCTACCTCCACGCGTATAGACCTGAACATTCGCACCTGCAACTAATTTGCCTTCGGAATCCACAAGTTTTCCTGCTAATGTAAATGGTTTAGGCAAGACAATATCGATAAAATTATCATCCGGCTTAGCCTCGTAGATGCGCTTTTTGTAGATATAATCCCATCCTAAAGCCAGGCCCTCTTTTCTGGCAACAACATAGATATCATGACGGGGCGTTGCCGTAACATTAAAAACAAATCGTCCCTGGTGGTCGGTCTTTTTGATTTTATCCAGTAATTTTGCCGTCGCTGGAGAATAAATATCATCTCGATGTATCTCGAATATCGCAATGTCTGCTCCTTCGACCATGCGGGCTTGATAATCCCGGACCTGGCCTGTGATTTCCACACTTTCACCGATTTGGCCGGCGGTCAGGCCGGTCAACATGAAGACAAGAGCGAGGCCCATTTGTTTACTCATGGCTCTGTCCTTAGCAAAAATACCGCATAGCAGGACTATACGCCAGATCTGGATATAAACCGGGATTTCCCATATTTCCGCCAACACAAGAATTGTTTTCCGTCTCATTTCGGCACCTCCAGATAAAAGTTAACATTTCTAAGGTTCACGAAAAAAGAAAATCGCTGCATGATAGTTTTTGTCTAAGGCTCAGGTTCGGTTTCCGCACAGACCTGCCATTAGCTTCGAATATGATTATATCATCCTGAATGCTGCCAAGCAAGGAAAAAAGAGGTGAGAGTTAAAGAAGTGTGGAATATCGCACCCTCTATTGAAGCGTATCTCTTATCTCGTGTTGATTTTACTCCCAGATGAATCACGCCTTTAATAGTAGGGAATAACATAAAAGAAATAAAAAAATCAAAATGCAAATAGTAAATCCCGGCGAGCACTTGGGGTTGCTCCTACAGGTTGTATTCTTTGATTTTTCTATAGAGAGTTCTTTCTCCGATGCCGAGGATTTTTGCGGCTTGTTCGCGGTTGCCTTTTGTTTTTGATAATGTGTCAATAATGGCCTGCTTTTCAAGTTCGTTCAGGGGCAAACCTGCCAAGCCGGCTGCCGTGCTGCCGGAGGCCAATTGCGGTCTCTGTGCTATTTCAGGGGGAATGTCGGCCGCATCGAGTTTGTCGTGGTCGCACATGACAACCATCGTCCTGATAGTGTTTCGCAGTTGGCGAATGTTGCCGGGCCATTCATAGTGTGTAAGGATTGTCTGTGCGGCGTCGGTTATGCCTGTAACTTTGGAGCCGACCTCTGTGACGGCCTCTTTGATGAAATAGTCGATAAACTCCGGTATGTCCTGTGCTCTGTCTCGCAGGGCCGGAAGAGAAATGTTTACGCCCTTGATTCTAAAGTACAAATCCTGTCTGAAATCTTTTGTTTCAATAAGATCGTTTAAGTTCTGGTTGGTTGCGCTGATGATACGGACATCCACGACTGTTTGTTTATTCGAGCCGACCGGTATGACGATACCATCCTCGAGGACACGCAAAAGCTTGGCCTGGGAACTCGGCGCCATATCCCCGATTTCGTCCAGGAATAAAGTACCTTTATCCGCCGCTTCGAATAATCCTTTTCTGTCATTGGCGGCACCGGTAAAGGCGCCTTTAACATGGCCGAACAGCTCGCTCTCCAAAAGCGTCTCGGGCAGACCTGCGCAGTTTATCGGCATAAAGGGCTTGTCCCATCGCAGTGAATTGTGGTGAATCGCTCTTGCCAGCAGCTCCTTGCCCGTTCCGGAGTGGCCTTCGATCAGGACAGAGATATTAGTCGGAGCCACCCGCCGCAGGACCTCGAATATACCCTCTATTGCAGGGTCTTTACCCCGGACGCCGGGGAACTTGAATTGTCCTTTGTCTGTTTTATCTTTTTGAGTTTGTCGGGAATGTGCGGCCATGACTTTGTTGCCGGCCTGGGTTACAAGTGTGCGGAGCTGGCCAATGTCAATCGGCTTGGTGAGATAATCGTATGCCCCCCTTTTGATGGCTTCCTTACAAGTGTCGATGGTGGCGTAGGCGGTTATTAAAATTACTTCCGTTTTGTCATTTTGCTTTCTGACTTCTTCGAGTATGGTAAGACCGTTTATATCTTCGTCTTCGAATTTCAAATCGGTAACGACAACATCGACCTGCTGGCTTCGCACGATTTCCAGAGCGTCTTTACCGGTATAAACAGCTATTGCCCTTGTACATAATTTTTCAAGAGATTCGGCGATTCCATCGGCATGGTCCCGCTCGTCGTCAACAACCAGAATTATATTTACCTTTTGCTTCAAATTGGCACCTCATCAGGCATAGATGGGTAACTTAATAGTAAATGATGTACCTTTTTGGGGCTCACTGTCAACTGTTATTGTACCGTTATGTGCAGTAATAATCTTCTGTGCAGAGGCCAGTCCCAAGCCACTGCCCTGCGGCCGGGATGAATAGTAAGCATTGAAGATATGCGGCAATTTGTCCGGGGTAATGCCGCTGCCAGTATCATTAATCTGAATAACTGCATCTTTTTGTTGCGGGAAAGTCCTTACCATCAATTCTCCACCTTTGCCCATAGCCTGCTGAGCGTTAATAAACAGGTTCAATATTACCTGTTTTAACATATCTGTATCGACCTTGCAAATAAGCGGCTGATTATGCAGTCCCTGCCGCATAGTTATCGAATGGCTGTGTGCCTGTGGAGAATAAAAATCAATCATATCGCTGACAAGCTCATTAATATCAGCACTTGCCAAATGTAATTCGGTTTTGTCAACGTATCGCAGGAAGCCGTCGAGTATCTGCTCGAGTCTGTCCGTTTCTTTTTGAATAACGGCTATTTTCCTCCTCGCCCTTGTTAGACTACGATTATCTTTTTCTGTACCGATTTTGCCGGATTCGGCAGAAGCTGAATCTTTCAAATCTTCACTGACAAGCTCCAAATTAATTTTGATTGTGGAGAGAGGATTTTTTATTTCATGGGCAAGCTCGCCGGTGAGCTTTCCTAATTCTTCAAGTAGATGCCCGTTCTTGTTTTTTTGAGTTTTGGTGAATTTTTTATGCAGAAATAACCCAACAGCCGGAACAACTGCTAATAAAGCAACAACAAAACCACATATAAAATGCAGCACTTATCTTCCCTCTGCCTTTTGACCTTAGTAGATTGGAGTAAGGTTCCGTAAAGACTGAAAAACCAAAACACAACAAAAATCGATTAGGGACAAATTTTCAACTATCCCCAATCAATGTTGCAATTTTTTTTAGTCGTCTTGCTTTTCTTCAACTTTTTCCGCTTCTGACACTTTTTCCGCTTTATCTATTTCAGCAAGAGCAGCTTTACGGGAAAGTTTAAGTCTGCCCTGGTCATCGATCGAAATTAATTTTACAGGTATCAAATCACCCATTTTGCAAACTTCATCGACTTTTTTGATATAGCCATCACTAAGCTCGCTAATGTGACAGAGGCCTTCGACACCAGGAGTGATTTCAACAAAAGCTCCAAAATCCTTTACAGAGACCACTTTTGCCGGATTATAAATTCGGCCGACTTTCGGCGGCTGAGTAATCATCTCGATAATATCTTTAGCCTTGAGGTGACCATCTCCACCGAGACAGCTAATGAAAATAGTCCCGTCTTCTTCGATCTCAATTGTTGTATCGGTTTGCTCCTGAATACCTTTTATAACTTTACCACCCGGCCCGATTACTTTGCCGATAAATTCAGGGTCAATTTGGATACTAATCAGTTTCGGGGCATATTTGCTTAATTCAGGCTTTGGCTCACTAATAGTTTGGCTCATAATCTTGAGGATTTCCAGCCGTGCCGTTTTAGCTCGTTCCAACGCCTCGACCATAATATTATGTGCCAGACCATCAGCTTTAATGTCGAGTTGTATAGCCGTGATACCGTCAACCGTCCCGGCAACCTTGAAATCCATTTCACCGTAGTGGTCTTCCTCGCCAGCTATATCGGTGAGCAGTTCGTATCTGCCCTCTTCGGCGCTAATCAAGCCGATTGATATACCGGCGACTGGCTTTGTAATCGGCACGCCGGCGTCCATTAGAGCTAATGCTCCCCCGCAGACCGAAGCCATAGAGCTGGAGCCGTTCGATTCGGTGATATCAGAAATAATCCTGATAGTATAAGCGAATTTATCGGTCGGGGGTTTTACCTGCTCCAGAGCCTTTTCTGCGAGAGCTCCGTGTCCGATTTCTCTTCGGCCGGGACCTCGCATCGGCCGTACCTCACCGACGGAAAACGGTGGGAAGTTGTAGTGCAGAGTGAAGTTTTGAGCGTATTCATCCAATAAGCCGTCTATAATCTGTGCATCTCTGACAGTGCCGAGAGTCACAGTTACTATGGACTGCGTTTCTCCTCGGGTAAATAATGCTGAGCCGTGGGTCCTGGGTAAAATTCCTACTTCGCAAGAAATATGACGTATGTCATTGTAACCTCTGCCATCGGACCTTTTACCGCTTAAGAGCAGTTTCTTTATGACCTCGCCCTCTATTTTATCAAGCATTCGTTTGACCATTGCCTTGTTATATATGCTGTCAGAGTCAATCTGCGATTGCGGATGATCCTCATCTGGGCTATCCTGATCTCCCGATGGATCCTCATCAGGGTCAATCTGCGATGGCGGATTATCCTCATCAGTACAGTATTGGGTTATAACCTGCTCAAAAAGCTCTCTTTTTGCTGTTTTACGCTCCTGCTTATTTGTTATCTGCTGAAGCTCGTATAGTTTATCTGATATCTGTGAACGAATGTCTGAAAGCAGCTGATCGTTATTTTCGGCAAGCGGGATTTGCTTTTCGACGCCAGCCTTCTCGCGGAGCTCTTCGATCATTTCACAAACCTGAGTGACTGTTTTTTGAGCGGTTTCGACAGCATCAGCGATAACATTTTCCGGTAGCTGCTTGGCACTGATTTCAATCATATTCATCGCATCTTTGTGTCCGCCAAGGAGTAAATTCAAGTCTCCTTCGGCAAGCTGCTTATGCGTGGGATTTACCACGAACTGCCCGTTTACTCTTCCTAATCTGCAGGCCCCAATCGGCCCTAAGAAAGGGATCTTGCTAATTGTAAGAGCAGCACTGGCGCCTATCATTGCCAGAACATCCGGGTCATTTTCCTGGTCGGCACTTAAGACATTGGCTGAGATTTGCACTTCCTGGAAGTAGCCCTCTGGAAACAGTGGCCTAATAGGTCTGTCAATCTGCCTTGCCGTCAGGATTTCTTTTGTGCTCGGCCTACCCTCACGTTTAATAAAGCCGCCCGGAAATTTACCTGCGGCGCTATGTTTCTCGCGATAATCAACACTTAATGGGAAAAAATCAATATCATCGAATCTTGGGGGCGCAGTTACTGCTGCGACAAGAACGATTGTATCACCATATTGGACTAAAACTGCACCATCGGCCTGTTTGGCAATTTTGCCGGTTTCGATGGAAAGTGCTCTACCGCCTATTTGTCTTTCTACTCTACATACATCAAACATACACTACCTCTTTCTACATACATTAAACTCATACTATCTCATTCCTGCATACATCAAACATATACTACTTCACTGGCATGTTAATAAGTGGATTCCGCTCTTAAATGAGCGGGTTACTTGTGTGCTAATGCTCATCTATTTTCGCAAGCCGAGCCGGGATATAATTTTCTGATAGCGTTTTACGTCTTTATTTTTCACGTATTTTAGCAATGCCGACCTGGTCCCGACCATTTTCAATAAACCTCGTCTTGAAGCATGGTCTTTGCGGTGAATCTGGAAATGTTCTGTCAGCTCGTTAATTCTTTTCGTTAAAATAGCAATCTGCACTTCAGGTGAGCCGGTATCCCCCTCGTGCGCCTCAAAATCGCCAATAATTTCCTGTTTTTTCTGCTTTGTTAACATCTTTTAGGTAAATCCTTTCTATCGCGTCTTTTACACAACCTTTCAATATATTATTTCAAACTCAACATTTTAATCGGCGATTATAATATTTGCAAGCCTTTTCTACGACGGTATAAAAAAGATTTGTCGAGGCCGAAACAGGGGTGTTTATGCGGTATTTGTCCTAATGAGGATTATTTTGAGTATTTGGTAATTCCTCTTTCCGTCACAATTGCAAGAATCGAGGCATTACTTTGGGCTTGACGCGTCCGGAGAGTGGGGGTATACTAGTGAGACGATATGCGTTCTCGTTAGGGTGTTGATTCCCGTTGTAAATCATTTTGTAAAGTCGGCTGCATAATATCGTGACTGGAGTAGCCATTCTTAGTACCTTGTCCTTACTGTGACGCTTTGCGGCAGTCTGTCAGGCATTCGGAGTAACCTCATGAATAGAAATGTTGTCTTAACTATGCTGTTGGGCGGCCTGCTTGCCGCTGCTACCTCCACGGCCCAAGCCGAAAACTGGGCCGGCTGGCGTGGCCCACGCGGTGACGGCACGTGTATAGAGAAAAACGTTCCCATCAAATGGGACCCAGCAGGTGCGCTCTGGAAGACAGAACTTCCCGGTAAAGGGCATGCGTCCCCAATCGTCTGGGGTAATCGCGTCTTTACTGTTACCGGCCTGCCTGCAACAAAGGAACGGGTGCTTCTCTGCCTTGACCGCAACACCGGAAGAATCCTCTGGCAAAGGACCGTTGTGCAGGGGCCACTGGAGAAGCTTCATAAAGAGAACAGTTATGCCTCAGGTACGCCGGCCACCGATGGGGAGCGGGTTTACGTTACCTTCCGCGTCGGCGACGACATCGTTGTGGCCGCACATGACTTCGCCAACGGAAAGCAACTGTGGCTGGTCCGAGCGGGGACACATGAAGGCGGATGGGGATTCAGCAATGAGCCCGTGTTATTCAAGGACAAGGTCATTGTCGATGGCGACAGCAAAGGCGATTCCTTCCTGATCGCTCTTGACCGCAAAGACGGCAAGACACACTGGCGCAAGAACCGTGTTAATAAGGGAATCAGCTACAGTGCTCCATTGATCCGTGAGTTAGGCGGTCGCACTCAGTTGATCCAGTGCGGCAACCGGTGCGTGGCCAGTTTCGATCCGGACACCGGTGAGCAGCTCTGGAAGGTTGACGGTCCCTCGGAGGAATTTGTCGCCACGCCGATTTACAGCGAAGAGGCCGGGCTGGTTTTCATCAGCAGCAGTTGGCCCAAGCAGGTTTTGCTGGCTATCCGGCCCGACGGCATGGGTGACGTCACGAAAACTCATGTTGCCTGGTCCGACAGTAAGGGAGCCCCTTATGTCCCCTCTATGATTGTTGCGGGAGAATTTTTGCTCAGCGTCAACAGAGGCGGCACGGCTTTCTGCTACGAGGCCGCCAGCGGTAAGGTACTCTGGCAGGAGAAGCTCGGACGACACCACGCCTCTCCCGTCCTTGTGGAAGGACTGGTTTTCTTCATTAACGACAACGGCCAAGTGAACGTAATCAAACCGGGTATGGAGTTCAAGTGCATTGCAACATATGAGTTAGGTGAGTTATGCTACGCCTCACCGGCTATCAGCGACGGCCAGGTCTTTTTGCGCGGCTTCGGGCACCTCTTCTGCATTGGTGAGCGAAAAGCCGGAAAAGACTAAAGAGCGGCGGGTCAAACTTCTGATTATTAACTGTCTAAGTAAAGCAGCAATGCTGTGCTGTGTGTTCTTTCGGCGTTCTGTTGTCACCCACTACATGGGTAATCCGGGTCCATTGGATTTCCGGTGTGTTGTTTGTTGGAGGAAAGAGGCCAGGATTTCTGCTGCGGCGACGGCGTCGAGGCGTTTTTTCTTTTTTTTTCGAGTATAATTTGCCGGAATGAGCTTTTCCTCGGCACCGAAACTGCTGAGGCGTTCATCCTGCAAGAGGACAGGAATCTTGAGGCAGTTTTGTAACTGCTTGCCGAACTTCAAAACAAGTTTGGTTTGGGCGCCTTCTGAGCCATCCATATTTAAGGGAAGCCCTAACACGACAGCATCGACATTTTCTGTCTCGATGACTTCGGCAATCTTTTTTAACAGTTCCTTTTGTCCCTGGATTACCATTAGGGGCGAGGCAATAGTCTCAGCCTGGTCACAGATTGCCAAACCTGTGCGTTTAGTGCCATAATCTATTGCGAGATATCTCATTTTTTTACGTGTAATGGCGTTTTAGCCGGCCATTAAGCTATAGAAACTTTTCACCGCCGTGCTGATTTATTAATTCGAGCAAATCTTTTAGTTTGTCGGCCTGGTCAATGCGACATACAAGTGTGGCATCGGGACTGTGGACTACTATCATATTCTCTGCGCCGATAGCGGCAATTAGATGTCCCTTGTCTTCGGTAACAATAATGCTGTTTTTGCAGTCGAGCAGCTCGTTTGTGTCGGATATGACGATGTTATTGTCGGAGTCGGGGCTGATAATATCAGCCAGTGCCGGGAAAGAGCCCAAATCAAGCCAGCGGCAATCCAGCTTTATAGCATGGACGTTGTCGGCCTTTTCCATTACGGCGAAGTCGATGCTGATTTTGGGTAGTTTTACGAACCACTCTTTGAGTGTTTGCTGTTGATTCGGAGAGCCCCAATCGGCCTGGATTCTTGCTAAGGGCTCGGTGACCTCGGGCAGAAACTTGTGCAAATAATCCAAGATTGTTCTGGCTTTCCATACGAACATACCGGAATTCCAGAAGTATTGGCCGGTGTTGATATATTCTTTTGCGGTTTGTTCATCGGGTTTTTCTTTGAACGCTTCGACGGAATAAATCTTATTTTTACAGCCGGAATACTCGCGGGCGTTATTACAGTTTATGTAACCGAGTCCGGTGCTTGCAAAGGTCGGCTGGATGCCGAAAGTAATCATATTGGCCGGATTATTATTGACAAAGACAAGAGCATCTTTGATGGCCTGCCGTAGTACATCGGGGGGTTTTATAATCTGGTCGGCGGTGACTACAGCAATTGTGGCTTGCGGGTCGTGTTTTGTCAAAACAGTTGAGATAAGCCCGATTGCGCTGGATGTATCGCGGACGGCAGGTTCAGCTATGACGTTGTCAGGAGGCAATTCCGGAAGGTTTTCATGCACCACATCCACGTAGCCGGCGTTTGTAAGAACGATTATGTTTTTCACATCGAATATCGGCGTGAGACGCTCGTAACAACAGCGAAGAAGTGTCTGCCCGTCGATGAGTTTCAAGACCTGTTTGGGACGTTTTTGTCGGCTGAGCGGCCATAGTCTCTTGCCTGTCCCCCCTGCCATTATCACTGCGTAGTCCATTGTTAAATCCTCTAATCCATCAAATAATCGTAGAGCATCAGATCAAAAACATCTCATCGATTTCAGTCAAAGAATGAATTTTCTTAGCAAATTCTTGATAAGTATAACCGGCTTCATAATCACCCGGCTTGTCCATAAGGGCAAAAGTGGCTTCTTTGCCCAGCTCAACGGCGGGCTGATCGTAGGGATTGATATTGAACAAGGCGCCGACGAAAGAAGTTGTTACCTCAAATAAGTAAATAAACTGACCGATTGTATAAGCATTTACTTTATCGAAAATAACCGTCAGGCAGGGACGTTTGTCCGTCAAAAGGGCATACTCAGTCGCCTTCTTTTCGTTGTTGAGCAGTACACTTAAATTTTTCCCGGCAAGAAAGCCCAGCTCTTCGGCACAATCGGGAGCCGGGCCTGTTTTGATGTCTTTCTCGAAATTGTTGACCTGAAGAAAAGTAAACAGTTTATCGTTTGGCCCTTCGCGATATAACTGCACCTGGCTGTGCTGGTCGGTGGCGCCCAGGGCCTTAACCGGTGTGGGGCCTATGTGGACATCATTACCGGCTAAATCTTTAACTTTGCCGAGACTTTCGGCCCAGAGCTGCCTGTACCAGTCGGACAAGTCTTTCAGGGCATAGCTGTATGGCATCATTACAGATATTTTTTTGCCGTGATTGTAGAAGTGGTAATTTATGGCGGCATTGATAGCAGCAGGATTTTTGTAAAAATCTTCACATTTGACCCTGGTATCCATATCGCGGGCACCTTCTAAGAGCAAGTCTATATCAATTCTACACATGGCGGCACTGAATAAGCCGACTGCGCTGAGGACTGTGAATCTTCCACCTACTCCGTCGGGGACTTCGAGGCATCGCAAATCAGCATCATCGGCAATCTTGCGAAGAGTTCCCTGGCTGGAGTCGGTGGTTGCGACAACCTGGTCTTTCAGACCATCGGGACCAAGCTTGTCGAGAAGCAGTTGTCGAATAATCATAAACTGAGCTGCGGTTTCAGAGGTCCGGCCGGATTTGCTGATTACATTGAAGATAGTTTTATCGAGCTTGTCTTGGAGCCAGTCCAGAAACGACACTAATTGAGCAGGATCAACATTATCAAAGACAAATAGACGCGGGCCGGTCCGTTGTTTTTCGTCAAGATTGTACATATATGGATTAAGGGCTGTTTGTAATGCGATGTTGCCAAGAGCTGAGCCGCCAATGCCTAAAACAACGAGATTTTCACATCGAGGCGCTAATTCCTTAACCAGTTTTTTGACCTGTTGAGAGATATCCGATTTATATGGCAGGTCCCGGTAAGGAGTAGCCCCCCCCTGCCTTTCTATGTTCAACAGCGGAATTAAGGGAGAAGTTTTTTCTGCGAGGTCTTTTAGCTGCTCAGGTGTGATGCCGTGCTCGCTGCCTATGACGTCAGCCATAACATTGTTGTAGTAGAGTTTAATTTCCCGTTTCGGCACTGATGTTTTCCTTCCTAAATCGTTTTATGGTTTTCGCGTAAATATATTTTCTTTAAATTTTCAGTTGTTCATTTATTATTTGAATTCATGTCCTTTGAAAGCTTTGCTTTTATCGATCCAGCCGCCCGGAACGTTCTCGGAGTGGGCCTGCTTCGCGTAGGTTTGCATCTTTGCTAAGATATCCTGGTGCTCGTCTGCTATATTGTTCTGCTCTGAGATATCTTTTTTTAGGTCGTATAATTCGAATGGTTTGTTTTTGGCAGGCTGAATTGCTTTCCAGTGGCCCATTCGCACGGCGGTCTGTTTTCCATATTCCCAGTAGAGGTATTTGTGATTTTCCTGCCTGCGGCCGGCGGCACGCTCGCCCAACAAGGTCGGAATAATTGATATCCCATCGATGTTGTCCGGCGGCTCGGTTCCGGCGAGTTCAGCCAGGGTCGGCATTACATCCGGGAAATACCACAAAAGGTCACTTACAACACCGGCTTTAATTCTGCCCGGCCAACGCACAATCATTGGGATTCGCAGGCCTCCTTCATATAGGTTTCCCTTTTGTCCACGAAAATGCCCGTTGGAATCGAAGAAGTGGTTGAAGTAGCGTGCACCACCATTGTCGCCGCAGACGAATACAATCGTGTTATCATCAATTTCGAGTTCTTTAAGTAAACCGAAAATCTGTCCGATTTCGCGGTCAACCATTGCTACCATGGCCGCATATACCTTTGCATCCTCGGGTCTTTTTTGCCCTGTGTTCCAAGGTTTGTCTTTGAATTCAAGCCATGACGGATCATCTTCAGGGATTCCCCAGCGACCGTGCGGCGGCGTCCATGCACAGTAGCAGAAGAAAGGCCTGTTCTTATTTTCACGAATGAACTTTATGGATTCGTCGAATATCAGATATTGCGAGAATTGTTTTCCAGTGTAGAAGTCCCCTGTATTGCCTTCAAGAGGTACTTTTTCACCGCTTCGTATAAGGTAGTTGGGGAAAAATGAGTGGGCGTGGACCTGGTCATAGTACCCGAAGAAGATATCGAAGCCGTGTTTTTCAGGAACGCCGGTAGTCCCCCGGTCGCCACATCCCCACTTGCCGAATCCGCCGGTGGCATAGCCGGCTTTTTTGAGAACCTCGCCAACAGTAACATCCTCGGCTCGCAGCGGCACGCCGCCGGGATTGGTGCGTACAGTCGTATGTCCTGTATGCTGGCCTGTCATCAATACGCTGCGGGTCGGCGCACATACAGGGGCGCCCGCCAGGGCCTGAGTGAAACGCATACCTTCTGTTGTCATTCGGTCGATGTTGGGGGTTTTGAGGTATTTATTGCCCATACAGGACAACTCAAAGTAGCCAAGCTCATCCACCATTATATAAATTATATTAGGCTTTTTGTTTTTTGCGAAGCGCTGTTGTGTCCGGGCGCATCGAGGTGTTGCAAGTGCTGCTGCACCCAAGCCTACAACCTTCAAAAAATCACGACGTTTCATGGAATTTTCCTTTACAAAAAAAGCAACCAAAAGTCAACATTCCTGAGAGTAATTAGTCTTCACTTTTTTCTATTGCCGCCGGTGCACCGAAAAACTTTTTCAGACGTTCGGTATTGAATTTAAGCTCTCGTTCATAGTTATAAATGCCGTTCACCTCCTGCTCTACGTCGGTAAGCTGTGTATAGCAATAGCCGGCAATCATGGGATGGTCGGTAAGGATGAGAGTCAGCTTGCCAATCAGCTCTTCAACCTCCTCAGCGCTTTTGCCGAATCCCCACATGTTTCTGCTGTTACCGGCTGGTTCCATAGCGGCATGTTCTTTCGTCCAGAAGGTTCCGCCGTATTCATCCACCGAGTACGGCTGTCCCTCATAAGGAACGGATATCTCAGGGAAGCGAACAAAGACGTTTTTTCCATCGGGTGCGACTGAAGCATATCGCTCACGGAACGTTTCAGGATTCTGGTCGTAGTCGTGCACGGTGAATATGTCTGTTTCAACATGAACGTATCCACTGGCTTCGTTGATTGGACGCGTCGGGTCTAATGCGCGGGTCAGGTCAACTGTTTCTTTTACTGCCCGGCGATGAACCTCCCAACGGGACCTTGCCGCTCCTGCTGTTTCATTGAAAGGTGTCCAGGCCACGATTGAAGGGTGGTTTAAGTCACGCATGACCACTTCTCGCCATTCTCTCTGGTGGTTGTGAACTCCCTGCGGGTTGGCGAAGGAATGTGAGCCGCCCCAGTCACAGAACTCGCCCCAGGTTATATATCCGAGACGGTCGGCCCAGTAATGGAACCGTTCCTCGAAAACTTTTTGATGGAGACGTGCACCATTAAAGCCTACAGCCAATGAAAGTTCAATATCGGCCTTGAGGGCTTTATCGCTGGGCGCGGTCCAGATGCCGTCGGGATAAAATCCCTGGTCGAGAACATGCCGCAAGAAGATGGGCTTGTTATTTAGGTAAAACTTGTTTCCTTCAATGTGGAATTTTCGAAGGCCGGCATAGCTGTTTACTGTGTCCACGATACGGTTATCCTGAAGAAGCTCGAATCGGAGTTTATAAAGATACGGGTCGTCCGGCCCCCATGGCCTTGGCTTTTCTATATTAAGAATCACGGAAATGCCGCTGGCTGATTGTGAGCGAACCGAGGTGAGCTTTTTGCCGGTGGCGGAAAGGAGAATGGCTTGAAATTCCATACCGCGGCGGTAGTTATTAATGACAGGAGTCAGTACAAATCGGCTATTGTCGAGATCGGGTACAATACGAACGGATTCAATGAAACTTTGCGGCCGGGCCTCCAGCCAGACAGTCTGCCATATCCCTGTAGTTCGCGTATAGACAACGCCGTGCGATTCGAGTCTTCTGCTTTGTTTGCCTGCGGGCTGAACGTCGGAGCGCACATCATCAAGGGCGCAGACGAAAAGGTCGTTCTCGCCGTTTCGCAGCGCATCGGTAATCTCAAAACAAAATGACGAGCTGCCGCCATAGTGACGACCAACGCCGGTTCCATTGACCCAGGCACGGCAGTCATAATCGACCGCACCAAAATGTAAAAAAACTCGTTTGCCGGCCCATTTTTCCGGAACAGTAAATGTGCGATGGTAACAAACTTCGTTCATGAAGTTTGTATATCCGATGCCCGATAGCTTGCTCTCCGGGCAGAAAGGAACGATGATTTTTTTATCCAGCCTTGCAGCGTCCTTCGGCCAGTCTTTCTCATTGCCGGAGAAGCCAAGGTCGATACCGAAATTCCAATGGCCGTTTAGATTAAGCCATGTTTCCCGGTGGAATTGTGGTTTGGGATGTTCGGGGCGTGGAATTTCTTTCTGTGATTGAGCTGCGACGTTCACCGCTGAAACTGTCAGAAGTGTTAACAGAATTGGCGTTAAGCGAGATGTTTTAACCTTGATCTTAAGCACACCTGTACCTTTCATAATCTCTCCATTCATCAACCATTCACAAATCTTATATGGAATAAACCGGCTCTGGTGAGATTATAACGTGCTGTAATCGATGTGCAATTAGTTTCCTGTTTTGCGTTCAAAACGCGGCACTTATAAAGTTAACCTGCTCGATTTTTCCTTGATAAGCTTTAATCAAGTCAATCGGACGTCTATAGTTTGTATTGCGGTTTTATCGAGCTGGAAGGTGCCGGTTAGTTTTTGGCCGCCGATTTGAGCGGCAACTTCGTATTGCCCATAAAAGCCGCGGAAATTTGCATTACCTGCTGCTTTGGTTGTTGTTTCGAGCCGGGTCCACCATTTTCCTTTGATGAGCTTTTTTAATTCATTGTAAGCAGGCTTAGGTGTCATATCGTCTCGAACAAGACCGGCCGGGGCTCGCTGCCAGGCATCCTGGTCGGTGAAGTCCCACCAGGTAATCGCCTCAACGGCAGGATGTGAAAAGAGGACACGATAAAACTCAGCAACCTGCTTAGCCTGTCTTTGTTCGCCTTCCGGTGTACTGATCCAACGGAAATTGGGGTCTTTGCGTTCCTTTTGGAGTTCCCAGCCCTGTGTGCCTGAGACAAGAGTCGTTTCGGTGTAATGAAGCGGTTTTCCAAATTTTGCAAACCGTTCGCAGGTATCCCAAGCTTTCTGCGGGCCCCAGTAGCCGCTGTGCATATGTGATTGTATGCCCACGACGTCGTAAAGCGGTTGTCCACTGTCATCTACCAATTTTGAAATTACCTTGTCGGCGTAAGATTGGTCGGTTCGATAGTCGTTGATGAGTAGTGTGGCTTTGGGATTGCCGCTGCGTGCTCTCTTGAATGCCTCAAGAACATAAGCCTCGACACCCATTTTGGTGATAGCTTCGGTCAATATCGGGGCTCGCTCCTTACAGCCGGGGCGGTCGTAATGTGTTGCCTCGTTAACTACATCCCAGATGTCGATTTCGTTTTTGAATCGTTTGGTGCAGCGCTCAATCCGGTTCATCTGCAGCCGCATTGCCTCCTCAGGGTCCTTAGGGAGCCAGCGCGATTGGGCGTAATTCCAGGCCAGCGGATGTCCCTTGGTTATTATATTTTGGGTCTTGCACCAGCGGACAACTTCCTCGGTCCGTTCATCGTCCGGTTTGCCGCGTTGTCGCTCGTAATTCCACCAGTAGAAAGGCAATGTAGCAAAATTCAACAACTCAGCGAAATGCTCTGCGTAGGCGGAGTTGTCCTGGGGTGTTCTGCATCTGTTGAGCTTGAATATATTGCAGCCGAACAAAAACTTGTGCCGAGTTTGTTTTATGCTTATTGATAATCCTGTCTTAAGCGATGTTCCATCAGGGGCAAGAAGTTTCAGGGATGCACTACCCATACGATATTTCTCGATGCGCGTATCGGCCTGGTTGAGAATGTGGTCGTTTTGTTCTTCTACCGCGAGTATTGATGCGGGCAAAACCATCGAAGCTGCACTGAATCCCGTAGCTTTGAGAAAAGTCCGCCGATTCATAAATCTCCCTTTCAAAAGAATGTTAACACTTTGCCGCCGAGTATAGAAAATCTTGTGTACCCGTGTCCCGGTTGCTTATACGGCCTCGTTGACCATTTCAATTTCCTTGAATTTGCAGAAGGATCCAAGCTCTTTTGTTATATCTCCATAACAAGTCTGACGATGTAATCCGTTTGACCAGTTTTTCCATAATTTTTCAGTATCACCATCAACCTTAACCGTAATCTTGGTACGACAACCTCTGTCTATGTCCGGAGCTTCTATGATTTGGCCCGTGAAGTAGAGTAAATTGTCAGTACCCACCAGTAATGCCTGAGTAACTTTTTGCCCGATTCGCATAAATACCTGCGGAACGACCCCTTCTGTTCGCTCCATAACCGTTCGTATTTTGTACGGTTCTGCCATGCCGTTGGGACCATCCATTTTCGTTGTACCGAGACAGTGGGCCAGTATTATGCTGTTTTTGGATTCATCTACAGTCGGGTCACTTATAAAACCAGGCTTTCCTGTCAGTCCCTGTAATATTATGTGGGTCATAGCACACCGTAAATCCGATTCACAGATACCGCCGAATCCTATGTTATTGAGCCTGGTAAAACCAAGACAGGGATAAGCCGGCAGTTTAATGGTTTTGTCCCACATTGTGCCGTAACAATCAATTGTCATCACGGTCGCATCTTCTTTATCCAGTATATCTTCAAAAGCCAATGCCAGTTTACAGGATTTGAATATCTCCGCTCTCGAGGGTTCCACAATTTCGGAGGCCCCGTTTATCCATTGGGCGGTTTCGGTTTTTGTCCTGCTGTCGCTTACGGCGTTATAGGCATCTACGACCTGCTCAAGTCCGATTTGTTTAATCTCTGTGCCGAATTTGCTTTTCATAGATTCGGCATAGCTCGTAAATGAACGGGTCGTGAGGTTAAGAATCTTAGCTTCTTTTAAATGATGAATAGCACGGAAAGGTCTTATAGCAACCGCCAACTGACTGTAATCACTTGTGAGCATGCACTCCAGCTTAGCCCCCTGCGGCTGCTTTTGCAGAGAACCGAATCCGGTCCAGCCATGCCCGGAATACGGAACGGCAAAGAGAACCGTGGGTTTACCTACACTCAGAATTTCGTCTAAAATAGGTCTTACTCCGATATTGAAATGAATCAAGAGGATACCGTCCATTTCTTTTAATATGCTCTTGAGAGGCCCAACCTGTTCTGCAGAGGTTATCAGCCTGTCTATAGCAAATTCCACATCGGACAGCTCATCTTTGAGTTTTTCAAATTCTGATTCGTAGAATCTGATTTCATTCCTGAAATCCAGCCTTGGCTTTGGCCAGAGGCCGTGTGAGGTTCCCATGTAAATCCGTGCAACTTTGACTTTTGTTCCTCTGCAGCCCGGGCTTATAAGTCTGGAACCTCTTTGGTTTGCACCGAATGCCAAAATCCCCGAACCACCGAGGCAAAGAGAACTTCCGGCTGCCGCTATTTGCAAAAATGTTCTTCGATTAATTTCATTGTCCATTGCAACCTCCTTTTTCATAGTTCAGGGCCGTGCTTAAAGTTCGGATAAATGCGCTCTGGCCCACAGGTGATTTATGTTTAACTCGATAGCTTTCTCAAACTGGGCCTTTGCCTCTGTTTGCAAGCCTTTACCTAAGTATCCTAATCCCAGCAGATAGTGTGTATTTGCCGTTTTGATATTATGGGCTTGTTTTTCTCCGAATTTCGCAAAGAATTCCACAGCAGGACCGGGCTTTGCCGACTCTATTAATTCGTCGAATATTTTCCCGGCCTTATCTTCCTGCCCGAGTTTCTGAAGGGACAATCCCTTGTAATAGCTAAATTCAGATCGTCGAACCTCAACCGATGCTGATTTTTCAAAATACTCATCGGCTTTTTGATTATCACCCAAAGCTTCGTGGGCTTTTCCAATGAAGAAGTAGGTTTGGCAGGTTCTACTGTCTCGTTTCGGCCTTCCTACGTTTAGGTTTTCAGGATATTCGAGTGCCGCTTCAAAATCATTGAGTGCCTGGCGATATTGTTTGCTGTCGAACTTCTTTTGACCTCTGAGCAGATGAGCATCGACGTAAACGCTGTGAATCTGGCCTCCACCCTCCCACGTATTGAAGATCCGGCCGGCAAGTAATTCAATCGCCTTATCATATTGCTGTAAGAGTACAAAAAGAGCGATTTCCCGAGACAGGGCATCATCACGTTTTGTTATCGTAGTATGATTATCTTCAAGAAGCTTGAGTCTTTTCTCGGGCGATACGCCTCCCGTCTCATAAAGCTGGTCCAGTTCATAATAGACTCTTGGGTCCATTTTGTCACAGGCTATTGCTTTTTCCAGACTGTCAATGGCTTTAGGGAGATTATCCTCCATCCTTGCATAGGACAAACCGAGATTTCGATGGACTGTTGAAAAATTATCATCCAACTCCTGTGATTTTTCCCATTCTTTTATGGCTCTTTCAGGCTGATGGTCGTAAAGAAGATTTCCCAGATAATAAGGAACGAGGGCGTCCGAAGGATTATTATTCATAGCACTACTGAGCACCTCTATTGTCTCCAAGCGAAATGGAAAACAGTAATCGGGGGGCATTTTGCCTGCTATACGATAGTATGTGGATGCTTTCTGAGTATTTCCCTTTTTCTGGTACAGAAATCCAAGATAATAATTGACCATCGGGTGCAGGTGCGCCTGGTTATTTGAATCTAATAATACAGACAGGCACTCAATTGCTTCGTTCCATAAGCCGCAATTGCTGTAATCAACCGCCATTTCAAGATAGGATTGTACTTCTCCCCTGCTCTTTACCTTTAATGTTTCCAAAGATTCATTTGATTCTTTTCTAAGCCCCGCCGCTTTTTTTGCGAGGTAAAGCTCATATCCGGCCCAAAAGTCAAGTGTATCAAAGTCCAGAGCATTTAATGCAATTTGAGCTGCGTCTTCAAACTGTCCTAATTGCCTTAGCACCGCAGATTTCAGATTCAAGGCCTTTGTGTTCCAGGCATTTGTGGCAATTGAGCGGTCTATATGTTTCAAGGCCACATCAAAATCTTGCCTGAGGCAATCTATTTCTGCCAGATGGTAATACGCGGCCGTATGAAGTTCATAACTCCATGTTGCTTTATAAAAGGCGTCGTATGCGTCGTCGTACTTTCCCTGAAACTTCAAAGCAAGTCCCAGATAGTAGTAGGGCTGACCGCTTTTCGGGCTGGTATAATTTTTTGCTACCCGCTTGACGGCTTGATTTAGCTTTTCCTCTGCCTGGTTAAACATTCCCCGCTTGAGGTAAAGAATTCCAAGCTCCGTATTGACCCGTGAATCCCCGGGGTCTCTTTTTAACGCTTCTTCGTAATAGGGATATGGCTCAAGAGCCGCACTGTGAAATTGATCCAGACGCTGGCCTGTTAAGTAAAGCTCTTCGACCGTTTTAATGTCTTCGGGCTTCGAGGGAGGCTTAACCGGCTTTGGCATCGGAGCGTCTTCCTTTTCTACCGGCTTGTAGGCTATGAGTTCTTCGCCGGTTGAGGACATCAGCGAAACTCGCAAATCTTTCTCACTTACGCCGGCGTCAAGAGCAACTTCTTTACTGAATGGTTTATCCGGTCCAATATCAATCCGCCGCCTGAAAACCACCTTATCATCAGCGGTTAGTATCACCCTTGCATTTTTGTATGCTGATGTGGCATTAAAACCTATTTTTGCTGTGTTTTCCTCAGTAACCTCCAGATTTACAGCGGCCTTAAGGTTGGCGTTCTTTACACTTGTTATTTGCCGAATCGGATACCAGTATTCCTTAATAATTTTCACTTCATATGGTTGTATCCAGCTATAATCGGGTTGATTGTCTGAATAGGCTCCGGCCATAATCTCTATATAAGGGCCGTCGGTTTCGGTGAGCATTTTGTCCCACATTTGGCCGCTCGGACCGGGACCCCATTCCCACAACTTTTTACCCGGAGCGATATGATGATTGGCCACGAAAGCGGTACCTGCTTGTTTGCCGTGGTCATAGCCTGCAAAAAAGTCGTCTTGATAATTCCAGGCAAAAAATGATATCGGTGATGGATGATTCTTCCACAAACTGAGGTCCACTCCCTGTGTGTAATCTGTCCCGGAGTAAGACTCGTGCGAAATTGGCCAACGTGCAAACTGGTTCTTGCCGTGGTAAGTAGCATATTCGGTACTTGGAGGGAAAATAACCTGATAGTCCTGATTTGCATGGACAGCAACATTTGCCCAGCACAGAATAGAGTTGACTAACGGCGTCCGATTGATAATCTTGATAGTTGCTTCCATATAGGATTTATCAGGATAAACGCTTATACCTATCAACCATTTCATTCTATGCCTAAGCTCTATCTCCCCAAACCATACGGTCTTGCTGCCATCAGGATTCTCCTGCAGTGTGTAGTCAACCGGCATAAAGGTTGTCGCCCTGTGATGGTGAGGGATGCACCATTCGATGCCCCCGGATATCCATGCACCGAGCATTCCAATAAGGGCCGGCTTTATCACGTGCTGGCGATAAAGAAAGTCGTAGTTGTTGGTTTTGTCTAATGCGGAAAAAACACGACCTCCGATTTCCGGAAGAACACAAACCTTTACATATTCATTTTCAAGGTAAACCGCCTTGTAAGTTTTATCCTTGCGGCTATCGGTCAATACGTCCTGCATCGGATAAGGATATACCCGTCCTTGTGCCCCCTGGTATGTCCTGCCGGTATAGAACCTTGGATTTGGGTCTGGTTTGCCCACCTCGTAAGTAGGAATCACGAGCGGCTCTTCATATATCTTTACAGTTGAATCTGCCTGAGCCGGTGTGATAAAGAAAGTGATTAATGTGATTAATAAGATAACCACTCTGGTAAAATATTTGTTGCCAGCCATATGAATCCTCCTGAAGTTTTCATATCTTTAAAAGGTTGGCATATTTTACCATCAGCGATTTTGTTTGTCCCGAATTAAATTGAACTACGACGATACTATTTTCGCCCATTTCAATGAACTCTTTAACCCTGCCGAGGCCAAAAGAATTATGCTTAACCAACTGGTTTGTCTTAAACTGAGGTGTCATTTGGCTGATATGGTCATGGTCATCATAACTTTCATCTTCTTCAGTTTGTTCAAATATTTCCCGGCCAAGTTCAAAAATAAACTGCGACGGTATTGACCGCAGCGTCTGGCCTCGTACTGTCCGGTATCGGGCGTAACTAATATGCAGGCCGGTTTTAGCACGGGTTATTCCGACGAAAAAGAGCCGGCGTTCCTCTTCCAGCTCGTCCTGGTCTTCTCGGGAATTAGACCGTTCGTGGGGTAATATCCCTTCTTCAACACCAACGATAAAGACATTTTCAAATTCGAGCCCCTTTGCGGCGTGAAGGGTCATCAGTGCCACATGGTCACTGGATGTATCGTATGCATCGGTGTCGCTGAAGAGAGATATCTGTTGAAGATAATCTACAAGTGAGGGCTGCTCCGCCTGTTTGTCGTAAGCGGCGGCGGCGCTTATCAATTCGTTAGCATTTTCCAGTGAGCTTTCGCCCTCGGGCCCGGCGGCGAGGAAAGAGTCGGCTAATCCGGATTCATTTAGAACACGTTCGGCAAGAGGTGCGATCGGGCCGTCAATGTCCTTCTTGAACTGTTCGAGCATATTAACAAATACAGCGAGCTTTGCCTTTGCCCCTTTGGATAGAGAGTCGATATGCCCGGACTTCTTCATCCCTTCCAAAAGATTGATTCCGTTTTGGGTGGCGTAGATACGAACTCTATCTGTCGTTACTTTTCCTATACCACGAGCGGGCGTATTTACAATTCGCAATAAAGCAATTTCATCATCAGGATTGACAAGGACTTTCAGATAGGCGAGCAGGTCACGGATTTCTTTTCTCCTGTAGAACTCCACCCCCCGGACAATCTGATAGGGTATCTTATTCTGAATAAATGTCTCTTCGAAAGCACGGCTCATAGCATTAACACGATAGAATACGGCCATATCTTTTAGGTTGCCGCCCTTTTTAGTCAGCTCTTTTATCTGCTGGGCGACAGCCTCGGCCTCCTGGGCCTCATCCTCGAAAACATCTATTATTGCATCCGTACCAGAAGGTTTGGTTGGGATAAGCTTTTTATCTTTTCGATTTTGGTTAAATGCAATTAAGCTGTCGGCCATTGCAAGGATGTTCGGAGTGCTGCGAAAATTCTCTTCGAGTTTGATTATTACTGCATTGGGCCAATCTTTTTCAAAGGCCAAAATATTTCGTATGTCAGCCCCCCGCCAACGGTAGATTGACTGGTCCGGGTCGCCGGTTGCGCAAATATTGTTATGCTGTGAAGCAAGGGCGGTGGCAATTCGATACTGGGCGTGATTTGTATCCTGATATTCATCGATAAGCAGGAATTTGAAACGTTCGCCAAGCTCGCGACAAACATCGGGACAGTCCTGCAGCAAAAAAGCCGTTTTCATTAGTAAGTCATCAAAATCCAGGCCGTTTCGCTCACTCAGGATACGCTGATAGCACAGATATATTTCGGATAATGTGTTAGAAAAAAAATCGTTGGCATCATTTCTGAAGGATTCGGCGTCTATCAGCTTGTTTTTCAAAGTGGAAATCACGTCGAGCATTCGGGCGGGGGAAAAGTTGCTCGTATCAAGTTCGCAATCTTTGACCGCCTGCTTGATACACCTGGCCTGGTCGGAGGAGTCATAGACGCTGAAGTTGGATTTGATACCGGCTTTGTCTGCATATTTGCGAAGAATTCTGACGCATAAAGAGTGAAAGGTGCTGATATGTGCCCCGGCACAGGCGCCAAGGGTGAATGCTCTTTGGCGCATCTCCTCGGCGGCTTTGTTCGTAAAAGTTATTGCACAAATATTATACGGATGGACACCTGAGTCAATAAGAGCCGCGATGCGATATGTGATTACGCGGGTTTTGCCGCTGCCCGGCCCGGCAAGAACGAGCAAAGGCCCTTCAACGTGAAGGACAGCTTTTTTCTGAGAAGGAGTTAATTGTTGCACAAGTGTATCGTCCATATCTGAAACCGGCTGCACCACACCGGTCAGATGTGTATTAAGCCCAATGGGTGCAGGGTCATTTTACTTGTTCTGATTGTTTCCTGAGTTTTTCTACTTCGGCTTCTAATTGCTTGAAAAGCTCCGGTTTTTCGATTCTTATCCGGCCAAGCAGAGTCTGTCTTAAGTAAGGTGGATATAGCTGGTCATTCAGGAAATCACGCAGCGCAAAAGATCTAAACTGTGGAAGTGTCGGCAGGTTAATCCTAAATTCAGGGTCATCATGTTTTACCTGGTAATAGTTCCAGACTTGTTCTGCCATTTTTTCACTATTGAATGAACCATCGTCATCTCGAATTGCATATAAGTAATAACTGTCCCTCAACATCATAGTAATCATTTCTTTTGCGTCATTTATTCCTATAGCATCGAGTTCCTCTTTGAAGCGTTCCTTCACATATTCATCGACTATAGGATTTTTAAATTCATCCAGGGGGTACAGTTGTCTTAGTTGAGTATAAATTTTTTGTGCCTGGCGTTTGTGCCCGGCATAATAGAAGGAATTTACGGCATTCTTTAGCATATTACGATGACCGTTCTGAAGGGATACATAACGGCCCTCGTCTCCGTCATCTTTGTATTTTTCGAGAGTTGTAAGCACAGATGTGTTGTACGGCTCGAACATCCTCAAATCCGGCCGTAAAAACACTTCTTTAAGTATCCGCTCCTGAGGTTGCTCTGGAGAATCCGGCGAAGTTGGAGGAAGCTGTAATTCGTAGATGAATATTGTGCCGTTACGGAAGAGATCCTGCAAGCTGTGAAATACGATTCGATCCGCGTTTGTTTCAGTAGAATCGATTTCCCTGTCCTGCTCTTGTGCAAGTATTTTTAAACCTTTGACGGCCCAGTAGATTGCGTGACTATCGGGATGCCGCCAATCCAGAGGAAGATGTGTATTCGGGTCGCTGAAATCAATAGGGCCGCAGCTTCTGTTTACCTCTCGCATTAACACGGGGTCAAGTTTCCATACTTTACGCAACTGCCAGGCTTTGGCAAAGATGTCAAACTTATTGAGGGCTTCTGAGCCTCTGAAATTGTCTATTGTCTGACCGGCGGCGGGATCAAACCTTTGGGAGTTTTGCCTTAATGACAGATAATTGCTCACGAACTCATTATCGTCTAAAAATGCTTTATCGGCTGATTTTAACGCGGTGATTAACGAGGTCATATTCGGATCATTGGTAATTTCCGACCAGAAGAGAGGTGCTTCGGCGAGTGCATCGAAATACGGATTATCCGCGGAGCCAAGAAGCGGCTCCATTGCCAGGGCCAATTGCAATTTGTAGTATTTATGTGCATCATCTGATACGCCGCCTATTTTGTGCTGGAATATCCTGCCAAGTTCACGGAAAAGGGTGATGTTTTTGAGTTTATATTTGTCGATAGCCTGGTCACGGAGCAGCTCATAACCGTTTCTGACCCATTGCCATCTTTGATCCGGCCGTGTCTCTGGTATGGCGACCGAGATGTTATAAGCCATATTCCATGCGTGGAACTCCCATACCGATGCGAATCGAGGCTGCAAGATGGTTATCCATTCTGCAAGCTGTCTGGCGTCGAAGAACTGGCCTTCCTCTTTAAGTTTATCCGCCCGCATCCATAAGATATCCACGATCAGACCGCGAAAGGCTCCAGTTGCAATGGTTGCGAATGCCAGTGAAGGAGGAATGTTTTCTGGGGTGTCGATTATCAAATTCATATCCTGACGCTGGCGATTTATGGAGTCGAGCTGTATGCCGGCGCCGATGAATAGACCAACCGCAAGAACTATACAAACAAAACAGATTATTTTGTCTCGTAAACGCATAAAAACCGTAAAGAAGAACTACACGATAATTTTAGCAATTTCCCGATAGCTGAAAATAATTAAGGCAAGAACCAACAATAAAAGTGATTTAATACAAACCATGACAACGGCGCATCTGGCTAATACCGTCCAGCTCAATAATAGCCCGGGAACCATAAACCTGGTAGGATTGTATTTGTCAAATTGCGGTAAAAGGCTGACCATCCACTTGATAGTGTAAGTGTAGATTACGCCAACATTTTGACTTAGAAAGCCGAATGATTCCATAACAAAGCCGCTGAAGCACGATGTTGAAAAAAGTACAAGGCAGAGCAGTATAGCCACAGGAAAAGACAAAAAAGTCGAGGCTAATATGCCCAGGCATGCCAGAAAAATCAAACGAAACAGTATTAGAAAAATAACCCTTATAAAGTTGCCTGTGAAAGTATCCGCCTTATAAAGCACTTCTATTCCGTCAGGGGGAAAGAATATAACCGTGCTGTTTAGTGGATAGTTCTGGAATGCGACAGCCAGACGGCCATGTTCAGGTATAACATTGGCAGGGATTACTATTTCGTGGAAATCCCGAACTGAGTTTTTGTGGACCTGGTCATAAATGGGAGTTTCGCTTTCAGTGCCATACTTGATATATTGGTAGTCGCCTGCAACCCATCTGCCTAAGACCTGCATATCGGGGGGATTAACCGCAACGTCGTATTTGAATCTTACAAAGAAATGTTGGGCAAGAGACTTAACGTTGTCGAATTCCCATGTCAGTACCTGACCGACATCGGCAGCTCGATTCGCAAGCTGTTTTTGCATGGTGATCTGGGCGATCATTTCCTCATATGATACATTTTCAGGTAATCCATTACTTCTTTCAAGTTTCTTGTAAGTATCCTCGACCTCTTGCGAAACATCGATTGCCGGGACAGTCAGGGATGCTCTTGCAGTAAAAAACTCGTAGTTGGCCTGCATCCGTTCAAGCTCAGGTGCCTTGGTGAATTTCGGCATGTAGATAGTAATTGTGTATATTATCGCTGCAAATAAACTGAGCAAAACCATATCTAATAATATTACTCCGAGCAGTTTGCCCAGAAGAAACTCAAATCGTCGGATGGGTTTTGTGATAACTGTATATATCTGTCTTTGCTCAATGTCGCTGGTTACTGTGTAAATAGAGATTATTATCGTTAGTAAACTGAGCAAAATGCTGGTCAGTGAAAGGCCGTAGCTTACGAAGGTTTGCAGTCTGCCTTTTAAGGTCCCATCGCCTGTGGAAGAAAAACCCAAAGCGGAAAGAAGGACAAGCAGCAGGATTAGAAAAACAGCGGCAACCTTCATCCGCAAAGCCTGCTTTATAGTATTTGTGGCGACAGCCCAGATACTACGCATCGCCTATGTCTCCTGCCTGTGATTTATCAGATGGCTCTTTGTCCTGGCCCTGGGTGGATTGCTTGCCTGTTAGCTGGTCCAAAATGCTTTTGTTGACTTGCTCGGGCCCAGGGGCCTGGGATTCGACCGGTTGCGTTGTAATTTGCTCGCTTCTGACAGAGGCATCGGGCTCGGTCTGCTCGGTCGAGCCGGTCAGTTTACTTAACAGTTGTTCAGCAGGTTCGGGATCGGAACTTTCGACAGGAATCACCTTTTCTGTTGCCGGAGGTTCCGCCTGGCCGTCCTGTGATACCGGTGCAGAGACAAGTTTATCGAGTATATCTTCCGTAACGGTTTGCTTTGTAAGGAAATCGCCGATTTTTGTAGTGCTGACCGCACCGCTTGTGGTCTGTGCCTGTTTTTGAGCGGCCGCCACCGTTCTGATAAAAAATGTTTCGAGTTTATCCATCGGAGAGGTTACCACACACTCGGCATTTTCTTGATGAATTAGCTGCTTTATCTTCTCAATGGTGGCATCGCTTATGGCATCGGCGGTAATTTGCCTTTTATTTGTCTGCTGTAAGAGGTCACTGACCTGGCCCTGGATCTGGATTTTACCGCCGTAAAGAATTGCAATTCTGTCGCATACATCTTCGACGTCTGCAAGCAGATGGCTGCAAAGTAAAATTGTCTTGCCGCGTTCGGCAAGCTTCAGGATTAAGTCCTTTATCTGTCTTGTTCCGATGGGATCAAGCCCGGTTGTCGGTTCATCCAGTATAAGTAAGTCGGGATCGTTTATCAGTGCTTGTGCAAGGCCGATTCTGCGGGCCATACCTTTTGAAAACGTTCCGACCGGTCTGTTGGCGACGGCCATTAATCCGACCATATCGAGCAGAGCTTCGATACGCATTTTCCGCACTTTGGCCGGCAGGCCGAATAATCTGCCGTAAAAATCCAGAGTTTCACGAGCATTCAGATACCTGTATAGATAAGATTCCTCTGGTAAAAAACCGATTCTGGAATTGATTTGAGAGTCTGTTCCATCACCGCCGAGAATTAATGACTTCCCCTTCGTCGGGTGAAGCAGTCCTAAGAGCATTTTTATCGTTGTTGTTTTCCCCGAGCCGTTGGGGCCTAAAAGACCGAAAACTTCATTATAACGAACCTGTAAATCCAGGTTGTCCACAGCATAAACCCTGGCCCGCCCCCACCAGTCGGAAAAAATCTTGGTCAGAGAGAAGGTTTCGACAGCATATTCCATATTTTTTATCATGTTGCTTATTACCGGATTTTTGCCATTATATTTCGTGGTCAAGGTCCTCACCGTAGCGGACAAGTCGAGCACTGTTAAAGACTACAATCAGTGAGCCGGCAAAATGCAAAGCCGCTGCATAGACAGCCGGCAGCCACCCGGCTGCTCCCGCCGTATCGCCAAGAATGACAAATAATATTCCAAAACCAAGATTCTGAGTAATAACTTTTCTTGTTTTTCTGGAAAGCCGAACGAGGAAAGGCAGCCGCTTCAAATCATTGCTCATCAGGGCAATTGAAGCGGAATTAATAGCTACGTCGCTGCCTGCCGCCCCCATAGCAATACCCAGGTCACCTGCCGCCAAAGCAGGTGCATCGTTTATGCCGTCTCCGACAACGACAACAGTATGGCCGTCCTTTTTAATCTGCTCGACAATCGCTAATTTGTCATGAGGTAAACAATGCGCTTTGAAATCGGTACAACTCAGTTCGGCGGCAACACGGCTGGCTACTTCATTCCGGTCGCCGGTAAGCATGGTTACTCTTTTTATGCCCAGATCGATCAGTTCCTTAATGGCTTGCCTGGCTTCGGGTCTGGTTTTGTCCTGCAAGCCAATCCAGCCGATGCACTTAGAATTTTTTGCTACATAAAGGGTGCTAAAACCCTGCTCCTCGTGCAGGGCCGGGTCGGAAACATTACTTACATCAATGTTGTTTTCCTTGAGGAATGTATCTCTTCCGACATAAATTGTGGATGAATCGATAAGTGCAGTTACGCCTTTACCCGGTGTCTCCTTGAAATTGTTCGTTTCTGGTAAAGACAGGTTTGCTTCCTTTGCCACTTCCCTGAGCGCCCTTGCAGCCGGGTGTTTACTCATCTGCTCGGCAGAAGCAGCAGCAGCTAATAATTCAGCCGGCTCAACACCCTCAGAAGGTGTTAGTTTTGTTACATATAAACGGCCGGTAGTTACCGTTCCTGTTTTGTCGAACACCATTGCCGTCATCTTGCCGGCAATCTCGAGGTCGGCGACATTCTTTATCAGAATACCAAGGCGTGCAGAAGCGGAAATAGCCGCCACCATTGCCGTCGGCGTAGCCAGAATCAATGCGCAGGGACACGAGACAACAAGTATCGTAATGGCCCTGTCTATATCACGGGTGAAGAACAGAACTATACCGGCAATCATTAAGATTGTAGGTGTGTACCATTTAACATTTTGGTCAATTATCCGCATAATCGGTATCTTCGTTTGTTCAGCCTGTATAATAAGGGACTGAACCTTACCGAGAGTTGTGTCTTTACCGGCTTTGGTTACTGTAATATCGAGCACGCCTGTAAGGTTGTTCGTACCGGCGAAAACCTGCATCCCCGGGACCTTATCGACGGGCAGAGATTCACCTGTTATCGTTGCCTCGTTAACGGAGCTAAGGCCTTTTATAACTTCGCCATCGGCCGGAATATTGTCGCCGGGGCGGGTACGGATGCAATCGCCGGTTTTTAAGCTGCTTACTTTAACTTCTCTTTCAGAACCGTCACTGTCGATGATGTTTGCTTTTGTAGGTGTAAGCTTTATCAGAGATTCGATTGAGGCGCGTGCCCCGAGGGCGGTACGTGTTTCAATAAGCTCGCTGAGGAGCATAAAGAACGCGACGATACCTGCCGTGATGTAGTCCTGCGTTGCAAAGGCTGCTATTATGGCCAGTGCAACCAGCTCATCCATATGTGCATGTCCCTGAACGAGGCTTTTTATCGCATGATAGACGATGGGAGCACCGAGCAGTATAGCACCGGCCATTGCAAAAAACTCAGCGTTGAAGCTGCTGCCGCCCCAAATGAGCTTCGCGATGCCGCTGTTTATCAGCAGCATTCCGCCGGCTAACGTTCCTAACAGTGCAATACTAACGCGAATCTTCTTGTCGTGAGTGAGCTCTGCGGCGAC
>JACKQG010001284.1_pt1 | contig 35150 bp, 45 predicted proteins | sample 8237621 | NCBI WGS metagenome assembly JACKQG01 (sample SAMN15677084, study PRJNA649215) | marine metagenome | biome: marine; feature: Black Sea; material: saline water; isolation source: suspended particulate matter (SPM) from the Black Sea western gyre | collected 2013-06-09/2013-06-10 | depth...
TTGCCCACCTGGACGCGCCACCGCCCCTTGGCATCCTGCCGCTGGGCACGGCAAACGTCCTGGCACACGAGTTGGGCTTGCCGAAAACCGCCGCCGCCCTCGCCGAAATTTTGTTTAATGGCAAGACGCGGGTCCTGTATCCGGGAAGCATTCACTGTGAAGGACAGCCTGAACGCCTGTTTGCGCAAATGGCCGGGGTCGGTATGGACGCCCGCATCGTTGAGGGTGTCAGCGGCCCCTTAAAGCGCTTTATAGGCAAGGGAGCATACGCCTATGAGGCCGCCCGTCAGTGGCTTAAAGGAGGCCTTCCAGCCTATCAGATCGACATCGACGGCGTCGCCCAACAGGCCTGCTCCCTGATCATCGCCAACGGCAGACTCTACGGTGGGCGATTCGTTGCAGCACCGGATGCGGACTTAAGCCAGCGCAGCTTCGACATCCTGCTCCTGAAAGGCGGCAGGATCGATATGCTCGCCAATACACTGGCCCTGACCTTCAACAGATTAAGCCGCAAAAACAGTGTTCGGGTCATAAAGGGCCAAAAAATAACGATTTCCGGCCCTGTCGGTGAGCCGGTTCAGGCCGATGGCGACCTTATGGGCAGGTTGCCTGTCACCATCGAGGCCACGGCAAAACCCCTAATAGTTATCGCCGGACAATAAAAGAACTTGCCTTTGGCCAAGGCATCGAAGATTTTTCAGGCACTTAAACTTTCGCTGATGAAGGCAATTCACACCCCATGCTTCACTTTCTGACACCGCGCTATCGTTTTCCGGCCCTCTCGATCCTGATTTACCTGCTCGCCACCAGCATCGAGAGACTGGCCCTGATCGTCATGGCCTATAAAGACAACAGCGGCCGTCTGGGCGAGCTTCTGCTGGCCCTGCCGGTAGGACTTTTCGCAGACGCGGCGATGGCGTGCCTGCTTGGGTTGCCGTTCTTTTTTGTCCTTCACCACTTGCCGGGATTTATGCAAAAACGCTGGGTCACCAGATTGGCCTCGTTGATGTTGCTGTTTTTGCTGTGGAACCTTTTTTTCAGCAACGTGGCGGCGGTTATTTTCTGGGAGGAATTCTCGAGCCGCTTCAACGGCATCGCCGTCAACTATTTGCTGTTCCCAAGGGAAGTGATTGGCAACATTCAGCAATCCTTTAATCTGCCGTTGCTGCTGCCGCCGGTCATCGCCGTGGCGCTGGGCGTTTACTGGTTTTTGCGAGGCCGCCTGATGGACGCCATCAACGATACGGGCCGGGCCTCACACGGGCGCTTTTACGCGGCCTTTATCCCGATCCTTGTGGTTTCCGCGCTGAGCGTAAACGCCGCACCGATAAGCGTTGGTGACAATCGGGAAGCAAACGAAATCGCCAACAACGGCTATTTCAGTTTTCTACGCGCCGCCTGGACAAACGACGCCGAATACGACGGCCTGTATCCCGGCATGGACGAGGCCCGGGCCATCACCCTGACCCGCCAGATGGTGACCCAGGACAACACCCGTTTCCTGACCCCCGACGGCACCCGCAGCCTGTTGCGCCATGTCGATAACGGTAGTAATCCGAACAAACTCAATGTTGTGCTGGTGATCAATGAATCATTCGGCGCCACCTATGTCGATAACCTGGACAACACCCGCGGCGAAATCATCACACCAAACCTGACCCGGCTGTCAAAAGACGGCTTGTGGTTCACCAACATGTACGCAACGGGGGTGCGGACAGTTCGTGGACTTGAGGCGCTGCTGACCTCTTTCTCACCCATTCCCGGTATCTCGACGGCCAGACGGCCCGGTTCGGAAGGCATGAATTCAATGCCATATCTGATGAAGGAAAAAGGCTATCAGACAGCGTTTCTGTATGGTGGGCGGGCGGTCTTCGATAACATGGGCCATTACTGGTCAACCATCGGCTTTGATACGGTTTGGGACCAGGCAGACATTGCCGACATCGGCTTCGACACCATCTGGGGTGCGGCCGATGAATATATCTACGATGAAGCCCTAAGGCGCATTGAAACCATGAGCGGCTCAAAAGACCCCTTCTTCCTGAGCATGCTCAGCATTTCCAACCACCGCCCCTATACGTACCCTGAGGGACGAATCGATAAGGACCCGGCCGAAAAACGGAAAGAGAATGCCGCCACCTATGCGGACTGGTCGTTCGGTCGCTTTATCGAAATGGCCCGCAAGCGTCCCTGGTTCGACAATACGGTTTTTGTCTTCGTCGCCGATCACGGACCACGCCTCAGCGGTCAGGCCCAGGTTCCGGTCGACCGCTACCGGATCCCTTTGTTAATTTACGCCCCAAAACAAATTCAGCCGCAACAGATCGATACACTGGGATCACAGATCGATTTCCTGCCGACACTGATGGGGTTGCTCGGCATCAGCTTTGACAGCCCGTTCTTCGGTATTGACATAAGACGCATCCCCGAAGGCCAGGGCCGCGTTATCATGAGCCACAATTACGCCATCGGCTTCGGCCAGAAAGGCCATGTCGTCAGCATCGACCCAACCGGTTCTTCGCGTGGCTACACGATGCCGCCGGGGGATGATCAGCTTATTCCGGTCGATACGCCGGACCCGGAAACCAGGGCCAAGGCGATCGCCATTACCCAGACCGCCCACCGTATGTTCTATAGCGGGCAGTATCTTTGGAAAAACCGCCATCAGGCTGTTGGCAACTGATGAAAACCGTGGTCTGGTGGCTCGCAGGGTTGATCGAAAAGGTTTGAAACTTCGGCAAGTGGCGGCCCACTGCGGCATTTTTCAAGCATCAATTTTACGTTTTCTGCGGGCCCGCTAAAAACTGCCTCGACCGCTCCATCACGGCAATTTCTGACCCAACCTGACAGGCCTAGCATGGTTGCCTCGCGAGCCGTCCAGGCACGAAACCAGACACCCTGAACCTGCCCTTCAATGCGCACCTGACGGGACAGGGTATTCGTCATTTATTCATATTCGATAATAGCCTGATCGACGCTCAGGCTATCGCCAGCAGCGGCGTGAACCGTCTTGATGACCCCGTCGCGTTCGGCGTGAAGGACATTTTCCATCTTCATCGCCTCAATAACCGCCAGTTCCTCACCAGCCTTGACCTCCTGCCCTTCGGTAACGGAAAGCGAAATCAGCAGGCCAGGCATTGGTGAAAGCAGAAACTGGGAGGTATCGAGAGCCACTTTTTCCGGCATCAGGGCGTACAATGCTGCGACCTGCGGATTGAGCACAACCACATCGGCGCGCAAACCCGAATGAAACAAACTGTACCCGGCACCGTCGCGTTCCATCTGCAGACAGATAAGCGAGCCATTAACCTGAGCCTGGAACAGCGGCTGACCCAGTTGCCATTGGGTGCGGATATGCAAACGTTCCTCGCCGATTGAAACATCATACCCACCGGTAACGCAGGTAATGTTAACGCCATACTCTTTGCCCCCTAAAACCACGACCCAGTCATCGCGAACCTGTCTTTGATGGCCAGCGTACTGGCCACTAATACCAGCCGCACGCTCCTGATAAGCCCGGTGGATGGCCGTAGCAATGGCAACAAGCAATTCAGGGTCATCGTGGGGAACATCCGATGGATCAAAACCATCGGCGTATTCCTCGGCAATGAAATTGGTTGTCAGATTCCCTTTCTGAAAGCGCGGATGGGCCATAAGCGCCGCCAGAAAGCTGATGTTATGGGAAACACCGCGAATGAAATAACCATCAAGCGCGTGACGCATGTGGGCAATGGCTTCGTCCCGGTCGTTACCGTAAGTGATCAGCTTGGCAATCATCGGATCGTAGTAGATGGAAATCTCGCCGCCTTCATAAACACCGGTATCGACGCGCACATGATCGCTTTCCTGCGGTGGCTGATAGCGCACAAGTCGCCCCACCGATGGCAAAAATCCACGGAACGGATCTTCTGCGTAGATTCGCGTTTCCATGGCCCAACCCGTTAGCGTGACGTCTTCCTGTTTGAGGGGCAGCTTTTCACCGGCGGCAACCCTGATCATCAATTCAACCAGATCAAGACCGGTGATTTTTTCTGTTACCGGGTGCTCAACCTGCAAGCGGGTGTTCATTTCCAGAAAATAGAAATTACGCTTGCTATCGACGATAAACTCAACCGTACCGGCTGACACGTACTTGACCGCCCGGGCCAGATGAACCGCCTGCTTACCCATGGCCTTGCGGGTTTTCTCGTCGATAAAGGGGCTTGGCGCTTCTTCGATCACCTTCTGGTGGCGGCGCTGGATCGAACATTCACGCTCGCCCAGATAAACCGTATTGCCGTGGCTGTCGGCGATGATCTGAATTTCGATGTGACGGGGTTCCTCGATGAACTTTTCAACGAACATCCGATCATCGCCAAAACTGGAGGCGGCCTCGCGCTTGGCAGAAGCGAAGCCTTCACGGGTCTCTGCCTCGTTATAGGCGACACGCATTCCCTTGCCACCACCACCGGCTGATGCTTTCAACATCACCGGATAGCCGATCTTCTTTGCGGCACTCAAAGCCTGACGGACATCCCGCAAGGCCTCCGTATGTCCCGGCACCGTATTAACCCCGGCTTTCTCGGCCAGTTTCTTCGATTCGATTTTGTCACCCATCTTGGTGATGGCGAGCACGTTTGGACCAATAAAAGCGACGCCCTGCCGTTTAAGCTTGCGGGCAAAGGTCGCGTTTTCAGACAAGAAACCATAACCAGGATGAACAGCGTCAGCACCCGTCAGCTTGATCGCTGCCAGTATCTTGTCAATCCGCAGGTAGCTTTCCGAAGATGGCGCAGGGCCAATGCAGACGGCTTCATCAGCCATCTCCACATGCAGTGCGTCCCCATCGGCTTCAGAATAAACCGCGACCGTCTTGATGCCCATTCTACGCGCCGATTTAATGACGCGGCAGGCAATCTCACCACGATTGGCAATGAGGATTTTTTTAAACATTCCTCTTTGATTCCTTCAAAAAATTCATTTCATGGACTGAAGATTTCAACATGACGATTTAAAGCGGGATATTGCCGTGTTTCTTCCACGGGTTTTCAAGCTTCTTGCCTGCCAGCATACGCAAGGAACGGCAAATCCTTACCCGGGTGTTGCGGGGCATAATGACATCATCAATAAAGCCCCTGTTTCCGGCAATAAACGGATTGGCGAAACGCTTACGGTACTCTTCTGTGCGGTCGGCGATTTTTTTATTATTTCCCAAGTCCTTTCGGAAAATGATCTCAACAGCGCCTTTCGGCCCCATAACCGCGATTTCGGCACTCGGCCAGGCGAAGTTGACGTCGCCACGCAAGTGTTTTGAGCTCATAACATCATAGGCGCCGCCGTAGGCCTTGCGCGTAATGACCGTTACTTTAGGCACCGTCGCTTCAGCATAGGCATAAAGCAATTTGGCCCCGTGCTTGATAATGCCACCGAATTCCTGTGACGTACCGGGCAGGAATCCCGGAACATCGACCAGCGTCAATATGGGGATGTTGAAACAATCACAAAAACGCACGAAGCGTGCCGCTTTTTTCGATGAATCGATATCCAGGCACCCTGCAAGAACCATAGGCTGGTTGGCGACAACGCCAACTGTCGAGCCCTCCATCCTGATAAAACCGGTCAGGATATTTCCGGCGTATGCGGATTGCAGTTCAAAAAACTCACCCTCATCGGCGACTTTTTCGACCAACTCTCTCATATCGTAAGGTTTGTTGGTATTATCCGGGATCAGCGTATCAAGGGACTCCTCGATCCGGGTCGGGCTATCAGGGGTCGGTCGTACGGGCGGTTTTTCGCGGTTGCTGGCAGGCAGAAAATCAATAAAGCGGCGAAGCTGCAAAAGCGCTTCGGCATCGTTCTCAAAAGCTTTGTCGGCGACACCGGATTTACTGGTATGGGTCATCGCCCCGCCCAGTTCTTCGTGGGTAACTTCTTCATGGGTCACGGTTTTGACAACATCAGGCCCGGTAACGAACATGTAGGAGGTGTCCTTGACCATAAAGATGAAGTCAGTCATCGCCGGTGAATAGACAGCACCGCCGGCGCACGGACCCATGATCATAGAAATTTGCGGCACCACGCCACTTGCCAGAACGTTGCGCTGGAACACCTCGGCGTAACCGGCAAGGGATGAAACACCTTCCTGAATTCGCGCCCCGCCGGAATCGTTGAGACCAATAACCGGTGCCCCGACTTTCAATGCCTGATCCATGATCTTGCAAATTTTTTCAGCATGCGATTCCGAAAGCGAGCCGCCAAAGACCGTAAAATCCTGCGAGAAAACAAAAATCAGTCGGCCATTGACCGTGCCGTGACCGGTGACAACGCCATCACCCGGCGGGGTCTGTTTTTCCATGCCAAAATCATTGCACCGGTGTTCGACAAACATGTCCCATTCTTCAAAGGAGTCCGGATCAAGCAACAACTCAATTCTTTCACGCGCCGACAGCTTGCCTTTTTTGTGTTGGGATTCAATACGCGCCTTGCCGCCGCCAAGTCTGGCCAGTTGGCGTTTTTCTTCAAGCTGTCGAATTATGTCATGCATGGTGTTTCCTGTTCGTACGATTTATCCATTTTGCACCAGCGTCTATTGTCTGAGAAGGGATAAAAACAAAACAGCCGCATTGATGTCATCTTTCAAGTATTGATTTCGCGCCGCAGCCTCCGCGTCCTCTCCCCAGCGCTCCTTCTGAAAGGACTCGTCCAACAAGGACAACTCAAAGGCTTGTTCGGCTCCGATGTGGTTTTCACTTACCGCCAGAGCGAGAATGATTGAGCCCGTCGCAGCGGCAATACTGGCCACCGCCGTAAAGGTCATATCATCCAGTTTGTTTAATGAATCTCTAATCGCTTGCAAGGCTTCGGGTGATGGCGTCAATGGCAATACACCGCTTGTCACTTCAAGATGCACATCCAGCGCTGCTGCCGCCCAATCAAGAACAGGTTGCCACTGTTCATTCTGTCTGGTCACCAAATCGGCAGGCTCTTTTGCCTGGTAACACAGCAGGTCAGTCTCTGCAAAATGCAGCAAATTAGCCATCACAACAGCTTTCTCCTTGCCGATCCGGTCAATGGCCGTGTTGGCATAGCCGCAAAGCGGCATGGATGCGGGATTAATCGTCTCATCCTGGGCTTGCCATTCGGATACAACAGCTTCGGCCAATGGAAGTACCGGTAATAAAAGTGCCTGACCTAAAGGCGTTCGCACCGGTTTATCGTCAAGATGAATGGTGTAACCGCCTTCTATCGTGGCGATGCTTGCGTCTTTATAAAAGCGTTTTGGCAGGGCCATTACTAACCCGACCCCATCAGGCTTTCGATAACACCTGGAAGCTGGTCATAGGTTTCGACGACCCGGTGGGCTCCTGCATCAGTCAGTTCATCAATTTCGTGATATCCCCAGGCTACGCCAATTGCCAGTGTGCCAGCATTGCGGGCCATTTCCATATCGAAGGACGTATCACCAATCATTACCGTGGCTGACGCATTTACTCCGGTTTCGGCCATGGCTTTATAAAGCATGTCCGGGTTGGGTTTGCCGTGCGAAAGATCGGCAGTTTGCAAAGTAACGAAACGCTCCTCAATATCATGAGTTTTCAACGTCGCGACCAACCCCCGCATGGCCTTGCCCGTTGCAACGCCAAGCAACCAGCCTGCCTTTTCCAGCACATTCAAAGCGTCCAGGGTGCCATGGTAAAGCGGCTCGTGAACTTCGCCGTTTTGCCGAAGGGCACTGAAGGAATCGCGATATCCCTCGCGGACATCCATCACCGTGCCTGGCTCCATATCAGGATACAGGCGGCTAATGGCATCTTCCAGCGGCAGGCCAACCATGGCGCGCACCTGTTCAGCTGTCGGCTCGGGCACCCCTTGGGCTGCACAGGCGATCTGCATACACGACACAATGGAATGTGCAGAATCGACAAGCGTCCCGTCGCAATCAAAGACCGCGAGGCGCAGGGCATTAGAAGACACTGACGGTGAAGATTGTTGGTTCAACGCGATCATTCCCTGATGTTAAAGGCATGATCTAAACGTGATGGCGGGTGAACTCAACCCTTGTTATTCAGCCATCGTTGGCGGAAACGTGCTTTTTGTCTCCGGAATTGACCAGTTCGCGACGCGCCAGGCATTTTGTTACCGATAGGCGGTCTTCGATGGCCTCGACGTACCTGGCCAGGTTTTCGCCTTCCAGTTTTAGTTTTTTGGTTTTGAAAACAGCGGTGCCACCACGTTCACTAAGTGATTTCATTTTCTCAAACTGTTTTACCCACTTTTCGACATATATGTTCCAGTCACCGCCATGCTTTTTTTCCACATAGGATGCGACTTTTGCGTGGCTGGTTTCCCACCACACGACCTTGCTGAAATTAGGACAGGTTTCTGCCGTCTGGACAGTCGTGTTGCCACCGGCGGCCGTGTCCATGTTATTAAACTCTTCAATCGTCCGGGCCTCGACAACCTGATCAGCGATGCAACGCGTAACCTCAACACGCTTGGCGATCCGCTCAATGTGACGAGCCAGGTCTTCTCCCTGAAGGGTAATGTTCTGGGATTTGATAACTACGGATTTTCCATTGTCCAGGATGCCGCGCATTCTTTCTTCGTAACGTTGCCATTTTTTCAGGTAAGGTGCCCAGTCACCATCGTGTTTACGATCAACGTATGCCGTCATTGCTTCAACAGACGTAACCTTCCACCACGAAACCTTGGGGACTTCCGGGCATGTTTCCCCAGCATTTGCCGAGGCACTGAAAACCACGGAAAAAGCCAGAAATGTGATGAAAAGGAAAGGCTGGCGAAGAATGATCATTTTCATATGTTCCCATTTCTTCGTTGTATTCCACGCCCCGGAGAATCCAACGACAGATTGATGGCACCTCTTGTACCCAAGAAATCTTACAAAACCCTTACCTTGATTTTGATTTGGACTGTTTTTTCTCAGCCTTCGTGAGGGATAATTATTTATTATTTATTTTCAACATACTATGCACATAACCTATGCACAGATTTTTACGTTTCTAGCCATTGGTTGGTGGAAACGAAAGAATAAAGGTGGCGCCACCGCCCGGAGTATCCTCAATTTCGATGATACCATTATGGTTTTTGATGGTGCGCCTGACGATTGAAAGCCCCAATCCGGCACCGCCACCACGCCTGTCAGAGCGTTTGAAGCGCTGGAAAATCTTTTCTCTCTGTTCAAGGGCGACCCCCCTTCCCCGGTCAATAACCTTAATACAGGGGACTTTTTTGTTGCTCACTTTCAAGGAGATCACGGTTCCCCTTGCAGAGTATCGAATAGCATTTTCGACCAGATTGCGCACCGCTTGCTCAAGCGACGCAGCATTTCCCCTGATCAGAACAGGAACCTTGCCACCGGTAACTTCAATGGACCGGTGTTCCTTAATCGCCAAGGGCGCGATCAGTGTCGCCACATTACGACACACTTCACCCAGATCGACATCATCCAGGTCTTCATCGGTGGTGAATGTTTCTATCCGTGTCATGGCCAGCAACTGAGCAACCAGGCGGGACATGTTTTCGGCGTCCACCCGAAGCGACTGAACTTCCTTTGAATCGTTTAAATTATCCAAGTGAGTCCGCAGCACGGCCAACGGAGTGCGGAGCTCATGGGCCACGTCAGCGGCAAAATTACGGTGTCGTTCCTCACTTTCACGCAAGGCATCTTCAACCCGAACCTGTTCGGAAATATCGGTTCCGGTACCACGGTAACCGCAAAACGCACCATCATCGTCAAAAACAGGAACCCCGTTTACGCTGATTTGACGCCGGTTTCCATCATTGGTGTTAAAAATATAGATCAAATCCCTGAAAGGCTGATGCTGGCGTAAAGCTTCCATATGGCGTTCCCATTTTTCAGGGTCCTCGGCGATTTGATCTTTGCCGACGAGTTCCAGGCGGGTCTTTCCCAGCACCGTCTCTGGCGCAACTCCCAAAATTTCCTTTACCCTGTCAGACAGGTAGGAAAGCCGGTGCTGAACATCGGTCTCCCAAAACCAGTCGGATGCAGACTCGGCGATATTGCGGAATCGTTCTTCACTATCCCTGAGCGCTATTTCCATGCGTTTGCGATCAGATATATCCAGGATGGTGCCGATCAACCCGCCAATACTGCCATCGCTCTTGGTTCGCAGCGCCTTGTGATAAATGACGTCTTGACGCGAGCCATTTGCGGAAGGAACTTTTGATTCGTATGTTTGAAAGCCGCCCTGGCGGATAAGCGCCTTGTCCATATTTTCCTGGGCGTTTGCCACTTCAGGTGGCATAAAATCGCGTATCGTTTTTCCCAGAATTTGTTCCTTGGTGGTTCCGCTGAAATTTTCGAAAGCCTTGTTGCAACCCTCATAAATTCCATTTTCGTCTTTGTGGTAAACGGGAATGGGAATGGCGTCGATCAAAGATTGCAGAAGGTCAAAACGATCCTTGAGGTCTGATTCGTCGTGTTTGCGTTCGGTAACATCAGTGACGACACCTGTCATTAGTACCGGTTTGCCAGCTTCAAAAACCACTTCGCTTTTCTCGTTAACGATGCGGACATCACCTGCGGGCGTGCAAATCCTGAAGTAAACATCATAGCTAACATTGTTTCTTAGACTTCGGGCGACCGTTTCCTCATACTGATGGCGATCTTCGGGATGAATGAACTTCAAAAAATCATGATAAGTGAAATTGATGTCTTCGGGCGTGATACCAAGGATTTCAAAAAACTCGTCTGACCACTGATGCTTGTCCTTGGCAATGTCCCAACTCCAGCTTGCAATTCCGGTTTGGAGCTGGCTGCCACAATCCAGTATCTGTTGCCATCGTCGATAAGAAAAGACACCAAAGCACAGGGCCAGCCACAACAAGATATACGGGATTAATTCAGAAGCCGGGAGACGCTCAGGAAGATCAAAAACAAAAACCAGCAAGAACGCCAGCACGTTTAGTCCAGCAATAATGACCAAATCCTGCCTGCTTTCCCTGTCGCGCATATCAATCGTCTTCAGAGAGCAGATAACCAACTCCGCGCAGGGTATGCACCGAGATATCGGCATTGGCTTTGGAAAGACGTTTACGCAAGCGCGATATATGGACTTCGACCGAGTTGGAGGTTACTTCCTCGCCGAAACCATACAGTTTGTCTTCCAAAATATCTTTGGGGACGACCCGCCCGTAACGGCGCATCAGTTGTTCAAGAACACCCATTTCACGCCTTGAGACGGAAATCACGTTCTCGTCAACACGCACTTCCCGCGCCGCCGTATCAAAGGACACATTTCCGGCGGTCAGCGCTAATCCCAGCGCCCCACCAGGGCGGCGAAGAAGGGCCCGGACACGGGCGATCAATTCGGCCATGGCAAACGGTTTCAGAAGATAGTCATCGGCACCGCCATCAAGTCCCTTGACCCTGTCGTCGACCCCGTCCCGGGCGGTCAGGATCAATACCGGTGTCGATGATTTTCGGGCCCGCAGTTGTTTTAGAATATCCATGCCGTCGCCATCGGGCAGACCCAGGTCGAGAACAATGGCATCGTAGGAAACCGTCTCAATAGCCGCTTCGGACTCGCCAACGGTATCGAACCAATCAACGGTGAAGGATTCTTTTTCTAGGCCTTCCTTCGTCGTTTCGGCCAAACGTTGATTATCTTCGACCAGCAGCAGGCGCATGGCCTTCCCCTAAATTAGTTTTGACCAGTATATCATCATAAAATCAGTAGTTTGGATATTCTTCACCGTCAGGAAGATAAAACGGATCCGCGGCTAACGCCTCATCAAAGCCCAGAAATGTCCAGGTCGCTTCCATGTGCTTGGGCATGGGAGCAACAACTTCGATCTCACCACTACCAGGATGGGGAATACGGATGGCGCGGGCGTGCAAGTGCATCTTGCGGCTTAAGCCTGGCCCCTGCAAAAAAGCTTCCGCACCACCGTACTTGCCATCGCCTAAAATTGGCGTTCCCAGCGCCTGCATGTGGACACGAAGCTGATGGGTGCGACCGGTTTGTGGTTCAAGCGACAACCAACTCGCCTTACGGCCGGCTTTTTCGATGGTGCGATAAAACGTCACCGCCCGTTTGCCCTTTTCTTCATCAGGAACCATTTGTTCGCCCTGCTTTCCGGGCAGTTTGGCCAGGGCCAGGTTTATCCGCCCCGATAGTGGGCTTGGCGCGCCAACAACCACCGCCCAATAGATTTTGCGGGCTGTCTTGGCGCGAAAGGCTTCGGCCAGCTTGGCCGCCGCCGCAGTTGACCTTGCGAGAACCAAAACGCCAGAAGTATCCTTGTCCAGCCGGTGAACCAGTTTCGGGCGTTGGCTTTTATCGAACATCAAACCGCCGAGCATGGCATCGACGCTTTTGGTAATTCCGGTCCCTCCCTGCACTGCCAACCCCGGTGGCTTGTCCAGAACAATGACATCATCATCAATAAACAAAACCCGTTCGCGCAGTTCGGCAATATCGCGATCCGGTACAGCAGCTGGCTTTCTGGTTTCATTCCTTGTCGACTCGTTGGCTTCCTTTGATAACGGCGGAATGCGTATCTTTTGCCCGGCTTCAAGGCGGTTGTTGGCCTTCGCCCGTTTACCGTCAACACGGACATCCCCTTTACGCAGCAATTTTTGCAACTGAACATGGGATAGGCCGGGATAGTGACGTTTGAACCAGCGATCAAGCCTCAGGTTGGCTTCGTCGCTTGTCACGTCAGCGAAGCAAACGCCGCTCATGTCAGGATCTGTCTGAACATCATCATCCCGGCGAATACCCCGGCGACGGAAAGAATGACAGACAGGGCGATGTAGCCTCCGGCCGATGTTAATTGTCCGCGCTCGATCAGAAAGACGACATCCATCGAAAAAGCCGAAAAGGTGGTAAAGGCCCCCAGCACGCCGACGACCAGAAAACTTCTCATTTCCTGACCCGGTGACCAACTGATGGCCATGATTTCAATTAATGAACCGAGCACAAATGACCCCAGCACGTTGACGGCAAGCGTCGCGTAAGGGAACCCGGCATGCAGGAAGTGGCCGATGCCACTCATCATCAGGTAGCGAAAAACCGCCCCGAAGGCACCGCCGAAAGCAATTGAAGTCAACATCTTGAAACTCATTTATGACGATTCCCCGGTTTTTTCTGGCGTAGCTTGTCCCAGTACTCGAGACGTTTCTGGATGTCTCTTTCAAAGCCCCGTTCCTTTGGTTGATAGAAGCGTTGACGGTTCATGCCGTCGGGAAAATAGTTCTGGCCGGAAAAACCGTCTTCCGCGTCGTGATCGTAAGCATATCCGTCACCGTATCCAAGTTCCTTCATCATCTTGGTAGGTGCGTTGAGGATATGCATGGGCGGGGTTAGCGAACCGGTTTCCCTGGCCGCCTGTTTTGATATCTTTTCGGCCTTGTAGGCGGCGTTGGACTTCGGTGCCGTCGCCAGATAGATCACACACTGAACCAACGCCAGTTCGCCTTCGGGCGAACCCAATCGCTCGTAAGCCTGCCAGGCGGCCATCGCCTGAGTCAGGGCCTGCGGGTCGGCAAGGCCTATATCTTCAACGGAAAAACGCAGCAATCGGCGGGCGATATAATTGGGATCCTCGCCGCCGTCGATCATGCGGGCAAACCAGTAAAGCGCCGCGTCGGTGTCAGAACCTCGCAGGGACTTGTGAAGCGCGCTGATCAGGTTGTAGTGGCCTTCCTGGGATTTGTCATAAAGCGGCATCCGCCGTTGCACGGCTTCCGCCAGGGTGGCGGTGTCCATGACCTCATCAATGGGAAGGGCGAGCAGGGTTTCGGCCATGTTCAACAGGTAACGCCCGTCGCCATCAGCCATAGCGCGCAGCGAGGCGCGGGCGTCACTGTCCAATGGTAGTGGCTTGCGTTCTTCCTTTTCAGAACGCTCGAGCAATTCTTCCAGGGCATGATCATCAAGGCGGTTCAACACCAGTACCTGGCAGCGCGACAGTAACGCAGCATTCAGTTCGAACGAGGGATTTTCCGTCGTCGCCCCGACCAGAATGACGGTGCCATCCTCTACGTAAGGCAGGAAGCCGTCTTGCTGGGCACGGTTAAAGCGATGGACCTCGTCAATAAAAAGCAATGTCCCCTGTCCGGCCTGACGACGACCACGGGCAGCCTCGAATATCTTGCGCAGATCGGCAACGCCGGAAAACACCGCCGACAGGGGCTCGAAGTGCAGATCTGTATGTTCAGCCAGCAGACGCGCAATCGTCGTCTTGCCGGTGCCCGGCGGCCCCCACAGAATGATCGAGGTCATCGTCCCTGAGCTACGCATTCTGCCAATTGGTTTTTCAGGGGTCAGCAAATGATCCTGCCCGACGACCTCGTCCAAAGTACGTGGACGCAGGCGGTCGGCAAGCGGCCGTGGGGCCTGGGATTCGAAAAGGCTGCTCATCTGTCGATTACCAGTTTCATCACCTTGCCACCCCGTTTGATGCCAATTGCCCAACTATCGACACGTTTCGCCATCACCGCTTCAAGACCACTGGTGTTTTTAATAACTTGGTTGTTGATAGTGGTGATCCTGTCGCCGGGCTTAAGCCCCAGGCGTGAGGCAAAATCACGGCCTTCCATCCGCAGTATGTAGACACCATCCTCGAAGGAATCGATTCCGACTTCATCGGCCAGCGCCGGCGACATATTAGCGACAACAACACCCGATAACGGATGCTGGCCTGAAAGCTTTTTAAGGTCGCGGACGGGAACCTCCGGTGGTGCCATCAGTTTCAGGGTAAGCGTCTTCTCTTTGCCGTCTTGCAGAACAGTCAGGGAAGCCTTGCCGCCAAGGGGCATGGTGGCGATGCGGTATGTCAGGGCCTTGGGATCATCGACGATCGCCTTTTTAATCTGAATAATAACGTCCCCTGCCCTGATACCGGCCAGATCAGCCGGTCCACCCGGATGTACCTTCTTGATCAGCACCCCGGTTGGCTTGTCCATGTCCAGGGCTTGAGCAATATCGGGGGTAACGGCCTGTCCCCATGCACCAAACCAGGCTCGAACAAGCCTGCCGTCTTTGACCGTACCGGCGACGACGGCTCTTACCATGTTTGAAGGAATGGCGAACCCGATCCCTTGCGAGCCACCACTTTTTGAAAAGATAGCTGTGTTAATGCCAACCAGACGGGCATCCATTCCAATGAGCGCGCCACCGGAATTGCCGGGGTTGATGGCGGCGTCGGTTTGAATAAATGAGGCCAGATCGGAAACCCCGACCTGGGTCCGCGCCAGCGCCGAAACAATGCCACTTGTGACCGTTTGGCCAACCCCGAAAGGATTTCCAATGGCGAGCACCAGATCGCCGACTTCCAGTTCATCTGAATCACTTAAGGGCAAGAACGGCAACGCCTCACCCTTGGACTCGACCTGCAGCAGGGCAAGATCTGTACGCTCATCGGTGCCGACGATTTGGGCTTCGAATTCGCGCCGGTCGGTCAACACCACGCGAATTTCATCGGCCCCTTCAATGACGTGATTATTGGTGACGATCAATCCCTCGGCGCTGACCAGGACACCTGAACCCAACGAGTTCTGTATTTTTTTACGTGAACCCGAAAAACCGGGTGCCCCCTGAAAAAACCGCTGAAAGAACGGGTCACTGAAAAGTGGTGATATAGCCCGGCTTCTGACCACCTTACGGGTGTAGATATTAACCACCGCAGGGGATGCCTTTTGAACCAGCGGTGCGTAGGAAAATTCAACCTGGGCGCGGGAATCCGGAACGACTTTCTCTGCCGCAAACACACCAGTGCTTTCCAGCAAAGCCAGAACAACAAAGCCTAATACTGCAAAAATTCCCTGCTTCATCAAATACGTTCCGTCAATTCCGTTTTTCAGGCGATAGTCTAACACTTATGAACTGACAGATTGTTCCAGTTTCTTGATTTTTTTCTCGCGGTAAAACGTATAAATACCCATCGACACGATGATGCCGCTACCCAGCAGGGTCCAGCTATCAGGGGCGTCGCCAAAAATGACAACACCCAGGCCAATCGCCCAAATAAGGGCCGTATAACGAAACGGTGAGACGAAGCTGATTTCGCCGACCCGCATGGTCATGACGCTGGTCAGATAGGCGAAGACCATCAGCGTCGCCGCAGCGGCAAGAAGCCTAAACTCGTTCGTCCCAACCGGTTCCCAGACCGTAAACATTGTCATCACGCCACCTGTCAACGTAATCGCAACAGAGGTCAGCAAGGAGACGAAAATGGACGAAACATGCGCCGAAAGATGGCGCGTCGACAAGTCCCTGAGCACAACAAAGGCTACTGCGGCAAGGGCCCAGATAGAGTAAGCGTTAAAGCCTTCGGCACCGGGCCGGACAATAATCAAGACCCCGGCAAAACCGACCAAAATTGCCAGATAGCGCCGCCAGCCAACGGGCTCCCCCATGAAAACTGCGGCCGCCAGGGTTACCGCCAGCGGCAGCGCCGCCAGAATCGCCGTGGCATTGGCAAGCGGAATGTTGAAAAGCGCCGTCAGATAGCAAAGCGTCGCCCCAACTTCACCGGTCAACCTGAAAGCCAGGACTTTCCAGTCAGGCCTGTTGAGGATGGGAAAGATGGATTTTCTTTTCATGGCGACCAGCGCCAACAAGGCGCTCGCCATCAGCCCACGCAGTAAGATGATCTGAAAAAGACCAAGATTTTCGGACACCAGTTTGACCAAACTGTCATTGATGACGAAAAAAGCCATGCTGGCCGCCATCAACGCCGCACCGCGAAAATTATCTGAATCCTTCACCATACCGCTTCAATCAAGCATTCTACGGGTGAAAGCAAGACTAATCAGTCCATAGCCCGAAGAGGGCATCTGTGGTAATCAAAACCCTCAGTATTCCGAATCAGAGAACCCGAAAACAATGAGCATTCATCCAGTTATCCTGTCAGGCGGATCGGGAACCCGGTTATGGCCGTTGTCGCGAAAACACTACCCCAAACAACTGCTGTCGCTGACGTCTGAAAAGTCGCTGTTGCAGGAAACCCTGGAACGGGTCACTGGTAAGGGCTTTGAAGCACCGCTGGTTATTTGCAACGACCAGCATCGTTTCAGCGTTGCCGAGCAAGTCCGCGAGATCAATCTGTATGTCCGGGATATCATTCTGGAGCCAGTCGGCAGAAACACCGCCCCTGCCGCCGCCATTGCGGCAATGACGCTGCGTGCCATTGACAAGGACGCGACCATCCTGCTGTTGCCATCGGATCACCTGATAGAAAATCGCAAAGCCTTCCTGGCCGCCATCAAGACCGCCGCCAAAGCGGCTGAAAACGATTATCTGGTGACCTTCGGAATCAAACCCACCGGCCCTGAAACCGGATATGGATATATTCTGGGCGGAGACGAAATAAGTGCCGCGCCGGGTTGTCTCAGCGTCGAGAAATTTATCGAAAAGCCGAACCCCGAAAAGGCTGCTAAAATGCTCGCCGCTGGCGGCCATGTCTGGAACAGTGGAATTTTCCTGTTCAAGGCTTCCACCTATCTTGAAGAACTGAAAATCCTGCAGCCTGATGTCTTCGCAATTTGCGAAAAATCCATGTCGGCGACCATTCGCGATCTGGATTTCACCCGCATGGATGGGGAAATTTTCGAGAGCTGCCCGGCCATATCCATCGACTACGCCGTCATGGAGCATACCCGCAAGGCCTGTGTTGTCCCCGTTGATATGGGATGGAGTGATATCGGTTCGTGGTCTGAACTATGGAAGGTTTCAAAAAAAGACAAACAGGACAATGTCATCATCGGTGATGTTTTTGCCGAAGACACCAGCGGCAGTTACCTTCGCACCTATAACAAAATGATCGCCACTATCGGCATCAAAGACATGGTTATCGTTGATACCGGCGACACGGTGCTGATCGCCCCAAAAGACCGGGCACAGGACATTGGCACCATCGTCAAGAGACTGGAAAAGAAAGACCGCACGGAACACCTTTTGCCGGAGCGGGTACGCCGCCCCTGGGGCTGGTATCAGTCACTGGATAGTGGGCCGTCCTTTCAGGTCAAGCGGATTTGTGTCAATCCCGATAGCCGCCTTTCCCTGCAACGTCACCAGCGCCGCGCCGAACACTGGATTGTCGTCTCAGGCGAGGCTTTGGTTCACTGCGACGGCAAGGATATGACGCTGGGGCCCAATCAATCGACTTATATTCCCGTTGGTGCCGCCCACCGGCTGGAAAACACCACCAAGGAACCGCTTTACCTGATTGAGGTACAATCGGGTGACTATCTTGGCGAAGATGATATAGAACGTCTGGATGACGACTTCGCCCGTAGCTAATTTCTAGGAGAATACCGTGTCCGTTACCGTTTCCGTCAATGTCGCCCCGGGTGAACTTGTCGACAAAATCACAATTTTGGAAATCAAGCTCGAACGCATTGAAGACGAAGCCAAGCTGGCTAATGTCAGGCTTGAATACGACACCCTGAGCGCGGCGCGGGACGAGGCCATTCCCAAATCAGAAGAACTGGAGCAGTTGAGCGCAGAACTGAAAAAAATCAATGAGGCCCTGTGGGAAATCGAAGACGATATCCGCGACTGTGAACGGGCCAAGGATTTTGGTGAAGACTTCGTCAGGTTGGCACGCGCGGTTTATGTCACCAACGATAAACGCATGGCCGTCAAGCGCCAGATCAACGATTTACTGGGATCCGCACTGGTCGAAGAAAAATCCTACGCGGCATATTAAATGAAGCCGTTTCGAATCCTTGATAAATTTCTCAGCCTGAAACGTCGCTTCAGCAATCGAGGCGACCCGGCAAATGGAATCCTGCTGATTTCGGCCGGGGGTTTGGGTGACACCGTTCTTTTCTCACTTCTCGCTTCTCGCTTCAAATCCCTCGCCCGTGACGGCGAACCGGTCACCGTGCTACTCAGAAATGACGCCCGTAAAATGGCCTTTCTGCTGCCTACGGATATGGGTCTGGAGATTGTCAATTTCGGGGATTTGAGAAAGTCCCTGTCCTACCGGCGTAAAGTTGCCAACCGCCTTTTCAATGCCCATTACCGGCTTGTCATCTCAACCGACCAGTTGCGCCACCCCGATCTTGATGAGGCGCTGATCAAAATGGCCGCCCCGGATGAAGCCATCGCCATGGAGCCCCGCTCGTGGCCGAAATACGCCGCCGCCCTTAATGCCAACCGCGGGCTTTACAGCCGCTTGTTCGACAGCGGCCCCGACAGGCTTGACAAGGTGGTGCGCTGGAGTAACTTCGCCAACTGGTTGGCGGGCACCCAGACGCCGCCGCCAAAAGTTCAGATTGCCGTTGAGGACAGGAGCGGCGAGACGTTTGATGTTCTGATCCAGCCATTTTCCGCCGTCGCCGCCAAGCAAAGCCCGGTGGCGCTTTATCGACACATCATCAAAAGCCTGCCGCAAGGCATGAGCATCGCCCTGACCGGCGCGCCCGGCGATATGGCCGCCAACCCTGATTACCAGCAATTGTTGTCTCTGCCCGGCGTCAGCTTCAATTCAAACGGCTTTGAGGAACTTGTCCCGGCCCTGAAAGCGGCCAGGCTGGTGATCAGCGTCGATACTGCCCTGATGCACCTGGCCGTGGCCCTGGGCGCGCCAACCATCTGCCTGGCCAGTGCCGCCTACGTCGGTGAAATCGTCCCCTACGCCCCGGAAATCACCCCGGACAACGCCCATTTTATTTACCAATCCATGGACTGCGAGGGTTGCCTGGGAAAATGCCACCTGCCCCCGGTGGAGGGCATGTATCCCTGCGTCGCGGAGATTGACGCCGATCAGGTGATCGCCCTTTGCAAAGAAATTTTATGAGCCCATCCGGAGCCTTATGAGGCTACCAGACCGGTATCTCCAACGCCCCAGGATTCATTGCAGGGCTTGAACCGATTTGACATTTTTTGGCATCGATCTTTTTTACCCATGATGCAAAATCCAGAACCTCTGCCGGACGCATTATACAAGCTTCGTTGGACCAGGGATGTCCAAGCTGAAGCAATTGATGTCCCAACTCATGAGCCAACATGGCACTGGCATATGTCAGTGCCTTATCGCGTGTGTAGACATCACCGTTTCTGAGTTTTTTGATTTGTTTATCGTTGGACAAGTATGGAAAGAGAGAAACCCACACCGATGATCCAAACTGTGAAGCAGGAATGTATTCTGTTGAACCGCCGGTAATCCCTCCCCTTATGGAGGTGTGGATCGGTATGGGCATATATTCAACACTGGCGACAAGCTGATTGGTCAAAATGATATCAGCTTCAACACCACGTTTAGCCATCAAGGTCCAGTAGCCGTATTCATTCAGGGGCAAATTCTGACGCCCCGGGAATTCTCCTATGACAGGATATCCATCTTCCAAACGGGCGCTTGTCCAATAAGACAAGCGAGTCCTGAAAGTTTCAATAATTGCGTTGGCAAAAGATTCCAGATCATCATTTTTCAGCGGCTGAACGAGATAAGGGCGAGCAAATTCTATTTGCTTTATGAGTGGATCTCTCTGTTTCCCGATTTGATCGATGAGAGATTCCTTTACATATCCCCAATCGACTTTCCCGTTACGGAAATCCCCTATGAGATCATCAAATTCAGGGGGTTTATTTTCGACAAGGCTCGTAAAAATATTATCGATATGAAAAACAGGAATTTCCTTTGGTCTTATAACGGTAATTTCGAAATGCTCCTTGATCAGATCAGATGCTAATTGAATAATTTTCCAGAGTTCTTCATTCGAAATATTGGGGAATCTCGGGTTTTCAATGTAAATGACCCGGTTGAAAGCACATCCCGAGCATTAAAATCAACGTCATCAGTAATTGGCGCACCAACGATTTCTTGTCCCTATCCATAATGGAAATACTTTAGATGGGGGATTATTCAAGAGCAATTTGTTGTTTTTTGTTTCCCGGATTCGCCTTACGAAAATATGCGTGAGGAACCGATATCCGAAAATACCAAAAAAAAGGCCGCTCCCGAAGGTGCGGCCTTTTAAATCTTTTGGGCGTTACTGCTTATTCAGCTTCGGCAAGTGCCGCTGCAGCTTCGTCGGCCTCAACGCGGGCCAGATCGGCGGCGCCTTTGGCTTCCGGGTCGCGGTCGACCAGCTCCAGCACCGCCATCGGTGCACAATCCCCGTAACGATTGCCGGCCTTCAGAACCCTGGTGTAACCACCATTGCGTTCCTTGTAGCGTTCAGCCAAAGAACTGAACAGCTTACCGACGATTTCAGCGTCCTTAATGACAGACAATGCCTGACGGCGGGCATGCAGGTCACCGCGCTTGCCAAGGGTGATCATCTTGTCGGCAATGCGACGCAATTCCTTCGCCTTGGGCAGGGTCGTGGTGATCTGTTCATGATCCAACAGGGACGTCACCATGTTCGAGAACATCGCCTTGCGATGTGAACTGGTCCGGTTAAGTTTGCGTCCGCTCATGCCATGTCGCATGATTTCTCTCCTTGAGTAAGTTCTTTAAACCCTCAGAACGGGTCTTCAAGCTTTTTGGCCAAATCTTCGATGTTTTCAGGCGGCCAATCAGCAATTTCCATTCCCAGGTGCAAACCCATCTGTGAGAGCACTTCTTTGATCTCGTTTAGGGATTTACGACCGAAGTTCGGGGTCCTGAGCATATCGGACTCACTCTTTTGTACGAGATCGCCGATATAAATGATGTTGTCGTTCTTCAGGCAATTGGCTGAACGTACTGAGAGTTCCAGCTCGTCAACCTTGCGAAGCAGGTTCCTGTTGAACGGCAGTTCATCTTTTTCTTCTTCCTGCTGAACCTTCTGCGGCTCTTCGAAGTTGATGAACAACCGCAACTGGTCTTGAAGAATGCGGGCAGCCAGGGCGACCGCATCATCAGGTGCTACAGCGCCATTGGATGTCACTTCAAGGGAAAGCTTGTCGTGATCGGTAATCTGACCGACACGGCTGTTTTCAACCTTGTAGCTAACCTTGGTAACCGGCGAGAAAACCGCATCAATGGGAATAAGCCCGATCGGTGAATCTTCAGCCCGGTTCTGGGCCGCAGCAACATAGCCCTTGCCATGTTCCACAGTCATTTCCATGGACAGCTTGGCGCCTTTGTCGAGATGACAAATAACCAAAGACGGGTCCATAATCTCGATGTCGGGACCGGTTTCAATATCACCGGCCTTGACTTCGCCTGGCCCCGAAGCCTTCAGCGTAATACGCTTCGGCCCTTCGGCGTGCATACGAAGTCCCATCGATTTGATATTCAAAACGATGTCGGTGACGTCCTCGCGGACACCCGGGATAGATGAAAACTCGTGCAATACGTTGTCGATCTGCACAGACGTCACGGCGGCCCCTTGCAGGGACGACAGCAGCACCCGGCGTAACGCATTACCCAGGGTAAGGCCAAAACCGCGTTCCAGCGGTTCTGCAACGACGGTGGCGCGACGTTCCGGATCTGCACCCGGAACAACGTCAAGTTTCATCGGTTTAATCAATTCCAGCCAATTCTTTTGAATCACGGAAAAAACCTCATGCTCAATGCATTAATGTCAGGCCCTTAAACGAAAACAAGAGCCACTTAAATAAACTGGGGACTTTAAGTCCTCAGCCTGACCGTCCTATACGCGACGGCGTTTACGTGGACGGCAGCCATTGTGCGGAATGGGCGTAACGTCACGAATTGCGGTAATGGTAAAGCCGACGGCCTGCAGGGCACGAAGTGCTGACTCACGTCCCGAACCAGGGCCTTTAACTTCGACTTCAAGTGTCTTCATACCATGTTCCTGGGCCTTGCGACCGGCATCTTCACCTGCCATCTGGGCGGCGTGCGGTGTCGATTTACGCGATCCTTTAAAGCCCTGACTACCAGCGGACGCCCAGGCAATAGAGTTACCTTGCGCATCAGTGATGGTAATCATGGTGTTATTGAACGTGGCGTTTACATGGGCCACACCTGAAGCAATATTTTTGCGTTCACGACGGCGTGGTCGCTGCGTTGTCGGCTTTGCCATTGTTTATCCTAATTCTTACTTAGCAACTTTTTTCTTGCCAGCGATAGCCTTTGCCGGACCCTTACGGGTACGCGCATTGGTATGTGTTCGCTGACCGTGAACAGGCAAGCCGCGGCGATGCCTGAGACCACGATAACAGCCAAGGTCCATAAGACGCTTGATGTTCATGGCGACTTCACGGCGAAGATCACCTTCGACCTGATAGTCATTATCTACGGAATCACGGATACCCGTCAGTTCCGATTCAGTTAGATCACTGACCCGTCTTTCGGCTGGTATTCCAACCTTTTCACAGATTTCAACCGCCTTTGTGCGACCGATTCCGTGGATGTATGTCAGTGCAATTACGACCCGTTTCCCGGTCGGAATGTTTACGCCAGCGATTCGCGCCAATGCTGGTACTCCTTACCCGTTGGTTTTAAACGATAAAGACTGGGTCAGGGAACCCAAAGAGGCGCGATTATAGGCGCTCTTTTCCCTAAGTCAACACGCAGTCGTTAGCCAATTAAATCCTTCATTTGTTTCGTTACATCATCGATGGCAGCCATGCCGTCGATGCTCTTCAAAATGCCTTTATTTCCATAGTAGGAAATGATCGGCGCCGTCTGTTCATTATAGGCCTGAAGCCTTGAACGGACAGTTTCGGCGTTGTCGTCAGCGCGTCTGGAAAACTCTGTTCCACCGCATTTATTACAAACACCTTCAACATCCGGTTTTTTGAACGAATCGTGGTAACCCCGACCACACGCCGAACATGTATATCGTCCGGTAATGCGCTCAACCATCGCTTCGTCATCAACCTGCATCTCGATCACACAATCGAGTTTTAAACCTTTTTCATCAAACATCACATCCAGCGCTTCGGCCTGCGGGGTCGTACGCGGAAAACCATCAAGAATAAAGCCAGCCTTACAATCATCTTTATCAATACGCGACGAAATCATCTTGATAATCAATTCGTCGGAAACAAGCTCGCCTGATTCCATCACTTCTTTTGCCTGGGCGCCAAGTGCGCTGCCTGAATCGACTTCGGCGCGCAGCATATCACCTGTTGAAAGTTGAATAATGCTATAGGATTCCTGCAAACGCTTGGCTTGCGTCCCCTTCCCGGCTCCCGGAGGCCCTAGCAAGATCAGTTTCATCCCCGCTTTCCCTTCAGTTTCGATTTCTTGATTAACCCCTCGTACTGATGGGCCAGTAAATGTGATTGAACCTGTGACACCGTATCCATGGTCACGGTAACCACGATCAAAAGGCTCGTTCCACCGAAGTAAAACGGCACCGAAAAGCGGGAAATCAAAATTTCAGGCAACAGACAGACAACTGCCAGATAAGCGGCGCCTACGACTGTCAAGCGGGTCAGCACCTTGTCCAGATACTGGGAGGTATTTTTGCCAGGGCGAATGCCCGGAATAAAGCCGCCATGCTTCTTCAGGTTATCGGCGGTGTCTTCCGGATTAAAGACAACAGCGGTGTAGAAGAAAGCAAAGAAAACGATCAAGCTCACGTAAATCGCCAGATACAGCGGTTGCCCGCGACCCAGCAAAGCAGCAACCGTCGACAGCCATTCCGGTCCGGAACCGGCGCTAAATCCGATTATCGTAATCGGCATCAACAGGATAGAGCTTGCAAAAATCGGCGGAATCACACCTGCGGTGTTCAATTTAAGCGGCAGATGCGAGCTTTCACCACCACTCATCTTGTTACCCTGCTGGCGCTTTGGATACTGAACAATCAGGCGACGCTGGGCCCGCTCCATGAAGATTATGAAGAAGATCACGCCTACCGACATGATGATCAGGGCGATAATCAACAACGATGAAAGCGCTCCGGTGCGACCCAATTCAAGGGTTCCGGCTATGGCGCTGGGCAAATTGGCGACGATGCCCGAGAAAATGATCAATGAAATGCCGTTGCCAATGCCGCGAGCCGTAATCTGTTCACCCAACCACATCAGGAACATGGTGCCGCCAACCAGGGTGACAACCGTCGTAAAGCGGAAGAACACACCAGGATCAATCACCGCCGAACCGACGCTGGAATTCATTCCCTCAAGCCCAACTGAGATGCCGTAGGCCTGCATTGTGGTAATCAGAACTGTCAGGTAGCGGGTGTACTGGTTAATCAGCTTACGACCAGACTCGCCTTCTTTCTTCAATGCCGCCATTTTCGGCGATACCGAGGTCATCAACTGCATGATGATCGAGGCCGAGATGTAGGGCATGATATTGAGGGCGAAAATGGTCATCCGGCCAAGCGCGCCGCCGGAGAACATGTCAAACATTCCCAGAATGCCACCGGCCTGTTGCGAGAAAATATCCTGCAGCACAACCGGATCAATACCCGGCAACGGGATGTATGTCCCCAAGCGGTAGACAATCAACGCGCCAAGCGTAAACCAGATACGCTTCTTGAGCTCCGTGGCCTTTGAAAAGGCCCCGAAGTTCATATTGGCTGCGAGTTGCTCTGCTGCGGAGGACATGACGTCGGTTCTGCCTTATTCAGCCGTATCGGCTTCAGTTTCGGAGACGGCTTCTGCTTTTTTAGCTTTTTCAGGCGCGGGCTTGTCCTCTGCGACCGTGATAGGGGCCGTTAGCGTGACCTTGCCACCGGCTTTTTCAACAGCGGCAACAGCAGCCTTGGAGGCACCAGCGACTTCAATGTTCAGCTTGGCTTTCAGTTCACCCTTGGCCAGCAACTTGACGCCGTCCTTTGACTTGCGGATCAGACCGGCTTCAAGCAAAACAGCGGCATCGAGATTTTTCTTGCCGTCAATCTTGCCGTCATCAATAGCGCTCTGCACCTTGCCAAGATTGATCTCGGCAAAGTTCTTCGAGAACGGATTTTTGAAGCCACGTTTCGGCAACCGGCGATAAAGAGGCATCTGGCCACCTTCAAAGCCAAGCAGCGAGACGCCACTACGGGATTTCTGTCCCTTGTGTCCGCGACCGGCAGTTTTGCCTGTTCCCGAACCAATACCACGGCCAACCCGCTTACGGTTCCTTGTAGCACCCGGGTTATCACGTAACTCATTGAGTTTCATATTCTTTTCCTTCCGGCTTGCGCCCCTTTTTGTCTATGAACAAAAAGCAACTCGCCTACATTATTTAAGTCTTAACCGACCTCTTCGACGCTGATCAGGTGCTTGACCTTATTGATCATGCCACGGACGGAAGCTGTATCTTCCAGCTCGCGGGTTTTGTGCATCTTGTTGAGCCCGAGCCCTTTAAGGGTTTCACGCTGGTATTTCTGGCGACCGATCGGACTACCGATTTGTGTCACTTTGACAGTACCTTTTTTATCAGCCATCTGCTTGCTCCTTAACGGCTGCAGCGCCTGCTCCACCGCCACGACGGGCAACAATATCACTGACTTTCTTGCCACGACGTGCGGCAACACTGCGCGGTGAGGAGCTGTTTGCCAGCGCCTTGAAAGTGGCCTTGATCATGTTATGGGGATTGGCGCTACCAATTGATTTGGTAACAACATCCTGCACGCCCATCGCTTCAAAGACAGCGCGCATGGGACCACCGGCAATAATACCAGTACCCGGAGGCGCACTACGCAGAACAACCTTGCCAGCGCCGAAATCGCCTTCAACATCATGATGCAAGGTGCGGCCGTCACGCAGCGGCACATGAATCATTTCACGCTTGGCCTGATCGGTAGCCTTACGAATGGCTTCAGGAACCTCGCGGGCCTTACCTGTGCCAAAGCCGACGCGCCCGCTGCCGTCACCGGCAACAACCAGGGCAGCAAAGGAAAAGCGGCGACCGCCTTTAACCACTTTGGCAACGCGGTTGATGTGAACAAGTTTGTCAATCAGTTCGTCTTCACGAGACTGCTCTTCCTTGTTCCTACCACGACCGCGGCCGGGGCGGCGATCATCTCTATTCTGTGTCGGTGTCTGTGCCATATAAATAGCGCTCCTAGAATGACAAGCCGGCTTCGCGAGCCGCTTCAGCCAGGGCTTTTACCCGACCGTGATATTTATAACCGCCGCGGTCGAAGACCACGTCCTTGATGCCAGCCTTGACCGCACGTTCGGCGACAAGCTTGCCAACTTCGATGGCAGCAGTCTTGTCGGCGCCGGTTTTGACCTTGCTCCGTAAATCCTTATCGACGCTCGATGCCGAAGCCAGGGTAACGCCCTGCGTGTCATCGATAATCTGGGCATAGATGTGCTTGCCCGAACGGAATACGGATAAACGCGGGCGGCTTCCGCCTGCACGCCGGATCTGGACGCGATTGCGGCCCTTGCGGCGTTCGAAGAGTTGCTTTGAATGAGCCATGACTTACTTCTTCTTGCCTTCTTTGCGCCGAACGTATTCGTCGGCGTATTTGATGCCTTTGCCCTTGTAGGGTTCTGGCGGGCGATAGGAGCGAATTTCAGCAGCCGTTTGACCGACTTTCTGCTTATCAACGCCTTCGATGGTGATGTGGGTCTGGTCTGGGCATTTGATGCTGATGCCTTCGGGAACAGCGTGGCGAACCTCGTGGCTGAAACCAAGCTGCATAATAAGCTCACTACCCTGAACCTGGGCGCGATAACCAACACCATTGATTTCCAGGTTGCGGGTAAAGCCTTCCGAAACACCAACGACAAGATTGTTGACCACGGCGCGTGCCGTTCCCCACATCTTGCGGGCACGGATAGAAGTACCACGGGGCTTAACCCAGACCTGATTTTCTTCCCGACTGATATCAACATCATCACTTAATGTAAAAGACATCTCACCGAGCTTACCTTTTGCTGTGATTTGCTGCCCAACGATGGCGATATCAACGCCTTCGGGAAGTTCAACAGGATTTTTACCAATTCGAGACATGTGGTTAGCCCTATTCTAAAAGACCTGGCAAAGCACTTCGCCGCCAACATTGGCGTCGCGTGCTTCAGCATCGGACATAACGCCGCGTGGTGTCGAAAGGATCGAGATACCAAGCCCGTTATATACACGGGTCAAGTCCTTGATCTTCGAATAAACGCGGCAACCTGGGGTCGACACTCGAGAAATCTCGCGGATCACGGGGTCACCCTCGTGATACTTAAGCTCGATTGTCAGTTCATTGATTCCGGGGCGAATTTCTTCCTGGCTGAAGCCGCGGATGAAACCCTCACGCTTGAGGACTTCAAGCACGTTAGAGCGCAGCTTGGAAGCTGGTGCCATAACGGTGCTTTTACGGGCCTGTTGGCCATTTCGGATACGCGTAAGCATATCACCCAAGGGATCGGTCATAGACATATTCGTACCTCTCCTACCAGCTCGACTTAACCATGCCGGGAATTTGACCGGTGGATGCTAAATCACGAAGGGCAATACGCGAAAGCTTGAACTTGCGATAATTGCCACGGGGACGGCCGCTCAATTGACAGCGCAGGCGTTGCCTTACAGGCGATGCATTACGCGGAATTTCGGCCAGTTTCAAACGGGCTTCGAAACGCTCTTCCAGGGACAGGCTCGAGTCCTTGGCTAGTGCTTTCAGGGAAGCGCGACGGGAAGCAAACTTGGCTGCCAGCCTTTCACGCTTCTTGTTCCTCTCAACAACGCTTTTCTTAGCCATTACTTGTTCTCTCCGGTTGCTTCACCTTTGAACGGCAGATCAAAGCCCCTGAGCAGGGATCTTGCTTCGTCGTCGCTCTTGGCGGTTGTGCAGATTATGATGTCCATACCGCGAACCCGATCGACCTTGTCATAATCAATCTCGGGAAAAATGATCTGTTCCTTGACGCCCATGGCGTAATTGCCATTCCCATCAAAGCTTTTACCATTCAATCCACGGAAATCACGGACACGGGGCAACGCGATGTTGACCAACCGGTCCAGGAATTCGTACATGCGCTCATTGCGCAGCGTCACCTTGCAGCCAACGGTCATGCCATCGCGCAACTTGTAGGTGGCGATAGACTTCTTGGCTATGGTGGCGACCGGCTTCTGACCACTGATCAAAGCCATGTCTGCAAGGGCGCCATTGATCAGCTTCTTATCCTGGGAAGCTTCACCAACGCCCATGTTAATGACAATCTTTTCCAGTTTAGGAACCTGCATAGAGCTCTTGTACTGGAATTCGTCCTGCAAGGCCGGACGGATCGTCGATTCGTAGTGTTCTTGTAAACGTGCCATTATTACTTACATCCGCTATTTGTCGATGACCTCGCCGGACCGCTTTGCGAAGCGGACCCTGCGGCCATCTTTGAGTACCTTGACGCCTGTTCGCGTCGGTTTACTGTCTTTCGGATCGATTTGAGCCAAATTGGAGATATGGATCGAGGCTTCTTTCTCGACGATCCCACCAGCAGATGCCTGGGTCGGGCGCGTGTGACGCTTGATCATGTTCACACCCTGCACCAAGGCACGGTTCTCCTTCGGGATCGTGCGCAGAACTTCTCCGCTCTTTCCCTTATCTTTGCCGGTACGGACGATGACTTGGTCGCCCTTTTTCATTCGCATTTTCTGAGCCATTTTCAGAGTCACCTAATCAAAGAACTTCCGGTGCCAAAGAAATAATCTTCATATATTTCTTGGCGCGCAATTCACGGGTCACCGGGCCGAAAATACGGGTGCCGATGGGTTCACCCTGCTTGTTGATAAGCACGGCAGCATTATTGTCGAAGCGGATGGTCGTACCGTCTTCGCGATTGATATCCTTGGCTGTGCGAACGACGACAGCCTGCACCACGTCGCCCTTTTTGACGCGACCGCGGGGAATTGCCTCTTTGATAGAGACAACAATGACATCGCCGACGGAAGCATATCGGCGCTTTGAGCCACCGAGCACCTTGATGCACTGGACTCGACGGGCGCCGGAGTTGTCGGCAACAGCCAAGTTTGTTTCCACTTGGATCATTTTCTCATTCCTCTATGCGTTCACTCAAAAGACCACTGCTTTTAAGCGGTCTCGGTGACGACTTCCCATGTCTTGCGCTTCGAAATCGGACGACATTCGCGGATTTTCACCACATCGCCAATTTTGACCACGTTGTTTTCATCATGCGCCGCATACTTTTTCGAGCGACGAATAAATTTCTTGTAGAGCGGGTGCTTGAACCGACGTTCGACCTTGACGGTCACGGTCTTGTCCATTTTGTCGCTAACCACGACTCCTTGCAGTATTCGCTTGGGCATCTGTCGTTACCTCAATTCTTACGAAGCGGTCTTGGCAGCGTTATCACGCTCGCCAAGAATGGTTTTAATACGCGCAATGCCACGGCTTACCTGGCGACATCTTGCAGTGTTCTCCAACTGGCCGCTGGCGGCCTGGAAGCGAAGATTGAAGGACTCCTTGCGAAGGCCAATCAGTTCATCTTTCAACTGATCATCGGAATTGGCGCGCAAATCTGCGGGTTTCATACCTTTGCTCATGGTCCTACTCCTCTTCGCCAAGGCGCGTTACGAAACGCGTGCTCAATGGCAATTTAGCGGCGGCAAGCTCGAAAGCCTTTTTAGCGACGGCCATGGGAACGCCATCAACCTCAAACATGATGCGGCCAGGCTTAACCCGGGCTGCCCAGAATTCAACCGAACCCTTACCCTTACCCTGACGAACTTCAGGCGGCTTCTTTGAAACCGGAACATCAGGGAAAATCCTGATCCAGACACGACCGGCACGCTTCATGTGACGGGTCATGGCACGACGGGCGGCTTCGATCTGACGCGCGGTAACACGTTCGGGCGATGTCGCCTTCAGGCCGTAAGCGCCGAAATTAAGCTCGGTACCACCTTTTGCATTCCCATGAATGCGGCCTTTGTGGGCCTTGCGATATTTTGTACGTTTTGGACTTAGCATCGTTTTGCTTCCGCTTAACTCTTAAACATGGCCGCCTTAGCGAGCCGGCTGAGATTCAATAACCTGTTTTTCCATGGCCATTGGATCGTGGGTCATAATTTCACCCTTGTAGATCCAAACCTTGACGCCGCAAGCGCCATACGTGGTGCGCGCGGTAGCCGTGCCGTAATCGATATGGGCGCGGAACGTGTGCAACGGCACGCGACCTTCGTGGTACCAGACGTCGCGGGCGATTTCAGCACCACCCAAACGACCGGAACAATAAATGCGAATGCCTTCAGCGCCCAGACGCATGGCCGACTGGACGACCCGCTTCATGGCGCGGCGGACAGAAACACGACGTTCCATCTGCTGGGCAACGTTGGCGGCGACAAGCTGGGCATCGATTTCAGGCTTGCGGATTTCAACGATGTTGACATGCACTTCCGAGCCGGTCAGCTTCGAGATATCACGACGCAGGATTTCGATATCAGCGCCCTTCTTTCCAATAATGACACCGGGACGAGCCGTATGAACGGTAATTCTGGCCTTTTTGGCCGGGCGTTCGATGACAACCTTTGAAACACCGGCCTGTGCCAGACGTTCCATCAAATACTTGCGAATGCTTAAGTCTTCATGCAGGAATTCTGCATAGTTGTCTTCAGCATACCAACGAGAATCCCAGGTACGAATAATTCCCAGCCTGAGGCTGATCGGGTTTACTTTTTGACCCATTTAGACGGTCTCCTCACGCTCGCGCACAATGACGCGCAAATTGCTGAAGGGTTTAAGAATTTTACCGGTACGGCCACGAGCGCGGGCCCTCCAGCGTTTCATAACCATGGTCCGGCCAACGCTGGCCTCGGCGACAAAAAGCCTGTCGACATCAAGGTCATGGTTGTTTTCGGCGTTTGCGATTGCCGATTCGAGAACTTTCTTCACATCACCGGCGATGCGGCGTTTGGAGAACTGAAGTTCAGCCATTGCCGCTTCGCAATTCATGCCGCGGATCTGTGATGCAACCAGATTCAATTTCTGGGCGCTGACCCGCATGTGCTTGGAATAAGCCATCGCTTCGTTATCGGCATAAGGCCGAGGTGCAGATTTCTTACCCATGACTAGACCCTCCTCGCCTTCTTGTCGGCGGTGTGACCAAGGTAGGTGCGGGTCGGTGAGAACTCGCCCATCTTGTGACCAATCATGTCTTCGGTAATCAGAACCGGAATAAACTTGCGGCCGTTGTAGACGCCGAAGGTCAATCCAACGAACTGCGGCAGTATCGTGGAACGGCGCGACCAGGTTTTAATAACCTCGTTACGGCCACTGGCGCGACTGGTTTCTGCTTTTTTAAGAAGGTATCCGTCTACAAACGGACCTTTCCAAATGGAACGAGCCAAAACGGCCTCCTACTTCTTGCTGCGACGGCGACGCATAATCAGGCGATCCGTCTTTTTGTTGCTACGTGTACGTTTGCCTTTGGTCGGCTTGCCCCAGGGGGTCACCGGATGACGACCACCAGATGTCCGGCCTTCACCACCACCATGTGGGTGATCGATCGGGTTCATGGCGACACCGCGGACAGACGGGCGTTTGCCAAGCCAACGGTTACGCCCGGCCTTGCCGAGTTTGATGTTCTGTTGATCCGGGTTGGACACGGCACCGATGGTGGCCATGCATTCACCGCGAACCATACGCAGTTCACCTGAGCTGAGGCGAAGCTGGGCGTAGCCCTGATCCTTACCAATCAGCTGCACGTAAGTACCTGCAGAGCGCGCGATCTGCGCTCCTTTGCCAGGTTTCATCTCGACGTTGTGAATGATCGTTCCAACAGGGATATTCTTCAGGGGCATGGCGTTGCCGGGTTTAATATCAACCTGTTCGCCGGAAATAACCTTGTCACCAACAGCCAGACGCTGCGGCGCAATGATGTAAGCGCGCTCACCATCTTCGTAATTGATCAGGGCGATAAAGGCCGTGCGGTTAGGATCGTATTCCAGCCGTTCAACGGTGCCGACGACATCAAGCTTGTTGCGCTTGAAGTCAATAATCCGGTAGCGGCGCTTATGCCCGCCACCACGACGACGGGCGGTGATGCGACCAGTGTTGTTGCGGCCACCCTTCTTGCGAAGGCCTTCGGTCAGCGCCTTTTCGGGCTTGCCCTTCCACAGACCTTCACGGCTGACGAGGACTAAACCACGGCGGCCAGGTGTTGTCGGTTTAAATTGTTTGAGTGCCATTAGACTTTAAACCCCCGTCGAAACATCAATGGACTGACCTTCGGCCAGCGTAATGATGGCTTTCTTGGTGTCGATCCGTTTGCCGGCACGACCACGAAACTTTTTGGTCTTGCCCTTGGCAATAAGTGTGTTCACTGCCGTCACGTTGACCTTGAACAGGTCTTCGACGGCGGCCTTGATTTCAGGCTTGCTTGCATCCATGGGGACGCGGAAGCTGACCTGGTTGAATTCCGAAAGCAGGGTCGACTTTTCCGTAATGATCGGTGCGCGAAGCAATTCAAACTTGCGCTCCGGGCTCGGGGTCGCCTTGCCGTTGTATTTGCTGAGGCTCATTTCAAACGCTCCACAAGCTTTTCAATGGCATCCTTGGTCAGCACCAGTGTGTCGCTGCGCAAGATGTCATATACGTTAGCGCCCTGGCTTGGCAGGACGTCCAAACCCATGATGTTTCTGGCGGCGAGCTGGAAGTTGTTGTCCAGTTCGGGGCCATCAATAACCAGGGCTTTACCCCAGCCGAGTTTGCCAAGATTTTTAATCAGGTCGGCGGTCTTCGGATTCTTCATCTTGGCATTTTCGAGGACAACCAGTTTGCCTTCGGCCTGTTTCGATGACAGGGCAGATTTCAATGCCAGCCTGCGAACCTTTTTCTGCAGACCAAAGCCGTGATCCCGGACGTGCGGGCCAAAAACAACACCGCCGCCACGAAGCTGCGGGGCGCGCTTGGAACCCTGACGCGCATGACCGGTGCCCTTCTGCTTGAAGGGTTTGGCCGTGGTTCCCTGGACTTCCGAACGGGTCTTGACCTTGTGATTGCCGCCACGGCGCTTGGCAAGCTGCCAATTGACGTAGCGCGACATAAGGTCGGCACGAACCGCTGTACCGAATACAGCTTCGTCAAGGTCGACAGAGCCGACCTTTTTGTTCTCTAAACTGATGACGTCGCACTTCATAGCTTATTCTTCCTTCGTCTCGGCATCTTCAGCCGGAGCTTCCTCAGCCGGGGTCTCTTCAGCCGGAGCTTCGACAACCGCTTCTGTAGCAACTGCTTCTTCGGCCACGATTTCTTCAACCGCGACTTCTTCGATTACTTCTTCATCAACCGGTGTTTCACCACCAACCAGAGCCGCCGGGAAAGGCAACTCAAGGGTATTGGTACGCTTGACCGAGTCAAAAATACGGACATAACCGCCCTTGGAGCCAGGCACGGCGCCTTTAATCAGGATCAGGCCGCGTTCGCTATCGGTGGAAACAACTTCCAGATTTTGAGTGGTAACCTGAACAGAGCCCATATGACCGGCCATCTTCTTGCCCTTGAACACACGCCCGGGGTCCTGACACTGGCCGGTTGAACCGTGTGAACGGTGCGAAATCGAAACACCATGGGAAGCACGAAGACCGCCAAAATTATGGCGCTTCATGGCGCCGGCAAAACCTTTACCGATTGTGGTTCCTGAAACATCGACATATTGTCCGGCAACGAAGTGAGCGGCGGAAAGTTCAGCGCCGACGTCAACCATCGCATCTGCGGGAATGCGGAATTCTTCAAGGCGCCTTTTCGGCTCGACCTTGGCTGCGGCAAAATGACCACGCATCGCCTTTGATACCCGCTTGACCTTGGCAGCGCCAACGCCGAGCTGGATCGCGGAATAGCCGTCTTTTTCTTCGGTGCGCTGTGAAACAACCTGGCAGTTGTCGACTTTCAGCACGGTGACGGGGATGTGACGTCCGTCATCGGCGAAAACACGCGACATACCAACTTTTTGCGCGATAAGACCTGTACGCATAGCTTAAGTCCCTAATCCCTGGCTTAAAGTTTAATCTCGACGTCGACACCAGCAGCAAGGTCGAGCTTCATCAGCGCGTCCACTGTTTGCGGTGTCGGATCGATAATATCCAGTACCCGCTTGTGGGTACGAATTTCGAACTGCTCACGTGACTTCTTGTCGATGAAGGGTGAACGCAGAACCGTGAATTTCTCAATACGTGTCGGCAGCGGGATCGGTCCGCGAACATCAGCACCTGTCCTTTTTGCCGTATTGATGATCTCGCCAGCAGATTGATCGAGAACGCGGTGATCAAATGCCTTCAAGCGGATACGAATATTCTGATGTTCCATCGTTAAAGCCCTATTTATTCGACAATTGAAGCGACGACGCCAGCACCGACGGTCCGGCCACCTTCGCGAATAGCGAAGCGCAGAC
>JACKQG010001285.1_pt1 | contig 35132 bp, 26 predicted proteins | sample 8237621 | NCBI WGS metagenome assembly JACKQG01 (sample SAMN15677084, study PRJNA649215) | marine metagenome | biome: marine; feature: Black Sea; material: saline water; isolation source: suspended particulate matter (SPM) from the Black Sea western gyre | collected 2013-06-09/2013-06-10 | depth...
GGACAGCGTATCAACGAACGGGGCTAGAAAAGGGTTAGAATTAAGCGTTTGCGGAGTTGGACAGGTTACAGTGCGCGGGGCAGGCAGGGCTTCTTTCGCTCCTTCTTACGCGGGTCACGGGAGAGGTGGCCGGCGTCCTTGAGCGGTTGCCGCAGTTCGCCGTTGTGCTTCTCGAGCGCGCGCGCGATGCCGAGGCGAACCGCACCGGCCTGGCCGGCGATGCCGCCCCCGGCGACTTTTACGCGGACATCGGCCTTCTCGTTCATCTCGACGGTCTCAAGTGGCTCGACGGCGAGTGAGCGCTGGTTCTCGACGGTGAAGTAATCCTCCACGTCACGCCCGTTGACGGTGACCTTGCCGGAGCCGTTGGCCGACAGGCGCACACGGGCCACCGCAGTCTTGCGGCGGCCGGTTCCCAAAAATTCCTCGGTAGTTGCCATGTAAAAAATCTGTGTCAGGCCAATTCGAGCGCGGCCGGGGCCTGCGCCTTGTGCGGGTGCTCCGGCCCGGCGTACACCTTGAGTTTCTTGAAAATCTGCCGTCCAAGCCGGTTGCGGGGGATCATGCCCCGCACGGCCCGCTCGACGAGCCGCTCCGGGTGCTTGGCCCGGACATCCGCCGGGGTGAACCGCTTCTGGCCACCGCGCCAGCCGGAGAAGGTGGTCATTACTTTTTCGGTTTCCTTCTTGCCAGTCAACATGACCTTCTCCGCGTTGATGACCACGACAAAGTCGCCGGTGTCGAGGTGCGGCGTGAAGGTGGGCTTGTTCTTGCCGCGCAACAGGTCAGCCGCCTTGGTGGCGATTTTTCCCAGCACGGCACCGTCAGCGTCGATCAAGTGCCACTTGCGCGGCTGCTCGTCAACGGCACGGTTCAGCTTGTCGATCTTTGGCAAATAGGTCTTCATTCAGAATCCCCCGGAAGCAAAGGGGCGGGAACAGTAGCAAAAAGAAAAAGCGAGTCAACACGTAGTTTGAATAAAAAAACCGGCATTTTGGGCCGGTTTTCTCGGGAAAGTGCATCCCCGAGTTGACTCGGGGGCATTCATGCCTATTTTTTGCCGCCTCTGGAATCTTGAGCATTGAACCGTTAAAAACTGGGCGCCGGCTCTTTCTGCTGATGCTCACCACGCTGGTGACGGTGCCGTACCGGGCGTTGGCCAAGCGCTTGGGCAAGGGGCCGCTTGTTTACCTGACCTGGCGCTCCGACCCCTCCTCGACCCTCGTGGTCAACTGGATGGACGGCGACGCTCGCAGCAATGACTATGTGATGTACCGCCGCTTGGCCGCACCGGCCGGGAGCCGGTGGACATTGGCCCGCGGGTTCAAACACCTGATGGCCGACCAGAAGAAACGGATCGTCCACCACGTAGAGCTGCAGGGGTTGCAGCCCGACACAGAGTATGTCTTCACGATCCGCTCGGAGACGCCGGCCCGTGGCGGGCGGTATTTCAAGTTTCGCACGCTGCCCCGCACGTTGCCGGCACAGTTCCGATTCGTGACCGGCGGCGACATGATGCACAATCGCAACTACCTCGACGCGATGAACCAGCGCGCCGCACAGCTTAACCCGTGGTTTGCGTTGTTGGGCGGCGACCTGGCCTATGCCAATGGCAGTTCCAATGAGGTGGCCAAGTGGGATGACTGGCTGGAGTCGTGGATGCTCAACAGCGTGCGTCAGTCGGACGGCTGCCTGATTCCGATGGTCGTCGCGATCGGTAACCACGAGGTCGCCGGTGGCACCGGCAAAAAGCCGAAGGACGCCAAATATTTTTACAGCCTGTTTCCACTGCCGGCCAAGCGCAGTTTTTACGCGATGGACTTTGGCGACTATCTGAGCCTGATCGTGCTCGACTCCGACCACACCGAGCGGGTGGAGGGGGAGCAGGCGGCATGGCTCGGTCAGGCCTTGGCCAAGCGCGCGGGCAAGGTGCCGTTCATCTTTCCGTGCTACCACAAGCCCGCCTACGGCACGGCCAAGCCGCCCAGCGGCACGGACGATTCATCCAAGGATCCGCTGGCGCAGAAGATTATCAAAAACTGGTGTCCGTTGTTCGATAAATATCGTGTCACGGCTGTTTTCGAGAATGACCATCACAGTTACAAGCGCACCCGCCGGCTTCGAGCCAACAAGGTGGACGAGAAAAACGGCATCCTTTACCTCGGCGACGGCTGCTGGGGAGTCGATACCCGCGCGGTGCCCAAGCCGGGCGCGTTGTGGTACCTGGCCAAGGCGGAGAGCAAGCGGCACCTTATCTGTGTCACGCTTCAAGACGGGAAACCGTCCTACACCGCCTACGAGGCGGACGGGAAAGTGATTGATCAGTACGGCTGATTCGATAAGCTGCCGGGCGTCTTAACTGTAACTTTTTTATGCCCGTTTACACATACGAAACCATACCGCGAAAGCCGGGACAGCGAGTGCGGCGCTTTGAGGTCGAGCAACGCATGAGCGACGATCCGCTGAAAAAGGACCCCAAGACCGGCCTGCCGGTGAAGCGCGTCATCACCGGCGGCTCCGGCACCATTTTTGGCGGGTTGAGCGTGATGGCGATGAACCGTAGGAAGGGCAAATAAAGCAACAGACATGAGATTGAAACCGTTTGCGCTGACTGCGCTGGCTCTCGTGGCAGCGGCCGGGACCGGCTGGGAGGGGAACGCTGAAACGCTGTTCGAGAGCGGGGCCAAGTGGAGTTACTACAAGGGCAACGACCATCCCTCCGGCGGTGACCTGGAGTGGACCGAGCCGGACTTCGACGACAGCGATTGGCCCATTGGCGACACACCGGTCCGTTACGGCGACGGCAACGGCGGCACGGTGCTGGCCGACATGCGCAACACCTACTCCACGGTCTTCTTTCGCCGCCCGTTCAACGTGGCCAAGGCGGCGCAGGTTTCCGCGCTCGACCTGCTGGTGAATTACGACGACGGGTTCATGGTCTGGATCAACGGCGAGCCGGTGCTCGACGTTGGCGGCTCGGCGGATTTGTCGCACGACTCGTTCGCGAGCGTCGGCCATGAGTCCGGCAACTTCGAGACGTTCGCCCTGGCCAACCCCGCGCAATATCTTGTCGACGGCGAAAACCTGATCGCGGTCATGGGCTTCAACATCAACCTCACCAGCAGCGACTTCATGATGGATGCCGAGCTGCGCAGTTACCGGCCGGACAAGTCGCCGCCGAACGTGGCATCGATCGATCCGCCGCCCGGCAACGTCAGCCTGCTGCGCGAGATCACGATTCGTTTTGATGAGGAGGTCACCGGGGTGGACGCCGACGACCTCTGGCTCAACGGCGACCCTGCGGTGAATCTGCGCGGTGCCAAAACGAAGTGGACGTTCACCTTTGCGCCGGGCGACTTTGGCGAGGCGACGTTGTCGTGGAACCCGGATCACGGCATCGCCGACACGGCCCGTCCACCCAACCGGATGGATGCCGCCGCTGCGGCGGCGACGCACCGCTACCGGATCGTCGATGACATGCCGCCCACGCTGGCCACCATCCTGCCACCGCCGGGCAGCACGGTGCGAGGGCTGAGCCGCGTGCGCCTGTTTTTCAGCGAACCAATCCGCGGGCTCGAGGCTGCGGATCTGCGGGTGAACGGCCAAGCGCCGGCATCGATCGCCGGCGTGGCCAGCGGGCCGTGGCAGATCGAGTTTCCCCCGGTCGAGAACGGCCTCGTAACGATCGCCTGGGTGGGGGATCACGGTGTGACTGACCATGCGGCGGAGCCGAACGAGCTCGCTGCGGAGGGCTGGCATTACAATGTCGACGCCGATCACGACTTTGGCCAAGTGGTCATCAACGAGTTTCTCGCGGCCAACCGCGACGGGCTGAAGGATGACGACGGCGAGGCCGGGGATTGGATCGAGCTGCGAAACGACGGCAGCGCCACGGTCAATCTCGACGGATGGTCGCTGAGCGATGACGAAACCAAGCCGGGCAAATGGATGTTCCCCGCCGTGACCCTCCGGCCAAGCGCAACGCTGGTCGTGCATGCCACCGGCAAAAACCGCCGCGCGCTTGGCCAAGCGCTGCACACGAATTTCAAGCTCGGCGTCGAGGGCGAATACCTTGGCCTGTTCAGCCCGGAACTGCCGCGCCACGTCGCCGACGAGATCGCGCCGGCGTATCCCGAGCAGCGCGGCGACATCTCGTACGGCCGCTTGGCCAAGGGCGAGTGGGGCTGGCTCGAGACGCCGACGCCGGGCACGGCCAACCGCGGCAAGACGATCCGCGGGCTGCTCGCGCCGCCGGAGTTCAGCGCGCAGCGGGGCGTTTACGATGCGCAGTTCCGCGTGCACCTCACCACCGACGAGCCGGGCGCGGTGATTCGCTACACGACCGACTACTCCGAGCCGACCGCGACCAAGGGCAAGGTTTACTCCGCGCCGCTGCCGGTTCGGCGGACGACCGTGCTGCGGGCGGCGGTGTTCAAGAGCGGCATGCTGCCGTCGCGCGTGGTGACGCACACTTATGCCTACAACCTCAGCAAGGCGGTGACGTCGCTGCCGATGATGTCCCTCGTTACGGAGAACTCCAACCTGCGGGGCAACACCGGAATCATGGAGACCAATCCGCGCAACACGACCAAGCGCGGCATCGCCTGGGAGCGCCCGGTCTCGATGGAGCTGATCTACCCCGACACCGGCGAGACGCTGCAGGCCAACGCCGGGTTGCGCGTGCAGGGCGGCAACTACATCCGCGGGCGTTACAACCCGAACGCCGGGCCGCCCTCCGGGAAGTACTCCTTCCGGCTGTACTTCCGCGGCGACTACGGGCCGGGCCGGCTGCGGCACCCGGTTTTTCCGGAGCTGCAGGTGGAGGACTTCAATCACATTGTGCTGCGGGCCGGGATGAACGACCACTCGAACCCGTTCGTCGTTGACGAGCTGGTGCGGCGGCTCTCGGCGGACATGGGGCAGGTTTCCGCGCGCGGCACCTTCATGAACCTGTATCTCAACGGCAAAAACAAGGGCTACTACAACCCGACCGAGCGCATCGACAGCGACTTTCTCAACTCGTGGAACGGCAGCGAGTCGGAGTGGGACATTATCGCGCAGTTCGGTGAACTGCGCGAGGGCGACACGGTGAGTTGGAACCAGCTCAAGAGCGCCCTGCTGAAGAACCTCTCCGTCCCGCAAAACTATGCGGCAGTCGAGCGCCTGCTCGATGTCGACAACTTCATTGACTACATCATGCTCAACGTCTACGCCAACACCGGGGACTGGCCGCACAACAACTGGCGCGCCGCCCGCGAACGCGTGCCCGGCGCGAAATGGCGCTTCCTCGTGTGGGACGCCGAGTGGTCGTTCGGCAACAACGGCCGCAGCGTCACCGGCAACAACCTCACCAGCGGTCCGCTGGCCGGTGGCTCGGACATCGCCCGGTTTTACCGGTCGCTGCAGAAGAACCCCGAGTTCCGAATGCGCTTCGCCGACCGCGTGCAGATCCACTACTTCAACGGCGGCGCATTGACAGACGAGAACGTGCTGCGCCGTTTCCTCGAAATGAAGGAGGAGATGTCCGGCGTGATCCGGAACATGAACTCGACCGTCGAGCGAACCTGGGTGCCGCGCCGCCGGGCCATCGTCATGAGCCAGATGGCGTCGCAGAACATCCAGGCATCCGACAACGCACCGCAGTTCGGCCAGGACGGCGGCGCGGTCCCGGCCGGCTACCGCCTCAAGCTGAGCGCGCCGGAGGGCGAGATTTACTACACGCTCAACGGCACCGATCCGCGCCGCCCGGGGGAGGTGGCCGAGACCGGCAAAACCATCCTCGCCGGCGACGCCGAAAAATGGGTGCTGGTGCCGTCCGAGGACAATGGCGGCAACGCACTCGCCAACAGGTGGCACGGCGGCAGGGAGCCGTTTGACCACGACGACTGGGACTCTGGAAACGACGGCGTCGGCTATGATGAAACTGCCGACTACGACCCGCACATCGGTCTCGACGTGGACGCCGAGATGAACGACATCAACCAGTCGGTGTTCGTGCGCATCCCGTTCACGGTGTCGGCGGCGGACCGGAAAAAGTCCAACTTCATGGTGCTCCGCATGAAATACGACGACGGCTTTGTCGCTTACCTCAACGGCACCCGCATCGCCAGCGCCAACGCCGCGACCGACCCGGCCTGGAACGCCGGTGCCACCGGCCAGCACGACGACGCCTCGGCGGTGACGTGGGTTAGCTTCGACGCCGGCAAGCACATCAACAAGCTGAAGACCGGGAACAATATTCTCGCCATTCACGGCCTCAACGCCGGTCTCGGCAGCTCCGATATGCTCATCAACGCCGAGTTGGCGTTGGGCCAGCGCACCGGTGCCGAGATTGCCGAAGGCGTGCTCAAGTACACATCCCTGGTCAAGATTACGGCCGACACCACCCTCCGCGCCCGCACGATGCACAACGGCCAATGGAGCGCGCTGGTCGAGCGCTCGTTCCAGGCCGGGCGCGCCGGGTCGCCGCTGCGCTTCACCGAGATCATGTACAACCCGCCCGGCGGCAGCGAGTATGAGTTCGTCGAGTTGCACAACAGCGGCACGTTCGAGGAATCGCTCGGCTGGCACCGGTTCGATGGCATTGACTTCACGTTTCCCGGCGATGCCGTCATCGGCCCCGGCGAGTATCTCGTGCTGGCGTCCGACAACGATCCCGACGCATTCAAGCTGCGCTATCCCGGCCTGGCCGTGCACGGCTGGTACCGGGGCAGCCTGTCGAACAACGGCGAGCGCTTGGCCCTGCTCGACGTCCGGTGGCGGCGCGTAGTCGAGGTGGACTACAGCGACCGCGGCGCCTGGCCAAGCTCGGCCGACGGCGACGGCCATTCGCTCGAGTTGATCGATCTGCTGGCCGATCCCGGCGCGGCGTCGAACTGGCGCGACAGCGCAGCCAAGGCCGGCTCGCCCGGCCAAGCTGGCGTCGGTGCCGCCGAGCCACCGGTCATTATCAGCGAGGTGCACGTGCAGTCGCCGCTCTCGGCCGAGCCGGATTTTGTCGAGCTGCGCAACCTTGGCCAAGCGGTGGTCGATCTCTCCGGCTGGACGCTGCGCGACGGTGGCGGCAACACGTTTGAATTTCCCGGCGGCACCGCGCTTGGCCAGGCGGGACTGCTCGGCATCTGGTGCGGCGAAGGCGGGGGCGCCGGGTTGCGCGCCGGCTTTGGCCTTGGCCAAGCGGGCGACTCGGTGGCGTTATTCAATGCCGACGGCCACCGTGTCGATGCCGTGACATTCGGTGCCATTGGCTCGTCGATCGTCCAAACGGCCAATGGCTGGACGACCGCCAAGCCGACCTTTGGCCAGCCAAACCAACCTGTCCAACCGGCGAGCCTGACGAAGCTCGTCATCAACGAGTGGCTCGCCGACCCGGCGGAGGGCGGGCGCGACTGGCTGGAGTTGTACAACCCGGACGCCAACGCCCCGGCGCTCGTCACCGGCCTGCACATTCGGGTGGGGCAACAGGTCGGCGGATTGCATGCCATCGCCACCATCCCGCCTCGCGGCCACATGCGCGTCTGGCTCGACACCCGCTCCGGCCCGGGCCATGTCGATCTTTCCCTGCCGACCGGCGGCACCACGCTCACGCTGATCACGCCCGAGGGGGTCGAGTTCGCGACGATGGATTATAAACAGCAGCGAACCGGCGTGTCGGAAGGCCGCCGGCCCGACGGCAGCAGCCAGATGGTGAAATTCACCCGGGGCGCCACGCCCGGCGCACCCAACATCATCCCGTCGTACAGTGGCCCGCGGTTCAACGAGGTGCTGGCGTTTAACCGGCAGGGCGTGTCCGACTGGGTCGAGTTGTACAACGACACCGGGGCAACCGTCTCGCTGGACGGCGCCAGCCTATCACGGCGTGACAATGGCGCGGGCGACTGGATGTTCCCCGGTGGTACAACGATCCGGAATGGAGGATATCTCGTGGTGCGGTTTGATGGCAGCCGGTCGGCCGGGAATGACAATACCGGCGTTTCGCTCCCGGCCGAGGGCGGCGGCGTCTACCTGTTCGATCCTGACGGCTTTCTCGCCCACTCGGTCGAGTACGGTTTTCAGGTGGCCGACCAGCCGATTGGCATGAGCGGGGGTCGTTGGAAGTTGCTGACCATTCAGACCCCAGGCAAGGCGAACGCCGCTGCGGTCGCGCTGGGCAACCCAATCGATGTCGTCTTCAACGAATGGATGGCGAGACCACGCTCCGGTGCGGACTGGTTCGAGTTGTTCAACCCGGAAACCAAGCCGGTCGACATCGGCGGCATGACCCTCTCCGACGATCCCACGGCGATGGGCCGCGCCAAATTCACCGTGCCGGATCACACATTCATCCCGGCGCGGGGCTGGGTGCGGTGGCTGGCCGACGGCGCATCCGGGCCGGGCCACGTCAATTTCAACCTGCGCGGCCACGGCGAGCTGCTGCGGCTCTATGGCAGTCAGCGCAGCGCGGTCGACGAGGTCGAGATTTTCAACGCGGCCGAGGGCGTCTCGCGCGGGCGGCTGCCGGACGGTACAACGGCGCTGAACGATTTCCCGCTCACCCCCACGCCGGGTCGCGGCAATTACCTGCCCCTCGCGGACATCGTGATCAACGAGGTGCTGTCGCACACGGACGCGCCGCTCGAGGACGCCATCGAGCTGCACAACACCGGCGAGTCGCCGGTGGAGATCGGCGGCTGGCGGCTGGGCGATGCGTTCGAGTCGCCCACGCAGTTTATTATTCCCGATGACACGACGTTGGCGGCGGGCGGCTACAGGGTGTTTTACGAGGGCGATTTCAACCGGGGCGGCAACGGGTTCAGCCTCAACTCCGCGCACGGCGACACGGTTCACCTCGCGGCAGTCAACGCGGCCGGCAAGCCAAGCGGCTTCCGCGCCGTGCAGCCGGTTCCGCCCACGGCCAACGGCGTCTCCGTCGGCCGCGTGACGATTGGCTCCGGCACCCATTTTGTGCCGTTGGCCAGGCGGACTTTCGGCGTCGATGCCCCCGGGTCGGTGGCGGCCTTCCGCGCGGGCGCGGGCGCGGCCAACGCCGGCCCACTGGTCGGCCCGGTCGTCATCAGCGAGATCATGTACGAGGGCCAACCGGACGTCGCCGGGCTTGGCCAAGCGCAGCTCGAGTTCGTCGAGTTGCACAACCTCAGCGATCAGGTCGTGCCGCTGTTCAATCCGCTTGAGCCGCAGAACACGTGGCGGCTGCGCGGTGGCGTGCGGCTGGAAATCCCGTTGAACACGATCGTGCCGCCCGGCGGTTACCTGCTGCTCGCCGGGTTCGATCCCGTCGCCGAGCCGGCGGTCGCGTCGCGCTTTCGCGGGCATTACGGCGTGCCAAGCGGTGTGCCAATCATCGGGCCGTTCGACGGCCGCTTGGCCAACGGCGGCGAGACGGTGCGACTGCTCCGGCCCGACAATACCCAGGGCCTCGGCCAAGAGGACGCCGGGTTCGTTCCGTACCTGCCAATGGAGGCCATCTCCTACGACAACCGCGAACCTTGGCCAAGCGACGCCGACGGCACCGGGCTTTCGCTGCAACGCAAAGCGGCGGATCAGTTCGGCAACGAGCCGGGCAACTGGCTCGCCGCCGCGCCGACCGCCGGCCGGGCCAACGCCAGCCCCGAGGCCGGCGACCGCGACGCCGACGGCATGGACGACGCGTGGGAAGTGGCGCACAAGCTCGACCCGGCTGACGCCACCGATGCGGCAACCGATGCCGACAATGACGGCGTGACCAACCTCGGCGAGTTCCTCAGCGGCACCGACCCGAAGGATCCCAAGAGCCGTTTTCTCATCGAGTCGATTGGGGTGAGCGGCGGTCGCGTGACACTCTCCGTGCATGTGTCGCCGGGCCACCGTTACCGCGTGGAGTTTTCAGGCGAAGTGAACACCGGCTGGGCCAAGCTGGCCGAGTTCACCAGCGACGCCGGCCAGCGCGTGGCCGAGGTCGAGAGCAACGCCCCGCTTGGCCAAGCCCAATTCTATCGGATTCGGCTGATCGAGTGAGCAGACAACCGCTTGGCCCCAAGTGGCTTCAGGCCAGTGACTTGGCTGCGTCGGCAATCGCGCCGGAGGTCAGGCCGAAATGTTCCCACACCTCTGCATGTCCCTCGGACGGGGCGATGCGCGGATCGACGATGCCGATGTGCTCAGTCTTTGCGCCCGAACGGCTCGCGGCGGAGAGCACCAAGCCGGCGAACCCGCGAACGCCGGTGTTGCGCGTGCCGATGATGCCGTCCTCCACCGTCACGACGCCGTCGTATTGCGCGAAGATTCCGTCAAGGAAACCGTCCGGCAACGGCAGACCGTTCACCACGTAAACGTCCGCCGTGCCGCCGAGTTGTTCAGTGGCATCCTGTGCGATGCTGGCGGTGGCGCCCAAGGCAAGAACGGCGATCTTGGCCCCATCATGTTTGCGGAGCGGCGTGACGGCTTCCCACTCGCTGTCGGCGTCGTACAGCGCATTGCCGTTTTCGTCGGAGAGCACGAGCAGGCTGTCGCGCGGGATGGCGACGATGTGTGCGCCATAGCGGGCGCAGGCATCGCGCACGGCGACGAACGCGCCGCGCGCATCGGCCGGCGCGTAAAAGCGGTCGACGTACGGCAGATAACCGATGGCCAGCGTCACCCAGTCGAGGCTCCAGCCGGAGAAATGGTCGCGGCCGGTGCAGGCGCCGACGTGGCTCATGTGCATGATGACGTTGAGCCCCTCGTTGACGCCGTTGAGGTTGCGCTGGTATCGCCACAACTCAAGCCCCTCGCGGGCGATGCCCTCGAAGAACGCCGAGAAGGTTGAGACGACGTTCACCTGTGGTTTGTTGGAACTCATGGCCAAACCGTCGGCGACGAGCAGCGCGGCCTGTTCCTCGATGCTCAGCTCGATCTGGTTTTGCGCAGGGATGTTGGCGCAGGCTTTGCCAAGCTTGGTTGAGGGATTGAGGTCGCAACTCACGACGAACACATCATTCGGGTGCGCCTTGGCCACGGCGAGGTAACCGGCCTCCGATCCGGCTCGCGCGCTGGTCTTTTTGCCGGCGTCCGGCAGGCTGATTTCGGCCAGTTGTGCAGAAGAAAGCGTGAGGTTTTTCGTGCCGGCGGCGGGGCGGGCTTCGGTGATCACCTCGACCTTGGCCGCTGCAGAAATTTCGTCGAACGCAGCCTGCTGCGCGTCGTTCCGGGTGAGCATCGGATTGGCCAGCACCTCGGCCTCATCCCGGCCCTTCATGTGTCCGTCGTGATGCCCTTCGCCACCCGGTAAGTCATTGACCAGCAACAGGCACTCGAGCATCGGGCCGATGTCGCGGTAGCTCATCATCGCGCCCGGCACCCAGATTTCCTGATCCATCGAGACTCCGTTTTTGCCGGTGACCGCCTCGACCTCGGGACCGATGCCAAACCGTTCGGCCAGCCGGTTGAAGTCCACCTTCACGTCGTCGGCGGAGGAGTAGCCGGTCGGGTAAATCATCGTCGGGCGGCCGTCCATCGCGCGGCTGTGTGCCTGCTTGTAGGCTTGGAACATTTCGGCGGTGTCGAACAGCGACTTGGTCTCGATGATCTCGACGCCCATCGCTTCGACGATCGGGCGCGGGTCTTTGTCCATCACGTTTTTGTTCGAGTCGGACAATTGGATGCCGTTGCGCTGCATGACAAACGTCATCGGCAGGTTGCCGATGTCGGCGGCGTTGAAGCCGTTCAGCGCTTGGCCGGAAATCCAGCCGGCGTCGCCACAGTGGCAGACGACCCACGACTTCGGGTTGCGCGCGCGCATGCCCATCGCCTGTCCGGCGGCGACCGGAATCATCACGCCGAGTCGGCCGCCGTTAAGCTGCGTGCCGCCCGGCACCCACGAGACGTGGCCCGGGATGTCGAGCCCGCGCCGGAACCGGTGCACCACCGAGTCGCGATCGAGGAAACCCAGCGCGGCGAGTGACGAATAGTAGCCGATACTGGCGTGGGCGTTCTCGATGGTGTACTGCACCTTGTCGTAATCCGTCGCCGCCAGCGTGAGCATCAGGCTCGGAATCAGGTCGAGGCCACCGCCCAAGTGGTCGAGTTCACCGATTGTGGCCAGCGAGGCCAGCGACGAAATGGAGATGCGCGCCGCCTCGATCTCGAGTGCCTGCAACGTGGCGACCTGTTTGTCGTCGAGTGCGTCGGTGCTGCCGACATCGATCTGCAGCGGCAACACCTGCGAGATGACACTGGGCCGCATATACGTTGAGCCGGCGATCAATTGGTCGTTGCGTTGCTGTTGAGCCTTAACGGCTGCCTCTGAATAGTTACTCATAAAAATGATTTTGGTATGTGGGAAGGGGAAACCCGTCGCTTCAAACAGCGCGGCAATTTAACCACCAATCCCCAAAAATAAAGAAAAATTGGCCAAGCGCTTGGCCAAGCGTTAGCGGTAGAGGAGGTATTTGGAGCGTTGCTGGCGGAAGCGGGCCTCGTCTTTGGCCCACGATCGGACGATCGCCGCGCCGGAGCGGCCGGCGGCGAGGTCGCGCCGGATGGAGTCGGTGCCGTTGACTTTGTCGAACATGTTGAAGCTGCGGCCGCTCTTGACGCGGGTGGCGAAAAGGTCGCGCTTGGCCACGGCGCGGACGGCGTCGAGGATGTGGTAGTTGATCGCCATGAGCGGCGCCGTGGAGCGATTGGTGAACTGGACGCGCACCCCGGAGTAGGTGCGGTTTTTCACGCGACGGCTCTTGAATCGGAGCGGGTCGAAGCGCACGCCGGGCAGTCGGCGGTTGTTGAGGTGACGGGCGACGCCGGTGGCGTCCATCCACGCCGAGGCGACGCACTCGAACGGCATGCCTTCTCCTATGCCGATGCTGAGTCCGCTCCCCGCGCCGAGTTCGCCAAGCACGCCGGTGGAGACGTAGTGGAGTGGCGAGTCGCCGTGCGGGATGTTGGGTGAGGTGGGCACCCAGTTGAGGCCGGTGCCCGTCCATGTCATCGAGCGGGTCCAGCCTTTCATTTTGATGATGGAAATTTTTGGGCGGTGCGTGATCCATCTTTCGCCGCTGATCATGTAGGCCAGTTCGCCGGCGGTCATGCCGTAGACGTACGGGATTTTCCATTGCCCGACGAGTGACTTGTAGCGGGGATTGAGGATGAGTCCCTCGACGCGTTTGCCGCCGAGCGGGTTGGGGCGGTCGAGCACGACGAACTCCACGCCGGCCTTGCCGCACTCCTCCATGCACAATCCCATGGTGCTGATGAACGTGTACGATCGCGCGCCGGTGTCCTGGATGTCGTACACGAGGCAATCGATTTTCTTGAGCATCGCCGGCGTCGGCTTGCGGACTGGGCCGGGGCCGTACAGCGAGTAAATCGGCAGGCCGGTGCGGCGATGGGTGCTGTTGGGGAACTCCTTGCCGGCCGGCACTTGGCCATCGACACCGTGCTCCGCGCCGAACAAAGCGACGAGATTGACCTTGGTTGATTGGTGAAAAATGTCGATGACGGAGCGGTCGCGGCCATCGACGCCGGAGGGGTTGGTCAGCAGGCCAACGCGCTTGCCGCGCAGCGTCTCGTAGCCGCGCATCGCGAGTACCTCGTTTCCGAGGTAAACGCGCGCCTGGACGGCTGCACTGCAGGAAAGCAACAGGGCCAACCCAAGCCGGCATGACACGAAGCGCATGGCGAAACGTAGTCAGCCAAGCGCTTGGCCACAAACCCTTTGTGGCTACTCGTCGCCCGGGGAATCGGCCACGGCACGGAGGTAGTCGAACGCAAACAGGCCGGAGGCGTGGCCATCCTCCCAGACCGGCTTGACGGCGTAGCCGCCAACGTATTCCAGTGATCGAACGCGAAATGATGAGAGCGTGTATGGCCGCTCGGGGCCCTTGTGCAGTTGGCCCATCACGTCGGTCTCGCCTTTGCAGGCGGCGCAGGGGCAGGCCTTGCGCAGCTTGGCCAAGCGCACGAACGACTCGGTGCCGTCGTCCCACTTGACGGCCAATTCCTCGCCGATGATTTGGACGTCGCTTGGCTGCATGGTGCGCTTGGCTGCGGAAATAAAAAAAGGGGAGCCGCCGTCCGGCAGCCCCCCGTTTGTGAACGTCCGGTTACTTGTTCGGCTGCGGCGTGACGCGCAGGTACGGCTTGATCTTGGTGAAGCCTTTCGGGAACTTGGCCTCGGCGTCCTCGTCGGAGAGGGTCGGCACGACGATGCAGTCGTCGCCGTCCTGCCAGTTGACCGGCGTGGCGACAGAATGATTGTCGGTCAGTTGCAGCGCGTCCACCACGCGCAGAATCTCGTCAAAGTTGCGGCCGGTGGCAGGCGGGTAGGTGATCGTCAGTCGGATCTTCTTGTTCGGGTCGATGACGAACACCGAGCGCACGGTGAACTTCTCCGCGGCGTTCGGGTGGATCATGTCGTACGCGGTGGCCACGGCGCGTTCCGGGTCGGCGATGATCGGGAAGTTGACGGTCGTGTTCTGCGTTTCGTTGATGTCGCTGATCCAGCCGTGATGATCGTCGAGCGGATCGACGCTGATCGCGATGATCTTGACGCCGCGCTTTTCAAACTCCGGCTTGAGCTTGGCCGTGTAGCCGAGCTCGGTCGTGCAGACCGGGGTGTAGTCCGCCGGGTGGGAGAACAGGATCGCCCAGTTCTCCCCGATCCAATCGTGGAAGTCGATGCTGCCCTCGGTGGTCTCCGCCTGGAAATTCGGAGCCTCGTCGCCTAGTCGTAATGCCATTTTTCTTTTAAAGTTGAGGTTGCTGACAATGCCCGTTGGCTTGGCCAAGGGCCGGACTTGGTAGCGAAACCCGGTCCGCGTGTCAATGATTCATGCCGGGCCGGGCCGCGCTTGGCCAAGGTCAGAGCCGGAAGGCAGCCACGGCCTTGAGCACGAACTCGCTTTCGCGCAACGAGAACAGGCGGTCGTCGTCGCCGTAGTTTTGTCGCAGGACGATGTGGAACTTCTTGCCGGGCTGGAACTCCCAGTAGTAGCGGGTGTTGTAGCCGACCGACTTGGAGATTGAGTCGTACTGGACGAGGTGCGACCAGCCCATGTCGGGCGTGAAGTTGACCCGCGCCCGGCCGGAGACGATGTGGGCGTCAAAGTCCAGCTCCGGCAGCTCGAACCGGTTGTACGAATACTCGAGGCGCAGGTTCAGCCACTTGACCGGGTCGAGGCCCAGCTCAAGATAGGCGGTCTGTTTGTCGCCGTGGTACCACTCGCCGACCGTGTATCCGATGTCGCCGCGCAGCATGCCCGACTCCTTCAATTCAAAGTCGATCGTGTAGTCGGTTGTCCAATATTCGTCCGCGGGCACGACCGCCCCGCCGGAGATCTCGAAGTCCTGCTCCGGCCGGTCATATTCCCGGTCGATCTTGAAGTAAAACTCGTAGCCGGACTCAAAATCGAGAAATGGCAGGTAGAAACTGTGCCGCTGCGACTCGATGTCGTTGTCTAGCGTGGTGTAGAGGGAATTCCTGTAGCTCAGGTTGTATCTGCGCAGCCAGTCGATGTTCTCCGGTCGCGGCCGGTAGGAGATCCACGAGCTGAGGTTGCGGATGCCGGTGCGCCGGGTGTAGCCAAGCTTGGGCTGGAAGCTTTCACCAACCTCGTAGAACGACAGGCCGGTATCGACCAAGTCATTCGGATAAGTGAGGCTGCCGCCGTAAACTTGGCTCCAGTCGGACGACTCGTCATAATTTGCCAGGGCGTAGACGCTGGCCCGGAGCGTCTTGTCGGTGAGGAAGCTGGTGGTGCGGTAGTTGAAATCGGTACCGATGAGGTAGGCGTCGTCGTCGGAGTTGGGATCGCCGATGGTGGTGATGAGACCGATCGACGACTGCTCAAGCACGTTCCGGGAGAGTCGCGCGACGAACACGTTCTGGTCCCCGATCTCGTCGTGCCCGTCCACCTGCGCGTCGATGAGGCCGATGTTGTAATTGCCGATCCGTCCGGTCACCTTGGTGGCAAGATCGATGGGCACCGGCCTCCGGTGTTGGGTGAGGCCGATTCGGCGGCTGAAGAACGGGATGGTCGGGACGGATCCTCTGCGGGACAATGACCCGAACTGGAAGAGGCCGGAGTCCCGGAGGAAAAAATCGCGTTTCTCGGGATAAAACAGCGAAAAACGGCTGAAATTGAGCTGTCGGGAGTCCACCTCCGTCTCGGCGAAATCGGTGTTCACCGACAGGCTGGCGGCGAGGTTCGGCGCGAGCTTGTAGCTGAGGTCGCCGCCAAAATCGCCCAGTGTGCTGCCATCGCCCGAGTCGTGATCGTGTCGGTATTTGCCCATGCCGTAAGGCAAGAACTCCCATTTTGAGACTTGTCGGAGATCGTTCAGGCCGCGGATCTCACCGGCGTCGGACACGCTCGAGGTCCAGAGCTGGCGCGGCGGATTGTGCCAGCGGCCGATCTCGTTTTTCCGGCGGATGTTGCGGGAGATGTTGAACCCCCACACGGTCTTGTCGGGGTCGAATGAGATCGAGTTGAACGGGATGGCGATCTCGCTGAACCACCCCTCGCCGGTGATGCGGCTTTTGCAATTCCAGATCGCGTCCCAACTGCCGCCGGTGTACGAGTTGTTAATGATCAAGCCGTCCCAGCGGCTGCCGTTCGGGTTGGTGGCGAACGCGTAGCCGTTGCGGTAATCGAGGAACGAGTCGATCGCGATGTAGAGGTAATCATCCTCGTACGGGTAGTCGTCGCGCGTCATGCTCCGCGCGATGATCTTGTCCGGGTCCGAGTCGAAGCACCACACGCCGAGATACAGCGCCTTGTCGTCGTACAACACGCGAAACTCGGTGCGCTCGGTGATCGGCTCTCCCTCATCGGGATCCTGCTGCAGGAAGTCGCCCGCGACCGGCGCGCGCTGCCAGACCGCCTCGTCGAGCACGCCGTCGATCACCGGCGGCTGCGCCACGCGCAGGGCCGTGATGGAAGGGCGCGGTCTGGTCTGGCTTGCAGACGACTCGTCAGCGGCCAAGGCGGAGCCCGTGAAGCCAGCCAACGCGGCTCCAAGGTAATACAGTTTTCTCATTCAGGGTGAACAGGTGCCGGCCGGGGTTGCCCGGATTTGGCCAAGCCGCGGCAAGGGACGCGCGAGCCTGCCGTTGCATTCAGGAAAAACAAGCAGAACCTGTTACAGCCCGCTTGGCCAAGCGCTTGGCCGAAGGAGGAAACCGCGAATGAACGCGAATTATGTTGGTGGGGAGAGCACGCGGCCCGCGTGCTCGCCTTGGCGGCCCGCCAAGGCGTCAATTCGGCGAGCCGCCGAATGGCACACGCGAGCCGCGTATGCTCCCCGATCGACTGAGCGCTTGGCCAAGCGGGGTGTGTCGTCGCGGTTGAACACCGTCACGCGAAGCGCTTGGCCACCGGGATGCGGCGGCCGACGCCGAACGCCTTGCTGGTCACCTTGATGCCGGGCGCGGCTTGGCGGCGCTTGTACTCGTTGAGATTGATCAGCCGGATAATCCGCTCAACCGTCGCCTCGTCGTGGCCGGAGGCGACGATCGCCCCGGCGTCCTGCCCGTCCACCACGTACGCCTCGAGAATGCTGTCGAGCACGTCGTACGGCGGCAGCGAATCCTGGTCGAGCTGATCCGGCCGCAGCTCCGCCGAGGGCGGCTTGGTGATCGTCGATTCCGGGAGGATCTCCCGCTCGCGATTGATCCACCGGGCCAGGCTGTAAACCTTGGTTTTGGGCAAATCACTGATCACGGCCAGGCCGCCGCACATGTCGCCGTACAGCGTGCAGTAGCCGACCGCCAGCTCGCTCTTGTTGCCGGTGGTCAGCAGCAGCGAGCCGAACTTGTTGGACATCGACATGAGGATGTTGCCCCGGAGGCGCGCCTGCATGTTCTCCTCAGTCGTGTCCTCGTCCAGCCCCTCGAAGATGCCGCCGAGCTGCGACTTGAGTTGCTCGAACACCGGCTCGATCGGCACGACGTCGTACCGGATGCCCAGCGCCGTGGCCAGCGTCTCGGCGTCGTCGAGGCTGCCTTGCGACGAGTATTGCGACGGCATGGCCACGCCGCGGACGTTTTCCGCGCCCAGCGCCTCGACGGCGACTGCCGCCGTCACCGCCGAGTCGATCCCGCCGCTCAACCCGATGACCGCCGAGGCGAAGCCGCACTTGTGCAGGTAGTCGCGCACGCCCAGCGAGAGCGCCCGGAAAATCTTCTCGTTGTCGTCGGAGGTGTCGCCCGACTTCGGCTCGATCGTCTCCGTGTCGATGAGCAGCAGATCCTCCGCGAACATCGCGCCGCTGGCGCCAAGCACGCCGTGGCCGTTGTAATATTGGCTGCCGCCGTCGAACACCAGTTCGTCGTTTCCGCCGACGAGGTTGCAGTACACCACCGGGCAGCCGCACTTGGCCGAGAGTTGTGAAAGCAGCACGTGCCGGCTGTGCTCCTTGCCGAGGCTCCACGGCGAGGCGGAGAGGTTGAGCAGCAGCTCCGCCCCGGCCTCGGCCAATTCGTCGGCGGGGCGGCGGTCGTAACGGCGGTCGTGCAGGAACACCTCGTCGTTCCAGATGTCCTCGCAAATGGTGATGCCCACTTTCGTGCCGAGAATCTCCACCGGCGTGTTGTCGGTCGCCGGCTCAAAGTAGCGGTCCTCGTCGAACACGTCGTAAGTCGGCAGCAGGGTCTTGTGGCGGACGGCGGTCACCTGGCCGTTGTGCAGCACGGCGGCGGCGTTTTTCGCGGGGCGGCCGGAGTCGGTCTCGTTGGCGGCGGCGTAGCCGACGACGGCGACCGCCTTGCCGCCGCGCTTGGCCAAGCGCTCGAGCGCCGTTTGGGATTGCCGGAGGAACGCCGGCTTGGCCAGCAGGTCGCGCGGCGGGTAGCCGCACAGCGCCAGCTCCGGCAGCACGATCAGTTCCGCGCCGGCCTCGTCGGCACGCCGCCAGGCGTCGGCGATCTTGTCGGTATTCCCGTCGAAATCACCGACGGTGGTGTTGATCTGTGCGATGGCAATCTTCATTTGCCGCTTGGCCAAGTTTATCGGCGAACTGCTTGTGGCGGAAGGAAGAACCGACGCGCTTGGCCAAGGTGAATGCGTGGTTTTGTCTCTTGACCGGCCGTTTGCAGGCGTTACCTTTTCGCCGTGCCAAGGGGCAGCAAAAAGAAAAAGTCAGTGATGCTGGGGCTCGGGATGGATTCCGACGGCCATAAGCGCGTCACCACCGGCGACAATTTTGTCATCGCCGGGGGAACGCAGGACACGCACGACCAGATGACGGAGAAGGTCGTCAAGATCAACGAGAAACTCACCGAGCGCGGCAAGTGCCTCAACACGGTGGATCGCACCGAATTCAAGGACATCGCCGAGTCGGTCGGCCTCAAGGAGCAGCCCCCGCCGCCGGATCCGGGGAACAACTGAGTTCACCGGGACAAGTTCACCGGGACAATTTGAAACAAAAAAGGCGGCCGTTCGGCCGCCTTTTTTCTGTTGATTTTTCTGTTGAAAACCGGGGCCTAACTGACGGCGATCAGCGAGACGCGTTCGTTCAGCTCGTTGCGCACGACGCCATTGGCGCTGGGATCGAGCACCGGCCTGCCGTCGATCAGGAACTGGTACCGGTGGTGCCCGTGGTGCAGGTCGATCTGCGTGTTCCACGAGCCGTCGAACTGCCGGTTCATGGCGTGCGCGTCGCCGTTCCAGTCGTTGAAATCGCCGATCACGGAGACCTCCTGTGCGTCCGGGGCGATGCAGAGAAAGTTGACCGGCTTGGCCATTCCCTTGGCGGAATATCGCCCGTTCCCGTTATGCTGATTGTTTTCCATCCTTGCGAAAAGGCCCGGCGGAAGCGCCATCCTGATGGCCTTGGCCGGGCAAAGGCCGTGGAAAAAAACAAATCCCGGCCACCGGTGCAAGCGAAAAAATAAAAAAGGCGGCCCAGCGCCGCCGATGTGTTGGATGGGCGGGACGGGTTCCACCCCGTCCCAATTTGGGGAGCGAGGTGGAACTCGCCCCTCCCGGCTCAGGCGGTGCGGCCCTTGAAGGTCAACTCGGCCACGCCGGACTTGTCCAGTTCGCCGATGCCTTTCTCGATCATCGTGTCGAACTGCCCCTTGGAGGCGGCGGCCATCGGGAGGTTCAGCCCCTCCGCTTGGCCAAGCGCCAGCGCGATGCCGGAGTCTTTCGCGGCGTGCGCGCCGGAGAAGTAGCATTCATGGTCGCGGTCGCGCATGTCCTCGCCGTCGGTCTCGAGCACGCGGGAGTTGGCACCGGTTTGGGAGAAAATCTCCATCACCATGTTCAGGTCGAGGCCAAGCGCGTCGGCCAGGCCCAGCCCCTCGGCCAAGCCGGCGGTGTTGATGTTCATCACCATGTTGACGAGCGCCTTCACCTGCGCGGCTTTGCCGGCCTCGCCGACGTAGCGTTTGTTGACGGACAATTTGCCGAGCAATGCCTCCACCTTGTCGTAGGTGGCCTTGGCGCCGCCGAGCATCAAATACAGCGTGCCGTCGCGGGCCTGGGTGATGCTGGAGGCCATGCAGCCCTCGAGCGACTCCGCGCCGGCCGCCTTGGCCAGGCCCTCGACCTCGACGTGCACCGCCGGGCTGATCGTGGCGCAGTTGATGAATACGCGCCCCTCGGCGCCGGTCAGCAGGCTGTCGCCCTCGCTGGCGAAGATCGTGCGCATCGAGGCGTCGTCGATCACCACGGTGATGATGACATCCGACCACTCGGTCACCTGCGCCAGGGTCGTGGCGGCGGTGGTGCCGAGTTCGGCGGCCAACTCGGTGGCGGCTTCGCTGCGGATGTCGTACACGGCGGAGACGTCGTATCCGCAATCCTTCAGCCGGCGTGCCATGTTCGCGCCCATGCGGCCGACTCCGACAAATCCTACTTTTTGAGACATGATACTGGTATTGTTTTGCTGGTTAAAAAAGACCGGAAGGCGGCGTGGCCACCCTCAGAAATCGGTGTGCGAAAAAGCATAGTCAAACCGCTGTAACGGCGCACGCCCTTTTTAAACGCAGAGGACGCAGACGGCGCAGAGCGTCTTGGAGTGCGGCGCTGCCGCGCCGCTTTCAGCCAAAACAAACTCCCCGTAAGCGATCCAAAGCGGCGCGCAGCGCCGCACTCCACGACGCTGCCGCGACGAGGCGATGCGCCTGGCTGCGGCGGCTTACTGTTGCCAGGGGCGGCGTTGCAGCTGGATGGAGATGTCCGCGAAGTATTGCCGCAGCCTGGTCCACGATGTCTGCTGCACGGATGAATCTGCCAGCAGGACGTTGAACGATCCGTCGTGGTGGGGGCAGACCGCGACGATCTGGTTGGGTCGCGCCTCGTCCACTTCCGGGTCGGTGCGGAGCCAGTAGCTGACTGCGTCCTTACCGAATGGGATGACCCGATTGCCGGCGGCGCCCCTTGGCTTTTCGCTGAGGATCGAGTTGGCCTGAACCAAGGTGGGGCGTGTGTCTCTTGGGCAGCGGAGGATCTTCGGATTCTGCAGTTCATTCGACAAGGCCTGGAAATGCCGCCACGCGTTGGCGTCGAAGATCGGCTGGCCGTTGCTGTCCAGCACGGCGTCGGTGTTGGAGCGCTTGGCGAACTCGGCCGAGCCGCCTTCCGCCTGCGCCACCTGCCACGGGAATCGATCCTGATTGTCCGTCGCGTAGATGCGCGTGGCGATCCCGATCTGCTTCAGGTTGTTGATGCAGGAGATGCGCTGCGCCTTGGCCTTGGCCTTGGCCAGGGCAGGGAGGAGCATGCCGGCACCGACGGCCACCGGCACCACGCCGGCCTGCATGGCCACCGAGTTGAACAGCCCGCTGGTGGAGTGGTTTTCCATGACGAAGCCGTCCGGCTCGACGCGGATCAGGCCAAGCGTCTGCATGTTGTACGCCGCTGCCCAGTCGATCTCCGGGAAGCCGGGCGGCAATGGCTGCGCCGCCATGGCGGCCTCGATGATCGGGGCGACGGTCTTGCCGATCTGCTCGCTGGCGAAGAAGAAATGGTTGCCCTTCAGGTCGAGCCCCTTGGCCAAGCGCTGAAATTCGTCGGTGCCGGTCAGGCCGGATTCGTCGCCGCTGTGCACGGCGACCATCCGCTTGGCCAAGGCCTCCGTGTTGGCCGCCACGAGGTAGTCGCCCAACCGGAAGATCGCCGGGGCGAGCGGCACCGGGATCGGCGCCGGCTCAGTGATGACGCGCATCTCGATGCCGGAGACGGTTTTGATCTCGAGCGGCGCGCCGGCCGACTCAAGCGCCTCGAACAGCATGTTGGGGATCGTGTCGCCGTTCAACCTGACCACCAGCCCGAAGCCGGGCATCGGGATCGCGCCGCCGACCTCCGGGGGCAGGGGAAGTTGCTGCGACTCGTCGAGCGTGACGAACAGCCCGACCTCGTTGCCGAACGAGCCGACAAGGTCGCGAAGCTGGATCGAGGCGTCGGCCATTTGCATGGCCATGTCGAACTGCTGCTGCATTGCCTCGTCGCCGGAGGCCTTGACCAGTTCCGGCAGCCACTCCATCAATGCCTTGGCGTTGAACTCGTGCGACAGGGCCAGTGCGGTGTTGTCCGGCAGCATCTTGAGCATGCCGATCTCGTGCGGCTCGGAGCCGAAGAGCGACCACAGTTTGCCGTCGGCCTTTTCGGGGAAATGATGGATGACAGTCTTGTTGCGCTGCAGCCCTTTCTCGAACTCAAAGCTGCTCAAGCCGATGCCGCTGATCTCGCGGACGCCAAGCTGGTCGTAGATCGCTTTGCTCACCTTGGTGCCGGCGTCGATCATGGCCCGCTCCTGCTGCCCGGGGCGGAACCCCGCGGCACCCGAACCGACGGCTTCATTGGCAAAACCGATGAGGGCGTCGGTGTATTTCTCCACCGTCTCGAGGACGTCCTCGGTGCTGTAATAGAGGAAGAGGCTGCCGTTGGGATCGAGCTTGGCCGACACCTCGGCAAAGCTGTTCTTCACCGCCGACGGGCCAGCCGATGTGGAGCTGTCGCTGTCGCTGGAGGAGCCGCCGCAACCGGCCAAGGCCATCAACGTCGCGGCGGTGACTGTCGTCATTATCGTCTGTTTCGTTTTCATATAATCTAGTTCCTTTCTGTTCGGGGTGATGGGTTATTGTTTCGTGATGACGCCCTTGCGCTTGAACCACGGCTCACCATTGAGGTACGCCGTGCCACTGAATTCAGACTTCTCCTGGCCATAGCGATCCGAGCCGGTGAAGGTCATGATTGATGTGCCCTGCACCGGGTCGTCCATCACGGCGCTTCCTGTCCATTCGATGCGGTTTTGGCCGGTCACCTTGCCGACGCCCACCGAGTTCAGTTGGTTGTTGAACATGCCGTGCGAAACGAATCGCGTGCGGTCTTCGCTGAGATGATAAACATACCGCATATGATCGGCTCCTCCGTCCGGCTTGGGGATGTCCCCCTCGAAGTAAAAATATTTCCCGTCGACGAATTTCTGCGTGCCGTGATGCTCCGGCACCTCAAACGGATTCCCTCCGTCCGGTTGGGTGAAGGTGATGTTCGCGGTGAATCCGGTGCCGCTGATTTGAAACACGCCGAACGCCTCCGGGATGTTGCTGCGGTTATCCTCGCCCTTGGCAATCTGCCGAATCTGATCCGCAGTCAACTGATCCGCATCATCGAGGTCGTACTGCCCGTAAAACCCGTTGATCGACATCTTTCTATGATGCTCGAGCGCAGCTTCCAGATCCATCCCTTCGATTGGCTCATTCAACGGATCGAACTCAGGTTCATCGTCGAAATCCGGCGGGCCGCCGAAACCGCCGAGATCCTCGAACAGGCCGGAGTCGCGCAGGTCGTTGAGCGACGAGGCCACGGCGACACCGACGCCGGCGATCGAGTGCACGATGTTGCCGCCGTACGGGTTGACGGTGGAATTGGCCTCGATCAGCAGGCCGTCCTCCTGCACCTTGAAAAGCGAGACCATGCCGAGCCCATCCTTCATGCTTTCCTTGTAAATCTCGTACACCTTGGCCAAGCCGCCCTCCAGTTTGCCAAAGCTCAGTTCGTTCACCTCAAGGCCCCACTGGGCGGCCCGCGGGTTGGCGTAGTAAATGCCGTTGGCCTTGAGGTTCAGCCCGTTGGCCAAGGCCTTGAAGGTGGCGTCGTCCGTGAGCCGGCCATCGCCGCCGTGCGCCTTGGCCATGCGCTTGGCCAAGCTCTCCGCCGAGGAGAGCACCATGTAGTCGCCGACCTGAAAATAACAGGGCGAGAGATCCATCTTGATCGGCAGCGGGATCGGAAGGGGGATGGAGTGAATGGTGACGCCGCTGACCTGGGTTCCCGGCGGAGGCCCAAAGCCGCCCCCCAACGCCTCGCCGATCATCTCCTTCAACGTGTCGTCGTTGACGCGCAACAGCAGCGCAAACGCGACGCCGTCCAGCTCGACGTCATCCTGCCGGTCGAACATGAAGCCGGGCAGAACCATCTTGTTTTCCGCGTCGAGCGTCATCAGAAAACCGGCCTCGTTGGCGAACGAGTCGACGATTTCCCGCACCTGCGGCGGCGCGTTGGCCATGACCGACTCGCCGCCGAGCATCTCCCCGAACACCTCGTCCGCCCAGTCGATGATGCGTGTCACGTTCACATCGCCGTGCATCAGTGCCGCCGTGTTGTCCGGCGCGAGCGAGAGTACCTCCATCGCGTGCGGCTGTTCGCCGAACGCATCCCAGATCAGGCCGGTGCCCTTGTCCGACAAATGGTGCACGAACAGCTTGCTGCGCCAGAGGTCCTCCTCGATCGCGAGGCTGCTCATTCCGACACCGCTGATCTCGCCGATGCCGCTCTGCCGGTAGGCCGGCTCGACGACGCCCATCACGCCCTCGATGATCGGTGTCACGAACGGGTTGTCCAGCAGGCCGCCGCCGGCGCCCGCGCCGGTTCTCGCCATGTTGACAAGGCCCTCGAGTGATTTGCTCAGTTGGGCCAGCGCCTGCTCGGTGCTCAGGTAGGCGTAAAGGTGGCCGTTGGGATCGAGCCTCGCGGCGACCGCCTCGAAGCTGGTCCGGACCGCTGCGGGCGGGCCTTTCGGGGTGTCATCGGCCGAGCGGGCGGTTGGGGCAAGACTGCCGAGCAGCAGCAATGCCGCGAGCAGGAACGGGGCGGGGGCGGTTGGTTTCTGTTTCATTTTCATTGGTGTTTTACGTCTGAACGGGTGCTATTAGACCCTCATTCATACGTGCTGTAAAATAAAAAATATTATAAAATGTAACCGGCTACGGTGTCGTTCCCGGCGGCGAGCCGAACGGGCCGGCCTGGGAATTGAACGTGTGTCTCAGCGGCAGGGGCTCGGCGTCCGCTTGGCCAAGCGCGACCGGCACCTCGAACAGCACGCCGGCAACCTGGCACGGGCCGTCATCCTCGCAGAAATAGGCGATCGCCTCAACGCGCACGAGCCCTCCGTTGGCATCCTCTTTCAGCGTCACCGGGATGTTGATGGGGGCGTTTTCCTTGAGCGCACCGGCGGCCCTGGCCTCGTCGGTGGCGACCGGGGACGGTTCGTCGGCGATCACCTGCCAGCGGCTGGCGGCGTCGGCGGTGAAGTGATGGTTCGGCGGAAGTTTCAGGGACAGCGTCAGCGTGCCGGTTTGGCCCTTGGCCAAGCGCAGCGGCTCGGTGCGAATCGTCGGCGTGCCGGGCAGGTCGGCCAGGCGCACGCTTCGCGGCGCGACCGGTTCACCGGCGGCGGGAACGCCGGACAGCTTGAGCGTGGTGATCTCGAGCGAGCCCAAGTCAACCACCCGAACCGCGTGGTTGTTGGTGTCGGCGACAAACAGCCGCTTGGCCTGCGGGCCCAGCGCGAAGCCGGACGGCTCGGAGAGTTGCGCATCGAGCCCGTTGCCGTCCCGGAGGCCCGGCTTGCCGGAGCCGACCCAGCGCTTGACCTCGCCGGTCTTGGGGTCGAGCAGCTTGAGCCGGTGGTTGTACGTGTCGGCGACGATGACCTTCCTTTCTTTCGCCCACCATTGCACGCCGAGGACGTGCTGCATGCGGGCCGCTTCGCCGATGCCGTCCTTGTCGCCGAAGGCGAACAGGTTGCGCGGCTGGGCATTCTCGCCGCCGGCGATGGTGCGGGTGGCGCCACTCGCCAGGTCGATCGCGCGGACGGTGCTGCTCTCGCTGTCGGCGATGAACAGTTCGCCGTTGCCCACGGCCAAGCCGGACGGCTGCGCCCACGCGGCGAGCAGCCGGTCGGCGCGATTGAGGTTTTGCTCGGAGCCGTTGCCGCTGTAGTTTTTGGCGATTTTTTTCTTCAGGTCATACGACCAAATCTGGTGGGTGCCGGCCATGGCGATGAAAGCCTGATCGCCCTCGACGAACACGTCCCACGGGGTGCTGATTGGCTGCTCACGGCCGCCTTTGCCGCCCTGATAGTCGCGGCCCTGCGTGCCGTTGCCGGCGACGGTGCGGACGGTTTTGGCCTTGGTGTCGACGACGCGCAGCGCGTGGTTCTCGGCGTCGGCGACGTACAGGTTTCCGTTGTGCCAAGCGAGACCCTGCAGGCGGAAAAACCGCGCCTCGTCGTAACCGCCGTCGGCCAAGCCGATGCGGCCGGTGCCGATTGTGTCGATGAAGTTGCCGTCGAGATCGGTGACGACGATGCGGTGGTGGTTCGAGTCGCTGATGAAGAGCCGTTCGCCGTCCGGGTCGATCGCCAGTTTGCCGGGGTAGCGCAGCGGCGAGTCGATGCGTTTTTTGTTTTTCTCCGGCGACATCGGGATCGGGTCGTGCCGGAAAATGTCTTTGGGGTAAAACGCCAGTGCGGCGGTGATGCAGGCGTCGATCACCTCCTTGTTGCCCTCGCCGGAGACGAGCAGCAGCAGGTTGCCTTTCGGGCCGACGACGGCGAGCGACGGCCAGCTCCGCACGCCGACGCGCTGCCACATCTGCATCGTGTCGTCGTTGATGACCGGGTGGGCGATCTCGTAGCGCAGCACGGCGTCGCGGATGTTTTCCGACACTTTTTCGTTGTCGAACTTGGCTGAGTGCACGCCGACAAACGCCACCGGATAACCGGCGTAACGCTCCTCGAGCTCGGCCAAGTCAGGCAAGACGTGAATGCAGTTGATGCAGCAGTACGTCCAAAAATCGAGCACGGTGATTTTGCCGGCGAGCTGCTTGGCGAAGCTGAGCGGCGGGGAGTTGAACCAATCCTTGCCGTCGGGGAACTCGGGCGCGCGGAGACGGTCGGCCTGTTGATCCACCCGCTCGACGTGGGCCTTGAGTTGCTCGAGCAACCGGGGGAATTGGGGGCTGCGCGGCGGCAGTTCGGCCGCTTGGCCGGGCGCGGCGAGGCAGGCCAAGGGCAGGGCGATGGCGGCCGCCTTGGCCAAGCGGGAGAGAGGATTGAAAGAGGAGTGATACACGCGCAGAGTCTGCGTTACCACGGCGTCGAATCAAGGTTGAAGTTTTGTCGCGCAAGTTCGTCGGAGTGTGTTTTTTTGTGTAACCAAGCCGCTAACCGGTGCATCGTTTGTTGAGTTATGTGCAACACAGAACAGATTCAAAGGGGGCTTCGGAAAATCGGGTGGGCAATCGCGGCGGGGTTTTGCATCGGCGGCTTGGCCAAGCCGGTGTTGGAGGTAACGGCGCAGGAGTACAACCTGACGATCGGAGCGGGTGTTGAGGGTGGGGTCGAGTTGAACTGGGATCATGCCGGCCAAAACGCGAAGTACACCGTCGAGTACGCGACCGATTTGGCCAAGCAGCAGTGGGCTGAACTGCCGCACAGCAGCGCTTGGCCGATCGACGTGACGCGATTCGAGCTGCCGCTGGTGGTGGGAGCCGAGACGGTTTTTTATCGTGTCAAAATCGAGGGGGCCGACCCGCACCAGGTGCGCTGGTTCGCCACCGCGATTTCGCCGAACCCGCAAAACAAGGCGAACGGCTATCCCGATCCCGATTTGGCGGTGTCGTTCGACGACGACGCGATCCTCGTCACGAGCAACGGCATCCCGACATTTGAGTTTGTCAGCACGACCCCGAACGGGCTGCGGGGGCAAGATTTCGAGTGGGCGATCCCGCGCTTCCCCGAGCCGGCTGACGAGCCGACGCAGATCCCGCTGCTCGGCACGGTGGCGATCACGACGGCCGGCCTGCCGATCTATGGGCCGAACGAGGCGCAGGTTCCGCATCCGTACGGCGACCCGTACATTAACGGCATTCTCGACTACTGCCACGGCCACACCGGCGGGCAGGCGGATTATCATTTTCACTTCGCGCCGACCTGCATGTTCGAGGCGCCGGACGGCACGGAGGAGCATTACAACATCATCGGCTTCGCGCTGGACGGCTACCCGATCATCGCCCACTACACCGGGGTCCACGGTGAGACCGGCGAAACGGCGTTCGGGTGGCTCGAAGTCAGCGGTTACGAGCCGGACGCCGACTACAAGTCGATCGTCATCGACGGAAGCGCCATCTCCACCTACGCGTGGGACAACTACGAATACGAAGCCGGCCGCAAGGGCCGCACGCTCGATGAGTGCAACGGGCGGGCCTTGGCCAAGGTCACGCTGGCCAACGGCAAAACATTTGACGAAGCGAGTTTTCTCGGGTTCGATTACGGCTACTTTGTCACGGCGGAATTCCCGTATTTCATCGCGAAATACCGGGGCACGGCCGGAACCGGCGGCGGAGGGCAGCCAGGTGGCGGAGGCCAACTCCCCGGCGGCGGCGAGGGGGATGATGCGGTCACCGCTGTGACTCCGGACAGCGGCTCGCCCGGCGACACGTTGACAGTGACGGTGATGTTGAATGGCAATGCGCAACCACCGTTGCCGCCGACGCAAATTCAGCCAACGAGTGTGACGGTTGGGGACATGTCATTAACCGGGATGACGCGCACCTCGCGCACGAGCATTCGCGGCACACTCCGGATTCCTGCTAACGCAGCAAAGGGAAAAAAAGATGTGACCGTGGTATTTCCCGGCCCTCCAAGGCAAGGGGACGTCCGCTTCGCCGGGGATGATTTGTTCGAGGTGAAATAGCCCGAAAAACGAAAAAAAAGCCCCCGCCCGGCCATTGCGACCGAACGAGGGCCAACCCGATGAAAAGACACCGCACTCACAATGAAGCGCGATGACGCCACCCTATACGCGCAACTTGGGATTGGGTTTCAATGTTTTTTCAAATTTCTTTTGAGGGCGGGATTTTGCCATGTCAAAGCGGCCTTTTAGGTTTGCTGCGTTGATCCAGCCGACGCCTGAAACCAAGCGCATCACTGGCCTCCCGCTGTCCCGCGTCGATTGGCCAAGCGCGTTCCGGTTCATCCCTTTCCCCATGGGGTTGATTTGTTTTTGCCGTCAATTCCACAAACTAGTTCATCCGGATGGTTGAAATGCGTAACGAATTGTGCAGTTTGAAAGCATGACGTTTCGATTGGTGGTTGAGCGGGATGCAGAAACAGAGCGCTGGTCAGCCGTGTTTCCGGAGTTGCCCGGCTGTGCCAGCGCGGGGGATACCGAGGCCGAGGCCATCGATAACGCCAGGGAAGCCCTGCAGCTTTGGTTCGATCCCGCGCCGTTGGATCTCGGGGAAGGCAGCAAAGTGGTGGAGTTGGCCCTGCCGTGAGCCAGCGGTTTCCAGTGCTGAACGGCAGGGAGACTGCCAAGGCACTGCGCCAAAACGGATTTCAGTTGGTGACGCAAAAAGGCAGCCACCAAAAATGGCGACATCCGAACGGCAGGCAAGTCATCGTCCCGCAACACGGCAGCAAACCGATCCCATTGGCACCCTCAAGAGCATCATCGAAGGCAGCGGCCTGCCGGTGGAGGAGTTTTGGTAATCCCACCCCGGCGTTGACGGCTTGGCCAAGTCTTTTTAGGCTCCCGCGCCCACGATGAAATTGATCATTTTAGCCGCCGGATACGCCACTCGCCTCTACCCGCTCACGCTCAACCAGCCCAAGCCGCTGCTGCCGGTCGCTGGCCGGCCGATGATCGATCACGTCTTGGCCAGCCTCGGGGCGATCGACGCCATCGACGAGGCGTTCATCGTGACCAACGAAAAATTCGCGGGCCATTTCGAGGCGTGGGCCGGGAGTCGCGATGCCGCCGGCTTTGCCGCGCCGGTGCGCGTGGTGAACGACCATTCCACCGGCGACGACAACAAGCTCGGCGCGATCGGCGACCTGCACCTGGTCTTGAAAAGCCAGGGCATCGACGACGACGTCATCGTGGTTGCCGGCGACAACCTGTTCAGCGACACGCTGGGCGATTACGGCCGTTTGTGCGCGGAGAAGAACGCCCCCGTGCTCGGCGTGTACGACGTCGGCAGCCTGGAGGAGGCGACCAAGTACGGCGTCGTCGAGCCGGACGCTGACGGGTGCATCGCCAGTTTTGAGGAAAAACCGGCCGAGCCGAAATCAACCCTCATCGGCATCGCGCTGTACCACTATCCCAAGGCGGTGCTGCCGCTCATCGACCAATACATCGACGACGGCAACAATCCCGACCAACCCGGCCGGTTGATCCAGTGGCTCTATCCCCGAATGCCGGTTTACACGTGGAGCGTGCCCGGCACGTGGTACGACATCGGCTCGAAAGAAACCCTCGAGGAGGCCGACCGGATTTTCTCCGCCAACCGTGCCTAAAGCAAAAATGAAAATGAAACTCATTCCATTGTTGTGTGCGACGTTGTTTGCGCTGCCGGCGCTTGGGCAAGCGCAGAAGGCCAAGCGACCCAACCCGATGGCCCCGATCACGGACGTGCCGGGCCTGCCGCGCGTGCTGCTGATCGGCGACTCAATCTCCATCGGCTACACGCTGCCGACTCGGGTGTTGCTCGAAGGCAAAGCCAACCTGCATCGCATCCCGACCAACGGCGGCCCGACGATTCGCGGCCTGGAGCAGATCGACTCGTGGATTGGCGGCGGCAAGTGGGATGTCATTCATTTTAACTGGGGATTGCACGACCTGAAGTTCATGCCGCACGGCAAGCGGCAGGTGACCCTCGCGGCGTACGAAAAGAATCTCGACTCGCTCGTCCGACGCTTGAAAACAACCGGAGCCAAGCTGATCTGGCGCAACACCACGCCGGTGCCGGAGGGCAAGGTCGGCCCGCCGCGCCTCCCGGTGGATGTCGTGAGCTACAACGCCGCGGCCAAGCGCGTGATGCAGAAACACGGCGTGCCGATTCACGACCTGTATTCGTTTGCGTTGGCCCGGCTCCGAAAAATCCAGCGGCCGGTGAACGTGCATTTCACGCCGGAAGGCTCGGCCGCCCTGGCCGCCGAGGTGGCCAAGGTCATCCTCGGCGCGTTGAACTAATTTTGAGATCCCCAAAAAAAGCCTGCCCTTGGCCAAGGCGTTGCGATAGCCTCCGCGCATGAACGCAACCACTCGATTCCGGGGGTTTGCCGTGCTCGGGCTTGGGCTTGGGCTGGCCTTGGGCGGCAACGCGGGCAACTGGCCGTCGTGGCGCGGGGACCTGGCTGGCTCCGGCTTGGCCAAGGGCGAAACGGTGCCGCTGACTTGGGACACGAAAAAGAACATCCGCTGGCGGGTGCCGCTGCCGGATCGCGGCAACAGCTCGCCGATTGTCTGGGGTGGCAAGGTGTTCATCACGCAGGCGACCGATGCCGACAAACGCCGCACGGTGATGTGTTTCGACAAGCGCACCGGCGAGCTGCTTTGGCGCAGCGGCGTCACCTATTCCAAGGCGGAGAAGACGCACAAGACCAACCCGTATTGTTCCGGGTCGCCGGCGACCGACGGGCGCATCGTGGTGGCCAACTATGCCTCGGCCGGCGTCGCCGCATACGACCTCGACGGGCAGCAGCTTTGGCACCGCGACCTCGGGCCGCAGGAGCACATCTGGGGCAACGGCACCTCGCCGGTGTTGTTTGGCGACCTGTGCATCATTTATCACGGGCCGGGGCCGCAGTCGTCGCTCCATGGGCTCGACAAGCTGACTGGCCGCACGGTCTGGACACGCAAGGTCGAGGAGAAGGATGACCCGAACCGGGTCGACGGATTTCGCGGGCGCAACGGCGGCATCAACGGCGCGTTCACCACGCCGATCGTCATTGAGGTCAACGACCGTGCAGAGTTGATCCTCAGTCGGGCAAACGCGCTACAGGCGTTCAACCCGGAGGACGGCAGCGAGCTTTGGCGCTGCGACGGGTTGAACCCGCTCATCTACACCTCGCCGGTTTACGACGGGAACATGCTGCTGACGATGGGCGGTTATTTCGGGGCGTCGATCGCGGTGAAACCGGGCGGCAGCGGCGACGTCACGGCCAAGCGGCTGTGGCTCGATCCGCGATCGAAAAAGAACCGGCTGGGCACGCCGGTGATCCGCAACGGCCATGCCTACTTCATGAATATGTCCGGCTTCATGGAATGCGTGAGCCTGAAGGACGGCCGGGTCGTCTTCGAGGAGCGGATGCCCTCCACCGGGAACAACGCCGCCGCGTGGGCATCGCCCATCCTTGTCGGCGACCGGGTGTACGTGACCAACCAGTCCGGCGACACGCACGTGGTGCGGGCCAGCCCGACGTTCGAGTTGTTGGCGACCAACTCGGTGGGCGAATACTCGAACTCGACGCTGGCGGTGTCCGACGGGGCGCTGTATCTGCGTACGCACAAGAGCCTGTGGTGCATCGGCCGGCCGGCCGGCAAGTAGGCCAAGCGCTTGGCCAAGCGGGGTGCCGGGCCGATACCGGCCTTGAACAACGGCATCCGGGAAGCCTATAAGGGGCCGTGAACTGGCAGTTTTTGGCACAGGCCGAGGTGTTGGAGGCAGGCGATTCCGCCTGGAAACTGCTGAGGCAGGGTGGCCCGATGGTGTGGGTGCTGCTGCTGGTCTCGGCGGTCGCGGCGACGGTGTTTTTCGAGCGTCTCCTCAATTACCGCCGTATCCAGATCAACACCACCGAGTTCATCGCGGGGATTCGCGCCAATCTCAAGAACAACTACAACGTCGTCGAGCTGGTTGCAATCTGCGACGCCACACCGGGGCCGGTGGCGCGCATGACCAAGGTGGCCATCCTCAACCGCGAGTTATCGCGGGAGGCGCTGCGCGAACTGCTCAATGACCACAAGCGCGTCGAGGTGGCCCGGCTGGAAAAACGGCTGAACACGCTCGGCACCATCGCGCAGATCGCGCCGCTGCTGGGCCTGCTGGGGACGGTGCTGGGGTTCATGCGCATCTTTGACGGCGTTATGCAGGAGGGCAACTGGGTGTTGGCCAAGACGCTGGCCGGCGGGGTCTGGGAGGGGCTGGTCTGCATGGCGCTTGGCCTGGCCATCGCGATCCCGTGCTACATCGCCTTTAACTACCTCGTCGGCCGCAAGGACGACCTCGGCGCGGACATCGACCGGATTTCCTCCGAGATCCTCAGCATCATCACCGTGGAACTGCCGCCGTCCAAGCCGTCCGGCCCGGCCAAGGCGCGCCCGGCCCGAAAGGCACCCGCCCGCCCGGTTGACAAATGAATCATCACGGCGACATTCGACCCATCCACGGGCGGCTCGATGTCGCCCCGTTTGTGGGCGTGTTTTTTTTGATGCTGCCGCTGCTGTTGTTTCACACCTCCCTCGTGTTCAAGCCGGGCATCGAGGTGGACATCGATCTGCCCCTCTCCTCGCAGCGAACCGGTGTGGGTGACCCGTCGCTGGCGGTGGCCGTCGACGCGAACGGGATTGTTTACTTCCGCGGCGACACGTTGCGGAACCAGGTTTTCTCCCTGACGGTGAGTGAGGACGAGGTGACATTTACCCTTCAGGATTTGCTGGTGAACCGTCGGGCGGACTTGGATCACACCATTGTGCGGCACTCGGTGGAGCAGGGCCGGGTGCGCTACAGAAACGGCCGCTTGGCCCGTCTGGACGACCAGCTTAAGGCGGGGCAACAAGTGGAACTGGAAATGCCCTGGACCGAGTTGCTGGGGCCGAAAATCATTCAAGCCATCGAGCAGGGCGGCAGGGAACCGAAAGAAATCTCGCTGTTGATTCAGGCGGACAAAGACGTGTCCCACGGCTTGATCGTTCGGCTTTGCGCGCTCGCCGGGGAGATCGGGGTGGGCCGGGTTCTCCTGGCCTCGCGGCCGCCCGACTTTTCCCGGCCGTTCGACCCGCCAACCCGCACGGAGCCGTGAGCGACGAGCCGACCAGCAATGAGCCGATCGAGGCCTGGTCCAACCGGGCGCTGGGCATCGGGGTGGCAGTCGTTTTCGCGGCGCAATTGGGCGTCCTTTTCTGGCTGGGACGCGAGCCGCTCACCGTTCGAGCACAACCGGAAAACGCGCCGCTGCGGTTGATGCCGCAGATCGTGCTGACGCCCGACACCGGCCCGGGGGCGGCGTTCAGCGACCCGACCCTTTTCTCCCGCCCGAACCGGCGCGGGTTCTCCGGGACGGCTTGGAGCCGGTTCCCCGGCGTGGAGCATCAGCTCATCGAGTGGAGCGAGACCCCCCGCCTGCTCGACAACCAACCCGCCGCGCTCGGGGCCGCCTTTCGCGAGGCGTTGCCGGGGCATCTGGCCGTTCTGTCCGGCGTCCCGGGCAAAGGCTTGGCCAAGCCGGCCGCGGTGGCGCCCCCGCCGCTGGCGCTGCGTCCCGCCTCCGAGTTGCAGATTCTCGGCCGCTTGGCCAAGCGGCCGCTGGTGCGCACGGTGTCCGTCCCGGCGCTCCCGCACGACGAGGCGCTGCGGTGGACGCGAGTCCGGATCGGCGTGAACTCGGACGGCTACGTCGTCTCCGCCGCAGTGCAGGAGCGCTTGGCCAAGGGCGACGCGCAACAGGCCGCGGCCGACCGCCGGGCGGTGGACCTGCTCCGGGGCATCCGGTTCGAGCCGGCCAAGCGCACCCGGTTCGATCGCCCCGACGAGCCGGGAGCATTGGAGTGGGGCGAGGCGTTGTTTCACTGGCGAACCGAGGCCCCGGCCAAGCCGTCGAGCTGATGTTCCCCGGTCAACTCATCTTCCTCTGCTTCGCGGTCGTGATCAGCCTGCTGGGTGTGTTTGTGTTGCTGTACGAGTTTCGCCGCAAACGGTTCGAGCCGGAGCCGACCGAGGATCACGTGTTTCGCTGTGAAGAGTGCGCCTACGTCTACACGGACGACCGGGACGTGGACCGATCCCGATGCCCGGAGTGCGGCCTGTTCAACTCGCCGTTTGTGTTCTAGCCTGACCTATTCATCCCGAGGCAATTGTCGGGCAGTTGATGTTGGAATGCGGAGC
>JACKQG010001286.1_pt1 | contig 35093 bp, 28 predicted proteins | sample 8237621 | NCBI WGS metagenome assembly JACKQG01 (sample SAMN15677084, study PRJNA649215) | marine metagenome | biome: marine; feature: Black Sea; material: saline water; isolation source: suspended particulate matter (SPM) from the Black Sea western gyre | collected 2013-06-09/2013-06-10 | depth...
GCGATAGCTGGATTCGAACCAGCGACCTAGGGCTTATGAATCCCTCGCTCTAACCGACTGAGCTATATCGCCATTGACGTGTCATTATATCAAAAGCGTAGCATATGAAGCGTTTTTTAGAAATGACGTAGGAGTTTAAACGTTAGTGGCAGCGTTGTTGCCACTAAGCCATCGAGCGTCGATTCCTTCGGGATGTTTTTCACCAGTACGGTGCGTTATGGCTGCAGCGACTAATCCCATAAACATGGGTTGAGGTCGAAGCGGACGACTCGTCAGTTCTGGGTGGAATTGTCCGGCAACAAAGTAGGGATGTACGTCACTTGAAAGTTCAAGCACTTGCATGATTTGGTGTTCTGGGTGATGCCCACTGAAAATGAGCCCTGCTTTGGTGAGTTGGTCGATGTACTTTGGTTCAACTTCGTAGCGGTGTCGGAACCGTTCACGGACGCTGGTGCTTTCGAAAAGTTGATTTGCAAAACTTTCGGGGGTGATTTCAACATCTTGACCACCTAGTCGCATTGTGCCACCTAGACCTTCAATTTCTTTTTGATCTGGTAGTTCGGCGATGACAGGGTGAGCACAATTGACGTCAAACTCGGCTGAGTTTGCTCCATCAAGTTGCATGACGTTTCTTGCAAACTCTACAACCGCCATTTGGAATCCAAGGCAAATGCCAAGAAATGGAATGCCGTGCTCACGAGCCCATTTTACGCTTGCTAGTTTGCCTTCGATGCCTCGTTCGCCAAAACCGCCGGGGACGATGACTGCGTCAAGGTCAGCGACTTCAAGTTTTGAGTCAGCGTTTTCGGCAGTAAAGTTAGTGACGTCGAGCCATTTTATATTTACATTTGCAGAAAGATGGGTGGATGCGTGTTCAATCGCTTTGTCAATCGAAGCGTACGCATCACGAATCGATGTGTATTTACCAAGAATGCCAATGTTTATGTTGTATTTTCGCTCAGATGCGATTGCAGTTGTGTAAGCATTCCAAGCAGAGCGCGCCCTGTCTTCAGCAATGGCGTCTACTCGGTTGTGAAGTTTTAGTTGAGATAGAATTTGTCTGTCTAATCCATCGCTTCGCATTGCATCTGGAATAGTGTAAATGGAAGCGCGGTCGTGCATCGAAAAGACGCATTCTTTTGGAACGTTTGAGAACATGGAAATTTTTTGGATGACCGTGTCCGTAACGGGAAGTTCAGCGCGGCAAGCAACTAAGTGTGGCTGGATGCCTGTTTCCATGAGCCGCTTAATTCCGAGTTGTGCTGGCTTTGATTTTTGTTCGCCAAGTATCGCTGGTTCCACGATGTACGTAAGCGCCACAAAACATGTTGACTCGGGACCTTCTTCGTAGGCAAGTTCCCGTAGAGCTTCAATGTAAAAACCATTTTCGTAATCGCCGACTGTTCCGCCAACTTCAACAAAAACAACATCCGCTTGTTTGCCATTTTTGCCGCCTTCAATAGCGAGTTGGCGAAGACGACGTTTTACTTCGCCAGTAACGTGTGGAATCATCTGTACGTCACGCCCAAGATATCCGCCCGCTCGTTCGCGGGTTAAAATTTCAGTATAGATTTGCCCAGCGGTTGTGAAATTTGAGTGAGATAGATTTTGATCGAGGATGCGCTCGTAGGTGCCAAGATCCATGTCTGTCTCGGTTCCATCGTCAAGAACAAAGACCTCGCCGTGGCGAAAAGGGTTTAAAGTCCCTGAATCGATATTTAGGTACCCCTCAAGTTTTACTGGAGTGACAGTAAGGCCCTTGTCTTGGAGTAATTTGGCAAGCGAGGAACTGAAAATACCCTTGCCAAGACCAGACATAACAGTTCCAAGAACCACTACATAGCGGGTATGACCTTGTTTATAGCCATCGGGGATTGGAGAATAGAATTCTGTGGCGTCGACGGATTTGCCAAATTGGCTCAAAAACGTTTCGTTGGAATCTTGGGTGGGCATACGAGATTGTAGCACGTAGTGTACTTGGCACCAAGTATGTAATGCTATTTTATCTACGGTCAAATGGGGACAGTCCCCCGGGGACAGTCCCCATGCGAATCGTTGATTCTGTTGCGAATACCCAGAAAAAGTGGGCATTATTGGGGACAGTCCCCTGGGGACTGTCCCCCTTGTTGTCCCCCTTGTAGAATGATGAGATGAGCAAGAAGGTAGTTGCAGTTATTCCTGCGAGGATTGATTCGTCGAGGTTTCCGGCAAAAATGATTGCGGATGAAACGGGCAAGCCACTGATTCAGTATGCTTGGGAGGTTGCAAATGCAGCCAAAACTGTCTCGGATGTGTTCATTGCAACCGATTCGGATGATATTGCCGAAGTGTGCAGAACATTTGGCGCAGTAGTCATCATGACCGGAGAACACCCAAATGGAACTAGCCGAATTGCGGAGGCGGTGCAGAATTTGGAGTGTGATGTGGTAGTCAACATGCAGGGCGATGAGCCTGAACTCGACCCAGCTGTCATTGATGCAACAGTTGAGGCTCTTGGCGAAAATGTGATGGCAACAGCTGCTTGCTCGTTGCAGGAGGAAGAGTTTGCTAATGAGAATGTCGTCAAGGCGATTGTAGAAAATGGTCTTGCTGTTGATTTTACGAGGGAAGCAATCGAAGGTTCACTTCGGCATATCGGTTTGTATGTGTACCAGCCGGAGTTCTTGCAGACCTATGTTGGCATGCAACCAACTCAGAACGAAATTACTCGGCGCCTTGAACAAATGCGTGCAATTGATAACGGATTTCAAATTGCTGTAGCGATGGTAGAACCACAACCCGGTGGAATAGATACTCGGGATCAATATGACGACTTTGTTGCACGTATGAGGGTCTGGTACGGACCTGGTACACCTTAAAGGTTTAAGGTGTACCAGGTCCGTACCAGACCCAAGGTGTACCAGGTCCGTACCAGACCCCGTTTAGTCGAGTTCTTTGACGAGTTCGTCGAGGTTGCGTCTACACTCGCGGATGTCGCGGTAGGAAATGTCTTTTCGAGCAATACCTGAGCAGATATCCATTGCCTCTCTTGCTAAATCGATATTACTATCTGCCTTTGCTTTTTTGGCAAGGGCTTGCATGAGGTCATACCGGAGTGACAACTCGGTTTCGTTATCTCCACCGGCAAGTGCTTTAATAGATTCTTTGAACTCGCCAACTGCTTCAGCAAACCATCCCTCGGAAGCAAAACAGCGTCCAAGTTCCTGCCCAGCTCGAACACGCAGACGTGGTTCATCCTTTGCTTTCTGGAAACATTCCATTGCTAGATTCATGTCTCCGTCAATTATGGCAAGTTCACCAAGTTGATATCGAATCTTACGATCAGTTGGATATTTCACAGCGCGTTCTTGGTATTCCTTTTTTTGGAATTCCTGCAATTCTTTGCGATTTTCTTCAAGTCGTTCCAAGAGCTCTTGATTTGGTTCTCGACCAAGTTGCGATTCGATCTGCTTAATTCGTTTTAAGCCCATCATTATTTTTATGTCGGCGGCTTCCATACGGAAACGATATTGTTTGGTTGTTTTGTACCCCTTCATCAAAACTTGGAAAGCTAATTTTATTGAATCTGATGTATCTTGTTTTTTTAATAATTTTACGTAAGAAGAGATTGCTTCTGGCGAAGATGGGTCATCTTCAAACTCTTTCTTTGCTCGAGCAAGCACCCGATCTGCGCTGCCTCCTGCTCCTGCAAGAGATTCGTCTTCCTCAAGTTCCCGCTGCTTGTCCATATCCTTGACCAAGTTACGAAAGCCGCCTTCTTCACCCATAGTTTCATAGCCGCCCTCAGTCATCGCACGTTCTGCAGCGAGCTCATTCAGCTCTCGTTCCAGAGTAGAATCATCTGGCTTCATTTGCAGTGCAGCTTGCCCAACTTTGATCGCTTGGTTCCACGCTTCAGTGGATTTAAATAATTCCATCAAACTCTTAAGTTCTTTATGCGTTAAAACTTTTCCGCCTCGTTGTGACATTGAGAGAACGACATCTGCCATTTCAGAACCAAAAGTATTTTGACCAGCTTCCACTGCAGCGGAAATACTTTTTATGCCATGTTTTGGATTTGTTATATCGTGCCACCATTCAAAAAGAGCGGCAACAAACTTGTCAATATTAGTAGGACCCTCGACTTGTTTAATTTGCTTACTTGTGGCTGGGTCACCGCCACGATTGTAATACGTTGAGGCAATCTGTAGTACCTCGTTATGGATCTCGGTATCCCGAGGGTCAAGTTTGAAACCACTCGCAAAAAAAGCGAAAGCGGAGATGTAGTTATGGCTCTCAGCCATTTGCCGAGCTCGTTCAAACCAAGCGTTCGCCTTTTCAGGGTCTGGTATAAAAACGTCGGTTGATTCTGATTTTTTTCCAAATAGTGCCATAAATGTATGGTCCCCAAAGGGTATGTTGTATTCTACATTGGGTCAATACCTTCTGTGGGGTAGAATGTACATATGCCAGTTGATCCTCAATCTTTGTCCCTTCATATTTACCCTTCGGCCACTCTTCTCCATAGCGCTCAAGAGGTGGATCCTTCTGATCCAAATGTTCAGGCAGTTGGGCAGCGGATGATAGAAATGATGTTTGAGCATAGTGGCGTGGGGCTTGCCGCTCCGCAAGTTGGGCTATCTTGGCGTGTTTTCGTGACTCGGGACTCAAGCTCGGAAGAGGACGAAATTAAGGGCTGTGTGTGGATAAATCCTCGGCTTGAAGTAATCTGTGATGAGCTGGAAGTGGATGAAGAGGGGTGCCTGAGCTTACCAGAGATTCGCGCTGACATTCGTAGGCCCTCTGGCATCCGTATTTCTGGCTTTGATTGCAATGGAAAGCCACAGGAGATGACGAGTAATGATTTTATGGCGAGAGTTTGGCAACACGAAAACGACCACCTTGACGGAATACTGATTCTCGACAAGATGTCGGCGATGGGGCGCTTGGTGAATCGCAGATTGATTCGTAACCTTGAGCGAGCACAATGAGAATTCTTTTTTTAGGTTCTGGTGAGTTTGGATTGCCCACTTTGCAGAAACTTGCGACCTCGCATGAAGTTGTCGGAGTTATTACATCGCTGGATAAAACTGCAGGACGAAACCGGAAAACAACACCGACACCAATTGGATCATGGGCATCCGAGAATGGGCTAAATGTCTTTAAAACTGATGATGTGAACGAACCAATGATTCTTGAGTCTGTTGCAGATATGCAATTAGATGCAATGGTTGTTATTGCATTTGGTCAAAAACTATCACAAGAGTTAATAATTAAACAACGAACAATGAACTTGCATGCTTCGCTTCTGCCAAGATGGCGTGGAGCGTCCCCGATAAATGCAGCAGTAATGCATGGCGATGCATGTTCTGGAGTGAGCGTGATAACTTTGGCAGAAAAAATGGATGCGGGGCTTGTGCTTGGGCAGGTTTCAACCGAAATTGGCGATGCGGAAACAGCAGGGGAGTTGCACGACCGGCTCTCACATCTAGGAGCACAATTGTTGCTAGAGGTTCTTGCAGGAGATTCGTCTGGCGTTATACAAGACGAATCTCTCGTAACATACGCACCTAAACTTTCTCGTAGCGATGCAATTGTAGACTTGTCGAAAGATTCTAAAACAGTTGCAAATACTATCCGTGGATTGTCCCCATGGCCTGGCTGCCATTTGAATATTTCTGGAGTTGATTGCAAGATTCTCAACGCGATTGCCAAAGAGAGTAGTGGAACCATCGGTGAAGTATTAGCTGATGGCACAGTCGCAACTGGAACAGGAAGCATTGAGATTTTGAGTATGAAACCAGCAGGTAGCAAAGCGATGTCATGGAAAGACTTTTGTAATGGAAGAGACATTTCTGTTGGTGACATGTGCAAGGCGCAACCATGAGTGTTAAATCAATGGCTTTAACCTTGTGGGATGTGATTAAATCGACAGAGTTTAAGGTGGCTAAGCCAAAAGTGGATGGGCTAAAAAAACCTAGACCAATTCAAGCAAAGTATGACGCGATTGTTGAAACAATGAAAGAGACATATGGATTTCGCATACGAAAATGGCGAAATTCGATGAGCGGATGCGCATGGGAACTTAAAGACAAGCAAGGGAATATTTCACGCATGGTTGAATCGCCATACCCAAAAGGCCCGATGAGCTGTGCAATTTTTTTACATGAAGTCGGGCATCATGCAATTGGATTCCATGTCTATAAGCCACGATGCCTTGAAGAATACAAAGCGTGGGAATGGTCAATTAATGCAATGATTGCAAACGATGTACGCTTAACTGACAATGTTTTGAAGCGGCGAGACAACTCGCTTAGTTACGCAGTAGCAAAAGCCCTCCGCCGAGGTCTTAAAAATGTCCCGATTGAACTAGAGCCATATATACCAGAACATATGAAAAGAGTTCCGTGACAGTAGAGCTGACAATCGCAGATCTCGAATACGATTTGCCTCAAGAGCGAATTGCAACTCAGCCCGTAAGCCCACGTTCTTCTGCGAAATTATTAGTTGTTCATAAAAATTCGTTTGAAGATTGTTGCATGACAGATTTTCCAGATTTGCTTCCGGAAAATGCTTTGCTCGTCGCAAATGAAACAGCAGTTCTTCCAGCAAGATTTACGACAGTTCGCAAAGATTCTGGAGGTAAGGTCGAAGGATTATTTCTTGAGGAACATTCGCAAGGTTGGTGTGTGATGCTCAAGAGTAATGGTAAGTTGCGCTCTGGAATTATGCTAGAACTTTCAAATGGGATGGATCTTACGCTGCTTGAACGAAATGGAGCGAATTGGATTTGTGCATGTTCCAGTAGCCATTCACCTCAAGATATTCTTGTAGAAGTCGGAACGACTCCGATTCCTCCTTACATCCTTAGAGCTCGAGGTGAGGAACATGTTCCAGATGCCGTAGACAGGGAGCACTACCAAACACTCTTCGCGAAGCACGAGCAGTGTGAATCGGTAGCTGCCCCAACAGCTGGACTACATTTTGATGAATCGCTTCTTTCAAAGATGTCTAGTCTTGGAATTGAACAGGTGTACGTCACATTACATGTCGGTGCAGGGACCTTCAAAGGGATTGAAACTCAAGAAATTAAGAATCATGTCATGCACCACGAAAGGTGGGCAGTTTCTCAGAAAACACTCAATGCTATTGGACAAGCGAAGAAGGACAACCGCCCAATAATTGCCGTTGGGACGACAACTGTTCGGACCCTCGAATCTCTGCCACCCCTGGAATCTTGGCCAATTGATGGTGGACTCTCTGGTTCTACAGATTTAATGATTGCCCCTCCCTATGATTTTCGTCTTGTCGATGGAATGCTGACGAATTTTCATTTGCCCAAATCAACGTTGCTTACACTCGTTGCCGCCAAAATCGGCATTGAGCAACTTCATGCTGCTTACAAAAAAGCAATCGCTTCTGAATATCGTTTTTACAGTTACGGAGATGCCATGTTTATCCTTCCGTAAACAGGCAAAGTGATGTATCCTGTTGGGGCAAGGATGCACACGATAGAAACGCTACTACAAGGGCTTGATGCACGGATGCAGTTCAACACGAACGCATTGGTGACGGATGTCGTGCAACACTCCGATAGAGTGACCCAAGGTTCAATATTTATTGCCAGAAGCGGGGTTCGAAGAGATGGTGCTGCGTTTATCGATGATGCGATTAACAAAGGAGCTGTTGCAATCCTTTGCACTCCGGAAGTAGCTACTACACTTGAGCATCGCAACATTACTATTATTGAAACGTGCGACCCTTGCAAAGTTGGTGCGATTATTGCAGAGCGCTTTCATGGGAACCCCTCTAGTAAACTTAAGCTAGTTGGAGTGACTGGAACCAATGGGAAAACCACTGTTTCATGGTTAGTGCAACACATTTTAAATGAAACTGGAATGAAGTGCGGGATGCTTGGGACTATCGTGTGCGATGATGGTCTAGCAGAAGAACAGTCGTCACTTACAACACCTAGTTTTTGTGATGTTGGAAAAATACTTCACGCAATGGTTGACAATGGATGCAAAGCAGCAGTCATGGAATGTTCAAGCCACGCTCTTGACCAAGGACGCGTAGCAGCACTTGATTTTGATATTGGTGTGTTCACAAATTTATCTGGTGACCATCTTGATTATCATGGCTCTGTAGATTCATACTTGCAATCGAAAATGAAATTGTTTGATTGTATTTCTCAATGTGCTGTTATCAATATGGATGACCCAGCTAGTTGGTCTGTTGCAGACCGTACTACTGCAGAGGTTATTTCCTGTAGGACAGAGAGCGATGCAGCTACTTCATGGGTAGAAATTATCGACGAGAAGCTTGATGGCTCACTTATCCGGTTGCATGGAGTGTGGGGTGTGGTTGAGGCGAAGCTTCCATTGCTCGGAAGACATAATGCAACAAACGCATTGCAAGCAACTGTGGTAGCACACGCACTTGGTATTGAGATTTCACAAATTGCAATGGCGATTTCAAGTGCTCAGTCTCCTCCTGGACGCCTTGAGCGTGTTCAAGAAATTGGATCAACCGTATTCGTTGATTTTGCACATACTGATGATGCCCTTGAAAAAATGCTTTGGTCTGTTCGGGATTTGCTGCCCGAAGGTGGGAAGTTGCACATAGTCTTTGGCTGTGGCGGTGATCGAGATCGCTCAAAACGACCTCGTATGGGCTGTGTTGCTTCCACTGTTGGAGATGTTGCTTACGCTACAAGTGATAATCCACGTAGTGAAGATCCAGAAGACATTCTTGATGAAGTGCTGATTGGAGTACCTTTAGACCGTCGCTCCTTAGTTCATCGAATTGCTGATCGAAAAGTAGCAATCCAGACTGCCATTGCAGCAGCTGCGGAATGCGATGTGGTTGTCATTGCAGGAAAGGGTCATGAGAAAAACCAAATATTGAGTGACAAAGTGATTCCATTTGATGATGTTAAAATTGCACAGGAAGCAATTCGACACAGAAAAATGAGCGGGAAGTCGTGACTTTTTCAACTGAGCAACTTGCACGTTACGTTCAGGGGTCGTTGCAAGGAGACTCAAATGTGCAATGCAATGGTGCTTCGATTGATTCAAGAAGTTGCGAAATTGGGAATGTTTTCTTTGCCTTGGAAGGAGAACATGCTGATGGGCATCAATTTGTCAAACAAGCATTTGAAGCGGGTTGTGCAGTTGTTGTTGCAGAGCGTGAGATAGAAGTGGGAGCCCCAGTCGTTCTCGTTGAAAATGCTCGGAGTGCGTTGTTTGAACTTGCTTTGCAAAGGCGCAAAGAACTTTCCGTTACGAAAGTTATCTCGGTAACAGGTTCAGTTGGTAAAACTACGACAAAAAATTTAATCGCATCCTTGCTCGGTGAACATGTTGTAGCTTCCAAAAAAAGTTTTAATAATGATTTGGGTGTTCCATTGACAATTCTTGATGCCGAGCATGCCGAGTTTCTAGTTGCTGAAGTTGGAGCAAATGATGTTGGGGAGATTGAGCCACTTGCTAATTTAGTGCAACCAGATATTGCGGTATTGACTGCAATTGGACTAGCACATTTAGAAGGCTTTGGTGATTATGAAACAGTTTTAACTGAGAAAGTTAAATTGCTCCAAGCGTTGCCTCCAGATGGTGTTGCCATAGTGCCAGAGAGTATTGATTTGTCATCCTTTTCTATTGCTGCTTCAATTTGCACGGTTGGAACTTCTCCTGAAGCAGACGTGCAGATTGAGATTGGAACAAACGATTTGGGGTATGCCACGCTTCGAATTGGAAATGATGAAGTGGTACTTTCAATCCTTGGAAAACACAATGCGATGAATGCTGCCCTCGCTCTTGTAGCTGTTGGATATGCACGCCCAGAATGTCAGCGGAGACATTTGATGCAAGAAATTTCTTGTGTGGAAGCCCCGTCAGGTCGCTTGCAAATTCATGAGTGCAATGGTATTACTTTTCTTGATGATTCATACAACGCGAATCCCACCTCGATGCAAAGTGCCTTAGAACTTTTTGGAGAGATATTGTGCGGGCGCAAGGTCCTTATTCTTGGAGATATGCTAGAACTTGGTGAACATTCGTATGCTGAACACCAGACTCTTAGCGCAAGTATCAACACTGCTCAAGCAGATGTAGTCATTCTTGTTGGGGATTACATGAAAATTCCTTCTCGCTCTGTGGCTTCTATCTACGAACCTGAAGCATCTGCAGAAGCGATGGTAAGAATCGCTGGTTTGCTTGATGTAGGAGATACGGTTTTAATAAAAGGGTCGCGAGGATTGAAACTAGAAAGAATTATTGAAATGAAACGGCAAACAAAAGTTTCTAGTAGTTAGCCGACGATAGACATTACACATGCTGTATAACTTATTGCAATACATGGACGAGTGGCTCGACAGTGCCGGGCTGTATTCATTTCTTCAAGTTCTCTATCAACGTGAGTTCCGAGCATTCACCGCTGTTGTTGTTGCATTTTTTATAGTTATTCTTTTTGGCAAGCCACTCATCCGGCTTTTAATAAAATGGAAAATTGGGGATCACGCTAATTTCGATCATGCTGAATTAGATGCGCTTATGAAAAGTAAGGAAAATACCCCAACAATGGGCGGGGTGTTAATAATTGGCTCAGTCTTAGTGACAACATTCCTCTTTGCAGATCTCTTTAATCAATATATCCGCTTGCTCATGATGGCAATTGCTATGTTCGCTGTATTAGGCGGTGTCGATGATTATCTAAAATTGGTTGCGGGGCATAGAAAGCCAGGTTCTAGAGATGGGTTATACCGTTGGGAGAAGTTGCTGTTTCAGTTTGGTATTGGAGTTGTTGTAGCATTTATGGCGTGGAAATACGCTGGTGTCAGTGAAGCGGCTCGTTCATTAACGCTTCCATTTATGAGGACGTATGTTCCTGGGACCGAAGCACTAATTATTTCTCCCAAGGTCATAGTTCTTGGTGCTAGCTCATTTATTGTCTTTGCAATTTTTATGGTGATGCTGATGTCAAATGCTGTAAACATTACAGACGGACTTGATGGTTTGGCTCCTGGAACGGTAATGATTGCTAGTTTTGCGATGATGGTGTTATGTTTTATTTCAGGTTCTCCAGACCTTGCTGGTTATCTGCTTCTTCCATATATTGAAGGGGCGGCTGAAATGATGGTGGTTGCGGGGGCGGCGGCGGGAGCTTGTTTGGGATTTTTGTGGTTTAATTGCCATCCAGCGCAAGTCTTTATGGGTGATACTGGTTCAATGCCTCTTGGAGGGTTACTTGCAACAATTGCAGTTATTATTCGTCAAGAATTTTTACTACTTATAATTGGTGGAATTTTTATTATCGAGATTGGGAGTAGTTTTTTGCAGATTTACTACTCAAAGTTCACATGTGGAAAACGCATCTTCAAATGCGCTCCGATTCACCACCATTACCATCGAAAGGGTTGGTCAGAATCACAAGTCGTCACTCGGTTTTGGGTTATCTCGGTAATCCTCGCGATGATCGCCCTAGTCACAATTAAAATGCGTTGAAAGACTTCATTTGATTGCTTGATCAAGGTCGATGATTGCATCTGGAAGTTTCGGTGCTTTTTTGAACCGATGTTTCCTGAGCATCGTGATAAGAGTAGCCATATCGCCATGTACTGGTGCGGTGAATTCGGTTTGCTCAGTTGTAATTGGGTGGGAGATTGCAAGAAACGCAGCATGTAAAGCTTGTCGTTGAATGACGTGTTGAGTACGAGGCAGATCAAATGCAATACCTCGTGGAACAATGTCTGAAACTTTTAAGTGCTTCCCACCATAGATGTCATCACCAACAATTGGGTAGCCAAGATGCTGAAGGTGCAAGCGTATTTGATGAGTGCGACCCGTTTTTAAATCCAGTTCTAGCAATGTATATCCATCGTAAATTTCGCGAACATGAAAAACAGTAACCGATGGCTTTCCAGTTTCGTCCCATCGGACTGCATACCCATCTCGTTTGGTGGGGTGTTTGCCAAGAGGAACATCAATACTGTCTGTCAGAGGTTCGACTTCGCCATGCACAACAGCGAGATATCGTTTTCTAGTTTTTCTTTGTTCAAATTGTTTGCTAAGTCTCCAATGAGCGGTGTCCGTTTTTGCAGCAATCATGACACCAGTAGTGTGGCGGTCAAGTCGATGCACAATTCCTGGACGAGCAAATTCTTCACCGACAGTTGAGAGTGAGCCGTCACTTTCATGTTGGAAATGCCATGCTAATGCATTGACAATAGTTCCAGATTTGTTTGATCGAGCAGGGTGAACGATAATGTCATCATCCTTGTTTATCACGACAAGATCCTTGTCCTCAAAAATAATTTTAAGTGGAATGTGCTCAGCTGGGATATCGGTTGAAGGTGGTGGTGGCAAGATGATATTGACAATATCGCCTTTGTGTAATTTTGTTGAACCCTTTGGAAAGGAATTATTTATAGTGACGGATTTCTCTTCGATCAAACGTTTAATGCTTGTCCTAGACAAGAATGGAATACGAGTCGCAAGATAACTATCCAAACGTCGGTTTAGATTTTTTGAAATCGTGAAGGTTGCTTCGATAGATGATTCGTCTTCGCCACGTTGTTCGTATGCGCGAAACAATGCGTCAGTATCGATATTGCCTCCGCCATCTAAAAACTTTTTTGACCGATTACTCGGTAAACGCATCGTTACTGACCAGTTTCAGAAAGATCGGTCAACTCATCAATCGATGGATTAATTGGTGCTGATTCTCGCTCTTCTGATAGTTTATTCCATGCAGCTACTTCGGCATCCGTTGGGAGAATTACTGCTTCGGTTAAGCTCTCAAGTGAGTCTATTCGAGTTTGTGCTTGGGAAGCAAGTGCTGGGTATTGTTGACCAGATCGAGTGACCACGGTTTCATAGAAACCGCGAGCAGAATCGATATCGCCTTTAGATTCAGAAACTGATGCACGTCCATGAAGCCCACTGATTGTAAGAAGAGTATGTCCAGGGGATTTGTCATCTTCTGCAACAACCAGAGCATAGAGCGCGTCGGCTTTTTCTAGATAAAATGTTCTATCCTCTTCAGAGAGCTCTGTTGAAAAGTCGTCGTCACTGCCTAGAGTTTGACCAGTTGTTACTGATCGCATGTATCCATCAGCTGCGCTGAGTAAACCAAGTTGTTTAAGGGAATCAATTTCACTGTATGTTTGAGCGACGTCCTCTAATGATGCTGGCAAACCAGATTGCCCAGCTTCTATGTAAGCGATCCATGCTTCTACTCTATGTGCGACCTTACCAGCTTTGTAGTTGTTGTAAAACATAAAAGCTGAAAGAACGATTAAGATGATGAACAGATAACTTGGTCCCTTGGTTTTAAGCCAATAAACGAAATCCTCGTTTACTTTGCTCTCAGAGAGATCAGCGGTTTGAATATCTTTTAATCTGTCGCGGTCCATACGTGTATTCCTTGTAAAGAATTTCGTATTCTAGCCCATAGCGAGCAATCTAGCAAATTGTTGCGGTTTAGTTGTGATTTACAAGATTATTTCAGATGAAGTCGGTCAGCAGCGTTTTGGAGTTGTTCCAAGCAGGCAGAAAGATAACGAGGATCACCTTCTGATTGCATGAAAGCAGGTGCAGTTGCAGCAAGGAGAAGTCGTCGAATATCAACAAAATCGTTGTAATCATCATCAACCCGCATGCCTAGGGACTTTCTCGCTACCGCCATTGCGTGTACTGGCTTCGTTGTTTTGAGCCTGCTCTTGTACCCCCATAGTTGGCGTTCTAGATACACGGCATCTTCAACCCAATGTCCAGCATGTACTTCTGCAAGATCGATGAGTGACACCTTGGCGTCTGGCTTTTCGCTTCTACACATTGCATTAGCGAAATGAAGATCGCCGTGGAGCCATTGGTCAATTCGCCTGCTTCGCCATCGTTCAAGGATTATTTTTAGTTTTTTTGAGAGAAGAGAATGTGCTTTTTTCCATTTTGATTCGTCCTTGATGTGATTCTCTCGTACACTCATTTTAGCTGTTTTCAAAAGTACATCCCAATCTTCTCGACGTCCTTCTTGATCAATTGGAAACTCACTCGCTGAGTTCGTGAACCGCGCAGCTGCGTTAGCAATTCGATCGATATTAGAAATCTCCCAATGTTTCCCAAGTGGGCCGATAGGAAAGCGCTCTATGACCATCCATGCAAGGTCATACCCATTGAGTTCCTTTCCGCTTGCGAACAATCTAGGTGCAACCCCGTCTGCATTTTGCATACAACGAGTCCAACGAAGTTCGCGCTCAATGACTGGCAATTTGACAACTACCTCGGTTGATTCATCATTCTTATCATTCCATGTTGCAAAGCCAGTTGCAGCACCACTCCTTTGCCAATCGGTTCTGAACCAATGTATATCCTGAATTTGATTTTGTGTTTGTTTGGTGAGTACTGGTTCTAAAGAACTAGCAAGTGACGATGGAATCATGCTCTTGGCAGATTCTATCACTCTTGCTTTTCCTTTAAATCTCGCACAACTAAAGGGTAGTATGAAACAGGATAAGAATCAAGTCAATTGATTAGGGGGTTGCTCAAATCGCCTTTTGAACATAGGTTACGGGGGTGATAACCTCAGAATGGGATGTATTAGTCTTGGATTTGGATGGCACGCTCTTGTGTAAAGCGGGCGAGGTTTCCGAGCAGAATCTTCATGCACTTGATGAAGTTCGTGATAATGGGATAGAAATCGTGGTTGCAACCGGCAGATGTTTTGCAGAATGCAAACATATTCTTGACAGGATAAATCACTTTGGAGTTTGCATTACAGCGGGGGGTTCTCAACTCACAGATGCAGAGGGGAACGGAATTGCTCGGAATGTTGTTGCCCAAAACATTGTTGAATTAGTTACTTCAAATGTTTTACAGAGTGGTCATCGTTGTTTGCTATTAAAAGATGCAACGGTCTGTGACGCTCAGTATGTCCTCGTTGGAGACGCGCCATTGCATCATGCCTCAACGTGGTGGTTTGAAACTTTAGGAATTTCCTTGCTTGAAGTTGACACGATAGAAGAAGATCCATGGCCCGAGCATACTCTGCGTGTTGGCGCGGTAGCACTTGAAGAGCACTTGCTACCAATTGCACTACATTTAGAAAACGAACTAGAAGGAAAGGCAAAATTACAGCATTGGTCTGCGGTAACATGTTCTGAAGCAACTGGATCATCGACGCATCTACTTGAAGTATTTGGGTATAGCGTGAACAAATGGTCAATGCTAGAAAAACATCTTGGCAATGAGTTTGATCGGACGCGTATTGCTGCAATTGGAGATGGTCTAAATGATATTGAATTATTAAAAGAAGTTGGGCTTTCAATTGTTATGGAGAATGCGAATGACGATGTTCAACTATACGCTGATGTATTGACGGGCCACCATGATAATCATGGGTTCTCAGAAGCAATGCGCCGCTGGATAATTCCAGGACAAGGTCAAACATGACAAACCTTCCATCAACGCAAACACTTTTGGAATCTGTGTGGACGATACCTTCTATATTTGAAGGTCTCCATGAATGCAATCCATCATGGAATGTGTACTCTTCTAAATGTGAACCTTTCTGGCATGATGCTTCAACATTAAATTCATGTTCACATGTGTATGTTGCATCAAGAGGGATTACTTTGGCTTGCGAAGAAGGGAAACCTGCTGTTGTTTTCGTACCCAATCGCCAGCTTACAGCTGCGATTAAGTATGCGAGCAGCGTTACGCTTCAGGCTCCATTGGTGCTCGTTGTTGAAGACCACCCCATCCTTGCTCCGCAGTTGCGACCACGCGAGGTCGCAAAACGAGCAGGTCTTTGCGTTGTGGAGCCATGCACGCCATCTGAAGTTAAATATTGTGCCGCTTCTGCAGTTAAATTGTCTTCTTCAACATCTGCACCTGTTGTGCTTATTACTCATCACAGTTTATTAGGTGCTTCAGCGACCCTTGACAGGTCTGAACGAGACCAATCTCATATTTCTCGCATGGCTTCAGAGTCAATTAGTCCAATTCGACTAGGCAGAAAATTAGAACTTAATAGGCAGCGAACTTTGCCAAGCCCAGGAGAAAAAATATCTGTTGGTTTTGTAACAGTTGGTATGTCAGATTCAGCTCTAAGATATCTAGTAAGCGAGTTGCAACTACTCGGTCGAGTTCCAATGCTCAACATTCGACTGATCCACCCACTTGATATTGTTCCTGTAGAACGAATGTTGTCTCGATGTCGTCACGTTGTGGTTCTTGAACCTCGACCAGGGGAAGTTGAAAGTGAAATTATTTCAATTTCACAATCAATGCTGCGAGAAGGTAGGGAAGTTGCAGCAATTTGGGGCAAGGAATTGCCTGCACTTGATCCGGAGTTAGACCCAGTTAAAGTTCCAACAGATTCACTTCATCCATCGATAGTTGCTCGTCTTACTCAACATCTTTTGCATGACGCAAAACCATCTGCTCATGTGAGTGCGCAATTGATACAGCCACTTCCTGATTTACATATTTCGTCAACTCGAAGAACTTCTTTTGGAACTAGTGCAGCATTGCAATTATTACGTGACTCGTCACTTCGAGTTTTAGATGGAATGAAAAGTACGCATTCATTTGTGATTGACGGGGAACACTATGGCGATAGCATCGATGAACTTGTGTATATTGAAACTTGGGGAGAAAGCACCTTTATCGCTGATGGAGCAGATGTTGTACGTGATGCAAGAGAAAAGCAGCAAACACGAATTCTGCTCGTTTGGAGAAGTGATGAAACAGGCAATACACTTTCGATGATTATTGACTCACTCGCCTTTGCAAAAGGAGATGGGCAGAACAACGTCGTTGAGGTATCGCTCGATAATGGTGAAGATTTAGATTTAGCAATCGAAAATGCAAGTAAGAGAAAAGCGGTATCAATAATTATCGTTCGTGATGGAGCCGAACCACAATTTGATGTTGAAAAACTTGCAGAGTCTGCAAGAGATATTGATCGCCGTGGTTTTCGTCCTCAGCATGCAATTGTAATTCCGATAGAGCAAATGGCAGCGGTTCGAATTGAACCAATTGAGCCCTGGCTTCCAAGAGCCGGAACGCCCGCTATGCCACTTGAATCTACTATTAGTGCTCGATGGTTGAAGCCTCAATATCGTAGATGGCGAATCTCGCTTCGTCCAATCCTAGAACGCGTGGAAGTTACAAGAAGTAAACCTCCTGTGCGTGTTGTAGCTAAAACCATGCAACGTCTAACCCCTCCTCAACCAATCCATGCTTTAGCATCAAATTGGAGAGTTCATATCGCAGGATATCGAGGCGACCAACCTGGCGTAGTAGGAAAAGTTCTCATGGAGGCAGGATCTCAGATGGGTTATGAAATCTGCTCCCAAAGCAATAACATATTTGTTGGTGCTGGGAGAAAAGCGTGGTCGCAAATTTTGTTCACAAGAAAGCAATCTAAAGAATCTTTTCGTCCTCTGGTCGCTGCAATTCCTTGGGGAGAAGCAGATGTATTACTTGGTTGGGATAGAGAAGAAGTATTACGGTGTTTAGATCCAAATGGTCCATTGCAGATTGGCTCGCCAGAGCGAACTCACGTTATGGTTAATACAGACCCACTTGAAAGACAAGGACCTCTTATAGATGTAGAGGGTGTTCCTGCAATCATAGATATTGGTACCATTGGAAAGACATGTAAAACTGACACAGCGGTTCTCAAAAGTTTTGCTTCGCTAGCAAGATATAGGTTTCATAACGAACGCTTGGGCGATCTTATTCAACTTGGCATGGCATTCCAACTAGGTTTTATTCCTGTAACCGTTGATGCGATGAATGTTGCAATTGCAAAAATTGAACAAGAGGGCTACTCGAGGAGCAGCGAGGCCTTTGATTTTGGGAGAAGAGTTGCATTAGACCCAGAATCTGCATGGCAACCTATCAAAGAAGAGTTTCAAGTTGACTTGTCAAGATTGATAAAACGCTCAGTGAGGGATTGTTACAAACTAGGAAAACGTGGAATAGCAAAAGCAGAAATAATGCAGCGGTTAATTCGTCAATCTAAGCAGTCTTTGCCAGGTCTTATGGAATCCCAAGAAGGTCGTCAAGCAATGGTCGACCTAGTAAATGGTATTCGAAGGTGTATGCTTTGGGGTGGGGAAGAAACTGCAAGTAAGTTTATGAACTCCTTGTGTAAACTCTATGAAGTTGACAGACCAGAAACGGGGAGGCAGTTGACTAGGAAAGCAATTCTTCCTCTTGCTGAAGCGATGCTTATTAGAGAGCCAATTTATCTTGCTCGGCTAGCTAGGAGCCCAGAGATTCTCCGCAGAATTAAGAATCGTTTGAACGTGCGCCATTCTAGAGGTGACATTTTAAAGAGGCGTTTTCTGTCTCGTTTTCGACTACGTTTATGGAGTTGGTCATTACAAATCGATATGAGAACAAGTGACTGGTCTTCAGTTCTAGTGACATGGATTGGTGCTTTGGTTCCAAAACATTGGCGTGGGCATCGCCGTGACCGAGGCGTGCGTGAGGCAATCCTGCATGCTCTTTCTCAGGCAACTTTAGAATCAGAAAATTACTATCAGTGGGTCGATAGGTTTGAAAAGTTGCACCAATTGGCTTTGAACGACACACTGCAGAATATTTCGCTCGTTGAACTTAAGAAGATTCTTCGAGGGTAATGTGCTGTTGCTCTCTTCTTAACTGACCACACGCTGCAGAGATATCACGACCTCTGCTCGCTCGAATGTGCGAGTTTACGCCACCTTTTTCAAGCGTTTCTTGGAAACGACGAACTTGTGCATTTTCTGGGCGTTTGAAATCAAGCCCAGGAACCTCGTTATACCGAATGAGATTTACGTTACAGCGTAATGTCTTACATAAATCTGCAAGTTCCTTTGCTTGGGCACTGCGATCATTTACGCCTCCGAGCAAAAGATATTCAATCGTTATTTCCCTGCCTGTAGCATCGAAATATGTACTGCATGATTTTAGAATGTCTTCTATCGAGGCAAACTTTGCCCAAGGTATTAATTGTTTACGCAACGTATCAGTCGGTGCATGAAGACTAAGAGCCAATGTTACAGGTAGGTCAAATTTTGTAAGACGCTCGATAGCAGTGGGTAGCCCGACAGTTGAAACAGTAATTTTTCTTGCTCCGATTCCGAGCCCCCATGGAGCGTTCAATATTCTAATTGCACGCGTGACTGCATCGTAGTTTGCTAACGGCTCTCCCATTCCCATAAAAACAATGTTTGTTATTTGATCAGCTCCTAGGCGAATAACTTGTTCGACAATTTGTCCTACCTCAAGGTTTCCTTCAAGCCCATCTAGTCCAGAAGCGCAAAATGTGCATCCCACTGGGCACCCAACTTGGCTTGAGACACATGCAGTACAGCGAGATTTGGAAGGAATCATGACGCATTCTGTTTGTTTATTCTCTTCGTCCCATGCAAGTAGTATTTTTTTAGTCCCATCAGACGCGTGTTTAGTTGTGACAACGTTTGAATCTCGAAAATATAATCTTTGCTCAAGTTGTTCACGGTATTCTTTTCGGATGTTACTCATCTGATCAACCGATTCAACGTTTTTATCATACGTCCAGTTTAAGATTTGTTTGCAAGCATATTCTGGCATGCCTAAGTCTGCAACAATAGCTTCGACATCTCTTGGAAATAACTCAAGGGCATGTGTTTTTGAAGTCAACTTTTTTGCCCCTTCACTGTAATCTCAATGTGTTGCAAAAAATTAGTTAGTGAACTTGGCATGGAAAATGACATGCCTTCATCGACGTTGGATTCTTCGACAAGTTCACCTCCATAATTATCAACAAGATGACGAACAATTTCTACAACAAGATGTTCTGGAGCACTTGCTCCAGCTGTAATCAAAATATCGTTTATCCCTTGAAGCCACTTAGGATTAATTTTTGACACATCGTCTACGAGATAGGAAGGAGTTCCGGCAGTTTTTGCAATTTCTGTAAGTCTAAGAGAGTTTGAACTATTTTTACTGCCAACAACGAGCACGAGATTTGCCTTAGGGGCCTCCATGCGAACGGATATTTGTCGATTTGTCGTTGCGTAACAAATATCATCTGTTGGGGGAGAATGTATTTCAGGGAAGTGTTCTTGCAATGCTCGAATGATTATTTCAGCATCATCAGTACTAAGAGTTGTCTGAGTGACATAGGCAAGTTTTGTTGAGTCAATAATATCCAATTCTGGAATATCATCAACGGTTTCGACAATCTGTATTGCGTGGGGTGCCTCGCCTTGTGTGCCCATAACTTCTTGGTGATTCTTGTGACCAATTAGCAAAATTTGCCAACCTCTTTTGGCATATCGAATTGCTTCTGCGTGAACCTTTGTTACAAGTGGGCAAGTTGCATCGATGCATGTTAGATTTCTATTTCTTGCAGTTTTTTTGATTAATGGGCTAACGCCGTGTGCACTAAAAACAATGACAGATCCTGAGGGGATTTCTTCTATATCTTCCACAAAAATTGCGCCTCTCTGGCGCAAACGCTCAACAACATGTTTGTTATGAACAATTTCGTGGTAGACATAAATCTTTTCATTCTCATCTGTCACATCAAGTATTTGATCTACGATATCAACAGCCATGCGAACGCCAGCGCAGAAGCCACGTGGATTTGATAACTTAATTCGCATTTAGGTATTGTACTGTGGTGTCTTTGTTTACGTCTTTGTAGTTTTGTTAACTTTATCTCTTCGCGCCTCAGCAGGTTATAAGGAACGTTACATTTGGTTTATACAATTGGGTTTTGCGTCAAACGACTTCTGTGCACAAAAACCGCTCCAACAAAAAATTATTCTTATCTCTGAGTATCAGTGTCTCAGTGGCAAAAAAATGGAAGAGACGCCACACAGCCGCTCCGCGGCAAAAAAAGATTCCGGTGAAAAAATTGGTTATCGAAATCACATCCCAAGTGACTGCCAAAGAAAAGCATAGACATCAGCAGCTTCTTCGATGCGTAGAGTCGTTGGTTTTCCTGCACCGTGTCCAGCACGAGTTTCTATTCGGATGAGTGCTGGGTTGTCGCAAGACTGAGCATATTGAAGTGCTGCGGCAAACTTAAAACTGTGCGCAGGGACTACACGGTCGTCAGTGTCACCAGTTGTAACTAACGTTGGTGGATAGCATGTCCCTTCCCGTACGTTGTGGTAAGGAGAATATTCAAGTAAATATTTAAACATTTCTGGTTCTTTAGGGTCGCCATAATCACTTGTCCAAGCCCAACCTACTGTAAAAAGAGGGAATCGAATCATATCTAACACCCCAACAGCGGGAAGGCATGCACCGAATAATTCTGGGCGTTGCGTCATGCAAGCACCAACAAGCAAGCCGCCATTGCTTCCGCCTTGTATTGCAAGTTTGTTTGAATTTGTCCACCCGTTTTCGATAAGCCATTCGCTACAGGCAATAAAATCATCGAAACATTGTTGTTTGTTTTCAAGCATTCCGCCTTCGTGCCACTTGCGTCCATATTCACTTCCACCTCGAATATTTCCAACTGCATAAATTCCTCCCATTTTAATCCAAGTGGCTCTTGAAGCAGAGAAGTGTGGCAGTATGGGAATGTCAAATCCTCCGTATCCATACAGAAGAACTGGATTGTTCCCTTCAAGCTCGGTGTCTTTATGGGAAACAATAAACAGAGGGACTTGTTCATTATCTGTGCTGGTTATGAACTTTCTCTGAACGACAATATCAGAGAGGTCTATTGGAAAAGTAGTCTGCCAAAAGAGTTCTGTTTGACCAGATATCAAATCAAGTGTGTAAATGGTTGGTGGCTGGTTGTAACTTGAGTATGACCAGAAGACCGTTGTGTCCTCGTTGTCTCCGCTGAACCCTGAAGCAGTTCCGATTCCTGGCATTTTTACACTGTAGAGTTCTGTGCCATCTAACGAATGAACAGTTTCTTTTGTAGATGCATCTTCGAGCCAAGTTGCAGTAATTCTACCGCCGACTATATCTGCACTACGAAGGATGTTTTTTTGCTCCGGGATTACATCCTTCCATGATTCCTTCTTATGATTGAATGTGACAGAAACAATTTTTCCTTTTGGAGCTTGATAGTCAGTCTTAAACCAAAGTGTATTCCCAATTCCTCCTATCAAATCATAAGATGCTACAAATTTTGTTATGCACCATCTAAGTTCTTTTTCATCTGGACCTTTGACGAGAAACGCATTGTTCGAAGATGTGCCTTCGTTGACGGATATGACTAACCATCCACCATCTTTCGTGACGCTCGCTCCATAAAATCGGTTTGGGTGTTCGGGGTCAGACCATACAAGTTGGTCCTCGGACTGTTCTGTACCAATTTTGTGAAACCAAAGTTCAGCACCATCGGTAGTTGCAATGTGCCCATCGCTATCACTGTGAGGGTATCTAGAGTAGTAATACCCACTTTCATCAGGTAGCCAAGATGGCGAGTCGTTTTTAATGTCCTTCATTATCTCAGGAAGCATCTTGCCTGTTGTTAAATTCTTTGCGTGCCATGTCGCCCAATCAGAACCAGCATCAGAAATGCCCCATACTAGGTAAGAGCCATTTGGACTTGGGGAATATGTGGAAAGAGCTTTCGTGCCGTCTTCCGAAAATGTATTTGGGTCAAGCAAAACTTCATCGATAGTCGTTGATGAGTTCCCAGTATAAACAACGCTATGGTTTTGAAGCCCAGTGTTGCGTGATTGGAACCATCGTTCTCCTCGATGAAATGGTTGTCCTTGTTTTGGATAATTCCATGCTTTCGTGAGCTCTTCTCGGATGGACGGGAGGATTTCAATAGAGTTTAGGTACTGCCGAGTGACTTTATTTTCTTCTGTAACCCAATCTCGAACTCTCTCGCTTTCTCTCACATCATCTTCGAGCCAACGGTATGGGTCTTGCACCTCAATGCCATGCATTGTTTGGATGACATTTTCTCGTAAAGTTTCAGGATACGAAATGGTGGGAGTATCAAGAGCAATGCAAAGTATCAAACATGATCCAATCAAAATATTAATCCCCTCCTACAATTGCTGGAAGATCTTGTAATCCTTCAGTCAAATCAATTGGTCCTTCATCGCCAATAAGAACATCTGCTTCATAGTGAACGCTTATTGAATGATCAGCAGAAAAAATAGGCCATGATCCTCGTTTATTTTCAATTTGAGAAGATCCGACGCTGAGCATCGGCTCAACTGCGATGAGCATTCCACTCTCAAAAGTTCGCCAAGCATCGGGCCACTCTGCAGGGTGAGAAGGAACAACGTTAGAAACAAAAGGCGGTGCGTGCAAGGTTTTTCCATACCCATGACCGCCTAGCCCTCTGATTAAGTGAAACCCATATTGTTTTTCTGCGACCTCTTGAACAGCTTTTGCAAAGTCCATCAAAGGGCGTCGTGGTTGCATTGCCGCAATCCCTGCAGCTAATGAATCTTTACCTGCTTGCATCAATCGCAGGTTCTCATCACTTGCGTATTCGATTGCCCATGTCCACGCTGCATCTCCTATCCACCCTTTGTGCAAAACTCCAATGTCAATAGAAATGATATCGCCTGGTTGAAGCGGAGCAAGAGACATTGTGTGTGTGCCGTGGACAACGCAGTCATTCACAGAAATACAAGAATGGCTTGGAAATGGAGGTTGTCCGGGAATTCGATATTTTAGAAATGCACTCTTGCACTTAAGTTTATGGAGTGTGTTGGCAACAAAGGTGTCGATTTCTGGGAGGGTAATTCCTGAACGCAAATAATCCGTTAATTTTCGGTGAACATCTACGACAAGTTCGGCAGAACATTTTGCTGCTTGGGCATCTTTCTCCTGAAGGAGTGGGATAGTTTTCATGCGTCTTCCTCGAAGTCCATCTCTCCATCTGTTAGCAAGTGAACAATCTCTCCACGAATAGATACAAAAAGTGGACTTCCAGAGGCGATATGCCAAGCAAGTTCTCGTTCATCGGTGCAATCGAGAAGTTGTATGTCAGCTTGTTTTCCTACTTCGAGAGTCCCAACGCGATTTTGAAGCCCAAGAGCATACGCGGGGTTAATAGTTGACGCTGTGATTGCTTCTGCTGGAGTTAGCCCTAGTCGTCGACAAGCAAGTGAAATTGCAAAGGGCATTGACGGGCTTGGTGCAGAGCCTGGATTGTAATTTGAGGCAATTGCAACTGCGCATCCAAGGTCGATAATTTCCCTGCCACGTGCGTATGTGTTATTCAAACAAAATCCGCTTGCTGGGAGTAGCACGCCAATCGTATCGCTCGATGCCAAATGCTTGAGTTCTTCATCAGTTGATGTTTCAAGATGGTCGACACTAACTGCGCCCATGTCTACCGCTCTGGTAAGCATGCCCAGAGGATTAAATTGGTCAACATGAGCTCTGATTGGACAGCCCAATTCAATCGCTTTTTCGAAGAGCGAAGTTGTTTGCTCAACCGACCACGCCCCTTGTTCGCAGTACGCATCGCATGTGATGCCTGGGAATTCTTGTGCAACGGCTGGTAACATTTCATTAATAACCATGTCAGCAAATTGTTCTTGATCTGGGTCAATAGCGTGTGCTCCAAGAAAAGTTCCAGCAATGATTTGAGGAACAGCTTGAGAAGCATCGTGTATTGCTCGAAGCATTTTTAACTCATCTTTAGTAGTAAGACCGTACCCACTTTTTATTTCAAGGGTGGTTGTTCCAAGCGATGCCATCAAGCCAACACGTTCAAGAAGATCTGAAGCCAGAATATCTTGAGATGTGTCGCGAACAGCACGGACGGTCGACATTATTCCGCCACCTTGTTTAAGAATATCAAGGTAGGAAACTCCGCGAAGACCCATTTCAAATTCATCCAGGCGATTTCCCGCCCAGCATGCATGGGTGTGGCAATCAACGAATGTTGGCATTATAACTCTGCCATTTGCATCAATAACGGGTAATTCTTCACTCTCATCAATGAGACTGTTGTCAGGTACACCTTCACCGACATGTTGAATTAACCCATCTCGAACGAGAAGGTGTCCAATTTCTATGATGCCAAGATCGTTCATTTCTTTGCGTCGTCGTGGAGTATTGCCACCAGAGAGAGTGAGGATTCTTGCGTTGATTATTATAAAACTAGTCAAGAGGAGTTGCCTGTATTGGTATTTTAACATGGTGCTCGGTCGCGCACGATATTGCTTCAGAGTACCCAGCATCGACATGACGGAAAATCCCCATCATCGGATCGTTGGTGAGTACTCGCTTTAGACGTGCGCCGCTTTCGGGGGTACCGTCGGCAACGATGACTTGGCCAGCGTGTTGAGAATAGCCGATACCTACTCCACCGCCGTGGTGAAAACTTACCCAGCTTGCACCACTTGCAATGTTTAATGCAAAGTTAATGAGTGGCCAATCACTTACAGCATCAGTGCCATCGAGCATGCCTTCCGTTTCACGGTTAGGGCTTGCAACGCTACCACAATCAAGATGGTCTCTGCCAATAACTATTGGTGCAGAAACTTCGCCGTTCTTAACGAGTTCGTTAAACGCAAGCCCCGCTTTATCACGCTCGCCTAGACCAAGCCAGCAAATTCGACATGGTAAGCCTTGGAACGCAACGCGCTCTTGTGCCATTTTTATCCAGCGCTTGAGAGATTCGTCTTCTGGAAATAAATCAAGGATGACTTCGTCGGTTTTTTTAATGTCTTCGGGATTGCCAGAAAGAGCGCACCAACGGAAAGGCCCACGACCTCGGCAGAATTGAGGCCGAATATACGCTGGAACAAAGCCCGGAAAATCAAAAGCATTTTCGACACCTCTCTCATAAGCACGTTGACGTAAATTGTTGCCGTAGTCAAACGTCTTTGCGCCTTGCTCCATAAACCAGAGCATAAGTTTGACGTGTGTTGACATGGTTTTAGTTGATAGATCAACGTACTTTTCTGGATTGGTTAACCGAAGTTCATCTGCAACTTCTCTTGACAAGCCAGTTGGGTAGTAACCAACGAGCGGGTCATGTGCGGAAGTTTGATCTGTCAAAATTTCTGGAACGATCCTACGTTCTTGTAATCTCAAGAGTAAGTCTACGATGTTGCCAAGGTATCCAATCGAAAGAGGTTCTTTATTTGTGGTTGCTTCAACAGCGCGATCGATTGCTTTATCGATGTCTTCAATAATTTCATCAAGGTATCGGTCGTGCACACGTTTTTCTAATCGTTCTATGCAGACATCAGCAATTAGGCAGGTCCCATCATTCATAGTGACAGCAAGTGGCTGCGCGCCGCCCATGCCACCGCACCCGCCGGTAACAGAAAGTGTTCCAGCTAGCGTTCCGCCAAAATGTTGTCGAGCGCATTCAGCAAACGTTTCGTATGTTCCTTGAAGTATTCCCTGAGTGCCGATGTAAATCCAAGAACCCGCAGTCATCTGTCCATACATCATGAGGTCACGAGCTTCCAAATCATCGAACAAATCTTGGGTTGCCCAGTGTGGAACTAAGTTGCTGTTTGCAATAATGACTCGAGGAGAATCAACAGTCGTTGTGGCTATACCAACTGGCTTACCAGACTGCACAAGTAAAGTTTCGTCTGGCTCAATCGATTTTAGTGATGCGATGATTGCGTCGAACGATTCCCAATTGCGAGCGGCTTTTCCTCGTCCACCGTAAACAACCAACTCGTCTGGGCGTTCTGCAACCTCTGGATCTAGATTGTTCATCAACATTCTCATGGCTGCTTCTGCTTGCCACGATTTACAAGTGAGCTTCGTTCCCCTTGGGGCGCGGATAGTGCGTTTTTCGTGTGTTAGTGGGGGTGCCATAATTCTACCGATGGTATCCGCTAACTGTATTCTTTGCACGCTGTACAATCCAATATGGCACTAGAAATAAGGAGAAGTACCAATGGCAATGCAAACAGAAATTACTATGGAACCAATCACAGCAGGTACTTTTTGCTGGAATGAACTGGCAGTGCGTGATACTGAAAAAGCAGGAGCTTTTTATACTGAGTTGTTTGGGTGGACAACCGATACGTCTGAGGATGGTCCAATGCCTTACACAGTATTCAAAATGGGTGAACATGCAGTTGGTGGCATGATTCAGATGGACTCAAATTGGCCAGAAGATGTACCACCTCATTGGGGCTGTTACATTTCAACTGATGATGTCGATGCAACGGCTGCTCGTGCAACTGAACTAGGTGGAGCACTCTGCTGCGAACCACAAGAAGCTGGAGATGAAGGGCGTTTTGCAGTTGTGACCGACCCAACCGGCGCAGTCGTGAGCGTGTTCAAAGGTGGTGATGGTAAAAACCCGAAAGGGCATGGATCCTTTTGTTGGAATGAATTATTGACTAATGATATGGATGTATGCAGTGCTTTTTATTCAGAACTCTTCGGTTGGAAAGCCGAGGCAAGTCACACCAGCGAAGAACCTTACACGGTGTTTATGAACGGAGAACTTTGGGCAGGTGGCATGATGAAGATGCAATGGGAAGGACAGCCTGCTTGGCTTGGCTACATAAGTGTTGCAAGTGTCGATGAGACAACCGCGAAAGCAGCTGAACTTGGTGCAACGATAATCTGCGAACCTGCAGACATTCCTGGAATCGGTAGGTTTTCTGTGTTTACAGATGCAGTTGGAGCAGCAATAGCTGTATTTACCGGACTTTCTGAGTGTTGTAGCGACTCGAGTTGTTGTTCTGGCGATTAAATGGCAACTTATATCTTGCGTTTTTATTCTAATCAGACATACTGGTCGTAGATGATTTTTTTGACCAAACAAGTTTGCCTTGTTTTTATACTATGTAATGTCAGTTTCGCTAGCGTGCCATTTGAGACACTGCGTCAATACCAAACTGGGTTGTACTCTACAGGAATTTTTCCGGCTGATTTTGACGGAGATGGAGATATTGATTTAGCTGTTTCAAACAGAGGAACTAACAATGTTTCTATTTTGTACAACAATGGAAATGGCGTTTATGAAACTAGGATTAATTTTCCAACAGGTGAAGTTCCTAGATATGTCCATGGTGGGGATTTTGATAGCGACGGCGATATTGATCTTTGTACCCCTGATTACATCGGAATGACTGAGACGGTGCTACTCAATGACGGCAATGGTGCATTTACTATTGGTGGGCAATATGAAATAGAAACGCCAGCTTTTTCATGGGTTGATGATATTGATGGTGACGGTCATCTTGATATTCTCATCACAAATTGGGATGGTGCTGCAGATGTACCAAGTCAATCTCCCGCTCAGTTTACTCCTCTCTTAAATAATGGCGACGGTACGTTTGTGTTTGGCCCATCTTCAGTGATTGGCAAACAACCTCGTTGTGGTGCTTCGGCGGATCTTAATGGCGATGGAATCAAAGATGCGGTAATAGCAAATTATTGGTCGAGTTCACTTTCTGTGGTTATGGGCCTAGGCAAAAGGCAATGGGCAGATGAAGTATCTATTGAACTAAGTGGTCATCCTCGATATCTTGTATTAGAGGATTTGGATAAGGATGGTACGGTAGACATTGCTGCTGTGGACAAGGGCGAAGACAATCTGTGGATTTTTCATAATGATGGACAAGCGAATTTTACACTTGTTGAAACGTTAAATACGAACGCTACTCCGCATTCTATTGATGCTACTGACATGAATCATGACGGTGCTATAGACTTAGTAGTTTCCCATGTTGGCTCAGGGCAACAGTTATTGTTTTTTAATGATGGTGATGGCTTCTTCCCTGATTCACAAACAGTTATTCTAACTGCGGGCCCTGCAGAAATTAAAATCGCGGATGTAAACAATGATGGTGATTATGATCTTGTGTCTGCGAATGTAAACTGGGAAGAGCGTGGAGCAAGCGTTATCATGCAAGGTTCTTGTGATGATTTAGTAGCAGATTGCAACAGCAATGGTATAGAAGATATTTGTGAATTGCCAGATTGTAATTTAAATGGGATTCCTGATGATTGCGACATTTCTCTAGGTAACTCCCTAGACTTTGATGGGGATAGTGTGCCAGATGAATGTCAAGTTGATTGCAACGATAATTTAATTCCTGATACCTATGAAATCTCGCAGGGACTGGTGACTGATTGTAATGAAAATGAGATTCCCGATGATTGCGATTGGGTTGTTCTTGGAGATTGCGATGAAGATGGCATTCTCGATGGGTGTGAAGAAGATATAAATGAAGACTGGGTGCCAGATGATTGCCAATGCAACGCAGACTTTTCTAATGATGGGGTAGTCGGCGTGCAGGATGTAATTGCTTTGATTTCAGCATGGGGTGAAAATCCAATTCCTCATGGCGATCCAGTTGATGAGGATCTAAATGTAGATAATGTTGTTGATGTAGAAGATTTACTAATACTTATTATTTCTTGGGGCGAGTGTTCTGTGTATACCTTGCCTGATGTATTAGGTGCTTGTTGTTTGCAAATGCAACAGTGCTCTGAATTGCATGAAGTAGGATGCTATGTTAGGAACGGAGTGTATTTTGGGGACAATACATCATGTGGACTCGTTGATTGCGCTGCACCTTAATGTAGCAATTGCTCAATAGCAGCAATGTCTTCTGAAGGTGATCTGTCGCAATTCCGTTCTGGAACAACCTCGCGGATTTTAGAATATAAATGTTCGACTGCATCGCCACTTTTAAGAGGACGGTGATAGTCAAGAGCATCGCACCCAACTAGTAATTCAATAGCAATGACACTCCGGCACAGGTTGATAGACCGGCGAAGCATCAATGCAGAAGTTGCGCCCATGGAGTTGTAATCTTCGATTCCTCCAGAAGTAGAAATATTGGAGACACTTGCTGGCATGGATAAGGTTCGCAATTCTGCGCAGCATGCTGCAGCAGTGTATTGAACAATCATAAGTCCGCTTTCTAATCCCGGGTCGCATGCGCAAAAGGCGGGTAAATTATTGTGTATACAACGACCAGATAAAATCCATTCAATACGCCTTTCAGCAATTCCTGCAATGTGGCAGAGTGCAATGCGTAATTCATCCATGGCAATTGCAAGTGGCATTCCGTGGAAGTTGCCTCCGGAAATAATCGCATTGTCCTTAGGAAAGACTAAAGGGTTATCAGTGACAGCACCAAGTTCAGCAGAAACAACACCAGTTACTCTTGCGATAGCTTCTATCGCTGCACCGAGAACTTGAGGAGAGCATCGGAAACTGTACGGGTCTTGTACCCGTTGATCATCTTCTTGATGCGATGTAAGTATTGTTGAATTAACTAAGTGAGCTCGAAGAGTACTCGCAACAGTCTGCTGTCCACTTTGAATTCGTGCTGCATGTAGCCGTTGGTCGAGGAAAGTATTAGTGGCTTTTGCCGTATCAATAGACATCGCAGTTGCGAGTACTGCAACTTCGCAAAGAACCGCAATATCTGCTAATCCAAGGGTTGCAATAGATGTCATCAGGTGAGTGCCGTTGATGAGTGCAAGCCCCTCCTTCTCAATGGGTACTATTGGAGTAATTCCAGCTGCAGCCATCGCTGCTTTGCCAGGCATTTCTTTTTCACCAAGGACGGCATTTCCCTCGCCACAGAGCACAAGAGCAAGATGTGCAAGTGGAGCAAGGTCGCCAGAAGCACCAACTGACCCTCTTGATGGAATGACTGGTGTGACACCTGCATTAATCATTTCTACGATGCATTGAGCGACTTCTGGTCGAACTCCACTGTGTCCTCGACATAGATTTGCTGTGAGCAAAATCATCATCCCACGAACAATTTCACCTTCAAGAGGTTCACCAACACCAGCAGCGTGTGAGCGTAGCAGGTTCATTTGAAGGTCTACAAGTTTATTATTATCGATTCGAGTAGTTGATAAAGCCCCGAATCCAGTGTTTATTCCGTAGGTTGCATCATTTGTTGAGGTTACTTGAGCAACTGTAGCTCTCGCGGCTTCCATGAGTTCAATTGCAAGTGGGCTAATTTCTACTTTCACACCATTTCGAGCTACTCCAACAACTTGTGGTCCTGAAAGGGGTCCACCATCTAAAACCAGTGTTTCTTGATTCATCCTTACATCTTACAACGCAGGGATACCTCGCGGGGCACTAGCCCTAGTCAGCGAGTATTATGTGCCGATGGACACATGGATTCGAAGCATAATCGTACTATTGGCAACTGGATTTGTCGGGTTTTTTGGGGCTTGGCAAGCATCGGCCTTGGTTTCTGCCAGAGGTGTTTTTGGTCCTACAATCTTCCAATCATTCTCGCCAGTTTCTTCGATGTTTGCAGTGTCACTGACGATTGGAGTTGCATCTATAGTCGCTGGTTTTGTAGCAAAATGTACTACTGCAACAACAGGGATGTTTATTCTAGGTTTTTCACTGTTTGCCATGGCTATGAAACTTGAAGGGATGCAAGAACTTGTCATGAGCAACGGTAATTTCAATGTCCTTGTTCTTGAGGCGGCATTTATCAGTGCTCTTGTCTTGTTAGGAACTCTTGTTGTGTTCGCGATGGGTGGACCATTGAAATGCGTGAGCAAGCCCACGGAAGAAGACAATATGGCTAAGCAACTTGGAATAGCGTTCTGTATTTCGCTTGTAATTTTGCCAGTAATTTGGCTTTTTGCAACTACACCCGCAAAAGGTCAAGTGCTAGGAGCATCTGCAGTTGGCGGAATTCTTATTGCCTTTTTGTCAAGGCAGCTCCTCAGTTCGATGCAACCAATCATCTTGTTTGCTCTGCCAATCGCTTGTGGTGGGCTTGGGTACATCATCGGATTGCTACTTAGTGATACAAGTCCTGCTTCTTTTGCTCAGCAAAAAATTTCATCCCTTCTATTCCCAATGCCAATTGAATATGCCGCTGGCATTATTATTGGGCTTGCTTTAGGTCTTGGTTGGACTTCCTCTCATGATGAAAATACGGTGCCCGAAATAGACAAAAAAGTTGCTCCGTAGGGGTATCATGCACGCTCTATGGCACGATTACATGAATACCAAGGTAAGCAACTTTTAGAAGCCTCAGGGCTTTCAATTCCTCGCGGTAAAGTTGCAAGAACACCAGAACAGGTCTTTGAAATTGCAGAAGAACTTGGCGGCAACGTCGTAGTTAAAGTCCAAGCATGGGTAACGGGTCGCAAGGCACTTGGTGGTGTTGCTCTTGTGCACTCTGCTCAAGAAGCAAAAGATGCTGCTGAAAAAATGTTTCATTTGCAATTCGGCAACTTCCCCGTTGAAGAACTACTTGTCGAAGAATTACTCGACATTAAAGATGAATTTTTTGTTTCGTTAACGATTGACGACGCAAATCAAGCGCCGCTTCTTTTACTAGATTGCCAAGGGGGTAGCGGTATCGAAGATAGAGCGGACACCGTTGCAAGAATACCTGTCAAAGCAGATGGTGAAATTTCAAAAGAAACATTACTTGAAGTTACAAAAGACGAAGCCGTTGTCGATGCTATTGTAAAAATTGTTTTGGCAGCGCGAACAAATGAAGCACGCTCCATGGAAGTTAATCCGCTTGTTCGGTTAACAGATGGCTCAATCGTAGCCGCTGATTGCAGAGTGACCATCGACGATTACGCTGTCTTCAGACATGATGATTTAGGCATTGACATCGCTCGCGAACTTGACCACCCACCAACAAAACTTGAACAACTTGCGTATGAAATTGAACAAGAAGATCACCGAGGCACGTTTTACTTTGCAAAATTACCTACGGATGGTTGGGAAGATACAAATGGGTTAATTGCGTTCCATGGGGCTGGCGGTGGCGGATCGATGATGTCGATGGACGCAGTTTCAAACGAGGGCTTTACCCTTGCGAACTTTACTGATACTAGCGGCAATCCTTCAGTTGCAAAGGTCTATCAGGCGGCACGCATAATTTTATCTCAGCCTAATCTAAGTGGTTACTTTGGGAGTGGGTCTGGAGTCGCTTCACAAGAACAGTATCACTCAGCGTACGGTCTTGCAAAAGCATTCATCGAAATGAAGATGGAAGTACCCGCAGTCATTCGCTTGGGCGGAAACAGTGAAGACAGAGCAGTTGATATTTTAGAGGATTCATGTCAGCATCTTCCCTCACAAGTCCGTGGGTTCAAGAAAGATGACACCCCCGGAAAGTGCGCAGAAATTTTTGCGAAATTGGTTGAAGAAACGAATGCAACGAACGAGTCAATGACCAGACACGTACCCGATTTTGTTGGAAGTGAAAACGCTTCAAGTTTCCCAATCAAGTACGGCGCACTTTGGATTGACAATGTCCCACCGGAAGTGGCAGAAATAGTTGTGCGCGAGAGTAATGGTCTCCTAACTATTGGTGATTCCGGTCAACCAGAACCAACTGAAGATATTACAGATAAAGACAGCGATTTAATCGCTTGCGAAATTGAATGTTTACGAGCAGGGCACAATGTTGTCTTTGTAGATATGCCTGTGAAAGGACTTGATTAATGGCAGTCATTATTGATCAAAATAAACGTGTCATGGTGCAGGGCATCACTGGTCGTGAGGGAAGGGCACGAACTCGGCTTATGAAGGAGTTTGGTACTAACATTGTCGGCGGTTGCACTCCCGGAAAGGGCGGGCAAGAAGTTGAAGGCATCCCAGTACACGACACGGTTTCTGAAGTTATTAAATCTTCCGGTGGCGTTATCGATATCTCCGTTGTCTTTGTTCCAGCACGACTTGTGAAACACGCCGCAATTGAAGCAATTGACGCTGGCGTGAAACTTGTTGTACTTGTTCCAGACCGCGTTCCTGTTTGGGATGCAATGGCAATTGCAGCAAGAGCAAAAGAAGCAGGTGCAAACTTTGTTGGCCCAAACACTCTTGGCATTATTAGCCCAGGAAAAGCAGTCCTTGGAATGATTGGCGGTAAGGCAGAGTCAGCCCGTCAATGGTTCACGCCCCCGAAAGCTCCCGAAAGTAATGGTACGACGCTTGGAGTTATTTCGCGATCTGGTGGCATGACGAGTTCTTGTGGGTATTACCTTGCACAAGCGGGTTTTGGTTTAAGCACACTCTGTCATGTTGGTGGTGATAGTGTTATTGGATTACCAATTCCTGACGTAGCACTGATGATGCAAGATGATGACGAGACTGATGGCATAGTTATCTTTGGAGAAATTGGCGGAAGCCAAGAAGAGCGATTAGCAAAACACATGAAGGATGGAAGAATTACAAAACCCGTGATTGCATATATAGGAGGCAAGGCAGCCAAAGAGGGCACACGCTTTAGTCATGCTGGTGCAATTATCGAAGGTGGTCGTGGAACTCACGATGGCAAGGTGAAAGCAATTACAGAGGCAGGTGGTGTTGTAGTTGATGCCTTTGGCGAATTACCCAAAGCCGCCCTTGCAACATTTCAATTAGAGAGGACAAACGCATGAGTGAACCGTGGAAGACCGCAATCACCGAAATCGAGCCAAATGCGGTTCGAGTTCGCGGGTACGACATCGCTGACTTAATGGGAAACTGTTCTTTTGGTCAGATGGTCTATCTCATTCTCCGCGGTGAAATGCCAGATGAACCAACTGGTAAGTTGATGGAAGCAATTATTGTTTCAAGTATTGATCACGGCGCAACACCTCCATCAGTGCTTGCAGCAAGGACCGTTGCATCAACTGGTGCAACTCTGAGCGCGTCTGTTGCTGCAGGCATCATGTCAATCAATAAACACCACGGCGGTGCAATTACAAATTGTGCAAAACAATTACGTGAAATTATCGCAAAAGCAGATGGCGGAGATTTGCATTTTGCCGCGGAAACATGTCTTGCAGAATGGAAAAAATCTGGTGTTCGTATGAGTGGCTTCGGTCATCGCATACACTCTGCTGACCCCCGAACCAAACGCCTTATGGATTTAGCTGAAGATGCAAACGTTTGCGGAAAGTATATTGAAGCAGCACGCGCGGTTGCGCAGGTCTTTGCTGATGCTGGGAAGAGATTGCCAATTAATGTTGATGGTGCAATTGCTGCACTTCTAGCCGACCTTGGCTTTGAACCAGAAGTCATGAATGGTTTATTCATGATTGCAAGAACTCCAGGATTAGTCGCGCACGTGCGCGAAGAACAAACCCGCATGAAACCGATGCGTAAAATCATCCCCGGAAATCACGAATACGATGGTCCTTCGGAAAGAAAACTCAAATGACATACACAACAAACGATATCGCAGAACTCTT
>JACKQG010001288.1_pt1 | contig 35080 bp, 19 predicted proteins | sample 8237621 | NCBI WGS metagenome assembly JACKQG01 (sample SAMN15677084, study PRJNA649215) | marine metagenome | biome: marine; feature: Black Sea; material: saline water; isolation source: suspended particulate matter (SPM) from the Black Sea western gyre | collected 2013-06-09/2013-06-10 | depth...
CAACCTCGGCAGGCTACCAGAACCAGAATTCACCCACAGATTCTTTTAGGGAAGCATTTGTTTAAACTACGAGAGCCACAAAGTAAATTACAAACCGAGAGGGGTCGAAGCCGTTGTTGAATACGCACTCGCGTCCGAAGAGATTCCGGCCAGCATAAGGACCGAGAAACAGTTGAATAAAAGAGGCGAGTCCATCGTCAAAACGCTCAAGGGCGTGGTCGCGACCGGGAAGCCACCCGTTAAAGTTCTGATTCATCCTGACGCTGATTTCACTGTTTGCTTGGAGTACGCCGAAATCGTGTTTGAGTGAGAACTGGCCCTTGGACAAATCAATCGACTAAATGCAGGAACCCCCACAATGCCACAGTCGCCTGAGGAAATGGCCGCCGCAATGCTGGCCAATATGAAAGAGAAATCCGGCAAGACGATCGAGGCGTGGTTGAAGATCGTTGCCAAGACCAAGCTCGCCAAGCATCGGGAGATACTGAACCATCTCAAATCCGAACACGGAGTCACCTACGGCTACGCCAGTCTCATTGCGACCAAGGCGCTGGATAGTGGCGAGCCACCAGCAACAGGCGGCGATCTGGTTGATGCGCAGTACAGCGGCGCGAAGTCAGAGTTACGCCCGATCTATGAGGCTTTGATTGAGGCCGTACAACGCTTCGGCAAAGATGTTGATATCTCGCCTAAGAAGTCTTACGTCAGCCTCCGTCGCAATAAACAATTCGGGATCATTCAAGCATCAACGAAAACTCGGATTGACGTCGGCATCAACTGCAAGGGCGCCAAGCCGACGAAGCGACTCGAAGTGTCCGGCAGTTTCAACGGGATGGTTAGTCATCGCGTCCGCGTCAACAACAAGGACGATATCGACAAAGAGCTGATCGATTGGCTGAAGCAGGCTTACGCGGATTCTTAACGATCGCTACGTACATCGCGAGGGTTGCCGAACTCCGATGTTCCCGCAACAATTCCACGAACAACAAGCTGTGTCCCAAGCAGAGAGAATCGTGCATCGCAAAGCCCTCGAACCCATCCGACAAGCGAGTCATCGTGAGCATGAGAAGTCGCTCACCCAAACCGTTCGCGTGTCGTCGGGCGGAGCAGTTCCTCCAGGTTTCCGCCGCTTTCCGGTCAAGAGCCCAGCGATCTATGCCAAGGTGCAAGTGCTATCGAGCAAATTGGGAGTGCCGGTTTTCGTTGAAACATCCAGTGCGAACTCCGAACAACGGACCGCGTATTGGGTTCACGAAGACATACTCCCTGAACTGTCTCGCTGGTTACGGATTCGTATCTTTCCGGCCAGCGAGATCGTCGCTCACGACGCTTGACCCGGAAGAGACGACGATCACGCCCAAAGGATCTCCAGCTCCATCCACTCGCCTGGCGATAGCTCGATTTGGATGCGTCCCTCATTCAGCTGGCATTCACCGAGTGACTCGCCGACGAAGTTCATTGTGCGCGCAGAGCGAACGGGGCGGAACGCACTCAGTCTCGCTCGAGCAGCTCGACCACTGGTCTCGAGCAACCGAACTCGTACGCCGACGATCGTGTCGCCTTCCTTTATTGGTTCCCATCGCGTGGCGACAACATTACGCGCGTCGATATGGAACAACCAACTTGACTCGCCGGACTGCGGTGCTGATGCCGTTTGAATTGCGAGTGTTTCAGGAGCCAGTAAGCCGAGAGCTTCGTTGTGGGGCTGTGGCAGGTCGACGCCGAGTCCCAAGTGAAACTTTTTTTGACGCTCGCCCCGCACTGACAACATCGTGTCCAGCATTCGATCGCCGATACGTTTGTGATAGGGCAACCCGCCAGTGAGAACTGTCGTCTGCATCTCACCGGTGTTGATCTCGATGTACAACGGTGATTCCAGCTGTTTTCGATTGGCGGTCTGTCGTGTTTGATTCGCGGCCCGAAATAACTCTGCCGTTTCGTCAGCCCATGCAAATCGACACGCATAGTACGCGTTCCATGGATCCGCCGTCGGCTCGATCACTGGATTTAGTTCGATTTCGAGATGCAAAACGCGCCTTCCCCGCCACAATCGAAACGTCTGGCGATACTTGGCCTGCAACTTTCCATCGCGGTCCAGCAACTGTCCCGACACAACGACTTCACCGTAGGCTGTCGTCGCCGCAGCTATTTCGACCGAGTCGGCTGCCATGACGGAGTACTCGGCGCTCTCGTTCGGGTCTTGCCACGCGCCGCCAACTTGGCCGCGAGGCCCCGGGATTCGCAATGCCAACTGTTGGGAAAGGCGATTGCCACGCTTACCGTAGTCCTTCAACGACTGCATTGCTCCGGTGGTCGGATTGATGGTCGCCTCAAGGAATTCGTTCCGAATAATAACAAGGTTCTCACGGTCCCGAAGGTCCTCGGCCAGAAGCGGTGAAGGTTTTTGCTTGGTCTTCGAGTCGGCGGGTGTCACCCACACGAAGCCCATTGGCGGGACATCGACAACGACGTGTTTCGTGCTCGCGGATTCGGAAGCCGCATAGATCGGCTTCTCGATCGCAGGTAAAGCCGAGAGCTTCGGCATTTCAACTCCGATGCGTCGCACGAAGCTAAATGGATTCATCACTAGATAGCCGCCTTGCTTCAGGCCATCGCTTCGTGGAATACACGAGGCGAATTGGTTGGTCGCACTGGCAACTTGATCAGACAATTGTTCGTCGATGCCAGATGCATCGGGATCATCCGACGCCCGATCGATCACAAGCCGCATTTCATCATTGCTATCGGCGCATTGGGTCCCACTCACGAGAGCGGCGAGCGACGAGAACGACTCGGCAACACTCAGCGATGTATTGCGTTGCCAATAGCGCTGTACCGTAGAAAGCGAATCGGCCTCGCCTCGAATGATCGACTGTTTCAGATAGGGCGAACGATATTGATCTGCCTCGAAACGATCGAGATGACCAGGCATGTAGGTGTCTTTAAAATAGGAATTGACCGTGACGAACTTACCGAAGGCCGAGCCAAACTTCGCAGCTCGACGTAAGTCCTCGTACCACACGCTCGCGTGACCAGGCCAATGCGCGAACATCAGCGTCGCGACGTGGTCCATGTCCATCGATTCGCCGAGCTTGGTCGCCAGATTCAGAAATGTCTCAGGTTTACTGGCGTCGAGCGGTGCACGTGCGATGGCATCGATCGCCGATCCATCCGGCCCCTCCCAACGTGTCTTGATTTGCGTGCCCAGCGGAAAGCGACCATCATCCAACGTCGCATGCAGTGAACCGGCAAAGCCGAGCTTCTCAAGTATCTGCGGTAAGATCGGCGTCAGTCCGTAACGCCGACGGCCGTAGACTTCGACGCTTCGTCCCAGCGAGCTTCGCCAGTGATTCGTACCACGGCGTAGCTCGGCAAGAATCGACTCGCATGACAGCAGCGGCAGTCGCCTCTCCACATCTTCACCACTGATCAGCCCAAGCCTTCCGTCAGCAGCCGCCTCGGTCAGCGCCGCATGTGAATCGGCCTCACGTTCGGCGAGCTGCGAGCAAAGTTCTCCCGGCATCAACAGATTAATCGGCGATCCCTGTTTCAGCTCGCCTGCTAGCGGAGCACCCAGCGTCTGCTCGGCAACCATCGTCAGATCGATCAAGAAAACATCAACCGAGTAGTAGTGGTCGCGTTCCTCGCCAAGGAGATCGAAGCAAGCGGCTAGTTTGTCGTTGGCGAGAGTCATGTCTCCGCTTGCCGCCGCGACGGCTCCGGCGACCAGCTGATCGTTGAAATGCACTTCATCCAAATTGCTGGAATAACGCATTTGCCGAGTAAGAAGTTGCACCTGCAGAAAGCTGTAGCCAAGAGCGAGAAAGTCACTGACAAGCGATTCGTCGATTCCGGATGTGAGTTCATCCGCGTGCTCAAACGCACGTTGAATGATCTCCTGACGATCCTGCGAGCGGCGGATGAGGCACGCCCCCGCTTCCTTTGCCCGGTCCGCGAATCCGGTGGGGAGTTGGTCGGCGCTGACCGACGGCACGAGCAGGAGTCGATCGTTTAGCTCTTCTGGCGGGTCATCAATGCGATGCCACTTCGGTGCGGCCCCTGCACCAGCAATCAATGCCGGATGCCACAAAGCTGTCCAGTTCGCGAGCAGCCCCTCGGCTTCTTCTCCCTCATGATGCTGAGGAAAGTCCTCGAGACTATGGCACGGCAGGAGAATTATTAGTTCCTGGAACTTCATAGGATCGTGCTCTTGAACGGTTCCGGTCGGTGAGATGTGGGGATGCGAGCTGCGGCGTGGAGCGGAGCCTTCGGGAGGTACCACGTCTTCACTGTATAAATGTCAACTATGGCGGTACGGGGATTCAGCTTTCACCATAACGAGGGTGGCACGTCGAGTCGAGCGCCCCGAAACTCCATCGGGCGTGGGCTAACATGGGCCCACTTGAAGCTTTCGGGAAACGATCGTTGAGCTCGTTGACGATAGAAATAGTTGACAATTGGGCCCTAGCGTCAGTAAAGTAGTTAAGGAACAGGGGATAGCGGCTATCTTGTCTAGAAGCACGTCGACGTGAATCAAATCTCGCTTAAATCGCGATGCCGCTCGTTGTCCAAAACCACGCCATTCGGTCCGGGTCGGCGTGGTTGTACGTTTGTGGAGTAGAGGATGGCAAAAATCAATCGCTGCTGGGGAATCGATATTGGACAGTGTGCCATTAAAGCCCTGCGCTGCACGTTGGAAGACGATCAAATCGTTGCGGATGCCTTCGACTATATCGAGTATCCCAAGATTCTGAGTCAGCCAGAAGCCGAACCCGAACAACTGATCAAGGAAGCGCTTGAAACATTTTTGTCGCGCAATGAGATCTCGCGCAAAGACGACAAAGTTGTGATATCGGTACCTGGTCAAAGCGGCCTTGCCAAGTTCTTCAAGCCACCACCGGTCGACGTAAAGAGAATTCCGGACATCTGCCGCTTTGAGGCGAAGCAACAAATTCCGTTTCCCTTGGAGGAAGTCATCTGGGACTTCCAGCAGTTGGCGGGCGGACAAGTTATCGATGGGTTCGCGATCGACACGGAGGTTGGTCTTTTCGCGATGAAGCGGGATCAAGTGCATCGCGCTTTGCGTCCCTTCGATACGGCTGACATTCAGTTGGACATGGTCCAACTCGCCCCAATGTCGATCTACAACTTCGTCTCGCATGACATCTTAACGGACGGCCCGGACGAAGACATGTTCGATCCGGACGATCCGCCCGAATCGATCGTCGTCCTGGCGATGGGAACGGATGCGACAGACTTAGTCGTTACCAATGGCTTCCGAATGTGGCAGCGGAGTATTCCGTTAGGAGGGAATCACTTCACGAAACAACTGACGAAGGAGTTGAAGCTAACATTTGCCAAGGCCGAGCATCTAAAGCGAAATGCACGACAGGCCGAGGATCCGAAGACTGTCTTTCAGGCAATGCGACCGATCTTTAACGACTTGGTTACCGAAGTACAACGGTCGATCGGATTCTTCCAAGGCATCGACCGCAAAGCCAAAATTCGCGGCGTCGTCTTGCTCGGAAACACCGTAAAACTGCCAGGTCTCCAGCAATATATCTCGAAGAACCTCGGGTACGACGTTCTCGAGTTCGATTCGTTTAACGAGCTATCCGGCGCGTCGGTAATTGGCTCGCCGCAATTCTCTGAAAACGTCTTGGCCTTTGGCGTGAGCTATGGCCTCTGCCTGCAAGGTCTTGGCAAAGCCCGTCTCTCGACCAGTCTGTTACCACGTGAAATACTCACGAAACGAGCGATCAAAGCCAAGAAGCCGTGGGCCGTTGCCTCGGTCGGAGCACTCCTGCTGGCTTGCTCGTTCAATTTCTTCTTTCACTACAACGTGTGGTCGAAGGTGAAAGCGGATTATCAGGAAGATGGTGTGGCATGGAGCGCCGGTGAAACAAAGGTCAAACAGGTCAAGACGACAAGCGATGGCTATATCGGTGACCACAATACGAAGAAGGCGCAGCGGGAGTTCGTCCACGAGATCGGTGAAAAAGTGGTTGGCTCTGGCGACCGGCGGCTGCTCTGGTTGGAGCTGATGACGGCTCTGAACCGATCACTGCCATGGCCACAAAATATCCAACCGGGCGAGTATGTCGACTACAAGACGTTTCCGATGGACGAGCGTCCGGTGCTTTACATCGACTACGTCGAGTCCGAGTACTTCGCCGATTTGACCACTTGGTACACACCGCGCATCGCCAACCGCTATTTCGAGTTGAAGAGACATTGGAAGGCGAATTCCGAAGGCCGGGAATTAGACGAATCTGAAACTGTCGAGTCGGAAGAGAATCCCGATCAACTGCTGGACGGTGCTGCGGACCTTCCCGGCCCTGAGGGGCCCGGTTGGATCATCGAACTTGCGGGTCACCATTTCTTCAACAAAGATCGTCGCAACGGTGGCTCGAATCATATCCGCAATACATTCTTGAAGTTTTTTGAAGAAGGAAGTATCGACTTGCCTATCAACTCTCAAGGCGACATCCGAACGTTTACGATGAAAGAGCTTGGGATCTCTCATCCGATTCTGCTGATCGATGGCGGTGAACCAGAAACCATGCAAGTCCCAAACCCGGATGTGCAAACATCCACTACAGGTGCTGGCGGCATGAATGGCATGTATGGAGCTAGTGGCGGCGAAGGCGATGATGATGAAGAGGGGCCAGGTCAGACCTACGGCGGTCCAACGGGTGCCGGTCCTGGTGTTGCTACAACCGGCGCACCGGGAGCTCCAAGCGCAGACGATTCTGAAGACCTCCCTGCTTCTTTTACCGTCAAACAGACGACATTTACGATTCAGTTTTGCTGGAAAGAGAAGCAACTCAGTGAGCGAGTCGCAGCTCAGGACGAGGCAGCACGCCTCGCTGCGGAAGCGGCAGCCGAAGCAGCCGCGAACGCTCCACCGGTAGAAGCCAGTGAGGAAGAGACGATCGAGGGAGCCCCGGCAGCACCCGGTCCCGTCGATGCTAATGCGGAGCCAGTAGGGGTTGAAGCGCCCGGACCATAAGGAACAGATTTGTGGATCAAGTCAAACAAGTACTCGCCGTCTTAAACGTTCAGAAATTCTGGGTCACTTGCGGAATTCTGACTTTGTTACCCATCGGGATTTGGTTCATGGCCAAGTCATCGCTGGACAAAGAAACCGATACGCGGAAGAGCGACATCAAAGGCGCCTACGACACCGCTTCGGCCATTAATGGTATTGCAGATCATCCGAATCCGATCTCTGCGAAGGGGATGGATGAGAATATTGGATTGTCTACAAAAAGCGTCCTTGATGCCTGGCAGGCCCAATACGACGAGCAAAAGAAGGTTCTAGTTTGGCCCAGCGAACTGCGCCCCGATCTAATCGCCGAGGTTGATCCGCTACGTCCCATCGAGGAAAAAGTGGGGTTTCCGACACCACCGGCCGATGAACTCCGTCCTGAGTACAAGGAAGACTATCGCGACTACATTAAAGATGAATTGCCCAAACTCGCTGAAATAATCGGCGCGAAATGGGATGTTACAGCGCAAGGGGGGGCTGGGGGTGGTGAAGGGATGTATGGACCGGCTGGCAGCGGTGCGGGACGTTCAAACGCTGACGTCGGAATCGTCCAATGGGACTCTGGCGACCAATCTCGGTTACTCGCTCGGTACGACTGGTCCAACACGATAGACAAGAGACCGCCGACGCTCGACATCCTGTATGCGCAAGAGGATTTGTGGATTCTGAACGCCGTGATGAACATCATCAAACGCACGAATCGCGACGCCACCGCCAGTTACGACGCCACAATCAAGGAGTTGAAGTACGTGCAACTCGGCCAAGCAGTCCGTGGCGCAGCAGGTAAGGTAACACGCCTGAACGCAGCCGCTGCTGGCGGAGAAAGTGGAGAAGGCGGCATCTACGGAGCAGACGCGGGAGAAGGCATGTACGCTAATGCCGGCGCAGCCGCCGGAGGTAGCGGAGGTGGCGAGTCTGGCAGCAATATCTATGCCAACGCTGGTTCAGGTGGCGCCGACGGGGGACCTGCCAGTCGTGATCCTGCGGAGTTACGCTATGTTGACGACAACTACGTGCCGCTCCCGGCGAGCCGCATTCGCAGTGCGCTAAGTCCAGACAGCAAGAGCCCAGATGATGCGTTTCTCGTCGTCGCCAAGCGGATTCCAATTCGACTTGGCCTGACGATGGATCAGCGACGTATCCATCGGTTGGTGACAGAGTGTGGTAATTCAACCTTGATGGTCGAAGTTCGACAAGTTCGGGTCAATCGTCAGTCTGCGGTAACTGGTGGTGGGGGGGCGACCGGAGGCAGGTATGGTAGTAGCGAAGCTGGTGGCGAAGCTGGCGGTGGTGGAGGATTCGGCGGCGGAGGAGGATTTGGTGGCGGTGGTGGATTTGGTGGCGGTGGTGGGTTTGGAAGTGGATCGGGTGATGAGGCTGGCGGAGAATTCTATGGAAGTGGGAATAGTGGCACGGCAGCGGCTTCGATAAAGTCCAGCTATGACCTTCCCGTCGAACTCTACGGGATCATCTACATCTACAATCCAGTCGCCGAAAAGAAGCTTGGAATCGAAGAACTAAAGGAACCAGCCTCAGGCGACGCTGCCGGGGACTCGGTTGCTGGTGAGAGCGTCGATTCGCCGCCTGAGACGGATGTGGTCACGAATTAGCGGGTAAGCAGCAATTCGCGTGTCCTAATGTTCGACGAAAGATGGTAAGCTAACGCGAGACAAGATCGACAGGGGATGGATCAAGTTCAGGAGCGAATGAGATGGCAAAGATAAAGTTCGACAAAGAATCCCTACAAGGTTTCTTCTTTAACCATACAGAGAAGATCGTACTAGCTGTCGTTCTTCTCTTATTGGGGTTGTTTATCTGGAGCGGCTCCAGTCTCGAAGGCATCGGTGCCCAAAACCCCGCCGAGCTTGCAAGCAAGGTCGATGCTGTCGCGAAGAAGATCGAACTGCCTACATTTGACAACATCAAGCAAGACTACACACCTATCCAAGACCACGTCAGTCGCAAGGAAATCGGTGATGCCGCAACATCGGAGAGTTATTATCCACTGGACATTCCACTAGGTGGCGTCCCCAACTCGGTAGAACCTCGTCAAGATCCAGAACTCTTCCGCGTTATGGATGTCGAAGCGGTGGTTCTCACGGGAGCATTGGCGTTCAAGACACAGGAGGGGCTGCCCGATCCGTTCGCGGATCTCGAGAACATGGAACAGAAGAAGATCGAAGCTCCCAAACCGAAGAAGAAAAAGAAGAAAAAGAAAAAGGGCGGGGGGTCGATGTACAGCGGCGGGGCCAGCATGGAGGAGATGTATGGAGAGGAAGAAGACGAAGAAGACGAAGCCGAAGGAATGTATGGCTCGGGTAGCAACATGGCGAGCATTTACGGCGCAGAAGGGGGCGGCGGCGCGGCCCCAGGGGCGGCGGTCAGCGCGGATGCCGACAAATTTCACGGTTATCGCCCCAACGCGACATCGACGGTGAACGGATCGTCGGTTGTCGGTCGAGCATTTCACGTCGTAGCGGTGAAGGCTCTCGTACCTTACCAGCAGCAATGGGACGAGTTTGAGCGTGTGTTTGCTGACGCTGCCGGGTATTTACCTTCCAGGGATATACCGCGCTATTTTTCGTTTAGAGCGCAACGAGCCGAAGTACCCAGCGATCCAAACGCCCCCTTGGTATGGAGGCAAAAGCCAATCGCGACGACACAACAACAGTTGGATGTTGCAATGAGAGGTGGATTCGCTGGCTTTCCTGGCGAACTAGCTGATTCGAAATACCTTTTACCCGGCGTTTTGACGATGCCCGTACCGCCAATGATGTTTCGGGATCTTCGCCCATTGTTCCTCCATTCGAAAGTATCATTGCAGCAAGAAGCAAAGTCGAAAGTCATCGAACAGACCGCTCCTGAAGTCGTAAACATCGATGACATTGATAGCACCACAGAAACCAACTCGCTTCCACCCGGTGCTGGCGCTGGAGCGAAAGGCGTTTCTGGTATGTACGGTCCCGGTGGTGGCGAAGGTATGTACGGTCCCGGCGGTGGCGAAGGTATGTACGGTCCCGGTGGTGGCGAAGGTATGTACAGTTCCGGTGGTGGTGAAGGCATGTACGGTCCCGGCGGCGGGGGTATGTACAGTTCCGGCGGCGGAGCTAGCGCTCAACTGGTCCGAGGTCCCGAAGCCGAGTTCTTGATGGTTCGCTTCTTCGACTTCTCCGTTAAACCTGGCAAAAAATATGTCTATCGAATTCAAGTCGAGATAGAGGATCCGAATCACCCTCGAAGCCTACAGATGCAACCGCAGGATCAAATCCTGGCTGACACAGTTCGGACTCGATTGACCAAGGTTGCTGGCGAAGAATCCAAGCAAGCTGCCGCACTGAAGACACCCATCCGCCTCTTTACGGTCACCAGCGACTGGAGCGATGCGTCGTCCCCAGTTTCCGTTGACCTGGCATCGAATGAGACTTATGCCGGAGGCGTCAACTTGCCACGGATGCTGGACGTCGCATACAGCTCGGGACCAAACGTCGGCCAGAAGAGCGGATATGCAGTGCCCGCTGACCGTGAATCGTCCGCAGAGGTCATGAGCCTGACCTGGAATTCCACGTACGCAGTCGATTTACCCGGGATCATTACGGCAAACAGAGGTACGCTTCTGAGTCAAACGATCGATGCAAACCTGATAAATCCTGTGACGATGGTCTTCAAAACGATTCCAGAATACGTGCTATCATCTGGAGAACTTGTCGTGGATCTCCGTGGCGGGGAAATCCTCGAAGCTGCCAAAGAAGCGGGTGGGCAACCGCTGCTCACTCCTGGCGAAATTGCCGTCATTGACGCGTCTGGCAATTTCATCATCCGTAATGAGTTGGATGACTGGCAAACCTTTGAAAAATATGCGCCTCCTCCCGCGGTGGTGGTCGAGGCGGCCTCGTCAATGAGCGAAGGAGGCGAGGAGATGGATTATGGCGATATGGAAAGCATATACGGAGAAGGGGAATAGGCCCCCTGTAAACACATCCAACTAGCCTAGCCCAAAGACAAAGCTCCATTCGCATCTCGAATGGAGCTTTTTTTGTGGTCACTTCTAAACAAATGACCTTGACCACATTCGCACACGCGGGTATTTATCCCGCTCTCGTCTACCAAAAGATAAGCCTGTCAGAGGTTGAACACACCCTTGACGGTGTTTCTTCGAGTGGGCGTGGCCGCTAGTTTTTCATTGCCACCTTATCAAAACGCGAGTTCTCGCGGGCTAATGTACGACTGGTCGGGCACCTCGCTGAATCACCGTCTCGCCCGACGATGGCAAAACCGCACGACGGGGACACTTGGGTACAAAGCTTCTCGAAGAAGGAGAGTCGCGTTGAAAGCGATCTGTAAGGTATCGATCGGATGCATCGCCCTGGCGATCACTCTGCAGCAAACGGCGTTCGCCGAAAGCCACTCGGTAATCACAGCCATTGTCAGCGCCAACGCGGCGTTCGGCCAATCAGCCACGGCCGACGAAGCCGCTCGGCGCCGTGAGGCGGACAAGTGGCTACGGCAAGCTCGTCAAGAACTTGAAGCAGGCAAGCCCGATGTGGCCGAAATCTGCGTCAACCGTGCCGAGCAGCTGAACGCCAATTACCAATCGGTTCGTTCGAGATTCGTCGATACGCCAACAAAGATCCGTCGCGATATCGCTGCGGTTCGTGGGACAGGCGCTGTACGCCCGCAGGCGCCGAGCCAGCGTTTCGCTCCCGCCTCACCTTCCGTGACCGGTTCAGCACCACGTTCGGTGGGCAACGCAACCGTAGCGGGACGCGACCAGGTATTAAATCAACTAACCAATACCAGCAAGGCCCAGGCCAGCGAGTACCTTAACCGTGGGCGTCAGGCTCTGCAGCAAGGCGACAAGACCGCAGCCTTGGCTTGGTATCAGCGAGCCGTCGCAAGCGGAGTATCTTTTGCCCCGGGCGAGTTCTCGCCGATTCAGTTCGCAACAGAGCTGCAACGAGCGGGAATCGAGATTGGCCGCATCGCACAACTCCAACCTGCATCGCCCTTCCTGACCACACCGTCGGATTTCGCTCCACGCGAACTCGACCGTCTGCCACCGATCAAACCAATACCATCGACGGCGGACAGCGCGTTTGAAGGAAGTGTCGTCACGAATCCGACTCAATTGCCAGGGGGCCCGCGAAGCGGATACCCGCGATCGCAATATACGCCACCGTCAAGTCCGAAGAAAATCGAGGCGATGCGACTACTGGCACAAGCTCAAGCCGCGCTCGGTCGCGGTGATTTTGGGAACGCCCAGCAATTCGCCGAGCGTGCTAACGCGGTTCGTGTGCCCGACAACGAATTCACGCAGAGTGAAACCCGCCCATGGGAGCTGTTATTGCAGATCCGTAGTCAAGTGACCCGTCAGGCTCGTTCCGGCGTGGTCCCCGCCGCCAACTTCCAAGCGACGCCTGCGGTTGCGAATGGCGGATCACCACAGCGCCGGTCTCCGGTCAGCCGGGGAGTGTATTCTCCCGAAAGCGACTTAACGCGAAACCGGTACGCGCAAGCCGAGATTCCGACACCGGCCGCGCGTCCCCCCGAGGAGTCCCCAGGGCTGCAGATGTATCGACAAGGACTCCGCGCGTTGGAAGCTCAAGATCGCGACGCGGCACTGCAATTGTTTCGAGATGCTTGGCAATTCCAACGAGAACTTGATCCGATCACTCGGCAAGAGCTGAAGGACAAACTCGCCCTGCTTGGCCAGGCTAGCAATCGTCCGCTTCGCGAGCCATCACCGTTGGAAGAGGTCAATGCGCAGCAAGAGCTCTTGCGACAGCAACTGTTCCGGGAAATAACGAACGAAACCGAAGAAGCTCGGGAGATGGTCCCTACGGACCCTCGGGGAGCGTTGCAACGTGTCACGCAACTTCGCGATCGAATCGCTCAAGCCGAAGTCGATCCTGGCGCGAGACGCCAACTGCTGACCATCGTGGATCGAGACGTCGCGGGCATCGAAGCCTATATCCTACAAAACGAAGGTGACATCGACTTGAAGGCGAGGAATCGCGAAGTCGTCGAGTCGATCGATCGTGATCGCGCCGAAACGAACGAGATCCAGCAAAAGGTCGCACAACTAGTCGAAGAGTTTAACGACTTGCTCGACGAGGAACGCCATCCAGAAGCAGAAGTCGTCGCTCGCCAGATCCGCGAACTCGATCCCGACTCGCCGATCACGCGACTCGTCACGATCAAGAGCAAGATGGCTCGAAGGATGGATCGCAATCAGTGGATTGCAGACCAGAAGGAAGATGGAGTTGTTGTGAATTTGCAGGATGTGGATTCTGCTTCGACATTGGACGTCAACGATGAGCACCCGATCACCTTTGGGGACAAGACACGTTGGGACGAGCTTTCGAAGAGCCGTCTCGAACGACTCGAAATGCAACAACGTCGCCTGTCTCCCGCCGAGATGGAGATACAGAACACGCTGAAGAAGCCGGTCAATGTGAACTTCAACAGTCGGCCACTAAAGGAAGTACTCGAAACGCTCGCCACTCTATCTGGTGTCAATATCTACGCCGATCCTCAGGGACTCGCCGCAGAAGGCGTCACGAGCGATACGCCGGTAAACATCACTTTAACTCAGGACATCTCGTTGCGGAGCGCGCTCAATCTGATTCTCGAACCATTGCGTTTGAGCTATGTAATCCAGAACGAAGTGCTTCGCATTACGAGCGAACAACTGCGTGATTCCAACGTGCATCCGCGCGTATACAACGTGGCGGACCTCGTGATTCCGATTCCGAACTTCACTCCCGGCTCCAACATGGGGCTGCCGACCGCGATCCGCGACGCGCATAACGCTTTGGGTTATGGCGGTGCGGTTCAACCGGTATCGATGGCTCCAATGCCATTGACGGTCGCGGCCAACGAGCTTCAGGGCGGTGGTAAAACAAGCGCTTCGGCCCTGGCTCAAATGAGTTCCTTTGGTGGCCTCCCACACGGTGCAGGAGGACGTCAGGCACAATCGGCAGGCTTTGGTCCAGGCAGCATGGGTGGTGCCGCATTGGCTGACTTCGATACGCTCATCCAGCTGATCACATCCACCATCAAACCGGATACTTGGGACGAAGTTGGTGGTCCTGGTGCGATCGAACCGTTTCCCACGAACTTGAGCCTCGTCATCAGCCAGACGCAAGATGTTCATGAACAGATCGCCGACCTTCTCGAACAACTTCGACGCCTGCAAGATTTGCAAGTGACAATTGAAGTTCGGTTCATTACGTTGCGAGATGACTTCTTTGAGCGAATCGGTGTCGACTTCGACTTCGATATCGACGACAACGTGACCGCCTTGCCTCCCGATGATTCGGGCCCGAGTGTCGCAATCGGCTTAGACCCGGCTGGCGTCCCGACGACCGATTTTGACTTCTCGTTCACGCAAGATAGTTTCGGTATCACGGCTCCCGCGTTTGGCGGTTTCCAAGGAGCGAATGCAGCGAACTTTGGTTTCGCGATTCTCAGCGACATCGAAGCCTTCTTCTTGGTCCAAGCTGCAACGGGAAGCGATCGCAGTAATGTACTGCAAGCGCCGAAGGTCACGTTGTTCAACGGCCAAGCGGCGTCGGTCAGCGACGTTTCGCAACGTCCCTTCGTCACGAGTTTGATTCCTGTTGTGGGCGACTTCGCGGCCGCTCATCAACCAGTGATTGTCGTCCTTAGCGAAGGAACATCACTCGGAGTTCAAGCCGTCGTATCTTCCGATCGACGCTTTGTCCGCCTGACGCTTGTTCCGATGTTCAGCCAAATTGGTCAAGTCGAAGAGTTCACCTTCGATGGCAGCACCAGTACGACCAACGCCAGCTCGAACGCCGTCGACGCGAACGGCGATCCAACGGGCAATTCAGATAATCAGGTCGTAACAACGGAAGGAACAACAGTTCAATTGCCGACGTTCTCCTTCACGACTGTATCAACCACAGTCAGTGTGCCCGACGGCGGAACGGTTCTGCTCGGCGGCATCAAACGTCTCTCCGAAGAACGAAAAGAACAAGGCGTGCCGATGCTAAACAAGATTCCGTATATCAACCGGCTGTTCAAGAATGTCGGTATCGGGCGCGACACGACAAGCCTCATGTTGATGGTGACTCCACGAATCATCATCCAAGAGGAAGAGGAAGAGAAGCTCGGTATCGAAATTACACCGTAGCCTCGAAAAACTGAGTCAATTCGTCACAGCCCGTTGCCCTTGCAGCGGGCTGTTTTTATGTTGAGGCTTTTGCGAGGTACACTGTGCGAGACCGACATATCCTCTTGGCGGGAAGCGTTCTGGGCGGACTGGGCGTAGCTCTGGGAGCGTTCGGCGCGCACTGGCTGGAAGGGGCCGTCGAGCAGTGGGATCTTGCACCCGACGAACAATTGAAGCGGCTTGCCACCTGGGAAGTCGCCGTTCGCTACCAGATGTATCACGCTTTGGCTTTGATCGCGGTCGGACTTCTCGCGACGAGAACTCACAGCTCACATCTCGTGTGGGTGGCGAAGTTATTCATCGCCGGTGTCACGATTTTCAGTGGCTGCCTTTATGTTTTAGTCCTTACCGGCATCAAGGTGCTCGGCGCGATCGTCCCGATCGGCGGCACTTGTATGATCGTCGGATGGATCTTGCTGGCAGTTAGCGCTTGGAGAGCGCGGCAAGAGTGAAGTGGTGCGGGGTACCGATCGCGCACTAAAAAGAGTCCCTCAGCCGCCGGCACTGCCAGGACGACTGAGAGACTCAACGAGCTTCCAATAACAAAGGCCTTACACAGCCATCGGCTCCACTTCCTTGGCGAGCCGCTTTCGGGCGACGTGCAGACGCCGCTTGATCGTGCCAAGCGGAGCATCGAACTCGTCGCTCATTTCAATCAACGATTGGCCTTTGACGTAGAACGCCTCCAGCGTTTCTCGATCCAATTCACGCAGCCGACTCAGACCTGCTTGGACTTGCGTCTTTCGCTCGCCTTGCAGAACCACCGAGAGCGGCGTCACGTATTCGACGCAGTTCGCCTCCATCGACTCGGGTTCGGTCGGAATCATCGGTCCTCGTCGCACCATGCGATTGATGGCCATTCGATGCGTGATCGAACGCAACCAGCCTGCGAACCGCTCCGGCTCGCGCAGTTGCTCCAACTTGGTCATGGCTTGGACGAAAACGTCCTGCGTCAACTCTTGGGCTTCGTTAAAGTCCCGCAATCGACGAAGCGAAATCGCGAACACGGTTCGCTCGAACCGCTCGAATAGTTTTCCAAATGCGTGCCGGTCGCCGCCTTGAGCAGCCAAAACTAGCTGCGAAGTTTGTAGTTCTTCAGTTTCGTTCGTGTTGATGGTCATGATTCGTCTCTCTCAAGCTGAGCGTTGTGGGGCACGGCAAATAGCCCGAAGCGTCAGGGAACCGAAGGCGACGAGAAGCAGGTAAACGAAGTGTTAAACGATTAACACGGGGCTACCGAGCCGCTCGGTCGACATCCGACCTGGCCTTCGCGAGTGTTGAACTAGTTGCCGTAAAGGACTTTAGTTCAGGTGGTCCACGCGAAAGCGGGCGGTCCTGTAAATGACACCGCCGGATGCCAACATGGCGCTTCTGACATGGCGAACATTCTCTGTTCGGCCATAAGTGCGCGTTGATGCGCCGGCTTTATAGATTTCAAGCCGGACCTATACGCCGCATGAAGCGCTCGCCCTGAATAGATGCACAAACATAGTAGGAGGTCGAGTCCGCGCAACGAACCGATGCCTGCTACGTTCGTACGATCATTCCGACCGTTGACGACGACGCTGTTAATGGCACTGATTAAAATACGCATCTCAATCCTCCCGGCGCTTGTTCGCGCAATGAGAGAGAACAAAAAAATAGAAAACGACAGGTTGGATCAGCAACAAGCCGACGCCAGTCGTATCAAGACTATACCACCGAAGTCCTTTGCCAGCAAATGCTTTCGGGAATGCAACCCGGTTCGCGCATGCTGGGTGAACCCTCGCAGGCATGCAAACTCAGACGTCTCATCGTCCAGATGGTTCGCGAAATTTTCGGAAAACTTCGTCGAGCCCAAACTTTCTCCGCTAATATCCGAACACCGCCTCGACATTACCTCGAAGAACTTGCTTGCCAAAATCGATCGCTTGCGTCTCTGTCCAACTGCGGTCGACGACGAATCGCTCAGCGAGGATCTTCGCCAGGATTCGCTTATACATAGCGAACTTTGGTAGAGCGAACTCAAGCTTGTACATGTCGCTGTAATAGCCAATCTGCTTGGTGCGGGGCACCGCCTCCAGTCGGGCGGCGGCATCATGCTCGATGAATGTTGGCGTATTCGAGTACCACCAATGGCCGTTAGTGACGACGTTGGGAAAGATCCATGCGTAGCTCGTCAATTCCTGGTTGGTCACACTCGCTAGCACCGAAATCGGAAAGGTGACCTGCGGGAAGGCGTTGAAGAGTTCCTTGTACTGAATCATCGAGACGCGACTGTCATAGAGATCCTGGCCCTGGAAGACGCCATCGGCATAGACTCCACGATTCACGCCGATCATCAAGTCAAACGGCAGACCAACATCCGCGCAGAATTCGGCGAGCGTCCAGAAGATGAAGTTGGATGCTGCCCGCTGATCGGCTTCGCCCGCTTCCAGTTTTTTCGTTAGGACCGCATCGACGGCTGTCGCTGCACGGCCTTCGGAAACACGAGTCGGTGCAAAATCGGGAGGCAAAGAGATCGCACAAGCGCGTGCGCCCTTCGACTTAAAGTGCTCGAACAATCCCCCAATCGCCGATCGCAACGAAGCAACATCCGTGACGGACGCCCCCGCCACATGCTCTAGTCGATCTTGAACGTCGCGACGAGTCAGGTGAAAGACCAGATCATCCGTACGCAGGCAAGGCACATATTTGCTCCTGTCAAAGCCCTCAAGCGGGTCGTCAAAATTGTTCGTGAGGAAGACTGCCTCAAGCTTGCTGATTTCAAGCACGTTGCTAGCCCACTCAGCTGACGACATCTTCTCTTCGGCGGTATCGTACAGCGATTCCCAGTTCTCAGAGTCAACTCGATCTCCCTCGAAACCGAAGAATCTCTGAGCCATCTCGATGAACCAGCTGTATTGAATCGTGTTATTGATCGGCCCAAGGTTTTCGAACAACCGCTGGCATTTCTCCTTAGGCGAGATGTCAGGATCTTCGATTTGCTCCTTTGGCATGCCGGCTGAATGAGCTAATTCAGTGTAGTAGTGATAGCCCAGAATGTCGGCCAATGTCCGCGACGCCGGGTTGAGGGCGTCGATATGAGTATGGGGATCGATCAGAACAAGTGCGTCAAGTTCCTCAAAGATTCGTGTGCGTAGCTCTTGGGTCATGGGTGTAAAGCCTCGTTGTTGTTCTACCAATGGCTGAATCGGTGGGACACGATATCAGTGCTAACCGTTACCGCTTAACAGGATACACAACGGAGGAGCTATGAACAGCGATTTACGCGTCGGCAATGCTCGCCAACTCTCTTGACCAAAGGTCTCCTGAAGTGACGCACAGGTCGCCAGTGCCTGGAGACCTGCGGTCGAGATCTGTGCAGAAGAGCAGAACGCCGTGTCAAATAGCCGTCGGACAACGGTCGCAATCAACCAAGCGAGCGGAAACGCCACCGATTTGCAGGGCAGCGATACAGGATTCGGCCTCGCGACGGTTCCGAAATGTGCTGTACATGTGCCATTCGTTAATCTGGCTTTCGCGCACCTGGACCCGAAAATTGCGGACAACTCCCGGATTACTAACTAACGCGGTCTCGGGCCGCCCGGTTTCTTGGAGACACTTGTCAAATGTGATCATCACTCGCTCCTGTACGACTACTCCTTATAGAGTCATCGAACACGAGCGAGCCTTGTGATCACAGAAAGTCGAAAGACAGCCGTCACCAGCCCATCACAACATTCGACTCGATGACTTTGCGGGCATTCTCTAGGTCGGTGCCCGTCTCATGCATGTATAGTCGGATTGCGTGGACTTTGTCGCCTGCAGACTTCGATAAGCAATCACGAGCAACGCCACAAGGATCGCTCGTTGTACTTTCGGTCAAACCCAACGCGCCCTTGGAAATGACCCAAGTATCGCGAGGACGCTTCGTCAGCCGAGTGACCGTGTCGTTGGGATAGGCTTCGCTGACGACTGCCGTTGCAGCATCTTCGTTGTCGGCCCATGTAATAATGATGTGCGCGTTCGTTTCTACCTCGAACAGTGGCATCGCGGACTCCTTTATGCTTCGAGTTCGGATGGGTTGACTTACTCCAATGACCGATATGATACAGTTCACAAAGGCGATTCGACAGCGGGAATCACGGGTTTCGCCCTGTGTTCGGGATTGCTAACCTCATCAAGCCTCATTTCCTTACTGACGCAACAACATCATGAACTCAGCGCCACCGGCAGAATCCGACCAATCGACAGGCCCGACCCCCGACAGAGAGGGAATTTTCCAAGCGGAATTGGCCGTTTCCGCACGGCGACCCACTCGCAGCCCTCTGGCCCGAGGCTTGTTATTCTTGTGCTTCATGGTTGGCATCGCGATCCCGATCGTTCTGTTCTGGCTCCCGTCGGAGCAGGCCAATTGGCAAATCGCAGCCGCCCAGGCGAAGTGGCTCGACGGCGATCTTGTTGGGGCTATCGAAACGTTGGATGCGGCGACCGTTCGGTACCCAGACAACACAACCGTTTACGAGCAGCGATTCGAGTTCCTTCTCGAAGCAAAGGAGTTCGAGAAAGCACTCGATGATGCCCAGCAACTGGTCAAGGCATCACCGAAGTCTGCAGAAGCGATCGGCCTACAAAGCCAAGCGTTGCATCACCTTGGTCGCCACAATGAAGCAATCGAACGCTGCGCCGAAGTGTTGCGGCTGGCGGATGAGGAGTGGATTGGAAGCGCGCCGAACGCCCGGAATTCATTAGCCTACGCTCAAGCGATCGGTGACACGCAATTGGACAAGGCATTGGAACACATTGAGGAAGCATTACGTCTCTTAGGGGACAATCCAGCGATGTTGGATACGCGCGGATTCATAAAGTATCGTCTCGGCGATTCAAAAGCGGCTCGTGACGACATCGAGCAAGCTGTCGCGAGCTTCGAAATGTTCGTTGCCCATCTCGAGGCAAGGCAGTTCGTGTCCGTTCGAAGTTATCAGTCTGAAGCGGAGCGTCTTTCTTACCAGCAAGCCCTTGCTGTGATGCTTTACCATCGCTCGCTCGTTTACGATCGCCTTGGGATGCAAGATAAGGCGAAAGTTGATCGCGAGCGAGTGCGTGGGCTAGGGCACGAACCCAACGCTTCGCTCTTCTAACGCAGGTCAAACACCGGTCGTGTTTGCCACCGTTTCTTCTGCCGTCGTGTCTTCGGCAGGAGGCAACGAAACGTTTTTGAGAGGACGGGCCATCTCGATATGGCGACCAGTATGCTGAAAAACGCAATCACCTCCACCGGCTTTCGCACTGTAAAGAGCACTGTCCGTTCGAGAGAGAAGCGACTTCAAGGTATCTTCGTCTCGTGCTTCGGCTACACCGACGCTGATCGACAGACCAAGCTTCTCGTCAACGCTGCGACGCAACCGTTGTCCAAAGATGCCGGCTCCGAGCAGATCCGTCTCGGGCATAATGACGATGAACTCCTCGCCTCCGAATCGGACGACGACATCGGTCTCGCGCACGGTGCTGTCCAAATTGGCAGCAAATGACCTAAGCATCTCGTCGCCGCGAACGTGCCCGAACTCGTCGTTGATCTTCTGGAAGCCATCGATATCGACCAGCGCGATGGCGAATCGCGTGTCGTAACGCGACTTCATCGCGATCAACATCTTCAGAATATCTTCCATCCCCCGGCGACTGCTCAATCCAGTCAATGGATCCGTCCGCAGCTGTTCGGGCGAGCTGAGCTGATCGGTCTGTTGGCGAATATCGTCGTAAGCATGCGCGATTTGACTTGCCAGCTGGATCGTTGGCTGAAGAATTTGTTCGGCTTCTCGCGCCAGCTCCTTCATCGCATCTGCGTCATCGGCCTCGGTCAGTTTGCTAATTCGCTCCTTGAATTGCACGATACTGGCGTGGTGGCTGACCAGACTACGGCGAACCTGCTGCGAGATTTGTTCCAGATCCTGGACGACCACCCTCGCTTGCCCGATATCCCCCTGCCCTTGTTGCTGTTCGAGTTGGTCGCGCGATCGTTTGCCGATGCGATACGAGATCCAGACTGCCGCAATCATGACGATGGGACTAGCGTAGCTAAACCAAATCATGGGCCGATGTTCCTCGCGTCTGACTGCGTAAGGGGCACCTGGCCCGTATTCAGCTGGTGCCTGTCCAAGGTCAAATCCGCGTCCCAAATCCCCGCATCAAAAAGGCACCGACGACCAAAGCCGCGGCGAAGACAAAGATCCACTGATTTCGATCCAATTGCCCCGTTATGCGCAGTACGTCATTCGCGCCCCGCTCGACAAAACTCCACATATCAAAGCCCTCAAATGCGCGTGGTGGTCCGCGCAAGTATAGGACACAAAAAATGGTTGGGCCGGAACTTATGGGGGAGGCTGTCCGAACCGAGGCATGGCCTCGTCCCCCGAAAAATCTCGGTTCCCTGGTCAAGCTGGACGCCCTTGCGGACCGATAGGTCAGAGGTATAATTCAACTCCCAATCAGGGGCCGTAGCTCAATTGGTTAGAGCACCGGACTGTCGATCCGGAGGTTGCGGGTTCGAGTCCCGTCGGCCTCGCTCCTGATAAAAAAGCCCGTAACTCCTTGGATTTACGGGCTTTAATTACTTCTTGGGACGACTCCTCCACGCCCCCGCATTAGCCACAAATTGACTCAACTTGCGCCAGTTGCCAAGAGGCGACGGGCGTCTGCTCTAAGGCGATACCTTGTAATCGATCATGATACGGCGATTCGTTTCAACGCCGGTCAGGGTCTGCTTCTCCTTGTGAGGCCAAAAGACCTCGAGGTCGACGGGGCCGTTGTACTGACCAAGTCCAAAGTGCAGCGTCATTTCGTTTTGATTGCCTTCGCCCGTTCCAGCTTCGACGTGACGTGTCAGCGTCTTGCCGCCTAACTTGATTCGCACCTGAGCAGCAATCGCAGATCGACTTACGGTCTTCCCGTCGCCTCGCAAGTTTACTTTCAGCCAAGTGTTTGGGCTGCCTTGGTTTTGGAACAGCTTTCCGGCAGATACGAGATCGAGATCGCCATCATTGTCGTAATCCGCCCAGGCCGCTTGATAGGTCGGTGGCAAACCGGCCAGATTTGCGGAAGCCGTCACATCTTTCACGGCGAACTCGCCGTCACTTCTGAATAAGACGGGATTGTTCTTTCGACCGAATGAAGCTGTCCCATAGACGGTGGTGAAGAATAGATCCAAGTTTCCGTCGTTGTCATAGTCTCCCGCACTCGTCGTTGCGTACGACTCCTGATAATGCACGCCACACGGCCCGAGATCCTGAAACTTGTGACCGCTGTCGGGGCCGAGGTTTCGCAGGAAACGTGATTTAGGTTGATCACCGCGGGCATCGACGTGAGCGAAGTTGCCTGCGAACAAATCGATCTGCCCATCGTTGTTGAAGTCGCCCCACGATGCTCCAATCGAGTGACCACCTCCAAAGCCGGCTGAGGTTGCCACAACACCATGCTCGCCAGCGGCTTCCTTGAAGACGCCCTTGCCGTCGTTCACCCAGAGGAGGTTCGGCTGAAGACGATAGTTCGAAGCATATACATCCACGTCTCCGTCCTGATCGAAATCGCAGGCGGTCACACCGCGCGTGCGCAGTTTGCTTTCGCTACGATCCAAGCGAAAGCCCTTGCCGCCGTCGCTGATCAGCACGAGCAATGGCCAAGTGATGCCAGCGTTCCAATCTTCGTAGCCACCCACGTAGAGATCGACAAAGCCGTCACCGTTGAAATCTCCCCAACACGCGCCTCGCGAGACCGTCTTTGGCAACTCGGGCAGCTCGAATTCGCCAAACGCCTTCCCGCCCTCGTTGCGATACAACTTCAACGCCGACCACGAAAACAGATCGATGAATCCGTCGTTGTCGAAGTCGGCGGCAACCGAGGCTCCGATGTCGGCGAATTTCGTGAAGCTCTTCCCTTCGTTGTTTTTCCAAACGCTTCCTGAACTACAGATATCGACCCAGCCGTCGTTATCAAAATCCGCCCAACAGGCGGCTCCGTCGGAAAGTTGCAATCCGGTTTCGGACGTCACATCCTCGAAGGTAACTGCTGGTTCTTGGGCCGTCGCGAAACCAGCCAGTACCAATAGGCAAGGCGTTAAACTGAACACACGCCACGTCAAACAATTCATAACGAGAAATCGTCGAGTCGATTTAAACATCGGCGTCTCCTGGAAGTATCCTGCGTGAAGGATGGTGGCTGGTTGATCGAAGACAGTAAGTACCTGTTTTACTAGATGGAACCGGGGCGAGCGACGGTGACGACGAGCATATCGGCAGGTTTGCCCCACTGAAACGGAAACCCGTGGCATCGTTGTTTTTTCGCTACAGGCCGACGCCCATGCTAAACGTCGTTTTCATTAATGCGACATCCCCATCGGAAAATCCGGACCGAAAGAACGGGAGCCACCGGTCACAAGCGAACTTCTGGGCGCTGACCGCAATGGGGGTGAATAAACGCGTGGCCACGACGCAGCAGAACAGTTCGCAGCATTAGAGGGATGGTCCCGATCGACTTGGCACAAAGCCACACCGATTGCTCCGCCGAGAGTTTCGCGTTGCACCCGACGAATCGCTGTCTGATTACAGAGCCCGGTCGAAAGTGGATCCTAGTCGATCTCTTTGACAACGCGAAAGCCAATGTTACTACCTTTTCCCGTTGAGAGTCCCTGTCCGCGAACTGCGGAGCGCTGCAACGCGAGTCGTCACATGAAGCACCCACCGCGATTCACCCGAGTGACGATCCCGTCGGGTGTGATTTCTGTCAGCACTTCTCTTGTGTCGCGAAGATATCGAATCTGAATCGGACTTCCGTTCGAATCCCGCAGCGCCTTATTGAGTCCGTTCAGATCAGCGATGTTCGCGGCCCCGACGGACAACAATACGTCCGCTTTTCTCAAACCGGCGGTCGCAGCCGCTGAGCCCGGCGCGACTGCCGAAATGCCGAAGCCGTCGTTGTCCAAGTTCGACTCGTTCATCTGCTCGGCTGTCAACGGTTTTCCATCGACGCCAATACTATAGATTACAAGAGTATCCGGAGCCGGCCCAATTGGATCGAGTGATGCTCCGCTCTCGTAATAATTTTGCATGTAGGCATCAGAACACCATTCCCAAACATTGCCATGCATGTCATGGAGTCCAAATGCATTTGAGCGGAATACGCCAACCGGCGCTAGTTCCACATATCCATCGTTGCCTTGAATAGTCGCATACTGAGTACTTGGCTTCGAAAGGCGAAAGGCCGCGTCCGGTACATTAGCGGACTGCGCCAGAGATTCTGGATCGTCGCCTGTCGCATATTGGGTTGTGGTGCCGGCCCGGCATGCATATTCCCATTCAGCTTCGGTCGGCAGTCGGTACTTGGCACCTTCTTTGGTACTGAGCCACTGACAAAACTCGTTTGCATCGTTCCAACTTACGAAAACAACCGGTAATTCATCGCTCAGCCCGGCGGTTCTCCACGTTCTCATGTCCTTCGTGCCGATTGATCCCTTTGCAGTAGGATTGAAGTCTCCTGCGCCGCCAACTTGTCGTTCCGCATCGGTAACGTATCCTCGTTCTTCGGCGAAGTGACGAAATTGACCAACGGTAACCTCTGTCACTCCCATGAAAAACGGCTTGCTGATTTCGACTGCCCGGGTCGGTTGCTGATTTACAAAGTACGCCTCTTTTTCCAACGGAAATCTCAGTTCGATCTCCGCCGGACTCAACTTACTACCCTGCACAAAACGACCGGCTTGTATCAACGCAAACGACATGTCGATTGAATTGGTAGTAGCCTGTTGTCGACGATCTGAGTACCACGATGACTTTCGCAATTGTCGCATGTTCGGGTCGCTGCTTAACGCATGCCAACTGCAGAATCCGCTCCGAATCGCTAAGTCCATCGCCTTGACAGCAGTTTTAATGTACTGCTGAACAAGTTCGTTCCGCTTCACATCCGAAACCTCACCGGCCTCCTTTTCGACTATTTGAGCCGCTCGCGACAGACACGACGCAACGCCGAAGAGTTTTTGGGGATCATTAGCTGCGCTGTTCGCCATTCTTTTGATGAGCGCATTAAAAAGCAGGCGATCCTCTTGGCTTGCCGCAGCAAGCACTGTCAGCATGGAAGTTTCCCAATCTAATTGGTTGATCGCTGCGACGTCTTGTGGTGTCTTCAGTACCCGAAGCACCCTTTCACATTGTTGCGTTTTGAACCTCGCAATCTGCTGATATGGGCCGTTGCCGCCCTCGGCAACCTGATTCCAATGCCGTAGGGACTCCGTCGGATCCGCACCCTGTTCGGCACACCACGCGAGTGAAATGAGAGCCGGTGACCTAACATAATCACTATCATCCAACTCCAGCATTCGCATAAAGCACGATCGGCCGAATTCATGATCGCCTGCAGCCAGCGAAGCCACTCCCTGCTCTCCAACTGAAAACGCGAGTAGGCTGGCCGAAATCGCTTTGGCGTTGTGCAACTCTTCAGCCAATTCGACCATTGTCCGGGAATGAAGGACAGCGTTCGCGTGATCGCCAACCTTGGTCTTTAGGATAACGAACGCTCGATAGGCATCGAGCAATTCGCGTCGCTCACCAATATCTTGCGCCGACTCGCGTAATTCGATCGATCCGAGCCGCTGCTGTATTTGTGCGGCATCAATCTCGTTTCCCCATCGTTCCTTTACTCTTGAGAGTTGACGCACGAGATGTGCATGTAGAAACGGATCACTCCTCTGTTGATCGCCGTCTGGCAATGCGTCGAATTCATCGAGAGCGAGATTGTAGTATCGCATCGCTCCCGGCAGTCCATCTCGCAAAAAGCAAACATCTCCCAGACGCGACAGCACGTTCACTTGTGAACGATTATAGTTTGCGTTACCCGGGTCCGCCTCGGACAGTTGATTGTAGTACCGTCGAGCGGAGTCCAATCTGACTGTCGCTAACCCATGCTCCCCAGCTTGAACGAGAATCTCGCCAACCGTCATTTCAACGCGTGCGAGATTCGCCAGGAACTCCGCGTTCTTCGAATCAGTCTGCGCCAGCTCCTGATAGATTTTTATTGCCTGCGACAAGTCAACAATGGCCTTCGACGGATCGCCAAAGCTTACTGTGGAACGGCTCGTGTGTTCGAACACTTCCGCTAGTGCGATTTTGACATCGACACGTTCTGATCCGCCCGCAATCACCTGCTCAAGAATCTCGCGGGCGCGAGAGTATTCGGTTAAGGAGACATTGAAATCGCCCATGGCGTGACGAGCGGCACCAAGTTGGATGTACAGCTTCGCAATGCGAACTCGTTCGTCGTCGCCCCGTTCGCCATGGTTTGCGTTCTCCAGTAGATCCAATCCCCTGCGTGTCGTCTCGACTGCCTGATCGGGCATTGCGTTCGCGTATTGTCCTTTGCCGAGCTTCGCGAAACATGTTGCGCGCGTGGCGTCTTGGGATGGGGGATCTTCGTTAGCAACAGTCATCGCTTGTTCATAGAAAACGAGTGCTTCTGAACTGGAACTGACATCGCCAAGATTGTGCAGGACGGCAATTTGAGTTTCACGAGCTTCGACCGTTTGCTCCTCTTTTTGCAAGCGAGCGAGAATGCTTTGTGCCGTTAGATATTCTTGGTGCGCTGACTCACTCTTCCCTAACAACTGATACGTATCGCCAAGTCGCATGCGAGCTTTTGCCATCAGCAGGTCGGCATCCGAATCATTAATCCGCCCGCTTTGCAAGTTACTCGAAAGCTTCTCAAGCCCCTCCATCGCGGTGTTTAGCAATTGCTCCTTGAGGTGATGCGAAGACGCGTCTGTCAGTTGCTCCTGTACTTCTTCAATCAGAGTGCCAATCGATTCCATTGCTAAATTGCGCTGCTGATTCGCAATTCTGGCACTCTCTTCGGCTCGGATGCGATCTTGATTCGACACGCTTAGTGCATCCGATTCGGCCTGTCGGGCTTCGACAGCGTCAGTTCGTTTGAGATCTGCGTCTTCCTTTGCCGTGATCGCTTCAGAACGCTGAGTTACTGCCCAACCGAACAGGCCTAACGCGATAATCGCGGCGCAACATGCTGCGACTGTGAGTTGCATCAATCTTTTCCGCTGCCGTGTTTCATGTTCTAGTCGATCGTCGTCCGCCCGCTTCGATTCGAGAAGGAAGTCCAGCTCGGTCGCGCCGAACCCGATCATTGTCTCTGCATCCAAGACACGCCGGTGAAGTTCAGCCAGCTGATCGAGATTGGGAGGCCGCCAAAGGCTGCCATGGGGGCGACCGTGCGAGTCCCAATCTCGAGCCGCCTCCGCCACACGTCGATAAAAGCGAATGTCGTCTCGACTACCATCGAGCCAGTCGTGTAGCATCGCCCAATGATCGATCAGGGCTTCGTGGGTAACCTCGACCGTGTCGATATGGCCGTCATCTGTTGAAAGAGAAATCAACCGGCTGTCACCGGTCGAAAATCGCTGGATGACTCGGGCAACGTCTTCGGCAGCTTCACTCGCGCCGTACAGACTGGGTAAATGGGCTCGGCGGCGCGTGTCGCGGTTGCCCTCGCCCAGTTGGATGAGCCCCAGAAATAGTCGGCGGGCAATCGATTGATCGTCATCCGATAGACTGTTGTAGATGCGATCTGCTTTGTCCGCCAAAGCTCCTCCAACACCACCGCTGTTTTGGTAAGCATCGATCGTCAACCACGGTCCACGACGCGCGGACCAAAGCGCCGCGAGCGATTCTTCGAGCAAGGGGAGTGCGCCACCCTGTCCCCGCATATCGCGAAGAATCGTTTCGACGAGGCCCTTCTCGAAAAACGCGCCCCGCTTTCGCGCGGGTTCAACAATCGCCTCTCTCAAATCAGCTTCGCTCATCTCACCCAACCAGAACTGCCGTCGTTCGAGTAACTCACGCAGATCGGTAACGCCGATACACTCGTCGATAAAGTCGCCTCTCAGCGTGACGACAACGCGAAGCCATGGTGCCTGCGACTCGCCGATATGTCGCAAGTTGGCGGCGAACGCATCTGTGTGTTGACGCCATTTGGTCTGCTGTCCCGGCGTCGCAGGACGATGTGTAAACAGCTCTTCAAGTTGATCGACGACTATCAAAACAGGAGTAGATGGGTTCGGAAAGAGTTCTCCCAAGCAGGTCATCAACGCATCGGGTTCATGGCGTGCGAAACGTTCGCGATACGTATCGACGAGTGCCGGACGCTGCTCGACCGGCAGATGCGCAACCAGCGCGGTGGCGAGTTGGCGAAGTGGATCGTCGCTTGGGAGTACGGTGATCCGCTGCCAATCACGAATCCCAGGCACCAGCCGGTGCGCGACATCGGTTGACAGTCCGGCCCGAACAAGTGACGATTTCCCGCTACCCGAAGCGCCCACTACCGCAACGAAATGATTCGTTTTGAGTGAGTCAAGCAAGCGCTCGATATCCGGCGTGCGTCCAAAGTAAAATTGATGATCGTCGGATTCGAACCGCGCCAAACCTCGGTATGGACGAGGATCGTCCGGCAACTCGTAATCAGACTCATCCGGAGCTACGCCTCGAATTCCGGCCAACAGCCGCTCCCAAGCGGCTTCGTCGTCCAGCCCTGTACGAAAATCGACCCAAGTCCGAAGCTCTAGAAAACCGTCGATTTGTTCAGGAGCCGCACCTGGCAACAACACCGGGATGATCCGATATTCATCGCGACTGCGCACGGCATGATTCAGCGCCCGTTGCAATTCCTGGTTATGCCACGGTCCCTGACCGTCGGGACCGAAGAAGACCGCGATCGTTGCGCTGCTATCAAGTGCATCGCTCAATTCCCTTTGCCACGATTTGCCGGGTGTCAGATGCCACTTATCAAGAAAGGCTCGTAGACCTGCTTCGTTACGAAGTCGTATGGCGATGGCCTCGACCGCCGGTTTGTCCGCACTGTTGTGGGACAGAAAGACATCATAGGAAGGGGCATTCGATTCCATTCGTGCTTCCAAAATGAACGGTGTGAAAACGATGTGAACTAGCGAAGCATGATTGACTTGACCAATCTAGTCGCTGCGCTAGTCCATGTAAAATGACCGACGTAAGACTCGCGATCGCGACTTCCCAGTCGTGAAGCGGCCGGATTGATCACGCATACTGCCCGAGAGCTCATTCCCGTAACGGCTCGGTCATCTAAACCGTGTCGTTCCACGGCATCAGGCATTCATGGATCTACACAGCCTCAGCTGCTTCACGAACAGACCGAAGGTATTGCGGACCGTCGGTTACATGGATAATCCAGGCGGACACAGCACGTCCGATGTGGATTTGTCTACTATCGCGACCCTTGACGCAACTTAGATCACGGGACACCAACGTCGCAAGCACTTGCCGCAACCGTCCGCGGTTATAGCGACAAGTGTCTCACACACAATCTATTCGGCGTCGTCGTACTCGTCAGAAGTCGCGTCAGTGTGCAGTCCGATGCGGGCGGCGTTTGCTCGTGGTGTGTTACGCGTGCCAAGTCGGGGCGATGTCGGGGGCGAGGAGGTTGAGGAGGTCGTCGGGGAGAGGGTGCGTGTCGAGTTCAAGGGCAGAAGGTGGAAGAGGACCGTACACGTTCGGAGTAAGAGGGGCTAGAGGAGGCGGCAGGATGCGAGCGAAAGACGACTCGTCGGTCTCGTGGGATTGCGGGTGAGTAAACTCGACTGATGCTTCGCCGTTAGCTGGATCGGTCGCTTGTTTGGACAAGTAGTTGAGGACCAGCAGTGCGTCGAGCGGCGAAACGATGCCATCGCCGTTGGTGTCTAAGGCAGATGGCGAAGCGGCTGCATCGACTGACTTCACCAACTCCAACGGCTGATCGCCACCGCTGTCCAGCGTGTTCATGATTAGCAAGAGGTCGATGGGCGTCACCAGTCCGTCACCGTTCACATCAACGTCGCCATCCGCATTCTCCGGTTCTTGACTCTCGACACTCGACGCTTCGCTCTGATCGCTTCCCGCCGGTAATCGCCGCGTACCGGTTGGCAGCTCTTCCCCCATCAGGTTTGGAGCGTCGGCATGGTCTTTGCCTAGCACATGGCCGAGTTCGTGCATGACGACCGTCAGCAGGTCCATCCGCCCAAACGCATCGCTGGACTCACTCGCGATTCGCTCCGTGTCGGTCGTGAACATCTCGAACTCCGTGTCGTCATCCGGCGTTGCGTCGATAAACCAGTCGTAGCTCGCGGCGTTCGAGTCAATCTGAACGTTGGTTGCAATCGTCGAGCCCAATTGACCATCAGGCAGATCCCCGATTTCGAAGGTCGCCTGACCCAGTAGCAACTGCTGCGTCGCCGACAACCCATTGGCTGTCCATCGTTGGACCGCTTCATCAACTACATCCGATAGCGCCAAGTCAGTCAATGCCTCGGATTCTCCAACGCGAACATCTTCGCCGCCATAAGCCAGCAGTGGTTGGGAGATGGACGTACATTGGGTGAAGCCGCTGGTAGTCGAGGCGGCGTTACCTGTATTCAAGCCTTCGATGAAGGTGTCCACCTGTGCTGCGGTGTGAGTACCCGCGCCGATGTTCAGCAAGTTGAAGATACCCGCGTCGCGGATCATGTTGTAGTCGTCACCGGCCGCGAGATTGTTTCCTGTAATACTCAGGCACAGTTCAGGCGCCCCGGTTCGCGTCTGCACTTCAATGCCTTGGTTGGTATTAAGTGTGGTCAGCCCCACACGGTTGTTTGAAATCGTGACGTTCGCGTCCGCAGTATCAAAAACGCGAACCCTGATGCCATCGTCAGACTGGCCGTCGATGTCATTGTCATCAATGAGAACGACCAGGCTCGAATCTTCCTGGGCTTGCAGCTCGATGCCATTGTCGACCGTGCCATCGCCAAGATTGTCGAGATTGTTTCCGCTGATCGTGCCCGTGGCGAGTGAGGTCGAGGTAGTGCCGATCCCGAACTCGCCCGTGTTTACGCGTATGCCGTTTCCAGAGCTAAGCGTGTTGCCTTGCATGACGTTGTTGTTGATGTCGAAGTCAGTGAGCGTACTCGTGCCGTTGATGCGCACCTCGATAATGGCAGATTGTGCCTCAAGCGGCGCGGCGAACGTGCCGTTGCCCGAAATGTTCAGGCTGCCGATATCAGAAGGGCCACCCACGTTGTCGTCATCGATGTCGGCGTTAAGCTCCACAAAGGAGCGACCGAGGCCACTGGCAAAAGAGCTGGTGATGTCTATGTCTGTGATATCTGAGCCACTGTTCAAAACGATCTTGACTCCATGGTCAGTGGTGACGCCTAAGGTCGCCACTTCAGTGCCCCGGAAAGTGGAGTTCGTGATTTGAAGGCTCCCTAGCGTCCCACCGTCTTCCATGACCACGTGGACGCCGTTGTTGTCGAGTCCTAAGCCCGCGCCAGTGGGCGTCTCGTTCATGTCTTCGAACGTACTCCCACTGATGTTAATGTCGCCCGTAGAATCATCGAGCAGGACACCGTGGCTGACCTGGCCGTTCACGGCAGCGTCGCCAGTCTCCCGAATCGTCACGCCCGAGAGAGTGAACTTTCCGGTCAGCGAGGTAGCGGAAATACCAAGGTCATCCGGGTTATCGATAAGCCCGCCATTTGCCGTGAAATCACCGCTGTTGCTTATCAATTCGACTCCGTGGCGGTCTGAATCCGTGACGTTGATACTCCCGAAGACAACATCCGTCGATGAACTGTTAATCTTGACACCCGAAGCTCCGCCAGAATTGCCAGCGATTGTCGAGCTGGTGACATTAAGCGTTCCGCCTGTGGTGCTGTTGATGTCAATGCCCTCAACTCCGCCGTTGCCGTTCTTATCAACCGTCGCAAACGCCATGTTGCTGCCACCAATGACAATGCCATTCAACTCGAGTGCTGTGCCCGTGGTCGTGTCGATGTTGTTGCTCGCGCCGGTGACATTCACCGTGCCGCCGCCGGTGGCGTTAAAGCCGGTACCGGTGGTTGTGTTGATCGCCAGTCCGCCGGTGAAGTTGATTGTGCCGCTGGTGTTGTTCGTCAGGTCGATGCCGATCGCCGTACTCGTGGTCGCCGTGACGAGGCCCGTAAACGTGGTCGTGCCACCAGTCTTGGCGTTGATATCGACGGCGTTGTTGGCGTTATTCGCCTTGGTAATCGTGCCGTTGTAGGTCACGTTCGCCGTGCTGGAATCTTCGCGATACCCGATGCCGGTCGGATTGACGATCGAGGCACTGATGAAGGTAAATGTTCCGGACGAACCGTTGAAAATGTCGATGCCCGAATCGCCTCCGCTCAGCGACTTAGAGTTTACAGAGTCGAAATCGTACCTGCCATCTGCGTTATTGAATTGTAGGCCCGTGCCATTGCCGGCGGTGATCGAACCGTCAAAATCGAGTGTGCCCGTGGTATGTCCTCCGCTCACGCTGACCACTGCCGCGGCTTGGTTTTGGACGATCGAGCTGGTCGTCTGGAAGTTCACGTTGGAGGTGCCGCCGTTGAAGTCCAGCGCGACGCCGGCGCTGCCGAGCTGAATATCGGTGTCGGTAAAGGTGAAAGTGCCGCTGCCGCCGTCGATGTCGATGCCTTCGCTGCCGGTCAGTTCGGCGTCGGCCTGCACGGTCACGTTACCGGCGACAGTGTTGATGGAGATGCCCGTACCGCTGTCGGTGATGGCGTTGGCGGCAGCGCTGTTGAAGAGAACCGTGCCGCCGGTGGTGTTGGCCACCGAAATCGCGTCGTTCGCGGTGTTGGTGATCGTGCCGGTGTAGGTGATGTTGGCGTTACCCGCATTAACGCGGAAAGCCGCCCCGGTCGCGCCCGTGATCGAACCATCGTTGATGTCCACCGTGCCGCTGATCGTGTCGAGGTTGATGCCGCTGGACCCACCTGAGCCTTGGCTGTTCGCGCTGGACGAGCTGACGCTGGCGAACGTCGAATTCATGACCACGGGGTCGATGTCCATAGCCGAGCCGTTGGTCGTATTGATCGTGCCACCGGTGTTGCTGAACGCGAATGTGCCGCCCTTGCCGCCAGCATCGCGTATGAACAGACCTGTGCCGCTGTCGTTGCCAATGTTCAGCGTGCCGAAGGCGATTTCGCCCAGCACGTCATCCAGCCGCAGACCGTCGCCCGTGACGTTAGTCGTGATGGCGGTATTGCCGATCGTCGTGTTGCCGCCGGTGACCGCTTGAATGCCCGCCATGCCGGGGTTACCGTCGAACGTGACGGTGTCGAAAGCCATGCCGGCGAAGGCAGGAGGGCCTGCGATGCCCGCAGACAAAACGGTATTCCCCGCCAACGATTCGACGGTGATCGTTCCGCCAAGGAAACCGTTAACTTTGATCCCGATTCTTTTCGTGTCGGCAACCGTTGTGCTATTGATCGCCAATGTATGGTTGCCAGTTTGATTATTGTATTCGATGCCGTCGTCACCAATTTGCGTGGTGGCTCCGAGCGTCACGCCGGAGATGGTCAGATCCGTGTCCTGGGCGCTGATGCCGTCGTTGCCGGTGCCGTCGATCGTGCCACCGTTGATAAACACTGTATCGGCGTTGTTCAAGCTGATGCCGACGAGGGTCGAGTTGTCGATGTCGACGGTCGTGAACGTTGCCGTTCCCGTTGTGCCAAAGAGCAAGATGCCAGGGTTTCCACCAACGGACGCGACACTGGCAAACGTTGCACCAGCGCCGAACGAGGTCCCCACAACATTGACGCCCGAGCCGCTCGTCGAGTTGATGGTGTTTCCCGTCCCGCCGATATTGATCGTGCCGGCACTACTGGCCCTCAAGCCAGTGCCACCGCTAGTCACGGACAAGCTGTCAAACGTGAACGACGCGCCGCTATTACTCGAAAGGATAGCAATTCCCTCGTTGGAGACACCGCTAATCGTAGTGGCCCCGAAATCATAATCGGCACTGGCTGGTGCCCCGCCGATATTGATGCCTCGCGTTCCGGCGGTAATCGTCGTGCTACCGCCGACTGTAAAGCTGCCGCCGACTTGGTCAATTCGGATGCCATCACCGCTAGAGGTCGAGGCCAAGTTGTCGAAGGTCGCGCCACCGTTTGGATCGCTCAGTGTACCGATGGTGAGATCCAAAATGCGGCCTGTGCCGCTGGCGTTGACGTCATCGATTGTCAAGGTGCCGAAGTTAAGTCCGAAAACTCCCCTTCCGACTCCGGTGTTGCTGAGGTCGATGCCGCGAATCGTGTTTCCGCTGGCCAGCGTGATGGCGTCGCTACCACCAGTGGAAAGAGCAGCGTTGTTGCCGCCTAAACCGGGCAGCGTGAGGCTGTTGGTTTGTGTCGTGAAGCCGAGCAAGTTGTTTAAGCCTGATCCGGAAGCACCTTCCCCAATCAATAACTGCCCCGCTTCCAGATCGAAGTCATCGCTTAACACGAGCGTTGGGATCGTGACGTCGCTGGTGAAGACGAAGATTGCGTCGTTGGCGTCGTCCAATCCGTCCGAGGCACCGCCGGCGTCCAAATCGGCAAGTGTGTTAAACGGGCTGCTCAGCGTTCCGTCGCCGTTCACTCCAGCGACCGTATCGACAAACCAGATCGTCTCGGCGTTGACGTTGAACGTAGCGGTCGACGTCGAACCGAGGCCGAGACTGTCGTTAGCTGTATACACAAACGTATCGGCGACGCTCACATCTCCGGCTTCGGGCGTGTAGGTGAAGGAGCCGTCTGCGGCGGTCGTGATCGAACCGCCCGCAGTCGTCGCGAACGTGCCGACACTGGCCGGAGCGAGGACGATCGGGACGTTGCTTTCGGGATCGGTCGCACCGTTGAGCAGACCGCCCGCCGCGTTGACTTTGATTCCAACATTGGCTTGCACATCGAAGGCCTCCTCGGTGTCATTCTGCGGGTCGTTCCCCTCCCTGTCCTTTAGCCTTACCGACATCCGCAGCGCGTCTGTTCTGGGGGT
>JACKQG010001289.1_pt1 | contig 35075 bp, 31 predicted proteins | sample 8237621 | NCBI WGS metagenome assembly JACKQG01 (sample SAMN15677084, study PRJNA649215) | marine metagenome | biome: marine; feature: Black Sea; material: saline water; isolation source: suspended particulate matter (SPM) from the Black Sea western gyre | collected 2013-06-09/2013-06-10 | depth...
TAAACCTCCTCTAGAAGCAAGGCTTCTACGGAGGTTTTTTAAAAGCGGGTGTGTGCCACTGCAAAGAAGCAGTGTCACGCATTCCTTCGGAATGCAAGGGGTTCGCGGCGCATAAATTTGCTACGCAAATCAATGCGGCGTCAAACCCCTTCAATGTATTACTCTTAAAACCTCCTCTAGAAGCAAGGCTTCTACGGAGGTTTTTTAAAAGCGGGTGTGTGCCACTGCAAAGAAGCAGTGTCACGCATTCCTTCGGAATGCAAGGGGTTCGCGGCGCATAAATTTGCTACGCAAATCAATGCGGCGTCAAACCCCTTCAATGTATTACTCTTAAAACCTCCTCTAGAAGCAAGGCTTCTACGGAGGTTTTTTAAAAGCGGGTGTGTGCCACTGCAAAGAAGCAGTGTTAATTTATACTGACTGTCACTAGAAATATACGCTGGTGTTAAAACAAACCGCGGGATAGTTTATTCGTAGCTCGCCTACAACGTACAAGGTCCCCAACTGCCAACAACTTCAAGAAGGTCAACTACGTCAACAACTCCATCACTATTGATATCTGCCATAGGGTCAGAACCACCCCAAGCATCTATAATAAGTAGGAGGTCCGTTACGTTTACACTTCCGTCACCACTGACATCTGCAGGGCATGAACTATTGCCACATCCATCATCAAATGTGTTTCCGCCTCCATCAACCCAGTCACCATAAAAATCATTCGGAGAATTATTACAGAATTGAGAATCTGAAATCTCTGGACCAGTAGTTCCATTTTGCAAGTGATACACTCCACCACCAATTTGAGCGACGTTATCCTTAATGATGCAATTTGTAATAACTGGAGAACCATCAGTTAAAATGCCACCGCCAATTGGATTATTACCATTTTGTAAAGTAAAACCATCAAGAACAGTACTCTGGCTTGGCTCACCGTACATCCAAACTACTGAACCATTAGCGCTTCCATCAATCACTGTAAGGTCAGGACCACTGGTGCTAGTTATAGAGATACCTCGTCCATCGTAATCAATATTTTCTGCATAGGTGCCAGGCATTACGAGGATTGAATCGCCCGTACCACAAGCTTCAATTGCTTCACCAATTGTTGCGTAATCACCCTTAGCTCCAACGACAAACTCATCTATCTGGCAATCGCCACTGTTGTGGTAATGTTTTTCCGCTTGATATACTTCAGCAGGACCAGATGAATTCGTTGCTTGAGCCCATGCAATGTAATGTACGTCTCCTAAATTATTTTGGCTTGAACTATCCAGATCAAAGGTAAATGTAACTTCTTGTGTGTCACCAGCATTCAAAGTAATTGTTTGTACGTCTGCTTGTTTGAAACAACCGTAATTAAACGATGGAGTAGAAGGGTAGTTATGCAATACTTGCGAACAGTGCACCTTCATTGTTTTGTTAGATCCACCATTTTCAATTCCAACAATGGCTGAAACAGAGTAGGTATCGGTATCGACAGGTGAACCACACATCTCAATTGTGACGTCTGTAGCGGTTGCAATTCGTTGCAAATACTTTGTTCGAAGTTGCGTATAATTAGCTGAGGGGCTTCCGTAAGAACCAACTTGGCTACTTACTCCATCCATCCAAACTGTTGGAAAACCTGGGACACTGTAAAAAACCTGTCGTAAATCACCCCAACTAGTGGAATATGAATCCGATCCATGTACCTGCATAGAAAAACATGTATCAGGAAATTCATCCATGAGCATGATTAGACCATTGGCAACATCAGGGCAATAGGTACACCAAGTTGCTGTAAAATTTTCACAGATAACTTTTCTTGGGGCTGCTTCCGCACTTAAGAAAAGTGTTGAAACACAAATTAGTGATGCAATTATTGGTAATTTTTTCATAGTTCTGTTACTTTCTCTCTTCGTTTATTCTGGATCATCCCATTCTAATTCGGGCATCAGTTGGTATGGAAACATGTCGCCGCCTGAATCAGAGAGTTCGCTCACTAAGACTAACCAAGTGTCACCACCCCAAAAATTACATACTCCTGAAACACAATCTATATTGAAAAGGTTGTCCGAAACGTGCCCCTCAGAAGTCCTATACACACTCATATTAGGCTGAAATGTTTCTTCGTAGGTCATGTGGTTATCCTGCCAACAAACGTTGCCCACCCAAGTTCTTCCGCCGCCATGTATATCATAGGTAACAGAATGGTCGGGATACTGTCCAAATCTCGTACCGCGATTACTTAAGATTGCAAACTCTGAAGAGCCTGTGCTCGCCCATTCCTTCTCTTTTCGTGAGCCGATTAGTGGTATCGATGAATAAGAAACGTGACAACCATCACCTCCATCATCCAAATCAACGTTTAATTCTTCGTCCCAGTAGGTATCTTCACTTGGATTGCGGGCGGTGTAATCATAATGCTCCATAGCGAAGACATTGCCACTAGGTTCATTTTCGCTTAATAAACGATCTGCGTTGTATAGATTCTCCATGACTGAAAGCGAATGAACGTTGTCGGATGTGTTTGCAAGCCGATCTTCAGCTCCTCTTCCTCGCACCTCTTGACCAGTATCTATAGCCAACCTATTAACGTAACCAGGAGTTGGATAGCGACCCTGATGACCAGTAGCCCACGTAAGCCAACCTGAGTGAATCGACCTAATCCGAGCAGAATCTTTTACAAGCATTGCTTCCCTACGAGCTCGTCCAAGCGCTGGCATCAGAATGCTCAACAGAAGAGCGATAATCGCCATTACAACAAGTAACTCGATAAGAGTAAATGCGAATAGTTGTCTTTTATTCTTCAATGTAAAAAGTCTCCTACTAAATACTATATAAGGTATTAGTTAGCAATCCAAATTAAGATTTCTCCAACTTCGAAGAAAAAAACGAAAAATGGCTATTCAGTCCTAGTTTCTATAGTATCGCTATACAAATCTAGGTAAAAATCTCGGAGTTGCCTGCCTTTTAAGTCTCGTTCTCTTCCTTGCAAAAAACCAAAAGTGTTAAACATGCTAATCGCAGGTCCTCTTTCTATTCGAACATCAAGCACCACTTTTAAATATTGTTTCTCTTTGCAAAACAAAATGGCATGTTGCATCAGTATAGTGCCTACACCTTTTCTTCGAAAAATATCGCGAACTCGAAGACGTCTAATCTCAGCGGAATCGTCACTGAGCCGCTGCACACCAATCATTCCAACTATCCACTCTTCATACTCCGCAACCCAGAAGCAGCTGTCCTTACATTCAAAATAGCCCTCTGTTAAATAATCCAAATCTGCACCTGTATCATTTTCCCTAGTTTGTCCTTCTAAACGGCTCCGTTCAAACAAATCGCGTAACACTGAAACATCATCGCTTGTTGCTGAGCGAATGTTCATGAGGTCTGTGTGAAATTGAGATTCCTTTGAAACCATTGCTACGTGTCCAATTCATGAAAGACTAGAGACATCTTAACCGTATCAAGTATAGCAACAGTGTATCGAGGGGCTCGATGTAGTGCACCGGGATTAATGCAACGCGTCTTTTCGACCACCTCATCGCGTATTTCATGGCTGTGGCCATGAGCGATTACATCGATATTGCTATCTTCTATAAAGGTTCTGTATTGCGACAAATCATGTCCATGCAGGAAAGCTAATGTGATTCCGTCAATCTCCATTGTTCCAGCTGGGTGTTGCACATTAAGCCCAAGGGTAATTGCGTAGTCAAACAAGCGGGTTACATAATCACAATTACCAAATACCAGAGTAACATTATGACCTGCGAGTTCATCAAGCACTTCGTGCGTTTCGATATCTCCAAGGTGAATAATCCGGTCACAACCTAAAGTTGTCAGGAGTTCAATTGCGTGGCGGGTCCTAAGCCACTCACCATGAGAATCAGATAAAAAACCAATTAGCGCCATTGGCTACTTGGCTTTGCGTACTGAACTACCCATCTTTTATATTCACTTTCAAAGAAAGCTGGATCGGTTGAAAAATACGAGAGCCACCCTCGCTTTGGTTCTCGAATTGTTCCGATGGCCGCTTCCTGAAGTAACCTTCGAAGATCAGGCAAATATTTCCCATTGTCATACTCGATTATAAAACTAACTAAGCCCCAAAGTTGAGCGTAATATCCAAGGAGCGAAGTTCTACCACTAGAAAGCAGTATCGAGGGATCTGACTGCATGAGTTCTTTCAAAGGAGTTAAACGATTTGCATTTACAATTTGCCTCAAAGTCGTCAAACGGTCCCAATTGCTGGCTGGTTGAAATTTGACTTCTCCCCGACGAAATCTAAATCCTTCCATCCAAGTTCCAATACCTTCATCAAGCCAAGTCGGAAGGCAAGTTGCAAACGCTGCTTCTGCATATTGATGCCATCCCTCATGTGCAGCAATACGAAGCGTGACTCGACTTCTACCTCTCTCATCTAAATGGTACAACACTGCTGTTCCATCAATTGTGAGACCACCAGATTCTAATTGAAACCAATGCTCAGCCTCGTCTCCAAGCATCAACTTCAATTGCTTTTGCCATTGCGCCTCGTGCGCAAACAAGTAGACATCCATTTTCTTCTTGGGATATGGCAATTTTCCAAATACAGTTGTGTATCGCTCAATAAGTGCATCGTAGAAAGCTGGGAGAGAATCGATAATGTGCTGATACTTAATTGTTGTTCGTATGTCCCAAACATCTGACACAAAACGTTCACCTTTGTCTCCATCGTACATCCAAGGCGACTCAAACATTAATTGCCTGTTTGTTTCAGTTGCGCGTAGCGGGGGCGTCTTCTTCTTAGTTTCCTGAATGGAGCAATTACTAAAGGCAAAGAATGCAAGAAACAAACTTAAAACAATTAAACGAGGTGTCATGTTTGTACAGCCGCCCTAGCTGATTCAAGATCTTTTTCTGCTTTTGAGAGCATGTCTTTCGTTTCTTGCACTACATGTTCTGGAGCATTGTTTACATACGATTCGTTCGACAAACGATTCTTGAATCCTGTGACTTTCTTTTCCAGAGAAGCAATCTCTTCTTTAAGGCGAGAATTGCTATCTTCTGCTTCTGATTCGTCGAGCATATTTGAGAGAATAATTGTTTCACCATCTACGAGAACAGCGAGGCCATCACATGAATCCTCAAGCAACGCGATGGATTGTAATCCAGAGAGAGAGGAAAGAACTTCAGCATGCTCTAGGGCGAGTGAGTGTATGCGTTCTGGAGCAAACAAATCTATTTTTCGTTTTGGCTTCACTTTTTGCGATGCTCTAGCGCCTCGAATTGCTGTAACAAGTTCTTGAAGTTGACCGAAAGAATGAACAATATTCTCGTCAAGTTTCACACCAGACAGTTTTGGCCATGACGAAGTTGCTACAAGCAAGTTAGTTTCCAAAGCAATACCATCAACGCTTCCTGCTGGAAGTGCGTGAATATGTGGCCAGATTGCTTCAGTTACAAATGGGCATACAGGATGTAACAAGCGGCTAATCAGATCAACGACTGTGAGCAAAATACGCTGTTGTTCTGGGCTTTCCTTAACTGTTGGCTTAATCGCTTCAAGATACCAATCACAAAAGTCTCTCCAAAGAACATCGTAGATAGCTTCAACCGCGAAGTTGAATTGATACTCCTTCAATGAAGCATTGATTTTATCTGTGGCAAAAATAACTCTTGACAACATCCACTGGTCTACTGGCTGCATGTCATTTACAGAAACCGATTCTGCAGGAGCTGAGATGTTCATCAACGCAAACCGGCATGCATTCCAAAACTTGTTTGCAAAGTTTCTACCAACATCAAAACGTGAGGAAGAATTAATTGCAAGAGGGGTTTCTTCATTATTCTCTGCTTCGCCAACAAGTAGACCGTAGAGAGTCGACATCTTTTTTGAGTCATCATCTGGAGAAATCTGTGTCGGAGCCATAACTTCATGTCCAGTTTTTGACTGTACATATTTTGGCGTAAAAACTTTTCCAGAGTAAGGGCAAATCACATCAACAGCTAAACGCACATCTTGTGTCCCTGTTGCAAGTTGGACCATTATGTATCGCATCGCATCCGCGCCATGAGTAGCAATAATATCGCGAGGGTCTACGCCATTTCCAAGCGACTTACTCATTCGTTGCCCAAAACCATCTTGAATCATTGGATTGATATACACATCGGCGAATGGCAGGGTGCCATCACGAAAGTATCGGTTAAACATCACCATCCTACTTACCCAAAGCGTAATGATGTCTCGACCTGTGCAAAGCACGCTTGAAGGATTAAACTTCTCTAAGAGTCCCTCGGTTTGTGGAAAAGCATTTGGGTTTGGCCAACCCATCGTAGAAATTGGCCAGAGTGCAGAACTAAACCATGTGTCTAGTACATCTTCATCTCGAGCAAAACCATCCGCCTCTACATCCATTTCGAGTTGCTCGTTACCGCCAGAAATACATAAATAAACATTTGTAACATTCTCGCCTTCGTCAAATTCTCTACTCGAAGCTACTGCACAATTATCTTCATGTGGCCAAGTAACTGCTTCTTCTTTAGAGAATGCTTTTGACCAAACTGGAATTTGATGTCCCCACCAAAGTTGCCTAGAAATGCACCAATCTCTTAGGTTCTCGTGCCATGCCTGATAGGAATGTGCATACCGTTCTGGGTAGAACGTTAATCCACCATCGCCATCTATTTTGCCAGAAGATCGCCGAGGAGGAGTTCCATCATATTGTTCACTTGAGAGTGCACGAAGTGCTTCATTGCAAAGACGATCGTCTGTTACGCGGACATACCATTGGTCACTTAAATACGGTTCAATTGGGACATGGCTTCGATAACTGTGACCAACACTATGTGCATATTCTTTGATGCCTTCAAGTAAATCGTTTAATCTAAACCACTCAACAATTGCTTCTCTTGCATCTTCTCTAGACAAACCAATAAATGCTTTAGCTTCATCGCTTGCATCATCCCAACCGTAGTCAACACTGATAGACGCATCAGATGCCATGATATTTATCACGTCTAAATCATGTCGAGCCCCTATGTCCCAATCATTTGGATCATGCGCAGGGGTGACTTTCAAGAAACCTGTTGCATATTCTGCTTTTGGATTATCAGTTCCTGGCATGACAACATACTCGTCTTCGACGATTGGAATAGTTCTTCCGACGATTGGTAATCGAACTGATTTGCCTTGAAGGTCTTTTGCTCGAGGGTCGTTTGGGTTCACAGCAACCGCTGTGTCGCCAAGCATCGTTTCAGGACGCGTTGTTGCAACAGTAAGAATACCGCTACCATCTTCAAGTGGGTACTTGAGATAGTACATGTGCCCAGAAACTTCTTTCATTTCAACTTCATCATCAGCAAGTGCAGTAAGCGTGACCGGATCCCAATTCACCAATCGCTTACCACGATAAATTAAGCCATCTTTGTAAAGTTGAAAGAACGCTTCTCGAACAGCAGCAGCACAAACGTCATCCATCGTGAAACGCGTCCGTTCCCAATCACAGGAAGCTCCAATGGAACGCAACTGGCTTAAAATTGTTGACTCGTACTCATCCTTCCAAATTCGCACTCTTGAAACAAACTCGTCACGGGTAAAGTCTGTTCGCTTTTTCCCCTCTTGCTGATGCAGACGTTTTTCAACAACGGTTTGGGTTGCAATGCCTGCATGATCAGTGCCTGGCATCCAAAGAGAAGCATCGCCTTGCATCCTGTGCCAGCGAATGAGGACATCTTGGAGAGTATTGTTTAGCGCGTGCCCTAAGTGCAGTGGGGCTGTCACATTTGGAGGGGGAATAAGAATTGAAAATGGCTTTCCTTGGGCATTCGTCTCGCAATGCCCGACATTTGCTGTTTCCCATCGAGAGATAATTTCTGCTTCAATTGCAGAAGGAGCGTATGATTTAGGAATGAAGTCTGTTGAAAAAGCCGTGTCTGTCATAGTACGCATGATACCCGCCATCCTTTTTACTGCCTTTCTTGCATCATGCCAAGATGCAGATCCGCCTAAAACCCAACAAATTTCTGTAGAGCAGCGAGAGAGCGCTATAGAAAGTGCTATGGAACTTATCAACTCCAGAAGAACTGTAGAAGCTCTAGCGATTACATCAACCCTCATCAAAAAAGATTCCGCTTCAGCAGAATCGCAAGAAATTCATGCCCTTGCGCTAATTTCAGAAGGGGGACGGCTACAAAGTGTTGGAGATTTTAATCATGCTAGAGAGAAACAACTTGAAGCACTTCAAGCATACATTATCGCGTGTGGGCAAAGCACTACGCCTGGATTACTCCAACTTTCAACAGCCCAACTCGCACATATGCTCAAAGAAAACAGTACTGCAATTGAGTATTACCAACTTGCACACGAGAATGTGCCCGAAGATTCACGAGCAGCATTTTTTCTTGGACAGATTTTAATGCTCGACAAGAATTGGAAAGAAGCAAAGGTTTGGATTTCTGAAAGTCTCAAGCGTGACCAAAGCCAGCCACCAGCTATTCTTTCACTTTCTCTAATTGAGGCGGAACTTGGCAACAGCGAAGTTGCGTTAGAACTTGCAACAAAAGGTTGCCAAATACAACCAAATGATCCAAAACTTCGTTTTATCCAAGCAAGGGTCTTGCGGCTTACAGGATATCCGAATCAAGCAATCGAAATTCTTCATCGCTTGCCAAGGGTAATGAGAGAAGACAAACTTTTCAAAGATGAGTTGGAAGCATGCGAAACTCAAACAAAGGTCAAAAAGTAATGTCGCAATCCCTCCCAATCCTACTTATTCTTGCTGGGCTTGTAATAGTTCTTGGCATTGTTTCAATAATGGCTATCGCTCTTGTAGCAAAGCGCTGTAGGAGCGATCAACAATGCTCAGACTACCCTAACGACACAAAATCGGACCAGCGAGACCCATGGGAGGAGTCTGGAAAGCGCCTTCACGTCGATTATGACGAACCTGAATAGTCCGCTACCGTATCATGATCAATGTAATGTCTAAGAACCTCAAGATAGCGGTGAATAGTGCCGATTTACGAGTTACTTTACATTTTCAGACAAAGGATCAAATTCGCATGAAATTCAATCTAATAGGCAAAATAATACTCGCATGCAGTGCTGCTGTCCTCTTTCTTTCATCGTTAGCTCTCGCCCAGAGCCCAACTGCTGCAGAATGGTCAACTCGTGTTTGGGCTGCCGCTTCACAAGGTAATTGGGATGATGTCACCACTCTGATTGAAGAAGCCCCAAAAGGTGATCACCAAACCCTAAGAGATTTTAGAAGCCACCTCGATACTTTCAACGATCATCGTGAATCAGAAGCATCAAATATCATTGAAGCTCGAAACAAAGCGCTTGAGGAGATGAACACCCACAAACAAGACGGGAACATTGTAAAAGCGATGCAGTCAGCGGTTGAAGCGCAAACACTCAGCAAGAATCTTGATGACATTATGTTACAAGAAGAAGTGCAAGACGTGCTAATAAAAACTATTGAAGAAATTAATTCGCAGTCTGAAGACGGGAATATTTTAACAGCACAAACTTTACTTTATTACTTGAGAACTTTTTATGAAGGAACTTCTCGCAGAGATTTATTTGACAAATGGAGCGATCGTCTAGAGAAAGTCGCTTTACAAGTTACATTACTTCGACAATATGCTCCAAAATATTTGCATTCTCTTTTCGTAGAACGAGCAGTGATACTTGGTGATGAACCACCTGAGGCATACAACGAACAAGCAGGCGACAACTGGATTGAACGTGTCGAAGGCATAGATAAAAACATGATTGTTCGCTCTCTTGACATTGCTACGAGTGAGCATATCAATAACATTTCATGGGGTGAACTTATCAAAGGTGGGCTTGACTCCATTCGCATTCTAGCCAATGTGCCTGTTATTTCAGAAACATTCACCACTGTCAATGATCAACAAGCAAGAAGTTTGTGGCTTGAAGCTGTAGATGAGGAACTCAATTCCTACAGTGAGTATCTAAAACATGTGCAAGGCAAACGTGTTTTAATTCAGACTCTTAATAGACTCCTAGAAGCCAACAGCAAATCAATCAAACTTCCGGAAGGTGTCTTGTTAAGAGAATTTGGTGATGGTGCAATGGCCAAATTAGACAAATACAGCGCAATTATCTGGCCCGATGAATCTCGACGGTTTGAACAACAGACAGAGGGACGCTTTGTCGGAGTTGGTATCGTGATTAAGGAAAACAACAAGGGGGAAATTATGATTGTCAATCCAATAGAAGGAGCTCCAGCGTATTACGGTGGAGTTCAACCAGAAGATGTAATCACAGGAGTCAACGGTAAATCAGCTAGCGGCTGGTCACTCAATGATGCTGTTGACAGAATTACTGGCCCTAAGGGAACAACTGTTACTCTCACCATACGAAGACCAGAGCAAGATGAGCCAGTCCGATTAACCCTCACTCGCGACTCTATCAAATTGCATTCCGTTCAAGGATGGTGGAAAAAAGAACTTGACAGCGAAGGGCATCCAATCTGGGACTGGTTCGTAGACCCAGAGAATAAAATTGGGTACATCAAACTCACTGGTTTTTCAGAAGAAACCTACTCTGATATGCTCGCTGCCATTCGTGAAATGCAAGCAGAAGGTCAACCTAATGGTTTGATTCTAGATTTACGCTATAACCCGGGAGGCCTTCTTCCAACAGCGAGACGAATTGCGAATTTGTTTATACAGAATGGCACAATCGTAAGTGGCGAAAAAGCAGACGGAGAAGAATTGTTCCGAATGAAGGCTCTACCAAACAGAGCTTACTTATCTGAATGGCCAGTCGTTATCTTGATTAACCAAGGTTCTGCAAGTGCAAGTGAGATTGTCTCTGGATGTGTACAAGCACATGATGCTGGTATTATTGTTGGTCAGCGAAGTTGGGGAAAAGGGAGCGTACAAACCGTTCATCAAATTTCTTCCGAAGCAAACGTAAAACTTACAACCCAATATTACCGTTTACCCTCACCTGACAATGGTGTAACACCCGGGCGTCTCGTTCACAAAAGACGAGGCTCATCGGATTGGGGAGTTATCCCTGACGTTGAAGTACGTATGTCGCCGACCCAAATCACAGAGAGCAACAAGTTGCGCCAAAAGGCGGACATGATTCTGATCGAAAACGAAGAAGAACGCCCAGATATCAATACACTCGTTTCCCTTGGGCTGGATCCTCAGCTTGAAACTGCGCTTCTTATTCTTAGAGCAAACGCAATTTCAAGAATGATTTCCGACCATCGGCAGGCAAGTCTCGACGAAAAGAATTGATTTCGTTATCATCGGTGCTATGATTTTACAAACACTCGCTTTTACAACTATTCTTCTATCAGCATCCACGGACCATAAATTCGGACTCACCGAGGCAATGCCTCGAATTGATGGCACAATTCGGATTGGTTCTTACAATATGCTGAACTTCTTTGATCAAAAAGATGACCCAACACTTCAAGGTGACTATGACGATTTTGGAGACAATCCGGGACCAACTTCACTAGATAGATGCAAAGAACTTGCAACAATTATTCGTGAACTTGATGCAGACGTTCTCTCACTTCAAGAAGTTGAAAGCCAAGAAGCCCTTGGTTGGTTTAATGATGAATATCTCAAAGACATGGGGTACAAATACGTTATCTCTGAAGAAGTAGGATATTACCGTGGTATTGAACAAAGTATTCTGAGTAGATTTCCTGTCACTGATGTGAAGACTTGGAGAAATGCTGATCTCACTAAAATCGAGCGAATAGGTGGGGGGTGGACTGAAATCCCAGCAGGTGAAGACTCCATCACATTTCAACGAAGCCCTCTTTGCGTCACAATCCAAACTCCAGAAGGTTACAAACTCACTATTCTTGGAGTTCACCACAAGGCAGGAAAAAATGCATGGCATCGCGAGTTAGAAGCGTTACAAATAGCTAAGTACATCAAATCAATGACAGAAGAAGACCCAGAAAGAAACATAGCTGTCATAGGCGATTTTAATGCTCAGCCGTGGGACAGATCTGTTCGCGTGTATTTGCGAAATGGGATGACCGATGCATTGTCTCACCGTGCTGTACATTTAAAGTGGGATGACAATTCTCCTCTTCGCAAAACACATACATCTGGAAGAGTCATAGACTTCATTATGCTAAATGCACCAGCAGTTGGAGAACTTGTCGTCGACAGTGGTTTTGTATTAGGGTCTGACCACCCAGAATATGATTGGCGTAATGATCCTATTCCTACTGGATATTCTTCTGACCACTGCGCTCTAGCGGTCGATCTGGTTCCTATTGAAGGGAAAGGATCAACACTCCATGGGGCACCCTGGCCAGACTCGCTCACCAAAACTGCCTTAAGGAATAGCCCTCCAGAAAAAGCAATCGTACAAAGCAAACCAAAAACTGATTCTGAATCAATTCCTCCTGATGGTGCCCCATTCTTGGCATCAAAGCGAAGCAAAGTTTTCCATAAAGCAGATTGTGGAAACGCAAAACGAATCAGCGAAAAAAATCAAGTCGGCTTCCCATCATTTGAAGATGCTGAAGGTGCAGGAAAACGACCAGCTAAATGCTGCAAACCAACTGCTAACTAAGTAGTAGTTAGAGCTCTTGGAGCAGACGCTGGACTTCTTCGACGTCTTTATCACCACGACCCGAGAGATTGATGAGCAAGTGTTCATCCTTATGCATTTGTTTGGCGATTTCAATTGCTCCTGCAACAGCATGTGAAGATTCAAGCGCAGGAATAATTCCTTCCTGTTCACTTAACAACTCAAAGGCTTGCAGCGCTTCTTTATCATCCACGATTACATATTCCACGCGATTGGCATCTTTCCAATACGCATGCTCTGGGCCAACTCCAGGATAATCTAATCCTGCTGAACAAGAATGAACATCTTGCGTTTGACCATCTTGATCTTGCAATACATAACTTAAGGAACCATGCAATACTCCCGGTGACCCTAGACAGAGCGGGGCAGCGTGTTCGCCAACACCAAGCCCAGTTCCGCCCGCTTCAACCCCAACAAGTTTTACCGCTTCATCTTTAACAAAGGGGTAAAAAATACCTGCAGCATTCGAGCCTCCCCCAACACATGCGACAATACAGTTGGGAAGTTGACCAAACAATGCGACGCTCTGTTCTTTTGCTTCTATGCCAATTACAGATTGCAATTCACGAACAATTAATGGGAAAGGATGTGGCCCAACAACTGAACCGAGAATGTAATGCGTACTCTCAACAGAACCCATCCAATCTCGCATCGCTTCGTTCGTCGCATCTTTAAGAGTTTTTGAACCTGACTCCACAACGTTTACTTTGGCTCCGAGCAATTCCATTCGAAACACATTGAGCGCTTGGCGGCGAGTATCTTCACTCCCCATGTAAACTTCGCAAGTTAGTCCTAATTTCGCACACGCTGTAGCTGTTGCAACACCGTGTTGTCCAGCTCCCGTTTCTGCAATAATTCTCTTCTTGCCCATTCGTTTTGCAAGCAGTGCCTGCCCGAGTGTGTTGTTAATTTTATGCGCCCCAGTATGTGCTAAATCTTCTCGCTTTAACCAAATATTTGCGCCACCAACATAGTCCGTTAAATGAGAGCCAAAAGTGATAGGAGTTGGTCTAGCCACATACTGCTCAAGCAATTCATCGAGTTCTGATTGATAAGTGGAATCAGAAGACGCCGCACTCCATGCATCTTCAAGTTGAGTCAGAGCCGACATTAATGTTTCTGGTACATATTGCCCACCAAATTCTCCGTACCAACCGGTTGATTGCGTTGTTGTCATGGTGTTACCTTCTTCGTTTGTACTAGATGACGAGCGAGAAATTCTACTTGAGTTTCTTTAACAAAAGCAGTTTCACGACCAAAACCCATATGTTCATCTGGCGCTCCTGTGTGATCAAACGCAACGAGTTCAACATGCTCTGGATTTTGAGATTTCATTTTTATTGCATCGATAAATTCAGATTCAGCGGCAAATGGCATCCAAGCATCGTGCCTACTATGAAATGCTATCACGGGAATGTCCCTCCAATTGTCCAAACTATTGATTGGGTTCAAAGCGTGAAATTCATCATCGCTCAACGCTTCACAGATTGGAGAATGTCGCAAATGCGCCCAGGAGCCACCTGTTGCTTCAAGTACTGCTGATTGAAAGGGGTGAGGACGAAGTAATCTCAAAATTGCGGAAAGACCTCCTGCAGACATCCCCCCGATAGCTCCCGCACGCAATTCAAAACCAGGGTATTCGGCTAGTCCTTCTAAAACTGAATCTATTTCATTGGTCATTTGCAAGACTACTTCTAATACTCGATTGCTCGACTGTGACTCCTCTTCAAAGCGTTGCCCATGACCAGGCAAATCGACTGCGCAGACATTGATTCCGCGTCGCATGCATCGCAAATACCTTCCTGGGTCAAGTTCTTTGTCCGCTGTGCGACCATGAATCCAAAAAAGAAAGGGGCGAGGGATTTCATCTCTCTGTACGATTAGGCACGGGACACCCGCTATTTCCTTCTCTTGAGAGCATTGGAGAAGACGACTAGGCAATGAGTCAAACCTTGAGACCATTCATACATCATACCGAGCCACCTAAGAGTAAACTACACTTTGTGCTTAAAATACTAGGTGGACAATTTCGATCACGACGTCTTAAGACTCCTCGCGACAATGACATCACACGCCCCTGGACAGGTCGTGCCCGTGAGTCAGTGGCGAATCAACTCCGTGGTCATCTCCAAGATGCAGTTGTTCTTGATCTTTTTGCAGGTGTTGGCACAATGGGTTTAGAAGCAATCAGCCGTGGCGCTAAAACTGCCATCATGGTTGAAAAAGATCGCAAGATTTTTTCGATTCTTGAAGAGAATATTAAGAATCTTGATTGCTCCACCAAAGCTATTGCACTTCAAGCAGACGCACTCTCCTCAATTCCACTCCTTCGTGTGCCTAGACCAGTTGACATTGTATTCATCGACCCACCGTACATCATGATGTCTCAGGATTCTCTACGGAGGCGAATCTTAGAGCAAATTGCAAATATTGAACCGCTCCTCTCTTCTGATGGATTTATCGTTCTTCGAACACCAGTTAGTCCAATTCAGACGGACCATTCGATAGAACAACTTGAAGGCCCAGAGATTCATAAAGAGGGTTCTGGCATGTGGATTCTCTTCTACGGGAAGAAAGTTGCAGCATGAACCCTGTTTGCCCAATTGAATGTCGCAAAGGTGCAATAGAGATTCTTGAAAAACTAAGGAGCGCAGGGTTTGAAACCTACTTTGCAGGTGGCTGTGTGCGAGATCGTTTGCTCAGCGGTTCTCCTTCGGAATATGACATTGCAACTTCCGCTAGACCAGAAGATATTAAAAAACTTTTTCCTAAGGCAAGGAGCGTGGGCGAGTCATTCGGCGTCATGCTAGTCCGTATGCAGAATAGTATCTACGACGTTGCGACATTCCGAAGCGATGGTCCATATAGTGACAAGCGCCACCCAGATGAAATCACGTTCAGCGATGCAAAGCATGATGCACTTCGTCGTGATTTCACAATCAATGGAATGTTTGAAGATCCAATCGAAGAAAAAATAATTGATTTCGTTGGCGGAAAAGAAGACTTACAAAATAGAATTGTCAGAGCTATAGGTGACCCAAACAAACGAATCTCCGAAGATCATTTACGAATGCTCCGAGCTATTCGCTTTGCATCTAGATTTGAATTTTCAATTGAAACTGAAACAGCAAACGCCATCCGAGAACACTCACACGAATTACGTGGCGTTTCTAGGGAACGCATTGGTGAAGAGTTACGAAAGATGTTGACAAACACAAACAGGGGAGTTGCTGCTTGGGAATTACAATACCTAGGACTTGACCGATTCATCTTAGAAGAAGAGTCCTGCATGAACGCGCCCACCCGAGTTGGAAGACTTCCAGCATCTGCAACCTACGCAACTGCACTTGCCGCCTGGATTTTCGACCGATACACAAGTGATTCAGATGTCCAAGCAGCTGCTTCCAATTGGAGAAAGCGGTTACTTCTATCGAACAAAACGTATGATGATTTATCGATAATTCTAGAACTGCACCAGAAACTCTATTTTTGGGACAGCCTGGGAACTGCACAACAAAAGAGAACATCCGCTTCAAACCTTTGCAATAGTGCTCTTTCAATTATCCAATGCGAAGACCGATCTCACTTCGTTCACATTCGTAGAGAAATTTTAAATCTAGAACGTTCAGGGTTAGCTCCTGAACGCCTTATTAACGGAAATGACCTCCTTGAGGCAGGAATTCCACCATCATCTGTTCTAGGAGAGGTTCTAGAATCAGTCTATGACGCTCAGCTTGAAGGTTCTATCACCAATCGCACGCAAGCAATACAACTTGCACAAGCAATCTACCGCGATTTTCTAGACTCTTGATTCAGCAGTAGGTATACTAAAGAAATGATTACACAGGCACGAACCCTAATAACCTTGCTCAGTTTAACTGCATTCCTGGCTTCTTCTTTTGCAGTTTCGGCACCTCAAGAAGCAAACTGGGCAGACTCCGTTGTTGAAACTGAATCAGAAGGTACTAGCATTCTCATAATCCCAATGGATGGCCAAATGCACACCGATATTCGTGCTGATTTATATAAGGGTCTTACCGAAAGAATTAAAGAAGCCAACCCTGATTTAATCATTGTAGAGTTGTACAGCCGAGATCGAAAAAACAATTTTGCATACCTAATGGGTTACGGTGACCCCAACGAATTCAACCCTTTCAACGATAATGATCTTGTTGACATAGCAAAAGTTTTTCAAATTCAATTGAAAGACATCCCACAAGTTCTTTGGGTTAAAGATTCGTCTGGTGCAAGTACTGTGCTTTCGTTCTCATGGCCAATAATGTATATGTCAGAAGGCGCATTCCTTCGAGCCACCACGCAAGTAGCCGATTTTAACAACATCGATGCTGAAGATACACGTGGAAAAATTAGAGAGTTTCGAACCATTCATTCAAAAATTGTTGCCGAATATGGTGACCGAAGCCATGCTCTCGTCCGAGCATTTGTTGACCCCGATGTGCCATTATCTGGAACATGGAAAGGGCAAAAAGTTGTTTGGGAAGAAAATACCTTGGGAGATTTTAAAGTTGACCAAGGTGAAGACGATATGCCTCAACTAACTGCAATAACTGCAACGGAGTTAGATATCAGTAAGGGTATTGTTGCTAGCATTCAAGATGTTTTACTCGCTCAAGGAATTCGAGGGGATTACCACATTGTCGGGAAGGACATTACTGCGGAAATTATCAAAAACAAAGAGGACTGGCGAAAAAAATTAGAAAGAGCCCACGAATTGTGGAATGATGCACTGCAATTTGAAGAGTGGGCCGGGTCAGCCGATGCTCGTAAAAATCGGATGAATGAACTTCGTTCGCTTAAACAACTCCTGAATATTCTTGAAAAGTCGACTCCAGTAGAAGTACGTATGAGGAGACCATTCCGACCCGGAGTCACTATTCCATATCTGAAACAACGTATAAAAGGCGTTGAACAATTGCTTGAAGATATGAAAGGTGGCGGAGGTAGAGGTGGTGGACGTGGTGGTGGCGGCGGCGGAGGCCGAGGTTAAAAATGAAAGTACACATGAAAATAATAACTCGAGCACTTATTTGTTTCACCATCGGACTCAGCGCACTTGCGTATGCTGAAGATGTTCAACTTAATTTAAAAAATGGAGTTACCTGGAACGGTGAAATCGGGCAAACCATTTCCGTAACGTATAAAGACCGTGGAAAAGAAGTTGTCCATGAAGGCAAAATAACTCGAGCGACAAACAGTTATATCATCATCGATGGATCATTTTTGTTCATAGATAATATTGTCTCTATCACTAGTGATGCAACCGAATCTGATTCCTCGGAAACAGAAAAGACATCAGATTCCAATAATGAAGTTCCACCTTCAGATGCTGATGAAAATCCTTTACTGAAAAAAACTGCTAAGGAGGGTGATTTGCCAAAAGGCGTATTTTGCCTACCGCTTCATGAAATGGTAGGGACGTATTTTCGAGACAACGAAATTACCCAACTGATTGAACACATCGAAGAGAATTACGGGCTTGGTCAGATAATTGTTTTAGAAATTCATTCAGGCGGAGGTGCCGTTCATATTTGGGACAAAATTCGGGAAGCTATTTTTGAGGCGAGGGACCGCCATCGCTTTATTGCGTGGATTGAGAGTGCTGGTTCAGGAGCTGCAGCAACTGCATTTCTCTGTGATGAAATTTATTATCGATCATATGGGTACGTAGGGGCAATCACCATGTACTCAGGCGATATTGAGAACGTAGCTCCAGATTGGCAAATGGATGGTTGGGTCAAGGAATTGGAAAGCGTTCTTGCAAAAACAAGCCACACTCCGATGATTGCTGGTTCAATGGTTCGAAGCAAGTATAACTTTTCATACGATGTCGATCCCGAAACTGGCGAGTTCACTTATTACAACCATGAATTCGGTGATCATGTTCTCAGTAAAACCGGTAGGAATATGATGCTTTCTCCAGAAGAAGCGGTGCAGTGTGGCATGAGTGATGGCACTGCAGATGACGGCGAAGAACTTGCAAAATTTTTAGACTTAGAAGAATGGGTTGAAATCGATTCTTATGGTAGAGACATTGCGAAGAAATGGACTAAAACTCTAAAAGAGTTTGAACTCTTGTTCCCAGAACTCATGGCACAGTTTGGAGGCAATGTCCAAGCAGATACTGAAAAGAAAGCACTCTCTGAGCGAATTGCAGCTGGCAAAAAATTGCTGCAATGGCATAAGAAAATTGGCGAAGATACTTGGCCAATGGTTGCTAATGGAGCAAGTGTTGAAGCCATTAAACGAGAAATTAAAAATCTAGAGTTTCAGAAGAAAATACTAGAAGACTAAGGGTTAAATACCTGAATCGTAAAAACGTAATAACGCAGGACCCACTACAACTTCAAGTCCATCTTCAAGTCGAATTGAATCGATTTTATTATCTTCTACGAAGGTTCCACCTGTTGAACCACAATCTGTCAAAATAAGCCCACCATTTCCATTCTGCTCGATTGTGCAGTGTTCGCGAGAAACAACTGGCGACTTAATACGAATGTCACACTCTTCATCTCGTCCGATGATTACTTCTTCAAGGTCACCTAAGGCGAACTTTCGAAGCACAACCCCGTTAGCACGAGAGCATATATGTAATTCCATCATTGTTTTAAGGGTACTTTTTTGGCGGGGATAGAGGGTGGGATAAAAGGTAGCATCTCTAGTGTTACACGTAATTCGTTGTTAGACCAGTAGAAGATTCGAAAAAAACCAAAGAATGTTCCTCATTTATCGGAACGAAGTGCATTTTTACCTCTTCAAGATACACTACGTCTGTGTTTGTACTTATCGATATCGCATATTTTATCGCATTACCATTTTTACTCGTCTTTGCGCTCATTTCCCGCTTGAAGGGGCATCCACGGCGACAGGACCTTGCAGCTCGGCTAGGAATTGGTGAATCTCTACCTCCTTCGAGGAATAGAATTTTACTCCACGCTGTTTCAGTTGGAGAAGTCAACGCAATCCGCTCCTTAGTGCAAGACCTGCAAAATAGCGGTTATGAGGTTGTTGTATGCGTTACGACTGATACTGGATTAGCACGGGCTGATGAATTATTCTCGGAATCGTGCCATGTCACACGTTTCCCGTTTGACTTTAGTTTTTCAATGAAACGTTTCTTGCAAAGAATTAAACCAAATCTAGTCGCGCTCGTTGAACTCGAAGTTTGGCCCAACCTCATTAGAACTTGTCATGGAAATTCTATCCCTATTCTTGTCATCAATGGAAGACTTTCACTCCGTAGTTTTAAACGGTACAAACTTGTAAAAGTATTATTACAAAGCACATTCAAAAAACTCTCTGCTATCGGGATGCAAAGCGAAGTGTACGCTAGCAGAGTAAAACAACTTGGTGCAACACGTGTATCCATCGAGGGAACAATGAAATGGGATAACGCAATTATTGCGGATTCAGTTGAAGGGTCTGCAGAACTCGCAGAAAGTCTTGGCATTGATTTGACCAAGGCGCTCATTGTTGGTGGATCAACGACCCCATTTGAGCACGAGCTATTAAAGTCCGCCACACCCTCAGGTGCACAGTTACTTTGCGCTCCACGTAGACCTGAATGGTTTGATGATGCAGAAAAAACACTTTCACCATGTAACCGCCGAACGAGTAGTTCTCGTAAAGACACGGAATATTTTTTACTTGACACTTTTGGCGAACTTGACAAAGCATACTCACTTGCAGATATTGTCGTAATCGGAAGAAGTTTTTCTCCATTGCATGGATCAGATCCAACTGCTTCCATTGCGCTAGGTAAGCCAACCATCATAGGTCCCAATGTAAGCGACTTCCAAGACATGGTGCAACTCCTCGTCAAGGGCAAAGGAATTATTCAATGTTCAAAGGAGGAACTCGCCTCGCAAATTTCATCGTTGCTTGAAGACAAAGAATCACGCAATTCCATAACAAATGCAGGTAGAAAAGTTATTTCTTCTCTACAAGGCGCAACTAAAAGATACGAAGACCTCATTGCGGAATATATGCCAAGTGCATGAACTTGAAATACTAAAATCTATTTACGCTGCAAAATCTACTCACTCACAAGTAACCATTGCTCCTGGAGATGACATGGGCGAAGTGCGCGTTGGAAACCAGCGTGTGCTTTGCTCCGTTGATCAACTTGTCATCGGCCGTCATGTCACCCCCCGAACTAACCCCAGTTTGATTGGTCGCAAGGCAATTGCACGCTGTTTTAGTGACATCGCAGCAATGTGCGCGGTACCTGTTGGTTCTTTATTCACGGCGTGCGTGCCAACAACAACTGATAACGCTTGGTGCCAAGCGGTTTTTGCTGGGGCAAATGAAGTTGCCCAGAAGTGGGGGGGACCTATTTTTGGTGGTGATATTGCATCAAGCGAAGGACCTGCAATTTTTACAGTAACTGCAATCGCAACCCCAGGAAGTAGAACCATTAAACGTACTGGTGCAGAAGATGGCGATTATATTTGCGTTACCGGAGAACTTGGAAATTCCATTGCAGGTCACCATATTTCGTTTACGCCACGCATTGCAGAAGCCCAAGAACTACTCAAAGTTCTTGGCGACAACCTGCATTCGATGATTGACATTAGTGATGGTCTTGGTCAAGACGCTTCGCATTTAGCGACCCAAGAGTTACAACTAGTCATCGATACAACTTTGCTTCCGCTTCGTAAAGGAGCAACCGTAGACAATGCAATTTCAGACGGCGAGGACTACGAATTGTTATTTACCAGTTCAACTAAGCCACCAGAGGAATTAGCAACTGTGATTGGCAGGGTAGAATCCGGAACAAATAAAGTAATCACTCTCGATGGAAGCATCATTGCAAATTGTGGCTGGAACCATCAATGACTACAACCAACAGTGAACAAGAAACGATTGACTTTGCAAAACAATTTGCACTTTCAACACAAACGCCGACAATCATTCTCTTGGAGGGAGAATTAGGTGCAGGAAAAACTTGTTTTGTTCGAGGACTTTGCGAAGGTCTAGGTGGCGATCCCAGACAAGTAAGTAGCCCAACTTTTGCAATCATTCAAGAGTACACCATTGAAAAAGGCAAGCGGCTCATACACATTGACGCGTACAGACTCTCTGGCGAGGAGGAACTTGAATCCATTGGATGGGAGGAGTTGCTTCAGGATAACGACGCAATAATCGCTATTGAATGGGCATCGCGAATCAAAAACGCAACTCCTACTACTGCCATCACCATCGATATTGCCCATCTTGACATTTCTTCTAGAGAATTAACAATCAGTCATTAATTACTTTGAATTCGAGGTTATTCATGCTATATTTTTGTTCACACTCAAAACCCCTTTAGAGAGAGAATTAGAAATGAAATCAACAATAACTTTAACAGCTATAGCAGTACTTACTTCAGTCGTGTCAGCCCAACCAATTATGGACGGATATGTTGATGTTGTGGAATACGGCGATGTATGTGTTTATCAAAACAATGGAACTAATTTTGGTGACAGTTTATCTGGTGACATTGCATACGCTGATGGTTCTGAACTTGACAGCGCTAACGCCGTTATTTCTGGTGACCACTTATATATTCATTTGGCTGGCAATCTTCAATCCAACTACAACAAACTTCAACTCTTTATAGATGCTCGTGATGGCGGACAAAACACAATTTTAGGGACGAATCCGGACGTAAGTTACGGTGCTCTACAACGCATGGGCGACGATGGAAGTGGTAACGGTCTTTCATTTGATGAGGGTATCACGCCTGACTTTTACCTTGACGTCACCTGCGGTGATAATGGGTTTGGAACAGGCATCTACTCGTACGTTAATTACGCTGAACTTCGAACGAAAGGTAATGGTTTTGGAGCATATGCTGGCAGCGGTGGCTCCTACTGGTACCAAGATGAGTTTGGCGATTGGCTTCCGTACATCTATCCATCGACTGGCGATTACGGTATTGAAGTTGCAATAAATAACTCCAACTGGGGCGGGGTTGTTTCCGGCGCTGGCGAAGATTGCGGTGCACCAGAAAATGCTGTTGTTCTAACAGGAATCGAAATTAAAATTCCACTTGCGCTGATTGACTGGGATGCAGAAGGACTTCCATTTGACAACGTACAAATCTGTGCATTCATAACTTCAGGCGACCACAGTTACGTGTCCAACCAAGTCCTTGGCGGACTTGGCGGCATGGACAATCTAGGTGAAGTTCGAGATGTTAATTTCTCAACTATTGATGGACCTCAATACTTCGCAGTTGGCGATGCTGGCGAAAGCTGCGTTGCACTTCCAACTGGCGCTTGCTGTTTTGCAAACGGCGAATGCTGGGAAGATCTTACTGATGATAATTGTTTCGCAAGCCGCGGCGCTTGGGGTGGCGAAGGTTCAGCATGTGCTGATTGTGATCTTGGTGGTGGCAACGATTGCCCATCCGATGTTAATGGTGACGGCATTGTGAACGTTGCAGACATCCTGGAACTCATCGGCGCATGGGGAACTGTCTGCCCGTAAACGACCGGCGGTCAATTAATTATTCGTCTTCTGGCGACAGAGCGTAAATCACGACTCGGTGTCCGACGGGCTCCCAGCCGTGTTCTTTGCAAATCGCATCGCGCCAACCAACGAGTTCGCCTGACGAGAACTCTATTCGTTTACCGGTGCGCATACAAACAATTGCGTCGATTGGTTTACGTCCGTAGATCAATTGATAATGTGATTGCTTGCCGTCAATCATCACTTCTTGGATAATGCCGGCTTCGCGAAGCAGCTTTACCGTGCGATATAGAGTTGCCTTTGAAACGTTGTACCCACCAAGGCGCATACTATCCATCAAAGTTTCGGCTTCAAACAAACCATCTTCTTCGATGATTGCATTTAAGATGTCCGCTCTTTCTGGGGTGTACTTTAAATCTTGCGATTTCAAGTACCTCCGAAAAACAGAACAAAGTGGTGCCATAACATCTTGACTCATAAAAAGTATCTTACCATGTATAGATGGCGTCTATCCTTGCATTTGAATCGTTTGACGGTGGTTCACATAAACAGTTTCGTGAAACAATCACAAAGCACTCTTCGCACGAATGGTCGTGGGTAACTAGACCGCCTCGATCGTGGAAGTGGCGTATGGCAGTTAGTGCTTTGGAGATGGTGGATGAAGTAAAACAACAGGGGATTACCAAGCCAGACGCCATTTTTTGCACGTCGCTTACAGATGCCGCAGCGATTCGGGCGGCGTTACCAAGGGGCTGGCGAGATTTTCCTATTGTTCTTTACATGCATGAAAACCAGGTTGCGTATCCAACAAATGATGCTCGCGATGCTTCCTTTGCGTTTACAAATTTGCACAGCGTGTTAACTGCGGACCTCACTATCTTCAACAGCAAGTGGAACCTAGACTCGTTCATTTCTGGGATTGAAGCATTGCTAGAAAAGTCATGGGATACAACATTGAAAGACATAGGCAACCGCATTCGCGAAAACTCAACGGTAGCTTGGGTGCCTGTTGAACTTCCACCTGATGAATTGGCAAATTCGAGAGTTTTACATAACTCTGATAACGAAGGACGTACATTTGGCTCAGAGCCAACACGAATCGTCTGGCCACATCGCTGGGAACACGACAAAGGGCCGGAAGAATTGCTTGCACTCGCAAGAAAACATTCGCATGATTTAAACCTCCGCTGGATAATCCTCGGGGAACAATACAAACAAGTACCAAGTGCCATATTGCAATTTAAATCCGAATTCACTGATCGGATAGATCACATGGGGTTTGCCAAGTCGAAAGGGGAGTACTGGCAGTGGCTTTCTAAGGCCGATTGGGTGCTTTCCACAGCTAATCACGAATTTTTCGGTATTGCAGTCATCGAAGCACTTTTTGCAGGTTGCCTGCCGTGGCTCCCCGATAAACTAAGTTACCGCGAACTTTTGCCAGCTTGTGCAAGGGGACTGTCCCCAGGTCTGCCCAAAGGTCTGCCAAAGAAGCTGACATCAGAAATAAATGCCCATCTTCGTATGGCACAGGCACCCCAAGCCAGCAAACGGATCGATTCACTCATTTCTAGCGTTTTGTAACCGGTTGCCGCTAAAGGGCTACTTTTAATTAGGTACGCATGTGTAACAATTGCCAAAAACGCCATTTCGCTCTCCCTTTCCATTATTTTGATGAATCTGTACCGCCTTTTTTAACGAATAAACTTCTATTACAACCCTTATTTGGCTATATTGAGTGATTGAATAATCCTTTATCAACTGCTTGGAGACAGAAATGAACTTTAGAATTCGAACCCTTATAACAACTACCCTGACCCTTGCGCTTTGCAACATGATCCATGGCGAAACCGTCATAGACAATAATCTTATACAACGCATGGATGAGGTTGGACCAAAGGGGACTGTCTCGACACTAGTTTATTTAGTAGATCAAGTGGATGTTAAATCTCTATCCGATTCAATTGCCCGATCCAACATGCGTTTTGTAGACAGACATCAGCTTGTCGTAGAAACTTTACAAGCTACTGCATCGAGCACACAGGGTTCAATTCTAGCTTCACTGAAGAGCCAACGAGGGGCAACAGGTATTACACCGTTTTGGATTTCAAATGTTATTCGTGTGGATGCACGCCCTGATGTCATCCATGAACTCGCAAACCGAAGCGATGTGCTTCATATTTATTTGAATTATGAAATTGAACTCGTCGAACCTGTTCGCATGGGACCCGTTGAACAAACAGACAACCGTGGTGGAGCTGAGCAAGGGATTATCGCAATCCGCGCAACCGAAGCATGGCAGATGGGGTTCACTGGCGATGGCGTACTTGTTGCAACTTTAGATACTGGCGTCGATGGAAACCATGAAGCATTGGCAAGTCGTTGGGCTGGTCTTCGACCTGAATACGCTGGACATCCTGAGTGGGCATTCCTTGATCCTTATACCTACAACCACAACTTTCCCTTTGACTCTGGCAGTCATGGTACCCATACTATGGGTACTGTTTGCGGCGGTTCGCCCGGACTTGGCATTGGCGTTGCACCAGACGCACACTGGATTACTTCTGCAGGTATAGACCGCAGTTCCATTGCTGAAACAGTGGCCGATGCAATCGAAACTTTTCAATGGTTCCTTGACCCAGATGGCAATCCTGCAACCGCTTGGGACGTACCACGAGTATGTTCCAACTCTTGGGGCTTAACATCCGGTCATGGCTACCCAAACTGCGACCAAACTTTCTGGACATACCTCGATGCACTTGAAGCAGCGGGCTGTGTTGTTCTGTTCTCTGCAGGTAACGAAGGTTCTTCGGGTTTGCGTCGCCCTGGCGACCGTGCAACCGATGATTATCGCACATGCGCAGTTGCTGCGATTGACCCATACAACGCAAGTTTCCCCATCGCGAGTTTCTCTTCGCGTGGACCAACAAACTGCACACCTTCTGGTGCTTCTGCAATTAAACCAGACATTTCTGCTCCGGGCGTAAGCACATACTCCAGCGTTCCTGGTGGATACTCTTCGTACGATGGCACTTCGATGGCGTCGCCTCACATTAATGGCGCCGTTGCTTTAATACTTCAGGCTAACCCTAATCTTTCCGTTGAAGAAGTAAAAGAAATTCTTTACGTCACTGCTGTTGACCTAGGTTCCGCCGGCGAAGACAACGACTACGGCCACGGGATTATTGATTGCGTTGAAGCAGTTAATTTGGCAATCGAACTATCAGATCCTTGCGAGGCACCACTTGGATTTTGCCCACAGGATATTGACGGCGACTACAGCGTTAACGTTATAGATTTACTTTCAGTCATCGATACGTACGGTGTATGTGGAGATGGTTCATTTAAACCCGCCGGTGATGTTGATGGAGATTGTTGCGTCACTGTTGCAGACATACTTTCTGTTGTTGATGCTTGGGGAAATGACTGTACCCCAGTTGGCGCGTGTTGCCTTCCAGAAGGGGGCTGCTCAGAGGCAGAAACTGAAGCGGATTGCTTACAAGCAGGTGGCGAATACAACGGCGATGACTCAACTTGTGATTTTTCCAACTGCCCAGACAATGGCGCTTGTTGTTTCGATGATGGTTCATGCACGTATGGAATGCCAGACCAATGTATCGCACAGGGAGGTGCATTCCAAGGCAATGGTACCGCCTGTGACACGACTAATTGTCCTATTGCTGGCGCTGGCGATGAATGCACAGGACCTTTGATAGCAAACATCGGAGCAAATTCCTTTGAAACGAATACCGCTACTCCAAGTTCACCTGAGCCAGATGAAGCACAATGCGCTGGAACGTATTTGGACTGGGATGGCTCACCAGATATTTGGTTCATTTACGTAGCTGGGGAGTCTGGATCAACACATTTCACGACCTGCGATTCATCAAGTTACGACACCTCAATGGTTTTATATGAAGGAACTTGTGACAACCAGGTGGCATGCAATGGTGATGCGAGTAACGATACTGGTTGCCAATCGTATCACTCTGAGATTGATTACACAGTACAAGCCGGTTCAACGTACTACATCCGTATTGGTGGTTGGATAGGATCTACTGGCTCTGGAACGCTTACGATCAATTGAGTAGGTAAGCTTTCAAACATGCTCTAAGTGTTATCAGTGAATTTAATGCAGTAATTCCCTGTTTTAATGTTGGATGTTTTAAAAAATGTGTAACAATGAATAGACACATTGAGGAGCGAGATTCATGATATTCAAACCTAGTTATATTGTTATATGTCTAATTATTGGTGGCAGTGTTCAGGGCGCCCAACCCAAGGGTGATAACACAATTGTAGAAGACCCGACAGCGCTCATTGTCAAAATTCCTGCAAAGCAAAGACCGTATACGAAACAAAGTACATTTGGCATTGGGAACAAACAATTAGAAAGACCTTCCTATACGAATAGCCCAACAGGCGAAAAGGTAATTGCTAACGATGGAACAAACGAAAGCAACAATTATCTTGGGGGTGAACCACTGGGATGCGTTTGCTCAGCTCAATACGTAGTTGGCGATCGAGTTGTTTCGCTCGTTGATTCTCCAGACAACAATAATCAAATCATGATTGGTTCTATGGGAACTGTTGTTTGCGGTGATGTAGAAAATCCATGGGATTTACCACTCTTAGTTGAATGGGATGACATTACAAATGGCCACGACGGTGTTGATTATTGTGATTGTGGCGATAGTGGCGCGGAACCTGGTAGCAATCAGTCTTGGCTTGTTCAGTGCGACTGGGTAGAAATTGTTGTCCAAACAATCGATTGTGTTTGCGATTCTACATATACAAAGGGCGATAGAGTCCGATTGCTTGTGGACAATCCACACGACGAACCGGGATTACTTGCAGGTGCAATGGGCACAGTCGTTTGCGGCTGGTCTCTTTTCGACCAACCGTATGTGCGCTGGGATAACTGGAACGATGGAAATGAGAATGCAGATATGTGGTGCGATTGTGAAACTGAAACTGATATTGGAGTTACAAACCAATTACCCGTCTATTGCGACTGGTTAGAATTAGTTCCCGCCATTGATTGTGTATGTGATTCAGAATACATCAAAGGAGATCGAGTCCAACTTCAGGTCGACAATCCATGGAACGCCTCGCTCCTTGCGGGAGATGTTGGAACAGTTGTTTGTGGTTGGTATGACTTTTTATATGGCGAACAACTCTTTGTTCGTTGGGACTCCTATGCAAACGGACACGAGAATGTAGAGGCTTGCACTTGCGAAACAGAAGACTATCTGGGTATTTACAATATCTCAGCAGTTCTATGCGAGTGGGTACTCCCCTTAAACGAGAATTGCTCCGCAGACCTCAACGCTGATTCTACTGTTGATGTTTCGGATTTACTTTCGCTCATTGCAGCATGGGGGCCATGCGGTATACCCTGTAATGCTGATCAAAATGGAGACAATATTGTTGACGTTTCGGATCTCTTGACCCTCATCGCCGCTTGGGGTTTTTGCCCTGCTGTGAGCGAACCAGATGGAGCATGTATGTTGTTAAACGAGCAAATCTGTACCATTGTGACCCAAGACATCTGCATAGGATACGGTGGCTTCGGATGGGCAGAAGGCGGCACATGTGTGGACACAGACCTCGACAGAATTCCAGACGTCTTTGAACTTGGAAACTGTTCGATTCCAAGTAATGGATATTCTGGCAGTTTTTCTAACGACGCTGATTCGGACAACGATGGCATCAACGATGGTGACGAAGTGTACGGAACGCTCGATGGTCTTGACCTACCGCTTTTCGGATGCAATCCATGCAGATACGATATTCTTGTAGAGTCCGACTGGGTATATGGAACTGGGATTAATGAAGATGCATATAAGTTGCACGCGAATCAAGTTGCAAACGTAGTCGCTTCTTTTGCAAATTCTCCAGTGTTAAATTATGACTGGACACTTGGAGTGAATTTAATTCTTGACATTGGACAAGCACCTTACGGTGGAGGTAATAGCGTCGCAGATCCTAACGGTAACAATGTTGTAGATATGGATAACTGGGATCTTGATGGTTCAGAATATCAATCGATAAAAGATGCTAACTTTGCCGCAAATCGTGTAGGGTATTTCCATTATAGTTTGTCCGTCTGGAAATTTAGTGTATTAGGTACTTCGTATAATTACTCAGGCGTAGCCGAGATTAATGGAAACGATTTCTTCCTTGCAACGGGGCAATACTTCGCAGGCGATGATGACCGTATTGGCAATACCTTCATGCACGAACTCGGGCACAACTTGAATTTGCGCCACGGTGGTGATGAAAATCTTAACTATAAACCCAACTACAACTCTGTGATGAATTATCGATTCCAAATGTGCGGTGTTGACGTTGATGGCGACACGTTCCCCGACTTGGCGCTCGATTATTCAAGCGGAAGTTATATTGACTTAAACGAGAGCGATCTCGATGAGACTGTTGGAGTAACTGGCTGGGGTCCTGCAATAGACTGGGACTTAGACGGTAATTCAAACGAGACCGGTATCACGAGAAACATCAATTGCAAAATCTGGGATGCATGGGATTGTGGACCGTATGATTTAACTACTAAAACTTGTGGTTCTGGCAGCAATTGTGGAGACAGCAGTTGCAACGTGATAAGTGATTACAACGATTGGATCAATATTGTTTATTCTGGCATAGCAGACGGTGATTTCGCTCCTAAGGAAATTATTTTCTGTGGACCAGAGGGCAAAACCAGCAGATAGAAACGTTCACATTTCTTTGTTAATCTCTACGCTAAGACTCAATATTTTAGATGTACAGCATCAAAGTTGATCTTTAATAACATCAGTGTACGTTTTTGCATCAAGCAAACAATTTTCAACCGCCGGCAAAGCCCAGTTGTCTTGCTGGACAAAAAACATGCGGTCGTTCATTGTTGGCCTTCGAACTTCTTCGCAAGTTCCATTTGAGATAAGACCTTGCGCGTGAATTGGCATAGCATGTCCCCAACGCGTCATGCGTACTTGTTTCACCTTTGTATCTGGAATGTCTAGCAACTTCAGTATTTTTCGGACTTGCGGCGCAAGCATGCGTGAATAGTTATTCCAATTTGCTTCATGTAGTAAAGTCCACCGGCCAAAATCAAATGGCAACGGCCAATACAAAGTTAGCACATTGCTCATTCCATGTTGAATTGAGCCAGCCGCGTAATTACCATCGACTACGTCACAGACAAAACGGTCGTCTTCAGCCGCAATTTGGTCCATTGGGTAGATGCCATCGCCAAGAAGGAAGATGTCGTAAAAGTCACGTTTAATTGGCGCATCAAGAAGTATGTTTGCAACAAGATAACCACGGTATTCAAGTGAATCCATCGCGTCATACTTCGCAACATCCTCAACAATAAGTTCATTAATGATGCCTTTACAAATGAACTTTGGACACGCCATCACAACTTTTTTCGCAAGTAAGGCGCGGCATCTTCCATCGGTTCCTACCCAAGTTACTTGCGATTTATTTCCAGGCCCTGAAACAGCACGCACATCAACTACTCTGCAGCCGCCACGTATGTGGTATGGGCGACATGGTTCTGGCACGTTGTCATCCAATACTTTAAGTGCTTCCCACATTTTTTGGGCCATAAAACTGTTGCCACCGGGACAAACCCAGCGCCCAAATTCTTCGGCCGCTAAAAAGTTCCAGCCACCTGCTGCAGAAATTTCTTCCCAGCCAGCGGCAAAGGAAGAGTAACAATAGGACTGAATTGCAGCAGCAAGCACATCAGGAATTGGCATCCCCATGCGATCTTGAATATCTTGCTTCAAAGTTTTTTGATCAAGCTCATACACCCAAGCATCTTCGCTTCCGCCTACAAGTGGAATCTCTGGGTAATCGATGTTTGCCATTTGCGTCACTATTTTTCGGTATTTTGCAATTGCAAGAGCAGTATTAAAGTCTACACCTTGTCCATCAAAGAACCCAGGCAGCACTTCACCTTCGAGTTCAACAGGCGATTGGCTTTGATCAACTCGGACAACTTCGTTCATTCCTAATTCTTGATATATATCTTCTAAGAAAGTTCCCGGATCAGGCGTAATGACATAAGCGTTGCCAAGAGAGTAGGGGACTCCATTCCATTGCTCACCTCGCGCAGCGCCTCCGAATTGATTATGCATTTCAAAAATAACGGGGTTATGTTCGCGAAGAAGATACGCAGAAGTTAACCCAGAGATTCCACCTCCGACAACAGCAACGTCAATTTCTTCGCTTATTGGAGGGGGGTTACCCGCGAAACAATTTGGTGTTGGCATTGGGTGATGAAGTCCAGGAAAATCATCTCCCGTGTACCAAGAAGCGAATGGAAGTCCCTCGACGAGCTGAGTTGGATTGTTCATTACAAGTTGCACTGGTGAAGATGCACCGTAGGTTGTCGCGCCAGTATCAACACAATCTCCTCGCAAATTGCCGGCAATTGATCTAGCAAATGTATTTCGCCGAAGAGCTATTGCTGATAACACCCCAAGTCCTGTACCTATAAATTCTCTGCGATTCTGCATTTATACATAGAATAATGGATATTAGATTGAATTCAAAGCATAATTCCTAGTATCGGAGAGTTTTACATAACATAGGAGTAACAAAATGCAAAGTGGATGGTTATATGTTACAAAACACAGAAGTTAACTGTTTCAAACATTTGAAGTACACATAATACAAAGGAGTGAATCATGTACTACTTAGATGAAATAATGGACAGAACGTTTGATTCGTGGAGCAAGATGCTTGGTGCAAATGATGTTTCGTTTTGGGGAAGTTCAATAGTAGAGATTAAGCAAGCTCCCGAAACAGAAACAACTATTGAAACACCTGCATGGGAACCTGCTGATTCGAACGATTGGGAGCTTGAAGACAAAACTCAAGTTGATATCGAAACTAAAACTCAAGTTCAAGAAACAACTGGAGTAATGGAAACTCACTGTGAAACTGAATCGGTGCATAGAAACCAGATTTCAGATGGCGACGTTTCATCTACTTCAGCAATTTACAATCTTACTGACACAGCGAGGGGTGCCGTGGAAGATCTATTACCTTTTGATGATGAAACTGAGAACTAAACACTAGCAGAAGTTCGAGAGCTGTTACCAAAAGAAGCAGCACTTACGAATTTAGAAGCAACGTGCCAATGAGCCATGCTTCGGGGCCGCTTTCAAAAGAAAGCGGCTTTTTTAAATCACCACCCCGCTTCGCCGATAATACATATTATGTTAAATTGTACGCTAGCGAACAAATAGGGCGCTTGGTTCTTAATGCCCTTTTGTGTGGATTGATATGTTAAACGGCAGAAAATTATTACTCAGGAACATGGTCCCCATGCTGCAATGAGTTCAAGAAGGTCTGCTACTTGCACAGTACCATTGCCATCTAAATCACTTGGGCACGCTGCGACTCCACAACACTCATCTAGTTGCATTTGAAGTTTAAATAGTTGCATTTGAAGTAGATCAACTTCGGCCGTCAGGAAATCAATACTATCGGTGTTATATACCACTTGTTCACTATCTTGTACTTGGGCGTTATATAAATCAAAGATGTTGAAACTCTCGCCACTTATCATGTTAGTAAAGAGTACCTCTTCGCTCATGAGATTTATGTTTTGACTAGCCTGAAGGTTCATGAAGAGAGCATTAAGATTAATGTCATAGCTATCAATAAAGGTTTGAAAACCGGATACGTTGAGGTCTCCAAAGGCATTGAGGCCACTGTTGAAGTCAGCTGGACCTACTTGGGATAAAGGACCGGTGATAATTACGCCATAGGGGTGAACATCAGGACCTCTGGGTTCGCCTGAAGTTGCTGCGAGTGTTGCCATCCCTGCCGCCACTGCCATTGCTCCTATGGCAAAAATTCGCATTCGTTTATTATTTTTTTCTAGTTTCGTTAATCGTTCTTGTATATCACTCATATTCTTATCCTTTGTTATGTAAAACTCTTACGACGGGCACACTCCCCTTAAACAATCAGAAAATTATTACTCAGGAACACGGACCCCATGCTGCAATGAGTTCAAGAAGGTCTGCTACTTGCACAGTACCATTGCCATCTAAATCACTTGGGCACGCTGCGACTCCACAACACGAATCCACCTGAGTTTGCAGTGCATCGACCTGAGCCTTGAGTGCAAACAAACTGAAATCTTCCCACGCGTTTAAATCTCTTACAATCACATCAGTATACGATTCCAGAACCAAATCATTGAAAGAACCAATGCTCGCACTCGATGTTCCATAGAGGCTCAAATTATTCCATGCTTGAATATCAATATCCGCCGCTTGTTGACGAATCATCAAGTTGCTATTCAGTTGCAACCAATTCGTTGCCCAATCTCCAAGATCTATATAATCTCCACCATATCTACTCGTAGACGCAGAAGTCATTTCGATTGAATCGCTTACATCTACTTCAAATGTAGCGCCCGACCAAAGCCAGCCACCTCGCTCGCCACCCGCTGCAAGCATCGTTGCGCAAACTCCAAGGACGAGTGTACATGCACCAAGAATTTTCATTCTTCGGTACCCTTTCTGTAATTTTGTATTTTGCTGGCAAAGCAACAAGTTCTTTTCTTCTAACTTATCTAGCCGTTCATTCATAGATTCCATTTCAATCTCCATTTATCTCAATAACTACATTAGTACTTAAAATAACTCACCAAAAATAATATATCTTCTAAATTTCCAAAAGCAAGTATTTTATTCTTTTACCATCGCTAGCTTGATTAAATGGGGTCTCATAGCCCTCAAATCAATTTTATTGAAATAGCAGACTACTTTTTATGTATTTTCTTGAATGTGCATAAATACTAGGACCACCCTCCTGTTATGTGAAACTCTTACGTCAAATGAAAAACCCTGCTACAAGGGGTTTTGCGTACTCATAAAAACTTTTTGCACTAGATTTGCACCAAACTTAGTTAATTGTGATTAAATACACCCATGGAAAATAATCTTTCGGATGATCTCAAACATTTCATAGATACTGTCGAGTGGACTTGGGCAAAAACATATGCTGACACCTGGCCACACCATTACATTGTGAAAGAACGAGTTGATGAAGAATTATTTCTCAAATTCGTCCTTCATATTAGAGAGTACGGCAAGTGGGAGCTTTTTTACAACACTCCCCTCAAATATTTTAAACAAGATGAAAATGTCTACTGGACCATGGTACCTAAAGAGAATGATTCTAAATGGTACCCACCTGAAGAAGAAGATATCATCAACTGTTGCTCGGCTAATGACACCTATGCAACACGATTACATAATGGAACATTGCCCGAAAATACGTAATGATAGAAAATAAGAATGAATTCTAATTTAATCAGCCAATCTGATTGGGGCGCGTGCGACGATCTTGTTTCCGCATACTCGGCAGTTATTAATCAAAAATATGAATCGCTATTAAATCTAGTAGAAACGTGGGACAATATTCTTTCTGACCTTGGAGGCGATCCTACACATATTGATTGGAACTCATTTCATGTGCTGCGCCTAACTCGTGAAGAGGACTGGTCAGATTAGCTATCCTTTCTCATCAAAAGATCGGTAACTGGCGTTTTTGCAAGCAATTTGTTTGAAACAAATAAACGTACCACTCAAAATTATTCAAAGCCAAAAATGATTCTTCGCGAAGTACCTCAAGATCAATATCGCGCAGACCTAATTGTCCAATGGGCAGATGAATATTTCTCTCACATTGAGGTTAAGGTTGGGGACTCAAATCTATTCAAGACATACGCTACTAGTCGAGCAATGCAGTCAAAGTTCGGCCAATCATCAGATCGATGGACAGATTACATCCTCCTTCTTTCGAGCCAGATTCCTGATTGGGAATCGATGCAAAGTCACAAAGATCGCACCATTCATTTGCTGACATGGGAGGATGTATCAGTCTCATTACGATTAGCATTGCAAAGCAATGAATCAATTCTTTGGAAATCATGGGCTTACAGTTTTATTGGTGCAATTGAACAGTTACTCATTGGATATAACGGACATTTGCTCCACGAACGACA
>JACKQG010001293.1_pt1 | contig 34997 bp, 33 predicted proteins | sample 8237621 | NCBI WGS metagenome assembly JACKQG01 (sample SAMN15677084, study PRJNA649215) | marine metagenome | biome: marine; feature: Black Sea; material: saline water; isolation source: suspended particulate matter (SPM) from the Black Sea western gyre | collected 2013-06-09/2013-06-10 | depth...
TACAAAATGAGTTGGTCAATTCAAACCAATTAATAGGATTTATTGGAGTTTGGGCTGGACTTATTATGTATAGTTATGCGCTTATAAAGGGTAAATAGAATACTATGCTTTCAGGTCTTACTAATCAAAATAAAGCTTACCTTTATGCTGGTATTGTTATTTGTTTCTGGTCTACTGTTGCTACCGCTTTTAAACTTGCTTTAAGTTATTTAGAGCCCATTCAATTAGTTTTATACTCGACATTATTTTCAGTTATAGTTCTTTTTTTTATTGTATTTATTCAAGGCAAGATACATTTAATTAAGAGTTTTTCTAATCAAACTCTTATGCAATTTGCATTTCTTGGGCTTTTAAATCCCTGTCTTTATTATATTGTTCTTTTTAAAGGTTACGATATATTGCCAGCTCAGGAAGCGATGGTGATCAACTTTAGCTGGCCTATCATGATTGTTGTTCTATCAATTCCAATCCTTAAGCAAACAATTGATCTTAAATCCTTTCTTGCAATTGTTATTTGTTATATTGGAGTAGTAATTATTGCTTCAAAAGGCAACATATTTTCAATGAACTTTGAAAGTCCTTTAGGAGTTACTTACATTCTAATTACGACTGTTATTTGGTCTTTATTCTGGCTTCTCAACACCAAAAATTCTTATGACTCCATAGTTAGTTTGTTTTTAATTTTTTTATTTAGTTTGCCATATATATTAATAATTGTTTATTTTAGTGATTCATTTGTTATTCCCTCATTAAAGGGCATTATTGGCTCTGCTTATATAGGGTTATTTGAGATGGGGGTTTCAGTTGTTCTATGGCAATTAGCCTTAAAAACCTCAACAACAGTTTCAAGGGTAGCCAGTCTTATTTTTATAACTCCTTTTTTGTCACTTTTGATTCTTCATTTTGTATTAAAAGAAGCGATCTTAGTTTCAACTATTTTTGGTGTTATTCTTATTTGTTTAGGTTTGATATTACAAAAATATTTTACTAGAAAGGATATGGAAATTTCTTGATTCAAAGGTAGGGTTAATAATTTAATATATAATTCTTATTTTTTTTGCTAAGGATCAAGGTATGTCTTATCTTACTAAACTTAAAGGCTCTCCAGCAACAATCCCACCTAGGCCATCCTTCAAAGAAATGGGCTTTATTTCTTTAGGTGCTTTACTAGCAGCATGCGTCATTGGATTCTTAGCGTATTACACTAATGAGCCCATTATTATGGGCTCATTTGGTGCATCAATATTTGTTTTATTTGTACTTCCTGATTCGCCATTTGCGCAGCCTCGAAATGTCATTGCTGGTCACTTTGTTACAACTCTTGTGGGGCTTATTTTTTACCATCTTGTTAGTTCTGATTGGTGGAGTATGGCTTTAGCTTTGGCTTTTGCTATAGCATTAATGCAGTTTCTAAGGATTCCTCACCCACCTGCAGGTTCTAACCCATTTATTGTTTTTTTGCTTGGTGCTAATTGGGATTATTTATGGATGCCAACTCTCATAGGCTCGGTATTAATCGTAATGGTAGCAATGCTTTATAACAACTTATCTAAAAATAGAAATTACCCTAAATACTGGTAACAATTTTTTTTAACTATTATTTTGAGTTAGTGTTTATATAATTTTACAAGCTTCCTTAAAATCTAGTCGTGGTGCTCGAGGACGTAATTTTGAATCATCTCCATAACCAATCCCACAAATAAAAATAGCTTTATTCTTATTGTCCGGGAAGAATTCCTGATTTAGCGTCTCCTTGTTAAATCCAAGCATTGGGCAGCAATCTAGACCTATAGAGCGAGCTGCAATAATAAAGTATGCGCCTTGGAGCGCTGAGTTAAATTCTGCAGTATTTTTTATTATTTTATCTTTGCCTTCGTAAAAAGATTTGGCATCATTATGAGGAGATAGGGTTGGTAGTGCTTCATAAAATTTAGTGCTATAGCTAATGATTACTACAGAAGGAGCTTGCATAGTTTTGTCAATATTTCCCTCATCTAATGATGGCTTGATTCTATTTTTTGCTTCAGCAGTTTGGATGAATGTAAACCTTGCAGGACTGCAATTGCCAGAGGTTGGCGCAAATTTTAGTAAATCATAGATTTGATGAATTTGATCATTAGAAACACCTTTATCTAACCATCCCTTATGACTGCGCGCTGTTTTAAAGATTGTGTCTAGAGTTTTATTGGAGAGCATATATCCTGACCTTAGTAATTATTATTTATTAATTATAGGTTCTTCTAGTGTATCTTTAATAATAGAATTTGAATGATATAAAAACTGACTATGAAAAACTGTATTTTTTGCTCAATTATTAAGGGCGATATACCCGCTGAAAAACTTTATGAAGATGATGATGTGTTGGCCTTTAAAGATGTAAATGCACAAGCCCCCGAACATTTTTTAGTAATACCAAAAGAACATATTTCAACGCTTAATGATGCAACAAATGAGAGGTTACTTGGCAAACTGAATACTACTGCAGTTAGCATTGCCAAAGAGCGTGGATTTGCTGAAAGTGGTTATAGACTTGTTATGAATTGTAATAGTGATGGCTGTCAAAGTGTATTTCATATTCACCTTCATTGCCTGGGAGGGCGTCAGTTAAATTGGCCACCAGGTTAGACCTTTTAAGGAAGATAATTAATTAATCTTAAATGGGTTCAGAGTTGAATTAAAATAACGCCAACTTTAACTCTTTTTTTGAGTTAAATTTTCGAAATATAAACTAAGGAAAGAATGAGCCAAAACGGCATTGAGCGACAAAGTGTTGGAGAGTATAGTGAACGCGCTTATCTTGATTACTCAATGTACGTTATCCTTGATCGTGCGCTTCCCTTTATTGGCGATGGTTTAAAGCCTGTCCAAAGAAGAATCATCTATGCCATGAGCGAGCTCGGACTTAAATCGACCGCAAAGTTTAAAAAATCTGCCAGAACTGTTGGTGATGTTTTAGGTAAATTTCATCCTCATGGTGATAGTGCTTGCTATGAAGCCATGGTTTTAATGGCACAGCCTTTTTCTTATCGCTACCCATTTATTGATGGCCAGGGCAACTGGGGGGCGCCAGATGATCCTAAGTCTTTTGCAGCAATGCGTTATACCGAGTCTAAATTATCGCCTTATGCAGACTTACTGCTTGCTGAAATTAATAAAGGCACAGTTAGCTGGACTGACAATTTTGATGGCACGATTAAAGAGCCCCTTCAACTTCCTGCCCAGGTGCCAAATTTGCTGCTTAATGGAACATCTGGAATTGCTGTTGGTATGGCAACTGACGTCCCGCCGCACAATCTCCTGGAGGTTATAGCTGGGTGTATTCAGCTTTTAGAAAAACCTTCAACTGAGCTTGATGAGCTTATGCAGATTATTCCAGCTCCAGACTATCCAACGGATGCTTATATTGTTAGCTCAAAAGAAGACCTCCGCCAAATGTATGAAACTGGTAATGGCTCAGTCAAAATGAGGGCTGGCTATATTAAAGAGGATGGAGAAATTGTTATTGAGTCTCTTCCCTACCAGACATCAGGAGCAAAGGTTATCACTCAAATTGCTGCTCAGATGCGCAATAAAAAGCTTCCATTGGTTGAGGATCTTCGCGATGAGTCAGACCATGAAAACCCGACTCGATTAGTCATTGTTCCAAGGTCTAATCGAGTCGATTGTGAGCAATTAATGCTTCATTTATTTGCAACTACGGATCTTGAGAAAAATTATCGAGTCAATATGAATGTGATTGGTTTAAATGGTAAGCCTCAAGTGAAGCCATTGATTCCATTGCTTAAAGAGTGGTTAGAATTTAGAATGCAGGTTGTTGTTAATAGACTCCAATCGCGATTAGATAAAATTTTAGATCGGCTGCATATTCTTGATGGATTGCTTATAGCATATCTTAATATTGATGAGGTTATCGCAATCATTCGCCGTGAAGAAAAACCCAAGCCTGTTTTAATTGAGCAATTCAAAATCAGTGAAATACAGGCCGAAGCGATATTAGAATTAAAGTTGCGTCACCTAGCTAAACTTGAAGAAGTTAAAATTAAAAGTGAGGCAGATGAGCTTGGGAAAGAGCGAAAGTCAATTGAGCTTTTGCTTTCAAGTGAAACAAGGCTAAGGACTTATATCAAAAAAGAACTAAGAGTAATACTTGAGGAGTTTGGAGATAAAAGGCGCTGTCAAATTATTTCTGATGTCTCTTCTGCTCAGGCATTTAATGACCAAGACATGATTCCAGCTGAAAATGTTACGGTCGTTCTGAGTGAAAAAGGCTGGGTTAAAGCAGCTAAAGGTCATGAAATTGACCCCTCTTCACTAAACTATAAGTCTGGAGACACCTACTTAAAAGATGCTAAAGGTAGAAGTAATCAAATGGCATTTTTTATTGACTCTACAGGAAGGTCATATTCTATACTAGCCAACAGCCTTCCGAGTGCTAGGGGCCAGGGAGAGCCTCTAACTGGAAAATTAACGCCTCCATTAGGCGCTGAATTTATAGATGTAGTTATGGGAAAAGATGACCAGGCTGTAATTCTATCGTCAGATGCTGGCTATGGTTTTGTGTCAAACTTGGGTAATTTAAATTCAAAAACTAAATCTGGTAAACAGCTGATTGCATTATCAAAACAAGCAAGAGCAAATAGGCTTGCTATGGTTGAAGATGTTGATAATCATTATGTTGCAGTAGCCACTAATAGAGCTAGATTATTGATATTTCCAATATCTGAATTGCCACATCTTTCTAAAGGAAAGGGCAATAAGCTTATTCAGATTGCAAATAAGGACTTCATTGATCGAGAAGAGTTTGTTGTTGGCGTTTGTGCTATTAAAGATAATCAAAAATTAAGAGTTCACTATGGAAAGAAACATAAAAAATACTCTTTTGAAGAGCTAGTTAATTTTGTAAGCCATCGCGCACGCAAAGGTTTAATTCTTCCAGGCGTTTTTAAAAAGGTTGATAGTATTCAAGCTGTAGATTAGTTGGAGTTAAATATAGCTCAAAATGCTTTACACCTAGTATCTACCGGGTTAATTTCATAGTTCATGAAGTTGGTAATTTATAATCAAGTAGGTATAATCCGTATTTTTTTTATCAATTTTTCCGAATATGTTCGTCCTAAAAATTGTTACAGACTTTGCATCCGCCCATTCACTTAGAGATTATCCTGGTGATTGTGCAAGACTTCATGGCCATAACTGGCAAGTAGAAGTCTCTGTATGTTCACAAGTTCTTGATGATTCTGGTATCGCAATAGATTTTCGTGAAATAAAAAAACAAACGAAGTTGGTGGTTAAACGGCTGGATCACCAATATCTAAATGAGATTAAGCCTTTTGATGTTCTAAACCCGACTGCTGAAAATATTGCTAAATATTTTTTTGATGAAATTGCCTTGTTAATTACCAATAAAGATGTCAAGGTTAAAGAAGTTATGATTTGGGAAACGCCCAGATCTGCAGTTACTTATTCGGAATAATAAATAATGAAAAATACTCTACTCCCTGATACTCAAAACATTAAAGATCTTCGTAATATTGTTATTAATCAAGTTGGAATTAAAGATATTTTGCATCCAATTAGCTTTGTAAATAAAGCTAATGAGTCGCATCCATCCGTTGCTAATTTTACAATGACAGTGAGGCTTCCAGAGAATGTAAAGGGAACTCATATGTCTAGATTTATTGAAATCTTAAATGCCAATGAATGTAGCTTTAGTGTTGAAAGTTTTATGGATCTTGTTCAAACGGTTGCTGAAAAGCTTGATTCTACAAGTGCCCGTATCGTAGTAGATTTTCCATTTTTTCGAAAAAAATCAGCTCCTTCTTCTGGCGTTCAAAGTTTGCTTGATTATCAGGCAACATTAATTGGTAATATTACTGATGGTAAGGCAGATATGTCTGTGAAAGTTGTGGTTCCAGTGACTAGTTTATGTCCATGCTCTAAGAGTATTTCTGAGTATGGTGCTCATAATCAAAGGTCTCACATAACTATTGAAGCAAAACCCTCTGAGGGGGCAGTTGTCTTTTTAGAAGATTTAATTGATTTAGCGGAGCAAAAAGCATCAAGCGAGCTTTATGCGATACTTAAGCGAGATGATGAAAAAGTTGTCACTGAGAGGGCTTATGAAAATCCTGCGTTTGTTGAAGATATAGTTAGAGATATTGCTGTTGAATTAAATGCTGATGATAAAATTAATTACTACTCTTTAGAGTCAGAAAACTTTGAGTCAATCCACAATCACTCTGCGTACGCTGTTATTACAAATCAAAAGTAAGGTTTATGCATCATAATACTGATAATGTTCGAATTGTATCTAGTGCGCCGATGGTCACGCCTAATGCACTTATAGAGAAATTACCTCTATCTGAAAAAGCTGCATCAGGAGTTGTAAGCTCTAGAAATGCAATCAAAAATATTCTATATGGCAACGATAACCGTCTAATGGTTCTTGTAGGCCCGTGTTCAATTCATGACACTAAGGCTGCAATGGAGTATGCAAATAACCTCCTTAAACTAAAAGAAGAGCTGTCTGAAGATTTGTTGATAGTTATGCGTGTGTATTTTGAAAAGCCAAGAACGACAGTTGGCTGGAAAGGTTTAATTAATGATCCATATCTTGATGAAAGTTTTGATATTGATAAAGGCCTTGAGACTGCGCGAAAACTTTTAGTCGATCTAGGTGAAATAAATATGCCAGTTGGTGTTGAGTACTTAGATGTGTTAACGCCGCAATACTTATCTGATTTGATTTCTTGGGGTGCAATAGGCGCTAGAACAACGGAGAGCCAGTCCCATAGGGAATTAGCATCAGCGTTATCTTGCCCTGTTGGCTTCAAAAATGGTACGGGCGGCTCTTTAGAAATTGCTTTTGATGCAATTCAGTCTGCCAATAGCCCTCATCATCTCTTGTCTGTGAACAAGGATGGCGGTATTAGCCACTTTACCTCTTTAGGTAATGATACGGCCCACATCATTCTTAGAGGCGGGAAAGATGGGCCAAATTATTCCAAAGAACATATTGAAAAAACCTGTGAGAAGCTAAAAGAAAAGGGATTAGTCTCTAAAGTTATGGTAGATTTCTCTCATGCAAACTCTGAGAAGCAGTTTAAAAATCAATTAAAAGTAGGTGCTAATATTGCAGCTCAAATTGAAGAGGGCTCAGAGTCGATCTTTGGCGTAATGATTGAATCGCATATCAATGAGGGGAATCAAAAAGTTGGGCCATTGCCATCTTTAAAGTACGGTGTTAGTATCACGGATAGCTGTATTGGCTGGGACGACACAGAAACTCTTTTAAGAGATCTTGCAAAATCTATAAAAACTCGAAATTCTTAGGGATTTTTTGCAGTTTTTAGCCTTCAAAAAGACCCAAATTATTGGTGTGTTTTTACCTCATCTAGGGTACAATTAAATTTAGTTATATTTATAGGTTTATTGTATGTCTGACGATATCGATTCTAAAGAAATTCTCGAGCAAAAGTTCCCAATAGTTACTATAGAAGACGAGATGCGTGACTCCTACCTGGAGTACGCAATGAGCGTTATTGTAGGAAGGGCTTTGCCTGATGTTAGAGATGGTTTAAAGCCAGTTCATAGACGCGTTCTTTATGCCATGGAAGTGCTTGGTAATGATTACAATAAATCTTATAAAAAATCTGCCCGAATTGTGGGTGATGTGATTGGTAAGTATCACCCTCATGGTGACACAGCAGTTTATGACACAATTGTAAGAATGGCACAGCCATTTTCGATGAGATGCATCCTAGTAGATGGTCAAGGAAACTTTGGCTCAGTGGATGGAGACCGTGCAGCGGCTATGCGTTATACAGAAATTCGCATGACAAAGCTGTCACATGAACTTTTAAGAGACCTAGATAAAGAAACGGTAGACTTTATTGATAACTATGATGGCTCTGAAAGTGAGCCTTCAGTATTGCCTACTCGCGTCCCTACTTTATTGGTGAATGGCTCTTCAGGCATTGCTGTTGGAATGGCCACAAATATTCCACCACATAACCCAACTGAAGTTACTGAGGCTTGCCTCAGGTTTATTGATAATGAAGACATAACTATTGATGAGCTTTTAGAAATTATGCCTGGACCTGATTTTCCTACAGCTGGAATAATTAATGGCGCCTCTGGTATTCGAGAGGCATATGAAACCGGCAAGGGTAAGATTTATATGCGCTCAAGATCTCATGTTGAAGGTGAAGATAAATTAAGCATTGTTGTAACTGAGCTCCCTTATCAAGTTAATAAAGCAAGGCTCATTACTAAAATTGCAGAGCTTGTTAAAGATAAAAAGATTGATGGAATAACTGGTCTTAGAGATGAGTCAGATAAAGATGGGATGCGCATGGTAGTTGAGCTTAGGAGAGGAGAAGTTCCTGAGGTTATGCTGAATAACTTATACAAGTTAACAGAGATGCAAACTGTTTTTGGTATCAACATGGTTGCAATTGACCAAGGAATGCCAAAATTAATGAATCTAAAGTCGATCTTGAGTGCATTCATTGCACATCGAAGAGAGATAGTAACTCGCCGCTCTATTTTTGAGCTTAATAAGGCAAAAGATAGGGCCCATTTATTGGAAGGACTTTCCGTTGCTCTTTTTAACATAGATGAAGTTATAGCGCTTATAAAGGCTGCACAGAACCCTAGTGAAGCCAAAGAAGGTTTGGTTGCGAGAGTCTGGAAGGGGTCAGTGATTCAGGAGCTTATTGGCGATAGAGACATGGCTCAGTTCAAGCCTCAAGATTTAGGTGCTGACCTAGGTCTCCAAAAGAATGGCGATTATCAATTATCAGAAAAACAAGCACAAGCTATTCTTGATTTAAGACTCCACAGATTAACGGGCCTTGAAAAGGACAAAATATTTAATGAATTTAATGGATTGCTCGAAGAAATCAAAAAGTTACTTGATATTCTTCAAAATCCAGACCAATTAATGGATGTAATTCGTCAAGAAATTGCTGAAATTCGAGATAATTTTGGCGCTCCTCGAATTACTGAGATTATCGAAAATAAAATCGACCTTACACTTGAAGATTTAATTGCTCAAGAAGATAGAGTGGTAACTTTATCTCACGGAGGATACGTTAAGGCACAATCGCTTAGTGATTATCAAGCGCAAAGAAGAGGCGGCAAGGGTAAGGCTGCCACTAAGATGAAAGATGAGGATTTTGTAGATCAGTTATTTGTAGCAAACTCCCATGACACTGTTTTATGTTTCTCATCTAGAGGGAGAGTTCACTGGCTTAAAGTTTATGAACTCCCAATGGCCTCAAGAATTTCTAGAGGAAAGCCAATTATTAACTTGCTTCCTTTGGAGAAGGATGAGTCGATAAATGCAATATTGCCAGTCAAAGAGTTTACTGACGACCAGTTCGTATTTATGGTTACCAGCTCAGGAACGTGTAAAAAAACATCACTTAAAAACTTTTCACGTCCAAGAAATGGCGGCATTATTGCGATTGAGCTAAGAGATGATGACAAGCTTGTTGGTGTTGAAATTACTGCAGGTGAGCATGACATCCTGCTCTTCTCTTCTGCAGGTAAATCTATCCGCTTTAAAGAGTCTGATGTCCGCTCAGTTGGCCGAACGGCGATTGGAGTTAGAGGGATTCGTTTAGCTGATAAAGATCAAGTGGTCTCCTTGATCGTTGCTGAGTCAGGCGATCCTATTCTTACAGCAACTGAAAAAGGCTATGGTAAGAGAACTCAATTGGATGAATATCGCTCCCAAGCAAGAGGTGGTTCAGGTGTTATTTCAATAAAAACATCGGACAGAAATGGTGAAGTAGTTGGCGCTATTCAGGTTACGGATGAAGATGAAATGATGCTAATTTCCAATAAAGGCACTTTGGTTAGAGCGCGAGCAGTTGATGTTTCAATTATTGGAAGGAATACCCAGGGCGTTACTTTGATTAATATTGCAGATGATGAAAAATTAGTTTCAGTAGCTAAGATAGCTGAAACGGATGACGAAGAAGAGGGCGAGAATCAATTAGAAGTTGACGGCGCTCCATTGATAGAAGATGGAAATCAAGAAGATAATGATGCTTCTCCTCTGGTAAGCGATGATACTCAAGAAGATGAGTAGATAAAACCAGGGATTTATGTAAATACATTATGTGTTTTAAAACAATAGTTCATTATGAATTATTGTTTTTAATTTCGATAAAAAAATAAAAAAAACACCACTTTGCATACTCTCTGTTGCTATAATTCTGTCAGAGTTTGAATTAATTTACTCTATTTTATATATCTAAAATCAATCCTTAGGAGAAATAAGTATGAAAATTAAATTTACCACTAAGCTATTTGGAGCTATTGCTGGAGCATTATTGCTCAGCACATCTGCAAATGCTGCATGTGGAAAAATAACAATCGCAGATATGAATTGGTCGTCAGCCTCGTTGATGGCTAATGTTGATAAAGCTATGTTGGAAGCAATGGGCTGTGAAGTTGAGCTAGTTGCTGGCTCTACTATGCCAACATTTACTTCAATGAATGAAACTGGTTCACCAGATGTTGCCCCGGAAATTTGGGCAAATGCATTTAAGGATTTAGTTGCAAGTGCTACTGACGCAGGCCGTTTACATGTTGCTAATCCTGAGCCAATGAGTGGACTTGGAGAAGGTTGGTGGGTTTTACCTGCTACGCTTGATGCACATCCAGAGCTAACATCTGTTGAAGCTATCCTAGCACGTCCTGACTTATTCCCAGACAATGAAGACCCTTCTAAAGGTGCATTCCATGGTTGTCCTTCAGGTTGGAGTTGTCAACTTATAAACCAAAGTCTATTCAAGGCATGGGATATGGAAGCTAAAGGCTGGAAATTAGTTGATCCTGGTTCTAATGCTGGTCTTGATGGTTCAATTGCTAAGGCTGCAGAGAGTGGCGGCAACTGGTTCGGTTACTACTGGAACCCAACTGCGATAATTGGTAAGTATGATATGCAACAGGTTGAGTGGGGTGTTCCTTGGGCTGGTGATGATAACTGGCACAACTGTATCGCACTTGGCGCTGATAACTGTTCTGATCCTAAGCCTTCTGCATGGGTTAATTCCGTGGTTATTGCTCTTGTTAGTGACAACATGTTCTATAACGGTCCAAAAGAAGCTATGGGGTATTTTAAAGCCCGCACATGGCCTGGTACGGTTATGAATGAAATGCTTGTTTGGATGCAAGACACAGGCGGAACTGGAGCTGATGCTACTGTTGAGTTCCTAACTAATCATGGAGATCTTTGGAAGACTTGGGTTAGCGCTGATGTTGCTGCCACAGTTGAAGCTTCTCTATAAAGGTTAGAAGAAATTAGTTAACGATTAATTTGTTCTAGTTTCAAGTAAATACTAATTGCCCGTAGATTTTATGATTACGGGCAATTTTTATGATTAAAGAGTAAACATTAGTCTTTAATCATAAAAATTATTTTTTTAGTGTTTCATTTTGTTTGACAAGTTGTATAAATATTAAGTTCAAATTAGATATCAATTTGAACTTAAAAAATGTTTAAATTGTGAGAGTTTAAAAGGAGTGATACTATGGCGGCAGTTAGGCCAATTCCACAACAGTCAATAATAGAGTGTATTCCCCCAGCATCTGAAATTGCAGATTTACGAATACTTGGTAAAGATTTAAACTTTATTCAAGCAATGTCAAAAAGAGCTGACGATTTAACAACTCAGGCTCTAAGCGCCACAGATTACACTCAGTTGGTTAAAATAACAGATAGCTTTACAAAACTTACTGAGCGTGCAGAAGATAAAACGAAAACGCTAAAAGAGTTAGCGAATGATTCTAACCCCTTAACTGAAGTCAACAATTCTGCAGAGTTACTTGAAAAAGTTCAGCTACTAGCTCAAGCACTTGAAACTAAAACTCAAGAACTCTCAAGCCAATATAAATCAAATGAAAATTTTTTAATTGACACATATGGAGGCTCACTTAATGAGCTCATCAATAGAGTTGATTCAATCAGCTCAGCTGATGGTGTGATTTCAATATTTCCTGAACTAGAATCTTTATTTAAGACTATTGATGAAAATATTCGCTATTTAAATAATAGTGCTGAGTCACAGGTCATTACAGATAAAGTTCAAGAACTTTCAAAAGATTTTGCAGATAAAGCAGAGCAATATAATGATGCTTTTTTAAGTGAGATGGGCTCGCAAATAGCATTATTAAATGAAAAAATCTATACATTAAAAGCTAATGTAGACTACCTTAGCTCCAACTATAATCTTCAGTTGCATTTAGATCAGCTATCTCAAATCAGAGAGCAAGCTAACGCTTCAGCGCCAATATATAAAAATTTTCCTGGTGTTAGGGATATGATCTTCAATCTTGATACATTAAGTATTTCAACGCATGCCAAAGTTACAGAAATGGTAAGTAGTAATCAAATTGTATCTGACTTAATGCCCTTAATAAATGATCCTGAGGCTCTAGCTAGAGGCGTAAAGGAGGCTGCCATTAGAACTAATGTTAGTACTGTTGAGAATGTTCTAATGCCACTAACATCAAAAGCTAATGAGCTCAGTGCAAAAGTAATTGAATTAGCAAGTAGATATGATGCTGGTAATTATGGTGACATAAAGCTAAAAGTGGTAGCTAATTTTGATAAAACTGTAGAAAGGCTTGACAGGCAGTATATATCGGTTCGATCAACAGATCCTGAGGCTCTTGGCATAAAAATTGAAGCTCTTTCCGACACCATAGAGTCTAACATGGGTTCTATTCTTTCTGTTGATCCAGAATCTCAATCAGAGTATTTTTCCTATATGAGTTCACGAGTGGGTGACTCAATAACTACTTCAGACTTTACCTTGTTTGTTAATAATGTAATATCAATTCCAGGTGACGTGATGATGAGCTCTCGTAACTGTGTTGATTCCGCCTTTAAAGATTTTACAAGAGAATTTGGAGGTAATATTGAGGCATTTTTTGATCCACTATTAACTTTTTTAGTAATAATAGAGAAGCTACTACTGGCAACACCATGGCCAATTTTTTTGGCTGTTGCAGGTGTCCTTGCTTGGCTTGGTGCTCGAAGTATTAAAGTTTCAATTGGTGTTATGTTGGCATTCTTTGCAATTGGATTCTTCAATATGTGGACCCCTATGGTGTCAACTGTCACAATGATTTCAGCGGCAACAATACTTTGTTTAGCTTTTGGTATACCTCTTGGTATTTGGATGTCAAAGTCTAATAGAGCTCAGTCATTGATAACACCAGTATTAGACGTTATGCAAACGATTCCGTCCTTTGTTTATCTTATTCCAGTTGTAATGATGCTTGGAATTGGAAAAGTTCCAGGACTGATTGCAGTTTGTATTTATGCTATGCCTCCGATTGTGCGCTTAACAAATCTGGGTATACGACTTGTGGATAAAGAAGCAATGGAGGCGGCTGATGCATTTGGTGCTACCTACAGGCAGCGATTATTTATGGTACAAATTCCGCTTGCACTTCCGAATATTTTTGCAGGTATTAACCAGACTATTATGATGGCACTAGCGATGGTTGTTATTGCTTCAATGATCGGAGTTGCAGGACTTGGGCTTCCTGTGCTGCAAGCTGTTCAAAACCAATACTTGTCTATGGGACTGCTAAATGGTCTTGCAATTGTTGCCTTAGCAATTATATTCGATAGGGTTTCACAAGCGTTTGGAACCCGGATTCAAAAACACCGTTCTGGAGATGTTCTATGACGCAAGACATTAAAATTAAGATCACTAATTTAACTAAGATTTTTGGTCCAAAAGCTAAATCTGTCTTAAAGCATGTTGATAACGGTATGACCAAGGATGATCTCCTTAAGGAGCATCAGCACGTTCTTGGTTTGAGTAATATCAATCTTGATTTGGCAAATAAAAATATTGAGGTAATTATGGGGCTTTCAGGGTCTGGTAAGTCTACTTTAATTCGACATATTAATCGACTTATTGAGCCTACTGCTGGTTCGGTTATGATTGGTGGTGAAGATGTAATACAAATGCCTATGGAAAAACTTAGGCAATTTAGGCAACAAAAAACTGCAATGGTATTTCAAAGCTTTGCACTCCTTCCGCATAAAACGATTATGGATAATGTTTGTTTAGGTGTTCATTTGCAAGGAGTAAAGGGCGATGAAGCAGTAAAAAGAGCGAAGAAATGGATTGATCGTGTAGGTTTATCTGGATACGAAAATCGTTATCCGTCTCAGCTTTCTGGTGGAATGCAGCAGCGTGTTGGTTTAGCGAGGGCTTTAACGTGTGATACTGAAATTTTAATGATGGATGAGGCCTTTAGCGCGCTTGATCCGCTCATACGAAGTGATATGCAGGACTTGTTATTGGAACTCCAAAAAGAACTCCACAAGACTATTGTCTTTATTACTCATGACCTGGAAGAGGCTCTAAAGATTGGAGACCGTATTGCTATTCTTAATGGCGGCGAGCTAGTTCAGCATGGAACAACTCAGGAGATTATAATGACTCCTGCTGATGATTATGTTAAGGACTTTGTCAAAAAAGTAAACCGCTCTCATGTCCTTCAAACAAAATCTGTGATGACTGATCAGAAGCCAGCAAAAGCTTCTTCAAATATCACCGTTAACGAGATGGATTCAGTAGACTCTGCTTTATGTGAGATGCTTCGTGAAAATGCTGATTGCTGCATAGTTCAAGACTCAGCTGGCTCAGTAGTAGGCTATCTAAATAAAAAAGATATAGCTGAAGTTGTTAAGCCATTAGAAGCGTAAGAGTCAGTGCTCTCTTGTAGCGCTAAAGGTTAAGTCTGGGTGACGCTCGATTGTAAGCTGAAGGTTTACCATGCTTGGGGCTAAATAAGAAAGCATTCCTGCGCTGTCAATAGCAATATTATTCCCAGCTTTTATTTTGAGCTGATCGATATCTTTATCGAGACCAGTAACCCATCTTGCTGTTGCTACATTAATCGTTTCGAATTGACAATCGACTCCGTACTCATATTTGAGTCTATGAGCAACAACATCAAATTGCAAAATACCTACAGCCCCTAAAATTTGTGAGCTATTAGCAATAGGCCTGAATACTTGAGTTGCTCCTTCCTCTGAAAGCTGATCAAGCCCTTTTTGTAATGCTTTAGCTTTGAGAGGATCTTTAAGCTGTGCTCTTCTAAAAAGCTCTGGAGCAAAGTTAGGGATGCCTTGGAAGTTAATCTTCTCGCCTTGAGTGAAAGTATCTCCAATACTTATCCCGCCGTGATTATGAATACCTATAACATCGCCTGCATAGGCTACTTCAGTTGAACTTCTTTCACGAGACATAAAGGTTACCGCGTTTGCAATTTTTATTTGTTTGCCTGTTGGAACTTGAAGAACCTTCATTCCTTTTTGATATTCACCACTGACAATTCGCATAAAGGCTAATCTGTCATGATGTTTGGGGTCCATATTTGCTTGAATTTTAAAGATAAATCCAGTCAGTTTTCCTTCATTAGGAGATACTTTTCTAGTATCACATTGCCTGCTTTGAGGTAAAGGGGCATATTTAATAAACCCATCTAGTAAGTTTTCGATACCAAAATTGTTGATTGCTGATCCAAAAAATACGGGCGTCTGCTTACCCTCAAGAAAATCATTTAAATTGAAAGGGTTTGTTGTGCCGCTAATGAGTTCAATTTCTTCTCGGGCTTCTTTTGCAAGATCTTCACCCAATATTTTATCTAATTCAGGATTATCAATTCCCTCGATAATTGTGTTGTCACCAATCTTTGCATTTTTACCACTTTCAAACAAATAAACTTTATTTTCAAGCAGGTGAAAAACTCCTTTAAAGCCCTTTCCCATTCCAATTGGCCATGTGATCGGTGAGCATTCGATATTTAGAACAGATTCAACTTCATCCAGAAGATCAATAGGTTCACGTCCTTCGCGGTCCATCTTATTGATAAAGGTTATGATTGGCGTATCACGAAGTCTGCATACCTCCATTAATTTAATTGTTCTTTGCTCAACACCTTTGGCTACATCAATAACCATTAAAGCAGAGTCCACAGCAGTTAAAGTGCGGTAAGTATCCTCAGAAAAGTCTTCGTGTCCAGGTGTATCTAGTAGATTGATAACGTGATTATCATAAGGAAACTGCATCACGGATGAAGTAATAGAGATACCTCTTTCCTTCTCCATTTCCATCCAATCACTTGTGGCATGACTATCAGCTTTTCTTGCCTTTACGCTTCCAGCTGTTTTAATAGCACCACCATAAAGGAGTAATTTTTCAGTAACTGTTGTCTTGCCAGCATCGGGATGTGAAATGATCGCAAAAGTGCGACGTTTGGAGGTTTCAGACATATTGCCTAAGCCTTTGGTAAAGTTACGCCAGTTTGGCCTTGGTATTTTCCGTCCCTATCTTTATATGAAGTTTCACATACCTCGTCAGACTCAAAAAAGAGCATTTGCGCAACGCCCTCGTTGGCATATATTTTTGCAGGCAAAGGCGTTGTATTAGAAAACTCTAGTGTTACGTGTCCTTCCCATTCTGGCTCCAGTGGAGTGACATTAACAATAATGCCGCACCTTGCATAAGTGGACTTCCCAAGGCAAATAACTAGGGTAGAGCGAGGAATTTTAAAGTACTCGACTGTTCTTGCAAGTGCAAAAGAATTTGGGGGAATAATGCACTCATCTGAGTCAATTTCAACAAAGCTTTTGGCGTTAAAATTTTTAGGATCAACAATATTATGATTGATATTGGTAAATATTTTGAATTCAGTTGAGCAGCGAACATCATAGCCATAGCTAGAGGTGCCATAAGAGATTATTTTTTGATCGTTTGCTTGTCGAACTTGGTTTGGCTCAAATGGATGAATCATCCCATTTTCTAGGGACATTTTACGAATCCACTTGTCTGATTTTATACTCATGAATCGGTATTTTACAGTGCGCAAACAATCAACATTATCGAATCTTTATACTGGCTAAACTAATTAAAACCAAAATCAGGGTAATTATCCAAAACCTCACAATAATTTTTGGCTCTTTAAGTCCTTTTTTTTCATAGTGATGATGCAGTGGCGCCATTAAAAAGATTCTTTTTTGAGTGCGCTTAAAGTAGCCTATTTGGATAATTACTGATAAGGTTTCAGCAACAAATATACCACCCATTAGAATTAACAGTATCTCCTGGTGAACAATAATAGCAATAACCCCTAAAATTGCTCCTAAAGAGAGCGATCCAGTGTCACCCATAAATATTTCAGCTGGGTAGGTATTAAACCAAAGAAAGCCAAAGCCAGCCCCTACTAATGCTGCGCATAGTACAAATATTTCACCTGTTCCTGGCATGAATGGCATATTCAGATAACCTGAGAAATTATAATTTCCCCCAATATAAGCAAAAACTGCAAGTGCTCCACTGATTAAAATAACAGGCATGATTGCCAGGCCATCTAGACCATCGGTAAGATTGACAGAATTTGAGCTTCCAACAAGTGCAAACCAGCCAATAATTAAAAAAGCAAGCGCATTAAGCGGAATAATAAGGTCTTTGAAGAATGGAATCAATAACTCTGCGCCAATAGTTTTAGAATTTAAGCTCAGGAGCCACACACAAATTATTATTGCGCTAATCGACTGCGCTAGGATTTTTTGTCTTCGACTTAGGCCATCTGAGTTTTGTTTTTTAATTTTTAGATAGTCATCGATAAAGCCAATTGAGCTAAAAAGAAGAGCTGTAACAATTACTATCCAGAGGAATGGGTTGTCCCAGTCGCCCCAAATAAGGACACTGATAAAAAAAGCAAAAAGGATTAGGACTCCACCCATAGTTGGGGTCCCTGCTTTTTCTAGGTGTGTTTCTGGGCCATCATTACGAATCACTTGACCAATCTGATAATGCTGAAGTTTTGAAATAATCCATTTGCCAAGAACTAATGTGATAAGAAGGGCGGTCATCATTGCAAATACAGCCCTAACAGTTAAATAGCTTAGAACATTAAAGCCAGTATCTAATGAGGAAAGAAAGCTTAATATTTCTAAAAACATTTCTATTTATCCTTTGCAGAGATCAGAATTAGCTCAAATATTATGAATGAGTCTTGAGGTATGTTGCCACTTGGAGCGTCACCAAAGACATATTCATAGGTTGCAATAATAGTGCGCTCTTCTCCAATAGACATTGCTTGAATATTTTCCTCAATAATTCTAATTATCTCACCGCTTCCAAGCGTGAAGTCAATTGCACTTCCTGGCGCGCGCATTATTTGTCCGCTGTTAGCTTTTAATGCTATATCAACTGAAACAAGCTGACCCTGATTTACTAGATTGCCATTACCTTTTTTATTAATTCTTGTAAAGTAACCTAAATCATTTTTTATGGCGTCTGGATAAGCGGAAGTAGCATAGCCTTCAAATTCAATTTGTCGCAAGGCTTGTTGCGCAATAATTCCTTCATTTGCTTTTGCTAGTCGATCATTAAATGAGTCCTCATTAGCAACAAATTCATTTGCTTCGTCACCAATTCGCTTAATTCTTACAGTCTCCAAAGTATCACCTTTTTCAATGGAATTTACAACGTCCATGCCCTCAACGACATGACCAAAAACGGTGTGCTTACCATCCAGCCATGGAGTTGGCACGTGAGTAATAAAAAATTGCGATCCATTTGTTGCTGGTCCAGAGTTAGCCATTGATAGGATTCCAGGCTTGTCATGCATTAAGTCGGTAAATTCATCTGCAAATCGATACCCAGGGCCGCCAGTCCCATCTCCCTTGGGATCTCCACCTTGGATCATGAAGTCGTCTATTACTCTATGAAAAAATATACCATCATAAAAAGGAACGCCAATATCCTTGTTACTTTTTTTAGTGCCTTCTGATAATGCAATAAAGTTGATTACAGTTAGCGGCGCTTTTTTATATGCCAGCTCAACAACTATTTTTCCTTTGTTGGTCTGCAAATGTGCATAAATTCCATCATTAGTTATAGCAAATGATATAGAAGAAAATAATAATGAAAAAACAACTAAAAATACTCTCATAATAACCCTAGAAATAAAATGATTAATGATACCCAAAATCATCTTTATTTTTACTCTGATACGTTAAAATATGCATCTAATAAATAGAAGATACAGCTTCATTGGCTGTGTTAAATTATTATCTAACTTGAGGATCGTTTATGTCTTTGCTAATTACAGATGAATGCATTAATTGTGATGTCTGTGTTCCTGAATGCCCGAATGAGGCAATTTATATGGGCGAAGAGATCTACGAAATCGATGGCGATCTTTGTACTGAGTGTGTAGGTCATTTTGATACGCCCCAGTGTGTTGAGGTATGCCCAGTTGATTGTTGTCTCCCAGATCCTGACAGGGTTGAGACCGATGAAGTGCTTTTAGCAAAAATTAAAGATCGAGAAAGCTAGAGCCCTACAGCGTCTTTTTTAGTGCGGACAAACAAAGTTCTATATTCTCTTTTCTTGAAGTATAGCCCATAAGTCCAATGCGCCATATCTTTCCTGCCAAATTACCAAGGCCAGCGCCGATTTCCATATTGTAATCATTTAATAAAGTGGTGCGAATTTCAGCGTCATTTACTCCTTCAGGAATGAATACACTATTTAGCTGAGGCAGTCTGCTAGACTTTTCAACCAAGTAACTAATGCCAAGCTCACCTAAGCCATCTCTAAGTAACTGGTGATTTTGTTGGTGTCGATTCCATGAGTTTTCAAGCCCCTCTTCACAAAGCATGACTAAAGATTCATGAAGGCCATAGAGAGTATTGACTGGAGCTGTATGGTGGTATGCACGCTTTGAGCCTTTACCCCAATAACCCATCACTAAATTAAGATCCAAAAACCAGCTTGTTACAGGCGTTTTTCGATTACTAATTTTATGGACTGCTTTTTCACTAAAGCTAACTGGTGACAGCCCTGGCATAGCAGAAAGACATTTTTGAGACCCAGAATAGATTGCGTCAATACCCCAGTCATCCACTCTTAATTCTGAGCCTACTAGTGAGGTCACTGCATCAACAATAGTTAAGCAATTATGCTTATTGGCGATCTCACAAAGTAATTTTGCATCCGACAAGGCGCCTGTTGACGTTTCTGCATGAACAAATGCAACAATTTTAGTGTCAGGATTTTCAGTTAAGCACTGCTCAAGTTTTTGAGGGCTAACGGGCGTTCCCCAGTCATCTTCAATGATTATTACTTGGCCACCAATTCGAGTTACATTTTCTTTCATTCTAGATCCAAAGACGCCGTTGATACAAACTATAACCTTATCTCCAGGCTCTACAAGATTTACAAAGCAGGCCTCCATTCCAGCCGAGCCGGGCGCAGATATTGGCATTGTTAATGCATTCTCAGTCATGAAGGCATACTGCAGCATCTCTTTAATTTCATCCATCATGTCAATAAAAGCAGGGTCTAGATGGCCAATGGTTGTTTTTGCCATTGCATTAAGGATTCTTGGGTGAACATCTGAGGGGCCAGGTCCCATGAGAGTTCTTGAAGGAGGGTTAAATGATTTCATAAGTTTTTTTTAAGGAAATATAATTAATAACTCTTTATAATGTTTTTCAGTCCTGAGCATTATCCATAGATGCTGTGTAAATAGTTTTTAATAATATTCATAGCAACTTGAACTATATTAATTGAGCTACTAATTAATTAAGCTACTATAGGCATAAGTTAATAGAGAACATCAATATTAACAATGATCATTTAAATGTAAGTTATATGTCAATTATTTCCGAGTTAACCAAGGCTTTGCCAAAAAATTCAGTCATATCTGGGGAAGAGAATACTCGTCCTTTCGAATGCGATGGCCTGAGTGTTTATAAACAAAAGCCCTTAGCTGTTACCTTGCCTAGTAGTGTTGATCAAATTAAAAAAGTTTTGGAGATTTGTAAGAAAAATAATACCCCTGTGGTTACAAGAGGCGCAGGGACAGGGCTATCTGGAGGCGCTTTACCGCTTAAAGATAGTGTCGTTCTGGGACTTTCAAAGCTAACCCGCATCCTCTCTATTGATCCAGAAGCGCAAACAGCAATAGTTGAGCCAGGAGTTCGTAATAGTGCTATTAGTGAGGCAGTTGAAGAGTATGGTTTGTATTATGCGCCAGACCCTTCTTCTCAAATAGCGTGTACTATTGGTGGAAATGTTGCAGAGAATTCTGGTGGTGTTCATTGTCTTAAGTATGGACTAACAGTTCAAAACTTAGAGGCAGTAAAAATATTGACAATAGACGGTGAAGAGTTGTTTTTTTCGAGGCAAGATGAAGGTATGGGTTTATTGGCATTAATGACGGGATCAGAAGGCCTTTTGGGTGTTATATCTGAAATTACTGTTAAGCTGACTAAAAAACCACAAGTAGCAAAACTTGTGATGGCTGGTTTTGATAGTGTTAGAGATTGTGCTAATACAGTAGCAGAAATTATTAAGATTGGAGTTATCCCAGCCGGGCTTGAGATGATGGATCAATTTGCCATTGAAGCTTCTGAGGCCTTTGCTCAAGCAGGATACCCATTAGGCGCTAAGGCACTATTACTGTGTGAGTTAGATGGCTCTAAAGACTTGGTAAAGGAAGATTTAAATAAAGTTATTAATATACTTTCTAAAGCCTCTTCTGTAAGAGTGTCAGAAAATGAAGAGGAGCGCTTACTTTTTTGGAAGGGAAGGAAGTCAGCATTTCCTGCGGTCGGCAGGTTATCTCCTGATTACTACTGTATGGATGGCACAATTCCAAAAAGATATCTTGCTGATGTTCTGGAAAAGATAAGCAGCCTTTCAGCAATATATGAGCTAAGAGTTGCAAATGTTTTTCATGCCGGTGATGGCAACTTACACCCTTTAATTCTATATGATGCCGCTCAGCAAGGAGAGCTTGAGAAAGCAGAAGGCTTTGGTAATGACATCCTCAAGTTATGTGTTGATATGGGTGGATCAATTACTGGTGAACACGGCGTGGGAATTGAGAAATTAGATGCCATGTGTCATCAATATAATAGTTCAGAGCTAGAGATTTTTCATCAAATTAAGGCGGTCTTTGATCCCCATTCTCTTCTTAATCCTGGAAAGGCTGTGCCTACGCTTCATCGCTGTGCTGAATTAGGAAATATGCATGTTCACAATGGCAATTTACCTCACCCTGAATTGGAGCGCTTCTAGCTATGAGCTCAATTTCAGAAATGCAGCACAAAGTAAGGCAAGCTAATAAACTCAGAATTACTAATAATGATAAAGATAGTGAAGAAGAGCAATTAAATATGTCTTCCTATTCAGGGGTAGTTGAATACTTCCCAGAAGAGTTAGTCATTACCTTAAAGGCGGGGACAACTATTGATGAAGTAAATAAGATTTTGTCAAAAAATAATCAAGCCTTAGCTTTTTTTACCGATGACTCTAAAAAAACAATTGGGTCCTTGTATGCAACATCTGGAGCAGAATTTTCAGATAGTGTTTTAGGCGTTCAGATAATTAACGGTAAGGGCGAACTGCTAAATTTTGGTGGCCAGGTTATGAAAAATGTTGCTGGTTATGATGTATCTCGCCTCTTGGTTGGCTCAATGGGTCGTTTGGCAATAATAACCCAAATTAGCTTAAAGATCTTGCCTGAAAAGGTAGCAGTTCAGTTCCATAAAAAACCATCAATAAAAAATAAAGAGTCTTTGTCAAGAGAGCAAGTTGAAATTAAGTTAAAAAAAGTATTTGATCCTTATGGAGTTTTTATCTAATGCATGCAGAGCTTAATCAGCCATCGATCACACAACATGAAAATGACATTGCTAGCCAAGTCATTGCATCATGTGTGCACTGTGGTTTTTGTTTGCCAACCTGTCCGACCTATCAAATTTCAGGAGATGAGCTTGATTCTCCAAGAGGTCGAATTTATTTAATAAAGTCAGCACTTGAAAATAATGAATATAGCTCTAAATCTCTAAAGCATTTAGATCAGTGCCTTACTTGTCGCTCCTGTGAAACAACGTGCCCTTCGGGCGTTGAATACGGCAAGCTGCTTGAGGTTGGCCGTAATTTTATAGAGCCTAAAAGATCAATCCTGCAAACACTTTATCGATTTTCAGTAAGAAAGGTTCTTTCAACACCTTTAATTTTTAAACCGGTAGGTTATTTTTTTCGACACTCTAAAATTATTTCAAAACCAATTAAGCCTAAAAAGGTAAAGTCCACAGTGCTACTTTTAGGGGGTTGTGTGCAGCCAACACTAGCACCTAATATTAATCATAGCATAAAAAATATTTTAGCTAAATTAGATGTAAGAGTTTTAGAGGGAAGTCAAAGTGATTGTTGTGGTGCTTTAGATCAGCACTTGGCTGCTCCAAAAGATGCTTTATCAAAAGTGAAGCGTAATATTGATAAATGGACTCTAGAGCTTGAATCAAATGCAGAGGCTATTATTTCCAGCGCGAGTGGATGCGGGGTCATGGTAAAGGATTATCCAAGCCTATTTGAGGAGTCAGATCCATATTTTGAGAAGGCTAAAAAAATTTCATCAAAAACTCAAGATATTGCAGAATATCTAGCAAATCAAGATTTGAGTGGCCTGCAATTATCAGAGCTAAATATCTCCTATCATGAGCCATGCACTTTACAACATGGCCAAAAATTAGGTGGACTTGTTGAGTCAATCCTCTCGCAGTTTGGCTATCTTAAAGCTCCAATTAAGGATTCACATATCTGCTGTGGCTCTGCGGGAACATATTCAATCTTTGAAACTGAAATATCAAATAAATTAATGATAAATAAACTTGAAAATTTAAATGCTTCTCAGCCAGAGATTATAGTTACTAGTAATATAGGTTGTTTGATGCATCTTCAAAAAGGCAGTTCAGTCCCTGTGAAGCATTGGGTGGAGTTGTTAGATGTCTAGAGGTAGAAAGTTAAAGAGTAAAATTTATGAAATTGAGATTGAGTCATTATCCCATGAAGGCAGAGGTATCTCTCATAGTGACAACAAAGTTATCTTTACTCGAGGGGCTTTACCTGGAGAAAAGGTTATTGCATCGCGTACGCTCTCAAGAGCAAAATTTGAAGAGGCTGATGTTGTCGAAATAATTGAATCATCACCAGATAGAGTTGAGGCAAAGTGTGCTGTTTATGGGATATGCGGTGGTTGCTCATTTCAGCACCTTTCATCTGAAAATCAAATAATTGCAAAGCAGAGTTGGCTTCAAAGTGCGTTTATTGGTCAAGCCAAGACTGAGCCTAAAAACTGGCTCGAGCCCATGCAGGTTCAGAGTTGGGGGTATCGCCGCAAAGCCCGATTGGGCGTTCGCTATGTTGCCAAAAAAGAAAAAGTTCTTGTTGGTTTTAGAGAAAGAAAGTCTTCATTTATAACTGTGATGAGCCGCTGTGAGGTTTTACATCCGTCGCTTGGTGGTAATCTAGAAATAATTGCAGAGTGTATTGGTAAGCTTAGTATTAGGGAGCATATTCCTCAGATTGAGGCTGCAATTTCGGAGTCACATACAATATTAATTTTAAGGCATCTACAACCTTTGACTGAGGCTGATGAAGCTACATTAAAAGAGTGCGGTGAAAAATTATCAATAACTTGGTATACGCAAAGTGGAGGGTTAGACACCATCAAGCCCCTGATCGAGGCTGTAACTCTAACTTACTCTATTCCTGATCATAAGATTGAAATGGAATTTTTACCGAATGACTTTACGCAAGTTAATTTTGCGCTTAATCAAAAAATGATTAACCTTGCGATTGGATTGCTCGAATTGAATGATCAAGATAGTGTTCTTGATCTTTTCTGTGGGCTTGGTAACTTTACGCTTCCTATTTCAAAATATGTGGAAAAAATTGTTGGAATAGAGGGTGATAAAGGTTTGGTCGAGAGAGCTAAAGCCAATGCTGATGCTAATGGAATTACTAATGCTTCATTTTATAAGGCAGACCTTTCTGAAGATGTATCAGGCTCTGAATGGTTTAGAGGTCAAAAATACAATAAAGCTCTAATTGATCCAGCTAGAACTGGGGCAATTGAGATTGTTGAGCTTCTACCAAAATTAAATATTGAGCGATTAGTTTATGTTTCATGTAATCCATCAACCTTAGCTAGAGATACCGCTCGATTAATTGAGTTGGGCTTTACTTTGGTGAGTGCGGGCGTGATGGATATGTTTCCGCAAACTGCGCATGTAGAGTCAATTGCACTTTTTACTCGCAAAAAATAAGTATTAAAGTATGATAATATTAGATAAGATTTTAATTTCTATGGGAGAGATTAATGAGCTATAAGCGTAACTTGTTGCCAAAAATGGCTAGGGAAAGACTTAAAGAAAATCCAGAGGCTGTATTGATTGATGTTAGAACACGTGCTGAACATAAGTATGTCGGCTATCCAGAAAATTCAATTCTTATTCCTTGGTTTGATGAGCCGGATTTAAAACCTGATCCAGAGGCTTTTTATGAGTCAGTTCTGAATGAACTCGGAGATCGAAGTGAAATATTGAATACTGAACTGATTTTTATATGCAGAAGTGGATTCAGATCAAATGAGGCTTTGAAGTGCCTTCAAAGTAATGGCTTTACTTGTCTTTCCCATGTTGCTAGTGGGTTTGAGGGTGACTTGGATGAAAACGATCATCGAGGTAACCTTAATGGTTGGCGACACGACGGTATGCCTTGGTTTCAAGGCTAAACTATTTCTAGGTTAGCGTAAGAGCTAATCAACCATTTTGTTCCAGCTTTTTGAAAATTAATTTGCAGTCGCATTGAGTCACCACTTCCCTCATAATTTAAAATAGTGCCAAGTCCAAATTTTGCGTGCTTAACAACCTGACCTATTGAGTAAATTGAATCTGAAGTTGCCACCATCTTCTTACTAATGTTGGTATTTTTTTCATATCCTTGATGAGTGTTTTCACTATTAGAGTTTTTAATATAGTTTAAAAAACTTTTTGGAATTTCATCGAGGAACCTTGATTGCATTGAATAAAAGGATTGCCCATTAATAAAGCGTCTACTTGCATAGGTGAGGGTTAGAGACTTCATTGCTCTAGTCATACCCACATAACAAAGGCGCCTTTCTTCATCCGTATTAGGAGCCTCTCCCTCGCGCTGTCTTGAGGGAAATAAATCCTCTTCCAGGCCTACCAAAAAGACTACAGGAAACTCTAATCCCTTTGCAGAATGAACAGTCATAAGTTGAACAGACCCTTGATTACTTTTATTAGACTCACCACTGGAGTCAAGAGTTGCAAGAGCAATAAAGCCCTGAGTTTCATTTAGTTCATTATCTTCTTCATGGGTATATTTAGTTGCTGCTGTAACTAGTTCACCTAGGTTTGCTTTTTTAGTACCCGCCTTATCAGTCTTGTCATTAGCATAGTGTGCCATTAATCCAGATTGAAGTAGAATAGAGTCGACTTTTTCACTAAGCATTAGATTTTTAGTGCTATCACTAATTTCTTCAATTAAATGGATAAACGATTGCAAAGCATTTGCTGCTCTTGCTGGCAGGCTATTAATAATAGCAATAGATGACTGAAAAAGGTCAGTATGGTTTTCAATAGCGTGAGATCTAATTTTTTCAATAGTTGATAGTCCAATCCCACGCGTTGGAAAGTTCACAATCCTCTCAAAAGCGATATTGTCAGAAGTGTTTTCAATGAGTCGAACATAACCCATTGCATCTTTTACTTCTGCACGTACAAAAAATGGCAAACCTCCATAGATTTTATAGTTAAGATTTTGCCCCCTAAGTGCTTGTTCAAATTCTCTAGATTGGGCGTTTGATCGATAAAGTATGGCGCATTCATCTAGGTTTCTGCCTTGATTAAATTGGGTCTGTATTTCACCAATAACATATTGAGCTTCCTCTGTTTCGCTTCTTGCATTAAATACATTGACAAGATCGCCATCTCCTGAATCTGTCCAGAGTGATTTTTCAAGTCGATTTTGATTATTTGCAATCAATGCGTTTGATGCGCTAAGAATATTTCCTGTTGAGCGATAATTTTGCTCAAGCTTGATAACCTGAATTGGTTTAAAGTCACTCTCTATTTTCTGAATATTTTCAATTCTTGCGCCCCTCCAGCCGTAAATTGATTGATCATCATCCCCAACACAGAAAACATGATTACTTTGATTATGAAGTATTTTTATAAACTGATATTGGACTCGGTTAGTATCTTGAAATTCATCAACCAAGATATGACGAAATTTTTTTTGGTAGTGACCTAAAAGGGACTGATTATTCTTTAAAAGCTCGTAACTTTTAACGAGTAAGCCTGCAAAATCAACCAAGTCATTGGCCTGACAATGCTTCTCATAAAGATCAAAAACTTTAGTGCTCTGTTTTACAAAAAAGTTATAACCTGCATCAATTTGATGGGGCAATATGCCTTCATCTTTCTGTTGGTTAATAAACCATTGCACCTTTTTTATAGGAAACTTTGTTTCATCAATACCATTATCTTTCATCAAGCGTTTAACAATTCGAAACTGATCTTGTGCATCTAAAATTTGGAATGTGGGCGAAAGATTCGCCTCTACTGGATGAGTCCTAAGGAGTCTATGAGCAAGCGAGTGGAAAGTACCAACCCACATCCTGCCAATTGGCTGTCTTAGAAGATCACTCAATCGCTCTTTCATTTCATTTGCAGCCTTATTGGTAAAAGTAACTGCAAGTATGTCGTCAACATGATGATTCTTTGTTGTTACTAAATAATGAATTCTTTGAGTTAATACGCGCGTTTTTCCGCTCCCGGCACCCGCAAGAATTAATGCATTTGTGTCTTCACTTAGGGTGACAGATTGCTGTTGTTTTTCATTTAGTCCATCAACTATTGGCGCAGAATTCATATTAGGTATTTAATTAAATTTGGAGGTTTTTTGTTCTGATTATTTAAAAAAGGTTATTACTTGATGCGAGTATAGATAAATTATAATCAGATTATGAGCCATTATAATGATGACTGATTTCTTTGTCACAGTTAAGCTGGCTTACTACTAAATTAATATGAATAAATCTTGGAATGAGAGTGCGCGCTCATCATTGAAAAGCGCTAACGAGTGCAACGAATATTTTGAAGGAAGTGCTTTTAAAGAATTTCACTTTCCCATCAAAATACCACTTGAATTTGCAGAAAGAATTGATAAGTCTGATCCTTTGGATCCTCTAATGCTTCAAATTCTTCCAAAAGAAGTCAGAGCTAGTGAGGGTTTTTTTGATTCACCTGTTGCAGATGAAGAACACTCTCCAGTTAAGGGTTTAATTCATAAGTACCCCTCACGAGTTCTCCTAATAGCAACTAGTGTGTGCGCAATTCATTGTCAGTACTGTTTTAGGCAGAATTTTGATTATGTATCAAATGATTTTTTAAAAAACTGGCCCGCTATTGAGAATTATTTAATGAATAAAAAAAGGGTGAGTGAAGTTGTTTTGAGCGGTGGTGATCCTTTGACATTGAGTGATAAAAAAATTAGCAAAATACTAAATAAAATTGAGGTTATTGGTCATATTAAAACAGTAAGGTTTCATACTAGAACAGCTGTAGTAATTCCTTCAAGGATTACTCAGGAACTGGTTGATATGCTTAACAAAACTAAATTAAAAGTTGTTTTTGTTTTTCATATAAATCATGCAAGGGAAATATCTGATGAGTTTATGAAAAATGTCGAGAGCTTAAAGGCTCATACTTTATTAAATCAGTCAGTATTACTTAAGGGCGTGAATGATAGTGCCAAGGTTTTATCTGAATTGTCCAGCAAGCTTTTTGAGTCTAATATACTGCCATACTATGTCCACCTCCTTGATAAGGTTTCCGGAGCTGATCGTTTTTTAGTTACAGATAAAAGAGCTAAAGAGATTTATAAAACACTTCAAACCTTATTGCCAGGTTATTTAGTTCCAAGAATGGTTCGAGATGAGGGCGGTTACTCTAAGAGGTTGGTACTATAAATTCGCTTAAATCGTCTATTGTAATCTCACCCATAAAAGTATGAAGCAGTTCACCCTCAGGGCTATATATTTGCGTAGTTGGCATGCCTACAATTTCTCCAAAATTTGAGTATTCAGAGTCGTTATCTTCGTTATAAAGTACGATAGGGTAGTTAATCGAGAAGCGCCCCACATAGTCATTAATTATTTCTAGATCTACAGGCTCAAAATCCAGTCCAAGGATTTCAACGTGATCAGAATTTTCTTCATAAAATTTTACAAATGCAGGAATCTCTTTTAGGCAAGGAGTGCACCAAGTTGCCCAAAAATTAATAACAAGATATTTTCCGCGAGTATTTTTCTCTGTAAAGATGTTACCTTTTGTATCTGTTAGGCTAAAGGAAAGCTCTGGAGCAGATTCATGCCAAGGCATTAGAGGTTTCGCCCAGTCTACTATATCGTTAAAACTTAATGCTTGGCTTGCATGAAATGGAGTTATTAGCCAGAGTATAATTAGAATTTTTTTCATTAGTTAGTTTTATGAATGCAAAGATTTATCACAATTCTCGTTGCTCCAAATCAAGAGCAACTGTTGCTATTTTAGAACAAAATGAAGTCGACTTTGATGTTGTTAATTACTTGATTGAGCCTCCCAGTGAATCAGAGCTAAGAGCAATTTTGAGTGATCTGGGTATGAGCGCTAGAGAACTTCTTAGAAAGGGTGAATCGAAGTACAAAGAATTGGAGCTATCTAATAAATCTTTAAGCGAAGACGAGTTAATTAAAGCAATGCATGAGTTTCCAATTTTAATTGAGCGACCAATCGTCAGAACAGAGAAGGGGGTTGCTATTGGAAGGCCTCCAGAGAACATTCAATCAATTCTCTGATTTTATTCTCTATGGTACGGGTGATTATTAAGTAGGCTATATCCACGGTAGATTTGCTCTACTACCAGCAGTCTTGCCATTGAGTGCGTCATTGTTAGATTGGACAGCCCCCAAACCTGATGACATTTCTGTTTAACTTCTGAAGAAAGCCCATCTGCGCCTCCAATGAAAAGGGCAACGTTCTCACCATCAAGCTGCCAGCTTTCGATTGACTTAGAAATTTGTTTACTAGTTTTTTGAGTCCCAGTCTCATCAAAGGCCACCAATAGGGTTGAATCGCTGGCGGCGTCTATAAGTAATTTTGCTTCAAGGTTTTTTGAATTTTCTGAGCTGCTTGATTTTCGGTTTTGAGATTCTAAGCTTGTAATTGTGAAATTATAGTAACTAGGGAGTTGTTTTTGATAGTGCTCAATGCCAAGGTTAATCCAATTAGGCATTTTTTTGCCGATCGTAATTAGGTTAATCCTCATCTTCCTCGGTAGACCATAATTTTTCTAGTTTATAGAAGTCTCTGGTTTTTTCAGTCATTAAGTGAACAACAACCTCACCCAGGTCAACTAAGGCCCACTCACTTTGTTGTTTGCCTTCGATTCCTAGGACAACCATGCCAACTCTCTTAGCTTCCGTACTGACATTAGTAGCCATGCTTTTGACATGTTGTATTGATCTGCCGGTAGCTATAATAATCGCCTCTATATCATCACACTGCTTCATAACGTTTAGGGTTATAACATTTTCACCTTTTAAATCATCAATTACGTTTTCAACAATTTTTGTTTGTTTGTCAAGTGTCATATTTTTTTATAAAGCTAATTATGGAAGTAGGTAAAAAATTATCAAGATTTTGATTGGCGGCAATTTTACCTCTAATAGCACTCGATGAAATATCTATCATTTGAGAATTGGAAAAATATAAGTATCCATTTGGTTTTGCTTTAAGTTGATGAGCATTCTTTGCTGTGTCAAAAGTTTCTAGAGTTTTACTAATTGGTTGATCGCCAATTCGTGGAAGCACAGCTAAATGAACCAACTTTGAGAATTCATCCCAGTTTTTCCAAGTTTTAAAATTGATAAAGCTATCCATTCCAATAACTAAGCAAATTGACTCATCTTTAAATGACTCTTTTAAGTCGAGTAGGGTGTCAATCATGAAAGAGTTTCCACCGCGTAAAATTTCTCTCGTATCTATCTCAAGACTCGTGAACTCCTTAATAGCTAGATTTAGCATTTGAAGCCTTTCTTTGGAGGTGTAATTTAGAGAGTTTTTGTGGACGGGCTCAAAACATGGCAGCATAAATAGTCGATCAATACTGAGTTCATTTTTTATTGATGTAGCTGTTTGCAGGTGTCCAAGATGAACAGGATCAAAGGAGCCGCCATAAATTCCTATCATAGTAAGGCATTTACTTCATCTAGTGTCATTGGAGACATAGGGTACGTTCTAGTTGAGTCATGGACATGCATTCTATATCGGACAAACGTATCTTCATCTTTGATAAGTAAAAAAGGGTTTGCTTTTTTTTGCTCTGCTATTGTCGTTGTTATCTCTGATCCATAATTATGTCCACATAATAAGTGGATATCATCTCCCACTTCAGTCAATAATTTTTTAAGTGAATGAAATAATGTCACTGGATTGGAGCCTGCAAGGCTGCATATACCAACGCCATAAACGAATAATGTGTCACCAGCAATAAGATGCTCGTCTAAAAGATAGCAAATACCACCAGCAGTATGCCCAGGGGTTTCAATAATTTTTATTTTTGTTTCACCTAGCTTAATGATCTCACCATCTTTAACTGTGTGAACTTTATTTTCAATGTTTAAGTAAGGAACTTCATTAACGCCAGCAGTAATTTTTGCACCTGTTTTATTGGCTAGGTCATCGACCGCATTTGTATGATCTCCATGCCAGTGCGTAATCCAAATATCAGTAAGGGTATAGCCTTTACTCTTTATTTTCTCTAAAAATAAGTCTGGCTCCCATGCGGGGTCTACGATTGCACATGTCTTTGTTGCCTCATCAAATATAAAATGAATTGAATTTTCATAGGCGCCAATATGATAAAGCACGTCGATTGAGTATTGATTACTGTTGTATGTTTTTTCCATAATGCATTATTTTACCAATTTTGACTTGACTGAAATGAGATACAGATTATAATTTATGCTTTTGCTAAACATCCTAGTTTCTTGGGGCTATAGCTCAGCTGGGAGAGCGCTTCGCTGGCAGTGAAGAGGTCGGCGGTTCGATCCCGCCTAGCTCCACCAAGCAAAATAGTTTTAATGTCGCGTTCGTCTATCGGTTAGGACTCCAGGTTTTCATCCTGGCAAGAGGGGTTCGATTCCCCTACGCGATGCCATTTTTTTTAATTAAAAAAGGCAAATTTTAATTTAATGCTCTAAAGTAATACCATCTAAAACCCTTTGTCCCGTTCGTCTAGTGGCCCAGGACGCCAGGATTTCATCCTGGAAACAGGTAGTTCAAATCTCCTACGGGACGCCACTTCAACTGACTCTAAGTCAGAATTCTAAGCTAATTAAATTTGAGAGTTGATTTGACCTATATCTCATTTGATAATTACTCAACTCGCTAAGTATTTTTATCGCTATAGTATTTCATTAACAAGCTTAAAGCTCTAAATATTAATAAATTATTTTTTATTTAAAAGAGTTTTTAAAAATTATTTAAGAGGTAATACTATGAGTCATATTATTTATGAACCAGTAAAACAGCGGCTTCAGCGAAGCGAATTAGCAGTTCCAGGATCCAGTCCTAATATGTTTGAAAAGGCACTGGCAAGCGCAGCAGATTTTGTATTTTTAGATTTAGAAGATGCTGTAGCGCCAGATGATAAAGTGACGGCACGTAAAAATGTTATTGGAGCACTACAAGATCTAGATTGGCAAGGTCATGGCAAGACTATTTCTGTTCGAATCAATAGCATCGATACGCACTATATGTATCGTGATGTAGTTGAGGTGGTTGAGCAAGCAGGCCAGCATCTTGATACTATCTTACTTCCTAAGGCAGGTACAGCATCAGATGTTTATATGTTGTCAGCAATGCTTAATCAAATTGAGACTTCTAAGGGCTTTAAACATCGAATTGGAATTGAAGTACTCATTGAAACTACGTTAGGTATGGCTAACGTTATGGATATTGCTAAATGTGGTCGTGAGGAGCGACTTGAGGCGATGCACTTTGGTGTTGCAGACTATGCTGCAAGTTGTCGAGCGCGTACAACCGTTATAGGTGGTTTAAATCCAAATTATCCAGGGGATCAATGGCATGCTGGCCTATCTCAAATGTTAGTGGCCTGTAGGGCCTATGGTTTGAGGCCGATTGATGGACCTTTTGGGGACTTTAATGATCCTGATTCTTATAAAGATGCTGCAAGAAGAGGGGCTGCTCTTGGTTTTGAGGGAAAGTGGGCAATTCACCCTTCACAAATTGAGTTGGCTAATGAGATTTATACCCCTCCAGAATCTGAAGTCTCGCATGCGAAACAGATTCTTATTGCATTAGATGAGGCAGCTAAAGAGGGTCGAGGTGCGGCTCAACTAAATGGGCGAATGATTGATGCTGCTTCTGCAAAGATGGCTGAAAATATTGTCAATACAGATAATGCAATAAATGGGAAAGTTGTCGCGTAATTATGAATATTCATGAGTACCAAGCTAAGAAGCTATTGGGTAAATATGGAGTTCCCATTCCAAAAGGTGGCATTGCGCACTCTGCAACTGAGGCAATTTACCAAGCCAGTGAATTGGGCGGGAGTAAATGGATTGTTAAAGCCCAGCTTCATTCAGGTGCTCGCGGAAAGGCTGGTGGTGTAAAGCTGTGTAATAGTCATCAAGAAATTGCTGATTTTTGTCATAATCTTCTTGGTAATAAGCTTGTAACTCTCCAGACGGGTCCAGAGGGAAAGATGGTCTCAAGTATCTATGTTGAAGAGGCAAGTGATATTGCTAAAGAGCTATACTTTAGTATTGTTCTTGATAGGGCAACTCAAAAAGTCACTCTAATTGCCTCTACTGAGGGCGGGATGGATATTGAAAAAGTTGCAGAAGAGACCCCAGAAAAAATTTCAAAAATTATGATTGACCCTGCTGTTGGTATGCAACCCTTTCAGGCTCGTCAGTTAGCTTTTACATTAGATATACCTAATGAGGTTGTTGGCGCTGCCAGTCGAGCAGTTATGAAATGTTATCGCGCATTTCGAGATACTGATGCTAATTTATTAGAGATCAATCCATTAATATTGACAACTGATAATAAGGTTATGGCTATTGATGCGAAGATGACATTTGATGAGAATGCACTTTATCGTAGGCCAGAAATTCTAGAATTTCGTGATAAAACACAAGAGGATCCTCGTGAAACAAATGCTGCCGAGCATGATTTAAGTTATGTTGGCTTAGATGGAAATATTGGGTGCCTTATTAATGGAGCAGGTCTTGCTATGGCGACAATGGATATGATTCAGCATGCGGGCGGCGAGCCTGCAAATTTTCTAGATATTGGTGGTGGCGCCTCTGCGGAGAGAGTAGCAACATCGATAGAATTAGTATTGTCTGATAAGTCTGTAGAAGCTATCTTGATTAATATTTTTGCTGGAATAAACCGATGTGATTGGGTTGCCCAAGGTATTGTAGATTTACTAAATAAGAGGGATATTGATATCCCTTTAGTTGTGCGCTTATCTGGAACGAATGTAGAAAAAGGACAAAAAATATTAAAAGATAGTGGTAAAAAAGTTATAACAGCAGACACCTTATCAGATGCAGCATACAAAGTTGTGTCTGCATGGAAGCAAGCAAAAGTGATTAAGGATTAACCATGAGTATTTTTATAGATGAAAAAACTCCAGTCTTAGTTCAAGGAATAACTGGACGTATTGGCTCTTTCCATACTCAAGAAATGATTGACTATGGCACAAATATTGTGGCAGGCGTTACTCCGGGTAAAGGTGGTACAACTCACTTAGGAAAGCCTGTATTTAATACAGTCGAGGAAGCCGTCGTAGTTACAGGCGCAGAAGCGAGTATTGTTTTTGTTCCTCCAGCCTACGCTGCAGATGGAATTATGGAAGCAGCAGAATCAAATATAAAGTTTTGTGTAAGCATTACTGATGGAATTCCAACTCATGACATGATTAGAGTAAAGCGTTATATTAATAGTGCCCCCCAAGAAAAACGTATGGTTTTAACTGGTCCTA